>Ga0207714_1000152_pt1 | contig 44846 bp, 55 predicted proteins | sample PonA232FremontCA_2_FD_187270 | JGI IMG/M metagenome (GOLD analysis project Ga0207714, IMG submission 187270) | Marine sediment microbial community from Fremont, CA, USA - Pond A23 Sediment 2 (SPAdes) | ecosystem: Environmental > Aquatic > Marine > Unclassified | place: USA: Fremont, California... | reverse complement strand
CGAAGCGAGGCTCGAAAAGACGCCGACTACAGCCTGTGGTGCGTTCGGTCGTCCGTACTCAACAAAAAGGCGCACCATCGGGCTTTCGACTCTTTCGCGCTGTTCCTCGAAAGCACCGTCCTCTCCTCCGGTGTCTATATCCACGTATGTAGTACGTTCCGCGTACGAATAAAGCCTGTCAGACAACACCGTTATAAAATCTCAGCATCACCTGCGGAACGCTTTTGAATGCCGAACAGTTAATCATGAACATTATGTGTCACATAGCCATACCCATGAGCGAGATTATAGAGGAGTACGAGAAAGAGGAGGCTGAAGAAGAGGAAGAAGCAGAGCGTAAGAAGCCCGCTGTTGCGTAGAGAGAAAGTAGGGCGGTAACTCTGCGTAACTTCTATGTAAGTTCGTATGTAAGTCTGTGTATATGAGTAGTAAGAACATAAGCCTACGCAAAGATGTCTACGAGGAACTCAAACGCGAGAAAGCCGAAGACGAGAGCTTTTCCGACGTAGTAAACCGCCTTTTGAGTGTGAGACGTGACGAAGAGACCCATCCACTCTACGGTCTCGTGGGAATGCTAGATGACGAAGAAGCCGAGGAGGTTAGAGAACGTGTCGAGGAGTTCCGTGAAGACGTTTCTGAGGAGATGGAGGCGACGGGAGACGAAATCTGATGCTCCTTGACTCGTGTTTCCTCATTGACTTAATGAACAGCGACGAGGGTGCGGTGGCGAAGCTCGAAGAACTCACAGAGCGGGCGGTGCCGTTGGCTGTTACGTCGCTTTCGGTCGTCGAGGTAGGTTACGGTTTGCGTTCTAAACAGGAACAAGACGACTTTGACGGGATTCTGAGCAGGACGGAGATGGTAGGTTTCGAACCTGACGACGCGCGTCGAGCCTCGCGTATCCTGCGCCGTACCGAGGAACACGGCGAACGAGTCGGGAAGATCGACGCTATGATAGGCGCGATAGCCGCCGGTCGTGACGAAGCCGTGGTGACACGCAACGTTGAGGAGTTCAGAAGGGTGGGAGAAGTGCGTGTGTCGCCTTACTGACTACTCCCAGACGGACTCACCGCCTTCTTGCATAGTCTCTGCGTCGGACTCTATCCTTCCTTCCGACGGTACGAGAGCACGAAGGAGACGCAAGACGAAGATGAGGAGAAAGAAAGAAAGCCAGCAGTAGCTTAGTCACTCTTTTCTGCAGTTTTTGTAAGCGACGAAACGGAGTCTTCTGTAGTCTGCCGTCCAACGGTTCTCTTCGGCGTCATAGAGGTCTTCTTTCAGTCTCTTTTCGGTCGCCGAGATGACTTCCTCTTCGTCTTCGGGTGGTACCTCGGACAGAAGGCCGTCGCCGAACATCCTGAGCCAGCTACGCATCCCGCACTCTCCTTCGAGCACAGTCGGCCTGTCGAAGAGTCGCGCGTGACGCACCTCGAAGCCGTTCCCCTCGACGAGTGCCGTGTACTCGCCGAGTCTCGGGAAGTACCACGGCTCTTCGTAGCCGTAGCCACGCTCCGCGAGTTCGTCGCGGACGGCTTCGCGCACGAGGCTAACGTTCCCCTTCCCGCCGAGTTCAGCCACGAACCTGCCGTTCTCGCGGAGTGCGCGTCCGACCGACGAGAGAACGTCGCCGTGGTCGGTTTCCGGTATCCAGTGGAGAGCCGCGTTCGAGAAGACGGCGTCGAACTCGCGGTCGAAGCTCAGGCTTCTCGCGTCAGCCGCGAGAAAGTCCAGTTCGGGATGCTCGTGGCGAGCCTTCGTCACCATCTCGTCGGAGCTATCGACGCCGACAGCCTCGATACCGGAACCGCGTCTCTCTATCTCTTGCGTCAGTTCCCCCGTTCCGCATCCAAGGTCGAGTATTCGTTCGCCGTCGGACGGTGACAGGAGGTCAACGACGTCCTCGCCGTAGCCGTAGACGTAGGAGTGGTCGGAGTCGTACCTGTCGGGGTTCCAGTCGCTCTCGCTCATTCCCAGACGAAGTTACCGTTCTCCTGTACCGTCTCGCCGTCGAACTCTATGCGTCCCTCCGACGTGTCCAGAATCATATCGACGTGTACCGCAGAGTCGTTCCTCTCGCAGTCCTCGCCGACGTTTTCGTCGTAGGCGCGCCCCAGAGCCATGTGCACTGTCTCGCCCATCTTCTCGTCGAAAAGCATGTTCTTCGTGAACCGGTCTATCTCGCGGTTCGTACCGATGCCTAATTCGCCGAGACGGCGCGCACCTTCGTCGGTTTCGAGAAGGTCGTCGAGAGCCTCTTCGTTCCTTTCGGCGGACGACTCTACGACGACGCCTTCCTCGAACTCTAAGCGCACACCTTCCATCTCGCGTCCCTGATGTATAAGCGGCTTGTCGAAAAGGACGGTGCCTTCGACCGAATCGGGTACGGGTGCTGTAAAGACCTCGCCGCTTGGCATGTTGTGCCGTCCTGCGGAGTTGACGGCGTGCATACCATCGACGCTCATGCTGATATCGGTTTCTTCACCTGCGACGACACGCACCTCGGACGCTTCTTCGAGCCTTTCACGTAACTCCTCCTGATACTCCTCGACAGCCTCCCAGTCGCGGAGCGTCGCGTCGTAGACGAAGTCGCGGTACTCGCCGAGCGACATACCCGCGTTCTGTGCGTGCGCGTTCGTCGGATGCTGTGTCAGGCACCACCGCGTCGAGAGACGCTCCTCCTGTATCGGCTTCGTTACGCGCGAGCGTTCTGCGAGTTTTTCGCCTTCCACGTCCGACATCGCCGATGTGTTCGGATCCGAACGTATGCCGATGACGGCGTCCGCTTCCTTGTACATGGCGAGCGCGTGCTCCGGGAGAGTGAAGTCGCCGTCGTGTGCCTTCATGTAGGCGCGCGAAGCCTCGTCCGTCGAATAAAGCGTCAGCGCGTTTCCACCGCGCGCACCTATCTCGCGGTGTAACGCGACAACGAGTTCGTCCGCCTCGGGACTCGCCGATATCACAACATCGTCGCCGTCTTCGATATCCGTACACCAGTCTACGAGAATACGTGCGTGTTCCTCTACGCGTTCGTCCATGCGGGCGAAAGGTCGTCGCGCCGCATAAACTCACCGTCCTCTGTCCCCCTCAGTTGTAGACAAGACCCGCGATAACTGCGAGTGCGTAGCCGACAGCGATGCCGACAGCGAATACGAGAGGGTCTCCGGTCGCAGGAAAACGGTCGGCTAAGAAGACGACGCCGACTAAGAGCCAGACGATAGCCGCGAGAAGCAGGAGGACGAGAACCGTGAGTGCGAGAACACCGAGCGCGCGGAGGCGGCGGCGTGCGGCTTCGTACGAAGCAAAGAAACGCGAGAGTTCGTGACCGACGGACTCGTCAACGACAGCACGGAGAAGGTCGGTCAGGAGTCCGACGAGCAGGTCAAAGAAGGTTTCGCCGTTTCGGCTCGCGCCGCCTTCTTTTCGGTCGTCGTCTTCCTCCGAGATGTCCGTTTTCTCCACGTCTACGTCGGCTTCGGGTTCGTCGTCGGACATCTATGCTCTGTGCTCCACGCCACGGCGGAGGGTTATTCTTTCGTCCGCGAAGACGAAAGAGACGCCGCCGTCGTCTTTTTCCTCGACTGTTTCGAGGTCGTCGATGCTTCGGACTATCCTGTACGCCGTGCCGCCCGGCTTGAAGACCAAGCTTCCGTCGCGCCCCACGACAAATCCCCATCCGTCACCTTTCACAGAGACACGGTCACCCTCGTCCTCGACCTGTGTCGTTAGCGCGGAACCACCGAAGAAATCCTTCAGCACGCGCTCTAGCTCCTCTGCGTTGTTCGCCTTCTCCCCATCTTCCCTCCCGTTTATTTTTATTTCGACGTAGTCACCCATGCGTCGGTCTAAGAGCGGACTCCACTTAAACTTTCGAGGGTGTTTTTGCGTCCGCGCCCGAAAAACCCCCATGGAACAGGTCTTCGCGCCTTGGCGTATCGAATGGGTGAGACGCGGTAAGGAGTACGACGGTTGCGTCTTCTGCAGGATGCGCGACACAGACGATGACCGAGACGAACGTGTCGTCGCACGCTCGTCGCATTCTTTCGTCGTCCTAAACAACAGCCCGTACAACCCCGGACACGTCATGGTGGTGCCACACGAACACACGGGCGAGTACGAGGAACTCGACGACGAGACCCTCTTAGACCATGCGCAACTAAAGCAAGCGACATTCGACGCGTTACGCGCCTCCTTTGACCCCGACGGATTCAACGCCGGTCTGAACCTCGGCGAAGGCGCGGGTGGTTCGATAGAAGAACATCTTCACACACATATCGTTCCGCGGTGGGAAGGCGACACAAACTTCATGCCTGTAACCTCGGACACGAAGGTGGTCGTGCAGGCTCTCGAAGAGTCTTACGAGGAGTTACGCGAGGGTTTCGCTTCTTTAGAAATGACTGAAGACGACGGTGACGGCGCGGTTCGGCTACGTTAGACGCGGGTTTTCAGAGTTCGACCTCACGTAACGTGCTACCCCCGCAGTACGGACACGAAAAGTCGTCCTTCGTTGTGTCTTCGGGCATGTCGTACGTGTAGTGCAGTTCGAACATATCGAGCGTACAGGCGTCGTCCTCACAGACGAGTTCGAGTGTTCTGGGCATACCCAAGACAAGTTCCGAAGCCTAATAACCGTGGCTCTATGAAAAACCGTCTTTTTTCCCAACGAACTCTTTTTTGCTCATCGGACCTCAGTCAGGCATATGGAACGGAAAACAAAACGCCGTCTGAGCGTCTTAGTCGGTGTCTTCCTACTTGTCGTCTCCGGGGCGGTAGTCGCAGTACTGCGCGGCGCGTTGTTCGACAGACCGGTTCTCGCAGTTCAGGTCGGCGCGGTCGGCGTCGCAGGCGTCTTGGACGTTCTCGCAGGCTTCGACACACGCCTCACGGAACGTGTCAGATGGTACAGGCTCTCAGGACTCGGAAACATATTTTTAGGTATCTCGCTTCCGTTCGGGCTAGTTGACACGACTCACACACTCCCGCTTTTGCTCACGGTTCTCGGGGGTCTTTCGCTGGCTGCGATGGGTATCGATATGCTCCTTTTCGATGGAAGACACGTCTACTCCGAACCCCTCGGTGAGACGGACAGTTAGTCCGAAACGTTTCCTTCGCCCGGCACCGGAACCTCGCCCACGACACGCGCAACGCGTCCGTCCGTCTCCGTGTCGTTCGCATCGCCGAGTTGGATCGAACTGGCGAGTATTCCGGCGCGTTTCGGGGTTACGTCGTCGGCGTCCTCGAAGACGTAGACCCATGTCGTCTCGCCGCCTGTCTGTGTTTCGTGCGACACACCCCAGACGGAGACGTACTCGCCGACGGGGCTACTTTCCGGTGGCGCGCCGTACTGACCGGCGACGGTTTCGCCTTCAGGGAGTTCGTCGAGAAGGAGTGTGAAGTCGGATTCGACCTCCTCCAGACGTTCGCGGTTGCCGACGCGTGCGTCGATAGCCGCCTCGTATCCCTCGCCGACTACGACGGCGTCCTCGGCAAAAACGAGTTCGACAGTCGTTCCGTTCACCGCTCCTTCGACGACTGTGTAGCCTTCGTACTCTCCCGCCGTCTCGTATCCGTCTGCTTCCTCGACGCGTTCGACGAACGTTTCGGTGTCAAAGTCGCCGAGATGTACGACGCGTCCCGACTGCGTTAGGTGTCCATCGACGTTTTCCGACGAGATGTCGAGGGGTTCGACACGTCCGCCGACGAAGACATCTGTGTACCCGTCGGTGTACTCGAACCTAAGGTTGCTGTTCTCGCGCAGACGTGCGTCCGTGAGCCATTTACGGTACTCCTTCACTTCGTCCCAGTTCGGTTCGGAAGCCTCGGCGTCTCCCGTTCCGTCCGTCTCTCCCGGAGCTTCTCCGTCAGTCTCGTTTCCGTCATCGTCCGTGCGTGTACCGTTTTCGAATTCATCCGTGTCGTTCCCGTCACCGTCGTCGGAGTCTCCGTCGTTTCCGCCGTCGATACATCCCGTAGCACCGACCGCGGCGGCGACTATAAGCCCGCGTCTCGTGGTTTTCATACGGAACGGTGATGGATACGACGGAAAAGATACGCGTTTTACTCGTAGAACTCGCCGGTCTCGCGCTGTTCGCGGTCCTTCTGGCTTCCCGGTTTGTTTGCGCGTGGACGCCCCGTGTCGGGATCCTTACGGAACGTCATGTCTACGGTCGAGAGGAAGTCGTCGAAGCCGTCGCTCACATCGTCTGGTTCGCCCGCATGTCCACGCACACCGGGTTCGCCGTCGAAGACCATCGCACGGTCGGATATGTAGTCAAGGAAGACGAGGTCATGGTCGATAACGACGACAGGTACCTCTGCGTCACGTGCGAAACGTCTGAGGGACTTTGCGAGAGAGACGCGTGTCTCCACGTCGAGGTATGCTGAAGGTTCGTCTAAGAGGTACGCGTCGGCTTCCTGACCGAGACACGCCGCGATTCCGACACGCTGGAGTTCGCCGCCAGAGAGTTCGCTCGCTTTTTTGTCGTAGAGTTCTTCTAAATCGAGGGTGTCTTCGACGAAGGTCTGGTACCGTTGCGAAGACATATCGACATCCTGCATAAGAACGAACTCGACCTTCGCGTTCTGCGCTTCAAGATGCTGAGGCTTGTACGCGAAAGATGTCGTCGCTTCGAGTTCGGTGTTGTCGGGTTCGAGTTCGCCAGCGAGCATACGGACGAACGTCGATTTTCCGATCGCGTTCTCGCCGAGTACGCCCACGACGTCTCCTTCACGCAGGTCGCCCGACTCGACACGGAGTTCGAAGGAGCCAAAGTCCTTTTCCAGTGCGGGGTACTCGACGACGGTGTCGCCCGCAGAGGTTCCTGCGGAGCCGCGCTCGAAGGTGATTTCGTCCTCGCGTATACGGAGGTTGTGGCTCTTGAGGTAGCCCTGTAGGTACTGGTTGACACCGACACGCGAAGACATAGCGTTCGATATCATACCGTACGCGCCGGGTTCGCCGTGTGCGACATGGACGAGGTCGGCGACAACATCAAGCGTCGCAAGGTCATGTTCCACGACGACGGCGCGTCTGTCTTCGTCCGCATCAGCGGTTTCTGCACGTATCGCGCGTGCGACGTTCAGACGCTGTTTCACGTCTAAGAAAGACGAAGGTTCGTCTAAGAGATACACGTCCGCGTCGCGCGACAGGCATCCTGCCACGGCGACGCGTTGGAGTTCGCCGCCCGAAAGCGAGCCGACGTTTTTGTTCAGCGTCTCCTGCATGTCGAGCGTCTCGACTATCCTTTCTATGTTTCCGCGTCCGTCTAACTGTTCCAGAAGTTCCTCGACACGTCCGTCGAAAGCCGTCTGTATCTCGTCAACCCGCTGAACCTTCGAAGACGCGACGATTTCGTCGTCAGCGAGTCTCTCGAAGTAGGTCTGAAGCTCCGTGCCGCGGTGTGCGGTCACTATCTCGTCCCATCCGACGCCTTCCTCGTACTCGCCAAGGTTGGGCTTCAGGTCACCGGCGAGTACGTTCAGCGCGGTCGATTTACCCGTGCCGTTGCGTCCGAGAACACCGACGACGCTGCCTTCCTTCGGCGCGGGAAGACCGTACAGACGGAAGGCGTTCTCGCCGTACTGGTGCAGTTTTTCGCCCGTCTCTTTTTCGAGGTTGACGAGCTTTATAGCGTCGAAGGGGCATTTGTTCGCGCTTATACGGTGTCCTTCCATCACGACCGCTTCGGAGATACGCGCCTTTCCGCTTTCCTCGTCTATATGGAAGCCGTCTGGTCCGGTCGGCGACCGGTTGAGAGGGTCGAAGTTTACGCACTCGTGTTCACATTTGTCGGGGTTGCATTTCTCGTCGTCTACGACTGCGATTAGGTCGCTCATGGTTGGTTGGTCAGGATTGCGTGCGGACGCGCAAACCGTTTTCGTTCGTATGTTGCTTCTTCCTGCTTCTCATCCCTCTCCGTCGTCTTCGTCCTCCGTCGCAGAAGGCATATCGACGTACTCGTCAACAGCCTCGCGCAGGTCTGTCGGTGGGTCGTCGAAACCGATATCCTCGTCCCTGCTCTCTGTTGCGATGCCGAGTGTCGCAACCGAACGCACACCTTCCTCGACGGTCATATCCACCTCAAGTACGCGTTCCTTTGGTATATGCGCGAGAAATCCGCCCATCATGGGATTGGGTGCGAGAGGTAGGAAGAGTGACATCATGTTCTTCTCTCCGGCGGACTCTTTTATTTCGTCGTGTGTCTCCGCCGTCTGGAAGCCGATGACGTAGCTGTCGTCGTATGGGAACTCGACGAGGTATACCTCCTGAAAGTTCTGGCTGTCGCTTTCTACGAGAACATCACCCATCTGTCTGAAGCTCGTATAGACCGCGCCGACACCGGGTATCGCCTCAACGAAGCCGTCGAAGTAGTTGACAGCCTGCTCACCGAAACGGAAACGTGTGACAAGCCCGGTTACGAGAATCGCCAACAGGAGAAGAAGGATAGCGATGAGTCTGGTGAGTATCACGCCTTCCTCTCCGCCGATACCCAGATTCGCCATGATATCGACAACGGGACCAAGCGCGCCGAAAAGGAACTCGGCGGCTATGCTAAGAACGTAGACTGTTACGAGAACCGGAACGACGATTGAAACTCCTGTAAGGAAAGCACCTCGAAGATTTCTGTACCTCGAACCTTCTTCGGGCGACCGTGACCCTCCACCTGTTCCCGACATTCTGCTGTGTATTGCGACCGACGGTTCTTAGTTTTACCTCCGTATTAGTGCAGCTTAAGCTCCACACGTCTTCCGTCAGGGTCACGGACGTAAACGGCGGGGTCGTATCCGTACGCGCCGTATCTGTCGTACGGTTCGCCGTCCTCGACCTCGTATCCCGCGTTCTCGATTCTTTCGATGAGTGTGTCGATTTCGTCGCCTGTGTCCCTTTCGGACGAACGCAGAAGGAAACAGACGTGTTCTCCACCGACATCTATCTCTTCCTCTCCGTCTTCGGTGGGTACGAGGTGAACATGCCTTCCGCCAGCGACGACTGCGACGAAAGGTACCTCGCCGTTTTCGTACCTTTCTCTGTCACGTACCTCCATGCCGAGGGTGTCCGCGTAGAACCCAAGCGCGCGTTCGATATCCGTGACACGGAGCGCGACGTGGTCGATGTCTACGACATCCATATCCCCATTTCGGCACCCATCCACAAGAAGACACCTAAGGCGTCGCAGAAAAATATTTTGGATAACCAAAAAATATCTTTCGCGGTAGAAAGCTATAAGAGGCTTCGGCTCCAAGGTTTGGATAGCTATGAGCACCCAAAAGAGCAGCGTAAGAAAGACGGAAGGAACGGTAGAGGAAAACGGTCTGCGTCTCGAAAAGGAGAAGTCGGAACAGGTAATCGATGCGTTGAATACCGACTTAGCTGCGACGTATGTGCTGTACCATCAGCTAAGGAAGCACCACTGGAACGTAGAGGGCGCGGAGTTCCGCGACCTGCATCTTTTCTTAGGTGACGCGGCGGAGAACGCCGAGGAGTTCGGAGACGAACTCGCCGAACGCGCACAGGCTCTTGGCGGTGTGCCCCATGCGAGCATGTCTACGCTCGAAGAGGAATCGCCGGTAAAGCCCGAGGACGAGGATGTCTACGACATACGTACGTCGCTCGGAAACGACCTTGAGATGTACGGCGACATAATCGAGACGCTTCGCGAGCACGTCTCGCTTATGGCGGATTTAGGCGACCACACGACCGCGGAGATACTCCGTGAGAACCTCGTTCAGGTTGAGGAAGACGCTCACCACATAGAGCATTACCTCGAAGACGACTCGCTGAAGGACTGGTAGAGAGGAAACGACCGGGTAGACGAGAACACTTTTTTGCCGGGTAGACGAGAACAGCCGTACCGACGACGGACGGAAACGCAGCGGCTACGAAAACACCACGAACACCGAAAGATGCAGCGAATGTCCGAAGACGACGGGCAAGAGGAACTGCCGAGAGGTAGCGGTTCGAAAGGCTTTTTATTATCCAATTGTTCATTATTTAATATGAACAGAGGACTGGATTGGTTTATGAGTAAGGCAGGTATAGAAAGAGAAGACAAAGAAAAGACTGTTACCGAGGATATCAGGGACTCTCTGCGGGTGGGTCTGTTCAACATCGACAATATCAAAGAGGATATAGACGAGAGGATGGACAGGGTTGACAGAAAGTTAGAGCAGGTCGAGGAGGTGGAAAACGACGCAAGAGACACACTTGAGGAAGTCGAGGGCAAGTTGGACGAAATAGACATAAGAATCGGAGTACTGGAGTTCAAGCTCGCAGGCGCTGTGATTCTCGGTCTGATATACCTGTCTTTCATATCCGCACAGGACGGTCGTATCTACGTTTCATACTCTGCAGCAGCACTTGCTGTGATTTTCAGTATTGAAACCTTGGTTACGTTGTACAGAGGTTTCTTCGGGGACTTCCTCGTAAAGGGACTCAAGAAGCTGAAAGACCGGGTATAGGATTCGGTTTTATTCTACCAGTTCTACCGTCTCGTCCGTCGATATCCAGCCATCGCAGTTTCCGTCCTCAACGAAGACTACACGTCCGGGCTTTGTCGAGTAGCTCTTTATGCTGTTGAGCGTTCCCTGACACGCGTTAGGTAGCTCCTCTTCGTCAAAAACCCGTTCATCACTTTCGCCCTCTGTTGACATAGGTGATATTAGGAATACCTAAAAGAAAAAGCTTTGCGAATCGTTCCGCAAGGTACGGTGTGAACTACAAGAGACGCGCCGACGAAGAAGGCTACCGCGCGCGCTCCGCGTACAAGCTCAGGCAGATAGACGACGAGTTCGGTGTGCTTTCGGAGGGCGACACCGTCGCCGATATAGGTGCCGCGCCGGGTAGCTGGTCGCAGGTCGCCGTCGAACGTGTCGGTTCTGAGGGACACATCGTCGGGGTTGACCTCGCGCCGATAGAGGCGTTCGGTGAGGACGAGGTTGGTGCTGACGCTGAGACGAATATCGAGTTCCTGCAGGGCGATATAACGGAAGAAGAGACAAAGGAAAACGTCGAGGAGGCTGTTGGCGAAGAAGGCGCGGACGCGGTCGTCTGTGACGCGTCTCCGGATATCTCGGGCGAATGGACGCTCGACCATGCGCGTTCCGTCCATCTTGCGCGTAACGCACTCGATGTTGCGCGACGCCTTCTCGCGCCGGGGGGCTACTTCGTTGTCAAGGTCTTTCAGGGAGACAAGATAGACGAGTTCCGCGACGAGGTGCGCGACGCCTTCGAGGACGTTGCGACGTACACGCCAGACGCCTCGCGCGATGAAAGTTCCGAAGTATACATCATCGGTCTCGGACGCGTTGACGCGCCCGTTGGCGAGGGCGACGTTTTCGAGGCGGAGGTCGTCGGAGAGGGCGACGAAGGCGACGGTATCGTACGTGTCGATGGGTACGTCCTTTTCGTCGAAGATGCGCGCGAGGGTGAGACAGTCGAGGTGCGCGTGACGGAACTGAAGCCACGTTTCGGATTCGCCGAACGCGTATAGGCTGAGACGGTACTGCGTCAGATACGGGAGACGTTTTCAGAGTATAGTCAGGTCGTCGGAGTCCTTTGCGTCGTAGAGTATCTTCACGCGGTCGGTCTTCGGGGCACCGATACAGGTAAGCGTGAATCCTTTGTCTTCTTCGTCGGGGCTGAGTATAGGCGGAATCTCCATCTCGACCTCGCCGTCGATAACTATCGCGGCACAGGTCGCACAGGTTCCTGCACGGCACTCGAAAGCCCATTCGTGACCTTCGCGCTCTGCGGCGTCTAAGATGTTGTCGTCGCCGTTCATCTCGAACTCGCCGTAGTCGTCTTCGTCGAGTTCCAGTTCCTCCGCCTTCTCGAAGTTCTCCTCGTCGTAAACGTCCCAGCCTTCCTCCTGAACGACCTCGTAGCTGAGGTACTCTACCGTCGGCATACCATGTTAAACATCGGCACGGTCAAAGAGTCTGTCGTTATCATGATACATACGCCCGTAGATGTGGGTTCAGTACTGACGCCGAAGTCGCGCTACTTCGTGCATGTTAGGGGGCACGGGCACGCAGAAAAAACGTCTCCGTCCTCTCGTCTGCACGGCGCACGTCGAAACCTGCGTCCTCCAAAGCCCCGAGGGCTTTTTCTGCCGTGTACCTCTGTTCTGTCGGCGGTCCTACCTCGCCGCTCCCTTTCGACGACCAGTCGGCGACGACGAAACGTGCTTCGGGACGCAGGACGCGGCGAACCTCGGCGAGTGCGTCGGAGGACGCAAACTCGTGGTACGTCATGGTAGTATAGCCGGCGTCTAACGCGTCGGTCTCGAAGGGCATGTCGGCTACTTCGGCGGTCACGAGTTCGACGTTTTCGGGCACACCCTTCTCGCGGTAGTGTGCGTGCATCTCGTCCTGAACATCGACCGCGTAGACCTTTTCGGCGAACTGTGAAACATCGTCGGCGTAAAATCCTGTTCCGCTTCCCAAGTCAACGACATCGTCTCCGGAAGGTTGGAGCGCGCCTATGAGTTCCTCCATCGAGAGATACCTGTAACGCCGTGTCGCATCCTCAAGATGGTCAGCCATCGCAGGGTCAAACGTGTGGTGTCCCATGCCTCTTTTACGCGACGCCGCATCAAAAGGCGTATGTTATCTCCTTTCTACACCACCGACATATGCTGCACACAGAACGAGTAGTGCTATCAGGAAATCGAATGTATGTTCGACGAGATGGTGGTAGAGCATAGGTGTCACACCGCGTACGGTTCCAAAGCCGACCGCGGTACGAACGACTAAAAGACCTATTGCTATGGTTATAAGGAGGTAGCTTCTTTCGCGGCGGCGTCTGTACGCTACGACGCTGAGAACGAAGACCACGGTGGTTCCGACCGCTGCGAGGGCTATGACGGCGAGAAGAAAGGCGGAGCCGCGCACACCGGGCCAGTTCGAGACGAGAGGTAGGAGGCTCATCTCGGCTCTTCAAGCATCCTGTCAACCATCGTGACGAACCTGTCTACGAGTCTGTCGGAGAGGGAAGGAGATATGTCGGAAAGCAGTTCGGCTGTACGTTCCTCATCTACAGCCGTCAGACTGACGCGCCCGTCACCACCGTGGTTCTTTTCCACCAGACCCTGCTCCTGTAGCCTTCCTACGTGCCATTCGAGCGTGCTACGTGCTATTCCGAGTTCGTCCGCTAACCCCTCGGGACGGCTTTCGCCTTTCTCTACGAGATGGAGGACTATCTCGCGCGCCGTCTCACGTCTCAGAAGGGCGACTGCACCCCTGTTTTCCTCAGGATACTCTGCCGGGTAGTAATGTGTCCTTCCGTACAGGTCGGCTCCGTCCAACTCTCCATCGTCCATCAGTCTGTACATGTGGTACTGAACCTGCCCGGTCGCAAGACTCACTGACCTGACGAGTTCGTTGAAATGGATTCCAGGGTTCCTCTCGACACACTCGGTTATTTCGTCCTTTGGTATTGTCTCTGTCATGCTATTACTTATGTAGTAGGTAACATGCGCATATATCACCGGCGATATTCTCCGGCGGTGTCTGTTCAAAGGCTGAAGTAGGGTCGGAGCCGACTCCTGAGGAACTCAGCAACGCCTAAAATTGAACTGAACGCCGGTCGCTGACTTTCGCCTCTCGGCTCAATGCCAGCTAAGCACTGCTACCGAGAGGAGGCCAACTCGTGACGGTCGTAACGGTCAGTGCCACCAGAATGAGTGACGCAGTCGCCAGATGAGACGTCACGATGATAGGCTCCAGAGACTCCGTGACCGTCAGCCCGCCCAGCACTACCTGAACCGGTAGCAGGAAGGCGGCGAAGGCGGCAGACCCCCTGACTACGGCTCTTTTGCGCGTGTACCAGGAGACGAGAGCTGTCAGGATGACCGACAGTCCGACCACCATCGCAAGCCCGCGGTGTGCCCATTCGGCGAAGATTTGGAGTACCGAGTACGGTGAGTTCGCGACCACACCGGGGTGCAGGAACGGAACGACCGTTCCGTAGCACATCGGCCAGTCGGGGCAGGACAGACCGGCACCGATGGCACTCGTGTACGCACCGAGAATCATGAGGGCGTACGTCCCAAACAGCGTCCCGACGGCGAGGTGGTGGTAGCCTGTTCTCTGTCGTACCGTGCTCTTAATTCCTGCAGCCTGGGTAACGAGGGTCTGTCCGGTCATGGCTAGTTTGCTCTTTCACGAACTCGACTGTATTCATAGTTCTGCCCAGGGCGTAAAGATGGTTCTGGTCCGTCAGTCGAACCCGACACCGGTTTGATATTGGGCAACTCTAACCTGATACCACCTACACCTCAGCGGAAGGGCAACGGTTCTGGTACGGAAGGCGAAAGAAACCAACTATCCCTGGTACAGTAGACGAAAGTTTTCAATTATCGCACCAGAAGCTACACATTATCAGGCGTGGAATCTATACCTGCATGTCAGGTGAAAAAAACGAGGCGGAGCGCGACGGAGTCTTGCGGCGCACCTTCTTAGCGGGCTTAGCAGGGGTGTCAGGCTTCGTCGCCACAGGATGTGTGGGAGGAAACGGCGGCGGTGGCGACAGTGACAGCGGTGACGACGAAGAGGAACCGCAGAGGACCGAGGGTCTCGGACCCGTTCCGGAGGAATACGAGAACTCGACCGCTGTCGATGGCATGGAACGTGAAGACCCCGACAGCCTCATACCGTACGACGCCGTAAACTACCAGTCTTCGCCGAACGGCAACATGCGGTGCGACGGCTGTCGGTACTGGATTCCGGACAAAAACAACGACGGTCTCGGAGCCTGCGCCATCGTCGCGAATGATATAGAACCCGAGGGCTGGTGTGGGCGGTACGCCCCACAGACGTAGAAGGCGGATCCGTGTCCCGGTGGGTCCCCACCGGCGCGGCGCTTTTCTGTCCATGAAAAACACCTGCGCGCCGCGGTGGTGGTAGCGCGGTTCGACTCCGTGCCGGGACGTTGCTTAAAAAGGCTGGTAGTACGGTATCGGCGGATGTGGTAGAGGAACGCCGAGAGACGCAAGTCCGTGCTGTAATGGTATGTACCCTAAGACGACGAAAGCGACACCAAGGAGACGGTGAAGTCTGCGTCTACCTCTTATATCAGTCGATCCAAAAACGGTTCCTGTAAGGAAGACAGCGGGTACGGTACCCACACCTAGTGCGGCGAGCGACAGCGCGCCACCCACAGGAGAGCCTTGTACGAAAGCATAGAGAAACGCCGGGTACAACAGAGGACATGGCAGAAAGGCGTGTGCCGCACCCATCCCCATTATACGTCTGTCGCCAACCCAGGTGTCGATACGCGGTGTAAGGTGTCTGTGCACAACCGACGAAGCCTTAGCGGACCACGAGTTCGGGACGACGGTGCGTGCCGGTGCGGTTCCCGAGGAGACATAACCGAAGCCGACGGCTATCACGAAGACACCGACTGCGATGCCGGCGAAGGTGCGCACGTCGGTCGCAACGGAAGTTACGTCGCGCGCAGTTACAAAAAAGACGCTACCGGCGAGACCGAATACCGCACCCATCACCGTGTAACTCGCCGTCCTGCCAAGGTTGAAAAGAGCGTGCTGTCTGACCTCTCCGAGGCTCAGCGCGTCGGGTCTGCGTGACGATACGTTCATCCTTTCGGAGTAAAGAGCGATGAGCGGACCGCACATACCAATGCAGTGCGCACCTCCTAAGAGACCGACGAGAAAGAATGCGACAAGACCGACGGTCTCGGTACCGAGCATCGGGTCGGCTGGTGTGCATACAGCTGTCGGTAAGTAAGCAGTCATCTGCGGTGGCTCATACGCTGTACTCTCCCGTCACCGTCTCTATGTCGCCGACTAATCTGTCTATCTCGGGACGTTCACCTTGGTATGCGCGTTCGACATAGCCATCCGGGTTGACGAGGAAGGTAACCGACGGATGTATGAACTCGCCGCCCTGACGCTGGAAGGCTATGCCGAGCTTTTCCGTCACGACGCTTTTGGCTTCCTCCTTGTCCTCGGGACGGAGGAAGTACCAGTTACCCGCTTCGAGATCGACACCCATCTGACCTGCGTAGTCCCTCAGAACCTCGGCTGTGTCGCGCTCCGGGTCGAATGTAGTCGCAAGGAAACGGACGCTGTCTTCGAGACCATCCTTGTTCACTGTTTGTTGAACACCGGCAAGCTGGTTGCCGATAACGAGGCACTCGGAAGGACATGTAGCGTATATAGCCGTCGCAACCGTCACCTTGTCGGATACCGTGGACTCTACCGTCTCGTCCGTCAGAGGATTTGGTAGCGTAAACTCAGGGAAACTCTGTCCGTACGCGGGGTACGATATGTCCTCGCTCTCACCCAACTGGTCTTCCTGCGGTGGCAGAGCGACGTTTTCGGAGCCGTTGTCGGACGCCGATATACAGCCCGCAGATGTCACGACTGCGGCTGCGCCGGCTGTTCGGATGAAGGCACGTCTTTTCATTATCAAAACGTAGTCCCTCCGGTATCTAACGGCTTCTGGTTCATACGTCGAACCTGTTCAACGTATGTACCATACGGTATATTCGTACCGAGGTGGTACTTAGGTATATGCGGAGCAAAACCGACAAAGACAGACGTAAATTCATGAGGCTTATTGGTGCTGGAGCGGCTTTCGGAACCGTAGCGGCGACGGGTTGTCTCAGCAGCGAAACCGACGGAGAGCCAGAGGAAGACGGCTCAGAGGACGGAGAGGACGAAACAAACGGTACGGACGGGTCCGCGGACGGCGAACCCTCGGAAGTCACACTTGACGAACCGACGGAGTTCCCGGAGGAAACCGGATGCCCTGTCTGTAACATGGTTCCAGCCGAGTACCCGGACTGGAACGCACAGGCTGTCCACGAAGACGGCGCGCGCGCCTATACCTGCTCCGCGGGATGCATGGTGGCGTACAAAGCGTATCCCGAGGAGTTCGGTGTTTCGGAAGCCGAGATAGCGGGTGTCTGGGTGACCGAGTTCGAGGCGGGCGAACTCGTAGACGGCATCGAAGCCTACTATGCGCTTGAGACCGACCGTGAACGTGTTGACGACGTGATGATGGTAAACCCCGCGGCTTTCGAACAACGCGAGGACGCTGTCGCGTACGTCGAGGAGGTCGATTACCTTACTGAGGAAGACATTGTGGGATTCGACGACTTGGACAAAGAGACAGCCGACACCTACCGCGGACAGCTAACCCCCGGCGGGTCATCAGCTTAGTGGTAAACATGACATGATAAAGGAAACTACACGTAGGAACTTCGTCGGTCTGCTTTTAGGTGCCGGCTTAGCGTCGACAGCGACGGGATGTCTGGGCGGCGACGAGGAACTTCCCGAGCCCGTCGCTGTTAACGCTGGTCAGGCGTGCGATGTCTGCGGGATGGTAATACAGAACCATCCCGGTCCTGTCGCGCAGACGTACTACCGCGACAACTTCCCAGAGGGACGCGCCGAAGACGAACCCGCATGGTTCTGCTCCAACACCTGCCTATTTGATTTCTACTTCGGAAGAAGCCAGCAGGGATGGGAGCCGCTCGTGCACTACACGACCGACTACTCGGCGGTCGAGTACAAGGTTGCCGAGGAGTCGGGCACGCTGTTTATTACCTCGCATCCTGAGGCAGAGAACTTCGTGAACGGCGAGGAAACAACGCTAGTCGTAGACTCCGACGTTCTGGGCGCGATGGGTCCGAGCCTTATACCATTCACAGGCTCCGAAGACGCGACGGCGTTCCGCGAAGAGTACGGCGGCGATATCTTTGCGTTCGGGGATGTCAGCCAGCAGTTGGTCGACTCGCTCTGAGCCTTCTTTTATTCGCGCCAAACCATTCCGACGGCGATTGAGAGGGGTACTACGCACCAACCGAAAAGGCTGAGGACGCTGACGACCGCCGAAGTTGCGCGCACGTCACCGACTGCGACGCCGACGACAGTCTCCATCACGAGTCCACGGTACGCCGTGTTTGGGCTGAGAGAGGTTAGCCAGATGACGCTCTCGTCACCGACGCGTTCGGCGACAAGAGCCGAGATGATACCTACGTCAGCACCGATGGCTATTGCGAGCCAGACAAGGACGACGACAGCAAGCGCGCCTCTGACGCTGCCTGAAACAGCAGAGACTGCGACGGAGAGGGCGAGTACGGACGCACCGAATAGAACCGTGAGGATGGCGAACCTCATGAGAAGGAGAACGGAGTCCGCACCACCGTGCCACTCCAGAACAGTCGTGTAAGGTTCAGCGTACAGGCTGACGAGCACACCGACAACTACGAGCGGTAAGACGAGTGCGACGACCAAGGCGACTAACCGTCCTGCGTAAACACCGAGAACGTACTCAAGGCGTCCGATTCCGTACGTCTTGAGAACCTCGAGTTCGCCGGTCGCGCGGTCGTTGAGAACGACACGGTAGCCGAGAGCGAATGCGACGACGGGCACAAGTAACTCCGAAGGTGTGGAAAGGCTCGTCGCGGTCGGAAGATAGCCGCTTTCGACGCTACCGCTGAACCACGCGACAGCGACGACGATAGCCGTGTAGCCGAGACCGAGAGCGAGGAAGGCACGTGTCCTGACGACGGTGCTTATCTCGCGTTCGAAGACCGTCCGTCCCATACGTAACATTCCGCCGTCGTCGCCCGTCATCCTCTGTCACCCTCTTTACTTCGGACGATACCCTCGAAGACCTCCGTCAGGTCGTCGGCGTTGTTGTCCTCAACAACCTCCTTCGGTGCCCCCGACTCGGCTACCACGCCGTCGTGTATCATGGCCACCTCGTCGGCGTCGTGTTCGACCCTTTCGAGGTCGTGTGTGGTGATTACTACAGCCTTCTGTTCGTCTGCTAACTTTCCGAGAATCTCGAATATACGTCCCGTCATCTCGGGGTCGAGACCGCTCGTGGGTTCGTCCAACATCATTATAGGTGGGTCACCTACACGCGCCTGCGCGACACCAAGGAGACGTGTCATACCGCCCGAAAGCCCCGATACTTTCCTTCCGCGCGCGTCAAGAAGTCCGACGGATTCGAGTGCCTCGTCGACGTATCCCTCTGGCACTTCGTCGCTCAGTAGGCGTGTGTAGAAACGCAGACTCTCACCCGCAGTAAAACCGCTCCTGAAAGAAGGCTGCTGTGGAAGATAGCCGACGGTTCTCGGTGCTTCGTCCGTCTCTGTCCTTACTTCGCCCTCGTTGGGCGTCAGAAGACCCGCAAGTATACGAAGAAGTGTAGTCTTCCCGGAACCGTTCGCCCCGATAAGGGCACACAGCTTTCCACTTCTTAGCGACAACGAAAGACCGTCGAGAACCGTTAGGTCGCCGTACGAATGTGAAACGTCCTTGGCTTCAAGCGCTACGTCTTTCTTCTGTCTGTTCCGCTCGGTCTTGCTCATTTGTACTTAGATACTCCGTCGTTTTCGAGTCTTTCCGCCGCAGATGCGAGCACTGTCTGTCCCTCATGAACCTCGGCGTCATAGACGGCAGGCTCGGAAAGCGGCGACTCATCAACTATACCTGTCGAAAGCATACCGGGTACGACCGTCTCCAGACGGTGCAGGAGAGAGTACGCGGGCGACTCGTGCACCGTCACCATCCCGTCTACCGTCGTAGTGGACGAATCGATAGGGTCTGTTGGTCTGAACTCCTCCGCACCCGGAGGTGCGTTGCTCCAGTAGTTACCGACACCGTCTTGTCCCCAGATACGCATCGCGCCTTCCGCAGTCGTTACCTGCAGGTCGTTTTCCACAAAGTCGTTTTCCGTCACACGGTTCGACGGTATTATGCTCGAAGCACGCGCACCTATCGAGTTGTGTGCTACAACGTTTCTTGTGTAGACCGAAGACCGCGCACCCATCCGTATACCGTTTTCGTTACCGACGACGACGTTGTCGGCGAAGTAAGACGCCGTCCCTACCGTCGAGACACCGTTCTGGCTATCCCGTACGTCGTTCCCGACGATGTAGTTACCCGTCGGACGTGTCATTATGATGATTCCGGATAGCTCCTTGTCGCGTACCGTGTTTCCGCGGATGAGCGTTTCGGAAGTGTACATGAGATGGACGCCGAAACGTCCGTACTGCATGTAGTTGTCACGTACCACAAGACCGTCGGAGGCATGCGAGTAGACGGAGTCGCGTCCTGCGTAGAACGAGGAGTTCTGTACGACTGCGGGCGACCTGATGGTCAAAACGCCCATGAATCCTTCGACCCATTCCTCGGTTCCGTTCACCGTCGTCTGAGACACGACGCCGTCTTCTGTGTCGAAGAAAAGTATTCCCGTCGAGGGTGTGTCTATCTCGACATCGTGGACGAAACCGCGTGAGGTTGTGTTAAATACGATGCCTGAGTCGGTGTGTCCGTATGCCTCCTCGACACCGGCGTCCCATCCTGAGACGCTTCCGGGTTGACCACGTGTCTCGTTGCCGATACCCGAAATACTCAAAGAAACGACCGCAGTGTCGTCCGCCTCAACGGATACGACAGTACCGTTGCCGTCACCAACGAGACGCGCGCCTTCCTCGCCGACGAGTGTGAGGGGCTTATCAACGACGATGTCCTCGTTGTATGTACCCGCAGGAATACGCACCGCCGTGTCAGAAGGTGCGGCTTCCACCGCTTCCTGTACCGTCTCGACGGTTTCGTTCTCGCCGACCGTCACAGAAACGTCGCGGTTCAGGAGTTCGCGTGCTTGTTCCACCTTCGCGTCGGCTTCGTCGGCACGTTCCTCAAGCCTCTCTTCCGCGACCTCAAGGACGTTTGGTGCCTCGAACTCAGTTTCGAGGAGTTCTTCGAAGTCACGTGTCTCGCCGCCGTTTTCCTCGGCGTACGCCTCTGCGTCGTCGGCTGATGAGAAAGGAACGACAGCGTCCTGTGTGACAGCGTAGACGGCGTCCTCGGCGTCTACCCAGCCTGTTTTTCCGTCGGTTTCGACGAACCCATCACCTACCGATGATGGATTAGTGCCCGAAAAGTCGGACACATAAGCCTTGGTCGGAACACCCCAGACGCGTTCGTACCTCGATTCCTGTACGTTTCTTGCGAAGGTGTCCACGCCGTTGTATCCCACGACGTAGCCGTACTGCGAGTAAAAGACCTGAGCACGCGGTATCTCGTACCCTTCGAACTCCGCCTCGCGCAGGTCGGCATCGGACATACCCATCTTTACGGTGTCTTCGAAAGAGACAGGCTCTGGTGTAGTTCCCGGATCGATAAGGAAGACACCGACCGAAACCGCGAGAATCAGGATTACTACAACCGCAGCCACTTTCCCCGGTATTCTCTCGAAGACGGATGCCATGCGGTGACTTAGTTTACGGGGGACGAACGCATATCCGTGTTGGTTTGGCTATCGAATACTACGGAGAGACACACGAACAGCGCGGCGGAAGGTATATGATGGAGCGTGCGTACGTCAAAACGGTGTCAGCCAAAGACCTCAAGAGTCTCTTCGAAGACGAGTTCGGAAGACTGAAACAAGCGGTTGACGCAGGCAAAAACACCGCACTCGTCTCGGAGCCTTACGCCGGACGTGACATGCTCCTTGACGAACTCTCGTCTAACCTCGGCGGTGCCGAACGCGTCTCTTTCGGTTCCGTTGCCGATGCAGAAGGAGACGTACCCGAGGATGCCGACGTATACCTCGTCGAAGGCTGTCGGTACCTCTACACGCGACGGATAGACGGCTTCGAAAACCTCGAAAGCTTCGTTGATGGGGTCGCAGAGTCCGAAGCGACGGTGGTAGCTTCGTGGAACCTGTACGCTTGGTCTTACGTGAGACAAGCTACCGAGGTTGACGACGTTTTCCGCGAAGATATCGTTCTTCCCGAACTCGGAACGTCAAGCATAGCCGAACTCGTCGCTTCCGAGTACGACATCACCGATTTCAAATCCGACCTCGAAGAAACAAGAGAGGAAGGCGGGGATATCACCGACCGTCTGCCCGCGGGAATCCGTTTCAGACTCGGGGAAAGGTCGGACAACGTCTTCGAGCAGATAACCGCCCTCTCTGGTGGAAACCTTGGTGTTGCACGCTCCGTATTCGAAAGCCGGACGTGGGAAGACGGATCCGAAGACGACGTAGGGGAACTGAGCTACGAGGATGCTTTCATGCTTCTTGTCGTTCTTACGAAAGAGGATGTCGAACATCAAGTTCTTGAGGAGGTAGTCTCTCCCAACTCGCTCGAAAAAAGCATCAGAAAGCTCTCTGATGCGGGCTACGTCGAATCCGACGACGGGCGCGTCACGCTTCGTCCCGAACGTCTCGTCAATGCCGTTGAACGCCTCGAAAGGAGGAACCTCGTATGGTAAGCGGTGTACCCGACCTGACCGAAGTACAGCCATTCGACATCGACTCAACGACCGTCGTCGGTGCAGTCTTCACCCTCGCCGTCGCATACGTGCTCGCACGTTTTGCCGCGTACGCACTCACAAGGCTGTCCGAAAGGTCTGTGAAAAGACGCACGACGGTCAAGATGTTCATCCCTGTCACGAGGTCCGTCATCTACGCCGCCGCGCTCTACTACGTCCTCGGACCTCTTTTCAACCTTACCTCCGGACAGTTGCTCGCGTTCTCGGGTGTGCTCGGTGCCGTCTTGGGTCTCGGTATAAAGGAGCTTTTTGCAAACATGGTCGCTGGTATCGTGATGGTATTCGAGTCACCTTACAGGACAGGCGACAAGGTCGAGTTCCGCGATTACTACGGCGAGGTCACAGACATAGGAATACGTTCGACCAAACTCACGACACCCGACGACAGCGTCGTAACCGTCCCGAACTACCTTGTCTTCACGAACGCTGTCTCTAACGCGAACGCCGGTTCTGTCGAGATGATGGTCGTGGTTGAGTTCCACGTCGCAGCAGACACCGACATCGACCGTGCCGTCTCTGTCGTCCGCGAAGGTCTCAAGATCTCGCGTTACGTGCACCTCTCGGACAACCACGGTGTCCAGGTTCTTGTCGAGGACAGACGCGGATACAGAAGGTTGCGCGGAAAGGCATATATAAACGACGTACGCAACGAACAGGCGTTCCGTTCGGACGTTACCGAAAGGGTACTTGCGAAGTTCGAAGAGGAAGGGATAGAAAGTCCAGACGTGAGTGCTGCCCTTTTAGACGACGCAGGAAGCGTCGGGAGCGCGGGCGAAGAAGCCTGACGCGCATGTGCCCCGAACATGTTTGTGAACAGCTACAACACGGTGTAGCGTGACCGTCTTATCATGTACCGCTTGTTCCGAATAAGAAGCGTTTATGAGCGTTCGCCACGACATGTGTAGTAACGGAAAGGAGATGGACTCAGGGAAATTTATGATAGACGAAAGCCGTTTCACGAACCTGCTCGCCGTCACGTCTGTAGCGACGTACGTTCTCATCGTCGTGGGTGCGACTGTTTCGGTCGCCGACCTGACAGCGACGTGCGGAACCTGGCCCACGTGCGACGGCTCTCTTTTCGTCTTACCCGGTGACGAGGCGTTCGTAGCGTGGGGACACCGTCTCGCCGCACTCGTCGCGGGTGTTTTGCTTGCCGCTTCCACCGTGGCTTCCTTAGCCGTTGACGCGCCGCGGCGTCTACGTCTCGTACTCGCCGCCGCTCTCGTCCTCTATCCCGCACAGGTTGCGATAGGTGGCGTGACAGTGCTTTCGGGACAGGAGTTCCTGCCTGTCGTCCATCTCGCAGTTGCGATGGTTATCTTTACCTTCACGCTTGTCGCGCTTACGTGGAGTCTCGAAAGGAACGCTGGCGAAGGAGAGGTCGAAACGGAAAAAAAGACGTCGGAACCCGAACCGACGGAAGACGAAGCACCTACCTCGACATTCCGCGCCTACCTCGATATGACAAAGCCACGTCTGATGTGGCTCCTCTGCCTCGTCGCCGTCGCAGGTATGGCTCTTGCTGTGGCGGGCGGCGGAAGCATACCGCTCCCGACGGCAGCGGCGACACTTTTCGGTGGCTGTCTCGCAATCGGTGCGAGCGGCACGTTCAACCACGTCATCGAACGCGACCGCGACCGCAGGATGGCGCGCACAGCCGACCGTCCGATGGCGAACGACGCTGTGCCGGTGCGCAACGCGGTCGCTTTCGGCGTCGCGCTCGCCGTCGCCTCTGCGGCAGTCGTCGTCGCATTCGTAAACGTCCTTGCCGCCGCTCTGACGATGCTCGCAATCGTCTTCTACACCGTCGTCTACACTGTCATACTGAAACCGCATACGGACCAGAACGTCGTCATAGGCGGCGCGGTCGGCGCGCTCCCCGCGCTCATCGGATGGGCGGCTGTCGAAGGAAACGTCGGCGTTCCCGCGCTCGTCCTGGGCGGCGTCATATTCCTCTGGACACCCGCGCACTTCTACAACCTCGCGTTGGTCTACAAGGACGACTACGAACGCGCGGACATACCGATGCTTCCCGTGGTGCGCGGCGACCAGACGACGTTACGCCATATCAACCTCTACTTTGGCGCGACGCTTCTTTCAACCTCGCTACTCGCCTACGTCGCTGACCTTGGCTGGGCTTTCTCGGGCGTCACGGTCGCCGCAGGTGCTGTCTTTCTCTACTTCGTCGTCCGTCTACACCGCGAACGGACGAGTGCAGCCGCAATGCGTGCGTTCCACTCGTCGAACGCCTTCCTTGGTTCCGTCATGCTCGTTCTCGCAGTAGAGACGTTCCTTTTGTAGACGGTCGGCGTACCCGTTCTCCTGAGGCACACGTCGTAACCCTTACGCCGCCGCTCGGACAACTTTGGATAGAAAATGCAGGTCGAAGCCGACGACGTACACAAGTCGTACGGGGACACGGTCGCTCTCAACGGTGTGAGCCTCTCGGTCAAGGAAGGCGAAGTCTTCGCACTCGTCGGTCCAAACGGCGCGGGTAAGACGACTCTCGTGCGTTGTCTTACAGGGACGACACGTCCGACAAGCGGCGAGGCGCGTCTCATGGGGGAAACGCCCGAAAAGACCGACAAGAAAACGGTAAGCGTACTTCCACAGGAGTTCTCGCCACCGGAACGTCTCAAACCCGAAGAGCTCGTCGAGTACTACGCGTCTCTGTATCCCGCGGAAGCGACACGTGGTGCAGACTCTCTCGTCGAAGAGATGGGTCTCGGGTCGTCACGCGAGACACGTTACGCAGACCTTTCGGGAGGACAGAAAAGCAGACTCAAGGTTGCGGTTTCGCTCGTCAACGACCCCGACGTTATCTTCTTAGACGAACCGACGACGGGAATCGACCCGGAGGGACGCGAGGACATATGGGGCGTCATCGAAAGCCTCGCCGACGGAGGCACGACGGTCTTTCTCACGACACATTACATGCGCGAAGTCGAACGTCTCGCCAACCGTGTCGCACTCATAGACGAAGGAGAGATAGCCGTCATCGGAGACACAGAAGAAGTTGTGCGGGAACACGCAGGCGAACCACGTCTTGTCGTTCGTACAGTCGGCTCCGTCGAAGACGCTTTGGACGCACTCGAAGACGGACGTGCGAATACAGAAGACGGCGCGCTCGTCTTCGAAGGCGTCTTAGTAGACGGCATAGGGGAGACGCTCGACACACTCGAAGACGCGGGCGTTGAGTACGACGAGGTACGTTGGAGCGAACCCGGTCTTGAGGAGGCGTACCTGCGTCTCACGGAAGAGGAGGTGCACGAATGAGTTTCAGCGTACGTCGGATACGCGGCGAAGCAACCGCCGAACTGCGTTCTTTCCTCCGCAAACCCGCGGCTGTCTTTTTCACGTTCGTCTTTCCCGCGATACTCGTCGCTCTGTTCGCAGCAGTCGTCGGCGCGGGCGGCGGTTTCTTTGAGGAACCGCAGGGCTACTACCTACCGGGATACCTCGCCTTCGTCATCCTTCTCACACCTCTTTCGCGTCTCAGTAGCACGGTCGCGCGCGGACGCGACCACCGTCGTTTCGAGAAACTCGCCACGACACCTCTGACGCGCATTGAGTGGTTAACGGCGCACGTCCTCGTAAACGGCGTCCTCATCGTAGGCGCGTCCGTCCTCATCGCCGGTCTTCTCATCACGGTCGGCGGTGCGTCGCTAACCGTCAGTTTCGCCGATGTTCCCGTCGTCATCCTTGGTGTCGTCCTTGGTGTCGCCGCTTTCTGCGGTGTCGGCGCGCTCATCGGTGCGGCGGTATCGTCGGAAGACGGCGCGATTGCTGTCAGCAACGGTGTCGGCTTTCCTATGCTTTTCCTCGCAGACACCTTCGTCGCACCCGAGACGCTCGGCGTCGGCGCGCCTGTCGTCGAAGTTCTGCCCCTGACTTACTTTTCGCGTGCTGTACGTGGTGCGACCTTTACAGGAGAACCGACGGCGGGCGCGCTCGTTATCCTCGCAGTCTTCGCTGTCTTGCTCTTCGGTCTCGGCGCGTACTTTCTACCATGGCAGGATTAAGCCGAGATACCTCCAGTCGTAGACGTGGTTGAGTAGGACGTAAGCGATAACGCCTAAGAAGAGGCTGAGCGACCACGCGCCAGCGGCGATACGTCCGACGCGTGCGTGCGCTGTCTCACGGAGTTCGTCGGGCGTGTGCGTCAGACCCAAGACGACGGCGTAGATTACGACCGGCACAGAGACTATCGAGAGTATGAGATGAACTGCGAGCATAGGAAGGTAGAGGTAGTTACGTACGAGGGTCGGTCCGACAAACTCCTTTGTGCCGCCGCCGCCGACCTTGAAAAGGTAGATGAGGAGAAAGAGTATTATGAGGGAGAATGCGGAAAGCATCGCCTTACGATGTTTCGCGACCTCGCCGCGACGTATCCAGCGCACACCTGCGAGTATGGTGAGAAGCGTGACTGTGTTGACGGCGGCGATTGCGTGTGCCATCACGTTGACCGCGTCCAGACTCACGTTTGGGTATGGGAGAACCCCGGCGAAGGTAGCTATAACAACGGCGTATCCTACGGCACTTAGAACGACGGTCGCGGCGAGGTTGTGTTCCTTAGAGAACTGCTTGACCCCTTTCGGAAACTGCTTTACGCTCAATACTCACCCTCCGCTAAGAGATTCATCCTTATGGTGTCCTCGGAACTGCTCCAGTAGACCGCTATCGTCTCACCCTCCGCCACCTCTATGGATGCGTAGCCACCTTCCCTCACGTAGCTGGCTGAGACGTTGCCCGACCACTTGACGGGTCTCGGGTACTCGCCTATGATGACTGTCAGGTTCTGCATGGCGACTGGTTCGCCTTCCAAGTGCCTTACCTGCATATGGCTGTCGTTTATTTTTTCGACTGTCCAGTCGGAGTCCGGCGGTTCGTCCCTCTCTGCGACTTCGGGCGTCGCGACGACTATGACCGCCACAGAAGCCACAAGGAGTATTAGTATGAATATCCCGGCGACGTCTATCAGTTCGAACTTGTCGAACATCCGGTGTTGTATGTAGTCCTGCTGACGCTAAAACAGTTGTCTTTCTAAGCCGCTTCCGACCCTCTTCCACCGAATTTATATAATCGGACTGTCAAGTTACTACATGCATAGGAGACTCCCATGCCAACTGAAATAGCCGCATCCGTCGTAGGTATATTGAGTAGTTCGGCAGTGGCTCAGGTGAGCACAGACGGCACGTCCGATATATTCACTCAGCTGTTTACTATCTTCCTGATAGTCGGAGGTCTGGTGGGTGTCGTCGTCATCGCCTACGCCTTACAGAAAGCGTACAGGTACAGATCCGAAGACGGGGAAACCCGAGAAGACAAGCCGGAACCGGGAGAGTTACCGCCTCTCGAAGGAAGCGGGAAGGGCAAAAAGCTGTTCCTGTCTTTCGGAGCGAGCGCGGTCATCGTAATCACGCTCGTAGGCTGGACGTACTTCGCGGGTTTCATACCGATGGAACAGGGCCCGTCAGAAGACCAGGTCGAAGACCAGATGGAGATAACCGTAACCGGGTTCCAGTTCGGGTGGGAGTACACATACCCGAACAATGAGACGGTACTAGGGAGGCTGACCGTGCCGAAGGACACAGTGATACATTTCGATGTGACATCCGACGACGTGATGCACAACTTCGGGTTACCGGAGTTCGACCGCAGGAGCGACGCTATCCCGGGGCAGACCACTAACATGTGGATACTTCCCAAAGAGACCGGAACGTACGAGGCGCGGTGTTATGAACTCTGCGGAGCCGGACACTCAAACATGAACTCGGAGATAAGGGTAGTAACACAGGAAGAGTTCGCGGAGTCACACGAATGGTATGATGGTGGTGGACAATGAGAGAAAAGAACAGAAAAAACGTAAGGAGGACTGAATAGAAATGGCACACGCAGAAGGAACTGAAGGGTCGCACGACGACGAAGAACATATGCCGCCAAAGTCAAGCATAAAGAGATGGCTCGTAACTACCAATCACAAGGACGTAGGCATCCTCTACTTCATGACGTCTCTGTTTTACCTGGTCTTCGGGGGTGTCCTAGCCTTACTCATACGGCTCGAACTACTTGAATCGGGCAGCACGATTCTTTCGGGTGCCGGCTACAACCAGGTGGTTTCGGGGCACGGTCTCATAATGATCTTCTTTTTTATATCGCCGTTTGCCTTCGGATTCGCGAACTACTTTATTCCCCTACAGATAGGTGCTAAGGATCTCGCTTTCCCGCGCCTGAACGCTTTCAGCTTCTGGTCGTACTTTTTCGGAGGGCTCCTTTTCGGTCTCTCCTTCTTCCTCGGAGGAGGTAGCTTCTCGGGCGGATGGACGATGTACGCGCCGTTGAACGCGCCGGCTTACATGCCCGCTGTGGGTTCGACGGCGGCGGTTCTCGGTGTCACCCTGTTCGTCATATCAACGACGGTATCCTCGGCTAACTTCCTGACCACGATGCATTCAATGCGTGCGGAAGGTATGCGTATCCGCGACATGCCGATATTCTCGTGGTCGATACTCATGACAGTCTGGATGATGCTTATCGCTTTCGCGGCACTCCTTGCGGCACTCATCATAATGGTAGCAGACCACGTGCTCGGTACGACGTACTTCACGACATCTGTAGAAGGTTCGGGTAGTTTCCTCTGGATGCATCTGTTCTGGTTCTTCGGTCATCCCGAGGTCTATATCGTTCTCTTCCCGGCACTCGGTGTCTTAGGTGAGATACTCAAGACTTTCACAGGTAACAGACTCGCAGGCAGGAAATGGATAATGATAGCATTAGGTCTCGTTGCCATACAGAGCTTTATCGTCTGGATGCACCATATGTTCCTGACGGGTCTTAACTTCGAGACAAAGACTCTGTTCATGGCGACGACGATAGCCATCTCGCTGCCCTTCGACCTGATGATATTCGGCTTCATCTACACGATGATAAAGGGCAAGGTACGGCTTACGACCCCTATGCTTTACGCATTAGGCACCATCGTGCTGTTCATAATAGGAGGTATCACAGGGGTCTTCCTTGGTGCTATACCGCTTGACTACAACCTCCGCGGTGGGTACTGGGTCGTTGCCCACTTCCACTACGTCATGTTCGGTGGTGCGGCGGCACTGTTAGGTGCTGTCTTCTACTGGTTCCCAAAGATGTCCGGGAAGATGTACAACGAGACCCTCGGTAAGCTACAGTTCGGGGTCTTCTTCGTCGGGTTCAACCTGCTTTACTTCCCGCTTTTCTTCGCTTACGAGATGCCGAGACGTGTCTTCGTCTACGACGTCTCGATAAAGATGTACCAAAACATAGCGACGGTCGGAGGATTCATACTGGGTACATCAATACTCATGATGGTGGGCATCATGTTACACGCGCTCAAGTACGGCGAACCTGCTGGAGACAACCCGTGGCAAGGATGGACGTCCGAGTGGACGGTTTCGTCGCCGCCGCCTCTTGAGAACTTCTCGGGAACACCGAGTTTCAAAAGCGGCAAACTCGATATGCTCAACCCCGCTACCGACGGTTCTGGGGTCGAGACAGACGGAGGTCATGCCGTGGCGGAAGAACACGCCGACCACGCGAGTATCACACCGTTCCTGATATCCCTGGCTACCTTCGTGATGTTCCTTGGTCTCTCGGGATTCAACCAGAGCACAGCGTACGCCGCAGTCGCCGGTATAGGAATTGTCGGCATGATAGGCTCGCTCCTTTGGTTCGGCTTCGAGGGGTTCAAGGCTCCCGCACCGTCGAACGTCAACAAATGGCCCTTCGAAGGCGTCGAACAGAGCAAGCTTGGCGTCTGGATATTCCTGCTTTCCGACATAGTCGTCTTCGGTGCGTTCATCGGTGCGTCGGTGTTCATGAGGTTCGCGTACGGATGGCAGGACTGGCACTACGACCTGATACCCGAGGAGCATGTGGTGCTGCCGGGGCTGATAAACACGTACCTTCTGCTCACAAGCAGTTTCGCTGTCGTGCTCGCGCTTGTCGCCATCAAGAAAAAGAGCAAAAAGGGTCTTGTGGGTTCGCTCGCTGCGACGTTCGTACTTGGTGTCGGCTTCCTTTATAACAAAGGTGTGGAGTGGAACCATCTGTTCCATATTGAGTGGACGAACGGTGCTGGCGAGTTAATCCAAGGATGGGGGTTCGAGACCAACATAGCGTCGTCGACGTTTTACCTCACAACGGGTATGCACGGACTCCACGTGATACTCGGGTTGTTGATACTCGCATTCCTTATCTACAGGGCGTGGTTCAACAACGCCTACATGGAAGACGACCGTCCCGTCGAGTACTTCGGGCTGTACTGGCACTTCGTGGACATAGTGTGGCTGTTCCTGTTCCCGCTGTTCTACATAATCTGAGGTGAAAAATGTCAGAAACAAAATGGAAACTGTACACCGCGATATACGTGGTACTGTTCGCATTCGCGTCGTTACAGGTAGCCGTGGAGACGTTGGGTTTCTTGGACGAGATGTACTGGGCAGCAGTCGGCGCGATAGCTGTGTTATCGGTTATAAAGGCGGTCTTCGTCGCCGCGTACTACCAGCACCTTAAGTTTGAGCCGAGATCCGTGACCTACCTCGTGCTCGGCGGTCTGGTAGCCGTGATGTTTCTCACGGCTGCGGCATCGTTCTCGATAACGTAAAGAAGACTGTTTCTTCGTCCCTTTAGACAGACTGTCCTGCGTGAAGCTTCTTACTTAGGATTTCACGGAAACCGGTTTAGCGTAACTCGCGTACGGAGTTCGCTATTACCAAGAGGCTGCTGACTGCCATAGCGAAAGCCGCGACCGCGGGCGATATAACACCCGCGACAGCCGCAGGTATCGCAAGAGCGTTGTACGTAAGTGCCCATCCTAAGTTCTGTCTGATACGTCTTTTCGTCCCCTCTGTGAGTTCGAGAACGTCGGTTACCTTTGTGAGGCTGTCCTCCGTCACGACCACGTCGGCGGCGTCGCCCGCTGTTGCTGTGCCCGTTCCGAGTGCCACACCAAGGTCGGCTGTTGCGAGTGCGGGCGCGTCGTTCGTGCCGTCGCCCACCATGACCGTCCTTCCGTGTCCACGTAGCCTCTCAACCGTCTCTGCCTTCGCTTCCGGAGGGACACCTGCGAAAACGTCATCGACTTCGGGGTGTGACCTGAAGTACTCCGCCGCGCGTTCGTCGTCGCCCGTAATGACAGCGACACGTGCATCGAGGCTCTCGACAGTTTCTTCCCACTCTGCACGCGGTCTGTCGCCGACGACAAGAACACCGCGCGCCTCACCGTCCCATCCGACATAGACGGGCGCGTTGCCCGTTTCACGTTCCATTTCGGCTGTCTGACCGAGTTCAGACGGCACCGTCAGACCGTTTTCGTCCATGAGTCTTCGTGAACCGACGACAACACGGTCGCCATCTATGCGCGCACTAACGCCCTTGCCGGGGTGGCGTGAGAAGTCGGTTACTTCTGCGTCGCCGTCGAACGAAGTGTGTTCGGTCAGTGCGTCCGCTATCGGATGAGTTGAATATTTCTCGACGGCAACGGCACGTCTCGTCACTTCTTCCTCGTCCTCTCCTTTGCCGCCGACAGCTTTCACGAAGTTCATATCGCCCGTCGTCAGTGTCCCTGTCTTATCAAAGGCGACGACATCGTAATCGGTCATGTCCTCGAAGACCGTGCCGTCTGTTATCGCAACACCGTTTTCGAGTGCTTCACGTACACCCGAGGCGACAGCGAGCGGCGTCGCAAGACCAAGCGCGCAAGGGCAAGAGACGACTAAGACGGCGAGTGCGGAAAGCATCGAAGCCGTGAAATCGCCCGTGAGGTACATACGGACGCTAAAGGTAGCGGCGGCGATACCTATGACAAGAGGTACAAAGACACCTGCGAGCCTGTCCGCGAGACGCTGTACGCCCGGGCGCGAACTCTGAACGTCCCAGAGGAAGGTAACGAGACGGTCAAAGGTGCTCTTGGCGTCTTCACCGACCTCGAAGACGAGAGCGTCGTCGGTAACGACGGAGCCGCCGATGACCTTGTCACCTTCATGTTTCGTTACGGGCAACGACTCGCCGGTTACGAGGGATTCATCCACCGCCGCGTTCCCTTCGACTACGACGCCGTCAACGGGGACACGTTCACCGGGCTTTACGATGACCTCGTCCCCCTCTTGGAGTTCTTCTATGCTCACAACCTCGTCACCGTCTGGGCTGCGTCGTCTCGCCTCGTCAACGCGTTCCTTTGTTAACTCCTCCATACGGCTGTTGGCGCGCTTCTTGACCTTCTTTTCATAGTAGTTTCCGAGGGTGACGACCATCACGATTACGACGGTGATGTCGAAGTAGACCTCTGTGCCCCCGACGAGAAGAACACCGACGCTGTAGACATAGGCGTTTACGGAGGCGATTGTGACGAGCAGATCCATGTTGGGTGTCCCTGAACGGAGACTGACGTACGCGCTCCGGAGTATTGGGTATCCTGTAATGAAAAGAACCACCGTCGTGCCGAGCATGAGATAGTACGACGTAAACGAGTCAAGCAGCGATCCGGGTCTTTCGACGAGTGCTTCCAGACCGAGGTACTCAGGGTATAGAAACACGAAGTACCAGACCATCACCATCATGCCGAACCAGCCACCGACTGCGAGTCGCACTACGGTGAGTATCTCGGCGAGTTCGTCGTCACGCGTCCCGCCTTTTTCGGCGTCGTGTGCCCTGTATCCGAAGCCCTCGATAGCTTCGACGAGTTTCTCGCGTGAGACCGTATCTGAGTCGTATGTCAGCTTCGCCATCTCCGAAGCATAGCTAGCCTCGGCTTTCTTTATGCCCTCGTGTTCCTCTGCGCGCGACTCTATGAAGACCTCGCAGGCGGAGCAGTGCATACCGTCAACCGAGAGAAAGGCTTCCTCACAGCCTTCGTACGTCTCTTCGTCCTCTTGTTCCGTCCCGCCTGCACGCTCTTCGATGTTAACATCGCCTAAGGTTCTCTGTACCTCCATGCATCCACGGCAGCAAAAGACGCCTTCGACCTCCTCTGAGGTGACGGGTTCCTCAACAGGAAGGTCACAGAGAGCGCAGGAGTCAGCTGTCCGAAGGGACTGTGCCATCTAATCTGTATATAGATGGCTGACGAACATAGGCTTTCGCGTTTTAAACAGCAAGCAGCCGCATGATTACCCCAGCCATCAGAAGGACGGCGACTATGCTTGTGACTATAAGTGCCGCCTTCGCGTTGTCGTATTTGTCAGCGGATACCTTACCTGTCGCAGCCAGACCGAATATTATGACAGCACCCAAACCCAGCTGGGTTATTGATAACGGGAGTCCACCGGGTCCACCTCCTCCTCCACCGCCTGTCTCAGAAGGCTCGTAGGGGTACGACAGAACCTCGTTTTCGACTATCGCCTCGGAGGACGGATACTCGCCCGACTGAATACCGTCTATGTCAGGGTTTTCGCTCTCTTCCGCGGGTCCGCCGGGTTCGCCGCAGACGATACGTCCTACCATGCCGAGCGTCTTGTGAGGTATGCAGAAGTAGTCGTACGTACCTTCCTCCTCAAAGGTATACTCGAAGGTTGCGCCCTGTTGTGTCTGAATTTCGGAGTTCCACGGCTCCGCGCCTTCGGGTATGAGTCTTTGGGTCGCGCCACCGTTGTCCTCGGCGTAAGCAGTCGCCGAATGGGAACCCGAGACGTTCACCCAACGCACCGTATCCCCCGGTTCGACGTGTAGACCTATCGGGTCGAAGACGTACTCCGAACCGTCGGTCCTCATCTCTATCTCGTAGACACCGTCTTCGACCTCCACATCCGTTGAGTTTTCCTGTCCTGCAACTGCACCGGCACCGACGCCGACGGCTGTCGCACCCGCCGCGGCTGTCAGAAAGCCACGTCTGTCGGTCTTGTTGTCCATGCTTATTAAGAGTATTCCGTCCGGCATATTAATACTACTCAAATTTCACCGGCGGAGGAAGAGCTAAGACCGAGCCGTTCACGTGCAGGGACATGTACCCCAACGTTTCGGTGGTCGCACGGGTCGAACCGACGTGGTTCGTAGTCTCAGCCGTTCTCTTTTTTCTTGGCTTCGTCGCGTCCTATCCCGTTACGGTACATGACGTATCCGTGCTGACGTGGTATCCGCTCCGCATCTGGAGACATGTACGCGAGATGGTATCGCCCGACGACGCGTGGCTGAGGCTCTTCGTATTTCTTCTGTCGTTCAACGCCGCTTCGCTCCTCGTCAACTTTCTTTCCGGGTTCCTAATCGTTCTGCCACCCGTTTTCGCCTTCTTATTAGGTCTGAACGTCGGCGTTATCAGCGTGAAGGAAGCAGGTGCGACGGGACTCGTCGCACTTATCGGAAATCCCGTGGCTTGGCTGGAACTTCCGGCTGCATGGATATCACTCGCCATCGGGATACAGATAGGGATAAAAACCACATCGGACGGTTTTTCGGGCGCGGTATCCGTCTTCCCGGAACTCGTGGAGGTTTACGTCTACGTCGTCCTCCCGCTTCTCATCGCTGCCGCGGTTCTTGAAGCCACTCTCATACGTTCTTTGGGCGGTACCGAAAACGAATAAAGAAGACCCTACAAAGACAACTCAGTCCTCGAAAGCTTCGCCGACTTCCTCTATAGTCTCCATCGAACCTGTGTCTATGTTTTCTAGCATCTCTTCTACCTCTTCCTCGAACTCCGGCGGTACCCCGGAGTCGGTGTCACCGCCCAACATCAGATTCTTCGAGGCACCGAGTGCGTCTTCGAAAGAACCGTGCTCGGAGACGACGAAACTCTCGCCATCCTTGTGTAGCCCCACCTGCCATCTGTTTCCGGTTCGACTGCATTCGACGCCTTTGTTTTCCTCATCGTTCACCCATCGGAGGTTTATACGCGAGTTCATCTCAAGGCTGTACTTTCCGACCGACTCCGGAACGCCGTCGCGTCCGCGCGAGATACGGGATATCGCTGAGGCACCTCCTACACCTTCTCCCTCTTCGCCTTTGTCGTCACTCCCCCCGTCGGAGCCGCCGACGATGGAGATGGCTTTTGTGACTCCCCTCATTGGTCAGAAATCAGTTTCTTCTCATTTAAATCTAACGAACCACAGTACGTCTGAACCGCTTTTCTTATTTTGGTTCGGTGCCTTTCTTTTACCGCATGTATCCCTACGAAAGCAGGTCGAAAACAAACGGAAGCCTGCTCGCGGTCGGCGACATAATCACGGTTCTGAGTTTCGTAGCCGTAGGAAGCTACCATCATGGAAACACAGACCCGCTGCATGCCATTTATGCCGCCGTACCTTTCCTTCTGGGATGGTTCGTCGTCGCGCCTTTAGCAGGAGCGTACGGCAGATTCCCGTCTCTACGGAACAAGGCTTTTTCGCTCCTTGGAATCTGGCTCGTCGCCGCGCTCGTTGGTCTCGGCGTCCGTTCCACCGACGTTTTCGAAGGAGGTTCTCCGCCCTCGTTCGGCTTCGTCATAGTAGTCATCGGCGGTGGCTCTTTGCTCGTCTGGCGTCTGGGTCTTTCGCGTCTCGTCGGAGGTATTTTACGTCTTATCAGTCGTCTGGTGTAGACCAGACAGCCTCGGCGGTTCCTTCGGAAGTGACACGTGTCCAGTAGATTTGGTAGTCGTCGCCTCTGTCGAACCTGTCGGATATTTCGAACAGAACGACACCCTCCTTCGAAACCCGCGATGTGCCGCCTGTGTAGGCGTCTCTGGCTAACCTTTCGGTCGATTCGTACTCCGCGTCTTCGTTGACAACCATGACGAACTCATCGTACGTAGGTAGGTCCCTTGGTTCACGTGTGGGGTTGCGCGCGGTGACCGTCAGGACGGCGAACTTCTCTTCGGGTCCGGCTCTGTGTATCCTTCTACCTTCTTCCGACGTGTAGCTGTACGACTGTATAGGCTGTATGTCGGAGCCAAGCTCGCGCGTGTCCAAGGTGAGACGTACACCGTCGGGTGTGACGTAAGTCTCGCCGATTGTCAACGACCGCTCCACGGCTCTGATACCAAACTCGTCGCCTGTCTCTTCGACCGTAACAAGGTATTCACCTATGTAATCGGGTCGGAACGGAAGTACGGTGTCTTCGGTCTCGCCCGCAGGTACGTCCACAGAGACGGTTGACGTACTTTCGTCCCCTCCGGGCGTCTGTACCCTTACTTCTGTCTCGAACGTCCCGTCTTCGCCGCCCGTGTTCTCGACGGTCATGGACCATTCGAACTGTGTTCCTATCTCGACTGTATCGGGTGCTTCCACGGAACTAACTTCGAAGGCTGCTGGCTCGGGTTCGTCTTCCTCGCCTTCTCCGTCCTGGGTACTGTCCTCGTCATCTCCGTTCTCCCCGTCTTCCATGCCTGTCCCGCCGTCTTCGCCGTTCGTGTCCGTCTCGTTTCCGTCTTCGCCGTCCTGTGTTTCTCCGTTCTGTGTCTCTCCGCCGTCGTCTTCCTCCTCCGGTACCTCTTCGAGACATCCCGAAACCAGGACAGTTACAGCGGTTCCTCCTGCCATGATAACCTGTCTTCTCGTTCTCATGTTAGTAACAATGTTCTCGTTCGACTTAATTTTACGCCTTGCGTCATTCTTGGTGCGTCGGGGCGTCCGGCTGGTTTCAGAATAACAGGTTTTATCTTTCTCCCCGCGCTTTCGTCGTATATGCCAGAAGAACGTAAGGCGGGACGTGTCACACGTAGCGCGGGACGTTTCGGTCCGCGGTACGGACGTGTAGGACGTAAGCGCGTCGCCGACATAGAAGAGGAGATGAACGAGGAACAGCCGTGTCCTGAATGCGACGCGGTGAAGGTTTCGCGTACGGACACGGGAATCTGGGAGTGCGGAAAGTGCGGATACAGGTTCGCAGGTGGCGCGTACCGCGTCACGACACAGCGCGGTGAGGCTGTCAGCCGTGCGATACGTGAAGCGGGTGACTCAGGAGAAGCAAGCGAAGCCGCAGAGGAGTAAGAATGCCGTACAAATGCTCGCGTTGTAAGAGACAGGTCGAACTCGGCGGCAGACGCGGTGTCAAATGTCCTTACTGCGGACACCGTATCTTCCTCAAGGAACGCGGCGGCGGTGTCAAACGCGTCGATGTCGAGTGACCGACGCCACGAACTCTTTTTCGAACTACACGACGAGACTGTGAGACGTGCTCTCAAACCCGAGACGGAGACGGTGGTAGACGACAGATCGGAAAGTAGGCTCGTCGAAGACGGTATCGTCGTCCGTACCTCAGACCTGCGTTCGTTACGCGCCGCAGTCAACGGATGGAGACGCCTCGTTTCGGTCGCGGAGGAGACGGAACGCGTCCGTCGGTGACGTACGCCTTCTTGTGGTTCGAGGTGGCGACGCGTGAACCAAGACTTTTATGACTAGAAGGTCAACTCAGACCATGGGAGCCGAACTACCACCGGAAGCTCAGGAGAAGCTACAGAAGCTACAGGAGATACAGGAACAGCTTTCTCAGATAACCGCACAGAAACAACAGACGGAGCAACAGCTTCAGGAAAACGAGAGCGCGCTTGAACTTCTTGAGGAGACCGACGACGACACGACCGTCTACCAGACTGTCGGCGACGTGATGGTGAAGTCCGACCGCGGCGAGACTGTTGAGGAGCTACAGGAAAAGGTCGAAACCTTAGAGGTACGTGTCGAGTCTCTCGAAAAGCGCGAGCAGAAGACGGAGGAACAGTTCGAGAGCCTCAGAGACGACGTTCAGGGGATGCTCGGCGGACTCGGCGGCGCGCTCGGCGGTGGCGGCGGACCCGCGCAGTAAGGAGCAAAGGTGACGGTCGAACGCGCAGAGTCGCTCAATGTCGAAGAAATCGCAGATATTATCCACGAGATAGGTTTCGAGTGTACGGACTGCGGCGACTGCTGTACCGCCGACGACGAACCTCTTGCTGTCACGGTTTTCCCAGACGAGAGACGAGCGCTTGCGGAGGCGGCGGAAGAGAACGACGCCTCACCGGAAGACGTGACGGAGCCTTCGCCTTTCGGCGACGACGAGAAGTTCGAATGGACTGTGCGACGCGACGGTTGTGGTGACTGTTTCTTCCACCAAGAAGACGCATGCTCAGTCTACGAGGATCGTCCTTCGGTCTGTCGCACCTACCCTTTCGCGGTACGTTTCGACGACAGGGACGAGACAGATGGGGTTGAGACACATGAACTCGGTGACGCGGCAGTCGTCGTCGGTGAGTGCGAAGGTACAGGACGCGATATCACACGCGAAGACGCGCTCGAACTCGCACGTGCGGTCAAGGAACGCACCGTAAAGGAAGAACGCGAGGCGCGCGAACTCTTAGACGTGTACGAAAGCGTCGAACCGCCCGAAGGTAGCGTCGTCGTACACGACAGCGAGGGTGCACACGTCGTTCCGGAGTAGCTATTCGGGCCAAGCGCGCGAGAAGGAGTCGAAGAACTCGTCGCTTGTGTTTACAAGTACGTAGTCGGCTGCGCGCGAGGCGGCGTGTTCTTCCACCTCTTCGAGATGTTCCTCGATTCTGTCCCTGTACCTCTCTCTCGTCCTGTTGCTTATGAAGGTTCTAAGACGTCCTTCGGTCTCGATACCCTCGAATATCGTGTCCCCCGATACAGGTAGCTCTATCTCGTCGTTTGAAAGCGTACAGACGAGACGCAGATAGCTGTCTGACAGAGCGTCGATTCCGTTCTGTATGCCTTTGAGTTCTCCGACGAAGTCGCTGACGACGACCACGAGCGACCGCGAACCTATCGTCGCTGCGTACTCGCCGAGTGCCTGTCCGAACTCTGCGCGTCCCTCAGGCTCTATTTCGTTTACCGTGTCAATCAGCGAGAGAACCTCTCCTTCGTTCGACTTGCCCGAGTCGATACGGTCGAAGGTGTCCGTAAAGACTGAGAAACGGAAGTCGTTGTTCTCCGCCGCCGTGAGGTACGCGTATCCGAGGCCTATCTTTGCGGCGTAGTCGAACTTGTTTTCCGCACCCTCGCCGTACTCCATCGAACCGCTCGCGTCCAAAAGGACATGCGTCGTCAGGTTGCGCTCTTCCTCGTACCTCTTTATGTAGTGTTCCTCCGTACGCGCGTAGAGATTCCAGTCTATGAGTCTCGTGTCGTCGCCCGGCACGTAGTTCCTATGGTCGGCAAAGATGAGACCTTCGCCTGTTTCCGCCGTTTCCTGATCGCCCTGAAAGACGGAGTTGACCTTCCTCTTTAGCTCGGACTCAAACCTTTCGAGTTCGTAGAGAAAGTCAGGCTCTATCATTCTAAGAGGTTACGTACAGCCTGTTCGGGCGTAACACCGTCACGTTCCGCGCGGAAATCGACGACGATACGATGTCGGAGGACAGGAACAGACATCTCTTCGAGGTCTTCTTCGCTGACGTAGTTGCGTCCGTTGAGAAACGCCATGCCCTTGCCGCCCAAGACGAGCGAAAGAGAGGCACGCGGCGAAGCACCGAACTCTATCTCCTCCGAGTCGCGTGTGTTTGCGACGATTTCGATTGCTCTGTCACGTATATCGTCCGCCACAGGTATGTCGCGCACCATTTCCTGTGCGCGGAGGAGTTCGTCGCCGGTCAGAACCTTTTCGAGTTCTATGTCGTCCTCCCACTGCTGTGTGTACCTGTCAACTATCTCGGCTTCCTCTTCGCGCTCGGGATAATCGACAGTGAGCTTCATCATGAAACGGTCTTTCTGCGCTTCTGGGAGTGGATACGTTCCCTCTTGGTCGATGGGGTTCTGTGTTGCGAGGACGAAGAAAGGACGCGGGAGGTCGTACGTCTTGCCCGACGCAGTCACCTGTTCTTCCTCCATCGCCTCAAGAAAAGAAGCCTGTGTCTTCGGCGTCGCGCGGTTTATTTCGTCCGCAAGCACGACGTTTGCGAATATAGGTCCTTTCTCGAATATGAACTCCTTGCTACCTTCAGCAGACTCACGTATAACCTCCGTGCCGGTCACGTCCGAAGGCATCAGGTCGGGCGTGTTCTGTATACGTGAGAAGCTCATATCTGTCACGTCGGCGATACTTCTCACCATCATCGTTTTCGCAAGACCCGGATTGCTTTCGAGGAGAGCGTTACCGTCACAGACCATGCTGACGAGCAGGAGTTCGATTATGTCTTCCTGCCCGACGACCTTCTTCGAAACTTCGTCTCTTACGTCCTGTATCTTATCCTGTAGATCCTCTATCTTTTGACTCATTCTTACTCGTCACTCCTTACACGTAGATTGTACTCCTTAACAAGTTCGGCATCCTCTATCTCTTCTTCGGGGCTGAACTCGGTGCGTTGACCTTCGACGCTGACGCCCTCGCTGTAGTCCCTGCCCTCGCCGACGGCACCGCTACCGCCTTCGCCGTCGCCGCCGCTGCCCGACCTATCAAGTTCGGCGTTCTGTCTGTTTTCTCCGCGTGACACCTCACCTGACTCACCAAGGACTTCCTCCGCGTTCTGTAGCTCACCTTCTGCGTTGCCCGAACCGCCACCGCCGCCACCTGCACCTTCGCCCTGAGCACTGCTGGCTCCTTGGTTTGTCGTCTCATCGCTAAAGAGGCTCTGACCGCCGCCGAAGCCGCCCATGGACGCCGAAAGAAGCAGAAAGGCAAGCGCGAATACGAGTACGACGCTTCCTGTCATCCGAGGTATGCTTACGAATCCGTCGCTCGACGTGTTCTTTAGCTCCTTCAGAACGTCGTCATAAAGAGCCTCCGCCATTTCCGTCTTTTCGTCACGTTCCGCGGCATCACGTGCTGTACGCAGAGCCTCGTTTATTTGAGGGTTGACATCCTCGAAGTATTCGAGCGTCCTTTTGTGGTAGACGAGATACGCATCGGCGATTAAAAAGAGGAAAGCAGCGACAGCCGCGACAACGACGGCACCCGGAACAGCCACGTCAGCCTGTTCAATAGGTATCGTGTCAGGAACGGCGTCAGGCTGAAACGTAAAGAGTACGAAGTAGACGACGACGAAGAAAACAGTCGCTTCTACCATTCCATGTAAAAACGCGGCTTTCGCACCTTCCCTGCGTATCTCTTTCTCCGCTTGGAGTATCTTTTCGGCTTTCGTCTCTGTCATGGGAGCGAACACCCCTCTGCAGCGAGGCAGGCGTCTCTTAGCTGTGCGTTTTCGTTTTCGAGTTCGCTGACTTCGTCCTCTAAGTTAGCTATGGTTTCGTCCTTCTGCGATAACCGGGTTTCGAGGGTATCGACCTCGTTCCGCAGCGTGTTCACTTCGCTGTTCAACGTGTTTACCTCGCTCTGTAGACTCTCGTACTGAACGGTAATCTCCTCAAACGTCGCGTCAAGTCCTATCTCAAGTTCCTGTGCGAGGTTGCGGCGTTCCTGTCTGATTTCGTTGAGTTCGTTCTCGACGTTCGAAAGCTGTCTTTCCGTGTCAGCAAGCTCGTCCTCTAGCTGGTTTCTCTCGCGCTCTATACGGTCTATCTCGTTCTCTATGTTACCGTAGTCTTCGAGGTCGGCTCTTAGGTTTTCGAGTTCCTGCTCCCTTTCCTGAAGCTCCTGTTCGGTACTGTTTAGCTGACCCTTAAGCTCCTCCTCCCTCTGTTCAAGCTCCTCCTGAAGGTCGTCTATCGACTCCTCCTTCTGATCCACCTGATCCTGAAAGTAGAGTGTAGCACCTGCTGTCCCCGTCATAGACAGGACTACGAGAGCCACCATGAACAGATTTATTTTCGCGCCTATGAAACTCATCTTGTCTGTCGGAGGTACGCTGTGTGTAGGTATATGGTTTGTGGGTCTGTCTTGCTTAGGTTCTTCTGGGTATGAACCGACTGAATCTGAACCCGTATACATCGTGGAGTCTACGCAGCGACACCTCGACGAGGTACAGCAGAAGCGCGACAACGAGAGGTATCCACTCCAAGCTGACCTCCGTTTCACGTGGCTCCGAGGCTGTAGACCTCACCTCCTCCGCGATAGCCGCAGTCTGACCCGGCTCATAGACCGAACCGCCTGTGGCTTCGACAGCACGTGTGACGGAGTTCGAGACACCGAAAGCACCGTACTCACGCGCGTAGTTTACGGCGTACTCGGTGTCGCCGACGGTGTTGAACCCCGGCTCTGACGGTGTTACGGTAGCGACAAACTCGTCCTCGTCGGTGCGCGAGAAGCTGAAGTCGGTCGATGGACGCGACGAACCACGGTAGCTTATCTCGGTTGTCTCGCCGACACGTGTGTCTTCCACGTCGAAAACGTCGGTTGCGAGCCTCTCAGGGTCACCGATAACCCAGTTGACCGACCGCGAAACCAGAAGCGAGTCGGGGTTCTGAAGCAAGCCGCCGAGAACACCGTCGCCCGTGTGTGCTGTCACGGAGACGACACGTCCGAGACCGTACCTGCCCGAAGCCATAGCAACGTCGCCGCTTCCTGTCGAGACGAGGAAACGTCCTGTTGGCTTGACCTTAACGTCGTTAGACGACGACAGGTCTGTTGTCGTCTCGACACCCTGTGTTATGAAATGGCTCGTGTCCACTAACGTCAGCCTGTCGCCATCGGGTGAGCGGTCCGAGCCACCGAAAAGTACGCTGAGACGGTCGGTTTCGCTCGCTTGGAAGAAGGAACCGCCGCTTTCGTCGGCGATGGTGCGCATTACCTCCGTACCGAGGTTCGTGTCCCCGACACCGACGGAGACGACGTTTATGTCCTGTCTGCTGAGGTCTCTCGCTACACGTGTTGCGGAAGCGAACTTGTCCTGTTTGACCAGACCATCGGATATCAGAATCACGTTGCCCGGACCGCCGAGCATCTCTTCGGCACCACGCAGACCCGCGGCTATGTCTGTGCTGCCACCCGACTGTAACCGTCTTATCTTGTCCTCTATCTCCCCGCGTGCGGTCGAAAGCTCCTCGATATCCTGCACCCTGTGGGACTCTTGATTGAAGGCGACGACGCCGACACGGTTTCCACCGCCTAACTGTTCGAGTGCGTCGAAGGCGAGACCACGCCGTACGTCCATGTCACCTTCCGCACTACCCGAAACGTCGATTGCTAAGACTAAGTCCGATGTCCTGTCAGGTTCGCCCGAACTGACAGGAACCATGTCTCCGAGAAGCGAGTCCGCGTAGCCGCCTTCACCGTAGGCGTTCGGTCCGCCTGCCACCAAGAGACCGTTTCCGTCTATGACGAAGTCCTGTAAGGTAGAGAGGTCACCGGCTCCGTTAGCCGGAACATTCTGCATCACGACGGCGTAGTACCCGTCCAAGTTCGAAGGCACCTCGTTCGCAGTCTCCACGTCGTATAGCTGTCCGAGAAGGTCAACAAGCGGATACTGGTTGGGGCTGACGTAAAGCAGGTCAGGGCGTTCGACGACACGCACTGTCTTGCGGAAAACATCGTTTCTCTCGTACATGTCTCCGCCTCCGATAGACGCCGTCATTCTGTGGTCACCTGTCTCCTCGAAAGTATGGTCGAACTCCTCACAGCCCGCGAGTATACTTGTTTCGACGGCTGTTCCGCCATCTATCGAGACGGTGACATCGCTTGGTGAGTCGGAGCCTACACCGCCGACACAGACCTCGAAGGTCTCTCCGACACCCTGACTAACCTTGCCGGGTCCCTGTATGTTGACGTACCTCTCGGTCCCGGCTGCTGTGAGGTTTATCGCGCTCACACGTGCGTTCAACGCGCCCGCCGACTCCGCCGCGCCTTCAAGCGACCTTCCGTTCGTGACGTGTCCGTCGGTAATAAGAAGAACGCTACCGTCGCGTTCGACGTTCGACATCAAGGCGTCTCCCACACGTGACTCGTCGCCTTGTCCTACACGTGTCGTCGTGACATCGATACCTTGTTGTTCGACACCCGCCGTCACCTCCTCTGCAACGTCCTCGAATACCTCCATGCTGTCGGAGCTATCGACTAAAACGTGTACGCGTTCGTCGCCCTCGACCGTCGTTGTTTGGACGACGAAAGGCTGTGCGAAAGCAACGATGAGAAGCGAGACGACAACGAGACGTGAAGCGAAGATTGCGTATCTGCGTCTTCTCGAACCCTCGCGGTTGTACAGAACGAGGTAGTAGAGAACGGCTGCCGCGACAGGGATAACAAGGAGCGCGAGAGGTGTTCCGAACCAGACCATCAGAGACTCCCCCTGTAACGCATGAGCAGAAGTTCACCTAACACGAAGACGAGTGCTGCGACTGCTGTGTACGGAGTCAGGTCGAAAGGCACAGTCTCTTCGAGGGTCTGAGTCGCCGTCTGTCCAGCCTCCGTCGTGTCCACATCGACAGCCGTGACGTTTGACTCGCTCGGGTCGTTGAGGTTTGCCGAGTAGACGGTACCTGCCTCGTAGAAACCAGCGTCGTCCATAACGACCGACGTGCCTGTTACTTCGCCGTTGGGCGTACTAATCGTCGCCTCACGCACAAAGCTAAGCCTGTCGCCCGTCTGTCTGTTCATCGAAGATAACCTCTCACGCGACGTGACGTGGTACAGAGCGTCGCGCCAGAAGATGGGGTACTGGTAGCTGTTGTGGAACTCGGTCTGGTCACGCATGAATCCGTAATAGAGGGCACGTCCGTTACCCACATCCGTCGTCGCAAGAAGCGGGTCGCCCGAACCCGACTCAACGAG
>Ga0207714_1000151_pt1 | contig 44962 bp, 42 predicted proteins | sample PonA232FremontCA_2_FD_187270 | JGI IMG/M metagenome (GOLD analysis project Ga0207714, IMG submission 187270) | Marine sediment microbial community from Fremont, CA, USA - Pond A23 Sediment 2 (SPAdes) | ecosystem: Environmental > Aquatic > Marine > Unclassified | place: USA: Fremont, California... | reverse complement strand
GGCCGATCCGGGCCAACCTGGTGTTCTACGCCGTTCCCGTGGTCTCGACGCTGGGTGGGATCGTGCTGCTGGGTGAATCAACGGCGCCGACGACGGTTGCCGGCTTCCTGGTAATCGCGATTGGATTCGGCGTTATCGGGTCCGAGAGCGTCGATCTCGGTGCGCTCCGCCGTCGGATCACCGAACCGGACCACTCGCCCCAGCCCCAGAACCGATCGCGGTCAGACTGAGGGGCTTGGGGAGAGTTCTGGCCGATTGCGTTTCGAACGATTGCGTCCGCTGCGTTGAGACTGTCGCTGGATCTTCATCGCTCGGATCGCTTCGATGTCGGTCGAATCGTGTTTCGGCGACCACCGGAGTCATACGCGTGTGTGCCCGACTGTCGGTATGGCCGATCCACAGGAACCACCCGCGTGGCTGACGCTTGAGGCCGAGGAGGAACTTCGCTGGCAGGCCCAGCCGCACAAAAGCAGTCTGATCCCTGCGCTCGTGGTCGGACTCCCGCTGTCGCTGGTGCTTATCGGCATTCCGATCATCGCGGCGGCGTATTTCAACCGGGAGAACACCGAGTACGTCCTCACCACCGAGGCACTATACAAGAAGACCGGCATCCTCTCTCGCGATGTCCAGCGGATTGACTTCGGGAAGGTGCAAAACACCTCCTACAGCCAGGGTGTTGTTGGATCGCGCTATGGCTACGGCAATGTCGACATCTCGACCGCCGGTGGATCGGGCGTCGAGATGCAGTTCCGGTCGGTCCCCGAGCCCCGCGCCCTCCAGGAGCGGATTAACAGCCGGATTGCTGCCCGCCGCGACGACGCGGCCGACGACGAGGAGTCACCGGCGGAGGTGCTCGATGACATCCGCGCGGAGCTACACGCAATCCGAACGGCGCTTGAGTCGCGTCAACCGCCCGTAGACGACAACCGACACCGATGACCGATAGAGTCATTCCACTGGGCCCGGACGAAACGGTGCGCTGGCAGGGTCGTCCGCGCCGCTCGGTGGTCTACCCGACACTTGTCATCGGCGTCGGATTCGCGCTTGTCGCTGGTCTTGTGGCCTGGCGTACCGGCCGACCGTGGCTTATCGCCGGACTTCCGGTCGGTCTGTCGCTGCCGGCCTGGCGTGAACTCAAGCGCCGGCAGACCCGGTACCTCATCACCGACGCCGCCCTCTATCACAAGCGCGGCGTGGTGGGTCACGCCGTCAGGCAGGTATACCAGGAGACGGTCCAGAATACGGCACTCACACAGGACGTCACCGGATCGCTCTTTGGCTATGGCACGCTGACAATCGAGGTTGCTGGGGGCCGGGATCTCACCTTCGACGCTATCGACGACCCGGATGCCGTCCGCGGACATCTTGCTATGCGTGGCCGAACCGACGGCGTGACCGGCGACACGGGGGCAGACGTGACTCTGCCGGGATCCCTTGCGCAGTGGCAGGCGGTGCGATCGGAGGTCAAGCAGCTCGCCGAGACAATTGAGCGCCGTAGAACGTAGCCGACAGCCTACCGGGCGTAGGCGTCGATGATGTCGTTGAGTGTTCGCTCGTCAGCGTCAACCGACTCCGTCGTGTCATCGGCGTCCTCGCGTACCGTCGGGTCGTCGTCTTCAGGGGGAACAATCTGCTGCATGAACAGCGATATGCTGATCTTCGTAATAATGATCTAGGATTTCCTGTGATGGGTGTCGATCTATGAGCACCCTATCAGAATACCTGAAGATGCCCCTACTCGTCGCGACAACGCGTGTCAATATTAGCCACTTCGGTGGTGAACCACCCGACCTGGCGTCACCAGGGCTCAAAGAGACCACGCGTAACGAAACCGGGCGATAGGAGACGGCGTATATGAGTATTCGGTCAGTAGGATATATGTATCCCCATACGTATACTACGATCACCCATGCCACACGTTGCCATTGATGCTGAGGGCAACTGGCACATCGTGATCGATGGCGACATCGTGTGTCAGACCGAGTCGCCCGGACCGGCAGATACAGACATCGAGATCGTCGATCGCATGGCCTACACCCGTGACAATCTCGACAATCCCGATCCACCGTGGTGTCGGACCTGCCTGATGTTTGTTGACGAAGAGGCGCTACCGTCACCGCCTCGGCGCAAGAACTCCCCGACCTTCGACTATCACGAGGTCTTCTCGCCGTAGCTACAGGAACGGCGGTGGCCCGACTCGCAGGGATCCCCCGTCTGGAACGAGTTGCCGTTCTGTAGTGTTCGGCCGGCTACAGGCCGAGTGCCGCGGGGCTTGACTCCGAGACGGTTCACAGGAGGAGTCCAACTGGGATGATGACCAGTGCGAGGAGAAATCCCCAGAACCCGTACCGGTGATCAAGCACCCGACGCTGGATGCGCTCAATCGCCCCGGTGTACCACCGGCCAGTCCCGAGGGCGAGTACCGCAACGGCCGTGGCGACGGCGGCGAGGAAGACGACAATCGTCACGCCAACTGGCGTATTCAGCGTCAGCGCGACCAGGAGTGTATCGCCGAACGTACCGACGTTGGCGCCGAGCGCGAATGGGATAACCTCCTCTCGTTTGATGTGCCCGCGGTTGTATAGCGGGACGATTACACCGAGGGAGAAGGCCACGCTCGTTGCCACCATCGTGACGAGTCCGCCAACAGCGAATGCGACCCATCGGCTCGCGACCAGCGTGATGTATCGTTGGCGCAGTCGCTCCTGATCGACGCGCTCAAGCAGCCGGTCGAAGGCCTGCAGACACCCAAAGAGTAGCGTCAGCGCCAGTACAAAGGCACCCCCAGGGCCGAGCCCGGCAACGATCGCATCGGTCAGCGCTGTGATCTCGATGGGTGTCGGGATGGCCACCGCCGTGAGCACCTCGATTGGCGTGGCCTGCACGACCGGCACCAGCGGCAGACCAATCAGCATAGCCGGCCAGAACACCGAATGGGCTAAGAGGAACGTTAACAGCCCGAGGCGTATGGCGTCCCGAAGCGATTCGGTCTCCGCAGTGATGTAATCGAAGACCCCGATCAACACGACCACGCCCGAACCACCGAGTCGTGATCCGACGAGCATGCTGAAGAGAACAGCGGCATCAATCACCCCGGAGTCGAACAGCGAGAGGGAGACCGCAGCGACGACCGATCCGTTAGCTAGCGCGTAGGAGGCCAGCCAACTCAATCCCAGGGCCGATCGATCGGCCACGATGACCGTTCGGAGCACGCGTCGCAACACCGGCTCAAGCGCCGCCGTCGCCGTTCCGAGCAGACGGACCGCAACGAAGAATACCAGCGCAATGAGTAGTCCTGCCCCGACTCGATGGAGCCGCCGGCGTCGCTTGCTCGTGTGTGCCACCGGGGCGACGGTACGATGACCGGGCCCTTAGTAGTAGTTGAGATACACTTACGGCGTCCGAGTCGACAGACTTGCACACTAATATTAATAATTTCAATCAATCGTTTAATTCTATAGCCGTTCATAGATCACAGGTTCCCAAACGTTTTTTATAATGTATGTTGTTGAGGAACGCAAGCCACGTGACAGTCTCTCACATCCCGTCCTGATAGTGGTCCATCGCTGAGTGTTCTGGTATCGCGATGCCGCCGTCGTCGGCCGTATTGGACAGTATCGGAATCACTCCCCACAACAACACATGAGTTCCAGCCCATCACTCCCCGACAACATGGATCAGGAGATGCGAGCCTTCGTCGAGTCTCTCGACGAACGAATGACCTCGGAGGACGTCGCCACGCTTGAGGCCTGCATGGAGTGTCGCAACTGCGGACAGGCCTGTAACTGGTATCTCACCACCGACGACGAGGACCTCCACCCACAGCACAAACTTGAGTTCATCCGCCAGGTCTACCGACGGTACCTCACAATCGAGGGGAAACTCGGCAGCAAGCTCAACATCCACGAGACCCCGACCAGCGAGGACCTCCGGGAGAACATGGAGTACTACTGGAAGTGTACGGCCTGTGGCCGGTGTACGCTCTCGTGTCCACAGGGGTTGAGCGTCCGACGGATCGTCCGCATCGCCCGGAAGGCGTTCGTCGATGCCGGTCTTGCCCAGGAGAACGACACCATCGACTCCATCATCGAGAACACCGAGGAGTACCGCCACAGCTTCGGATTGACCCGCGAGCAGGTCCTCGGGCGGATCGCACTCTTCTTGTACGCCCAGGAGCTTGAGGTGCCCGTCGAGGTTGAGGACCCGGAGTACCTCTTTGTCTGTCCGACTGCCGGTAATACCAAGCTTCCTGACTTCGGGACCAAGCTCATTCAGATGCTCAACGCTGCGGGGATCGACTACTCGGTCACGCCACGGGTCGTCGACACCGGGACCGAGATCGATCACGTCTCCACCCACGAGGGCCTCACCCGCGAGCTCCTGCTTGAGTGGGAACAGGAGGCCGAACGGCTCGGCGCCGACAAGGTGCTTGTCATGGAGTGTGGGTGTGATACCCGGACCATGAACGCTGAGGCCGACGATACCCTCGGCCGGCCGTTTAAATTCCCGTTTGTCAGCATCGATACCGTCTTGCTTGACGCCATCGAGAACGGGGATCTGCCGGTTGAGCCGGTTGATGACCGGATCACGATGCATGACCCCTGTTATGTGACCCGACTCTCTGGTCGTGGAGAGATGGAGCGAGACCTGCTCAACGCCGTTACCACCAACTTCGTCGAGATGCAGCCCAATGGTGAGGAGAACTACTGCTGTAACGCTGGCGCCGGGCCGATGCGCATCCCCGAGTACGAGGATCTCCGCTTGCAGGCCTCCGAACTCAAGGCCAACCAGATTGCGGATACCGGGGCCGACCGGGTTGTCACCCCGTGTGCGATCTGCAATCTCAGTCTCACCCAGACAACCGAGGAGTACGACCTCGCCAGCGAGGACGAACGAATGGTCCGGATGATGTACGAGATTGTCTACGAGGCCGTTTCCGCCGGGCTCCGCAAACGCGGTGAGATGAGCCGGGTGACGCTGCCGGCAGCTCTGCAGGATGTTGATGAGACGTACTTCCACGAACACAGTGCCCAGGGCTTTTTGACCGATCTCGTCACCCAAGAGAAGTTCGACACGGTGCGCAACTGGCTTCGTCGGGACGACATCGTCGACCGGTTCAAACAGAACAATCCGGAGGTCGCCCACCGGGTTGATGAGATTCTTGAGGCCGACCCCGGATCGGTTGATCCACAGCCGGGACGCCCGGGTGAGCTGGCATGGACGTGATTGATGTCCTCCAGGTCTACGCTCCGCTCGCACTGGCAGTCTTTGCCATCGGCATCGCGCCGAAGTTCATCCGGTGGGGCCGTGGCGTCCTCGCCGGAGGCACCTTCTCTGGGCGATCGAAAAACGAGATCGACAGCCCGGAGCGGGAGTCACCGTTGCGGGCCCTTGGGCGTGTGCTCTACAAGCCGATGACCTTCTCAAGCGGGGCCAACGCCTCCTGGACGGCCGGCTACGCCCTCTATCACGTCGGCATCATCACCATCTTTGCGGGCTACTCCCTCGCGGCGGTCATTCTCGGCGCTAACCTGCTGCTCGGCAACCCCGTGCCGAACATGGCTACCGGCGAGTTCACCCAGCAACTCTCGCTGGTGAACCTACTGGCGATCGTCTTCGGCAACGCCGAGTCACCGGCGCGTGAGTTCCTCTTCGGGCCCGCAGCCCCGGTCTTCCTCGGGGTAACCTGGATCGCCGTCATCTCGGCCTTCCTTGGTAATGTTGCGCTGTTTGGGAACGCCTTCCGGAACAAGGGCGCGATCGTCGGCGATATTCACGAGGCGGCCCGTGGTTTTCGCACCTCCGGGCGGTTCTCACTCGAGCACGTCCTGATCACCGGGCTGGTCTTCGGGATCGTTATTACCGAGTTACTCGCCCGACTGGCCAGTAGCGTGCCGGCGATCCCGCACACTATGCTGTACTATCACCTGTTGCTCGCGATGACGATCGTGGTGCTCACGCCGTTTACCTTCCTCAAGCACATCGTCTTCTTCCCGATCACGCTCTATTACGCCACCCGACGGCGGGTTACCCGCACTGTCGCCTGACCCCCGTTCAGCAAACGCTTTGTCGGCGGGCCCCGCCAGTGTCGACGTGAACGATGGCGGAGGCGCTTCTCTTTGAGACGGGGGTGATGTTTGCTGCGGTCGCTGTCGTGAGCCTCGTCGCCGCCCGATTCCACCTCTCGCCAATCCCCTTTTATATCCTGGCCGGGATCGTGGCGAGCGAGTTTGTTGCTGGACGTCTTGGAGTGGGATATGTGAGTCTCACGAGTTTCGTTGAGGTCGGGGCCGAACTGGGTATCGTCCTGCTGTTGTTGTTCCTTGGTCTTGAGTTCAATCTTGATCGGCTGCTCGCCGACCGCGGCCGCATCGGAACGGTCGGCCTCCTTGATCTCGGCGTGAACTTCACCCTTGGGCTCGGACTTGGATACGTGCTGTTCGGCGACGCCGTCGCCGCGGTGGTTGTTGCTGGGATTGTCTACATCTCCTCAAGTGCGATCATCACCAAGACGTTGCTCGATACCGGATGGATCGCCAACCCCGAGAGCGGGCCAATCCTCGGGACACTTGTCTTTGAAGACCTCGCCATCGCGGTCTACCTTGCTATTGTCGGCGCGGCCGTTCTTGAGGGTGGACCGATCGGCGCAGTCGCCCAGTCGGTCGGAGTCGCCTTTGGTTTTCTCTTGGCCCTACTCGTGTTCGTTGCACTCGGTACACAGGCGCTTGAGGCACTCCTCGACACCACTTCGACGGAGTATTTCCTGTTGCGAGCGCTCGGAGTGATTGTTTTGATCGCCGGGGCTGCCCTCTCGCTGGGGGTCAGCGAGGCCGTCGCCGCCTTCTTCGTCGGGATGGCCTTCAGTTCGACGAGCGTCGCACACGATCTTGAGGACGTGCTTTCACCGCTTCGAGATACCTTCGCCGCGGTGTTCTTCTTTTGGATTGGACTCCGCACGGATCCGACAGTGTTGCCCGCGGTGTTCGATCTCATTCTGCTCGCCGTTGTGGTCACCCTGCCGGCGAAGATCCTCAGTGGGTTCTTCAGTGGCCGCCAATACGGCCTCACCGACCGTCGGTCACTCCGCGTCGGTCTCGCGATGGTCACCCGCGGCGAGTTCTCGTTGATCATCGCCGCGACGGCACTGGCCGGCGCTGGCGGCGCACTCAGTGGTACGACTGCCGAAACGTTATACGCCTTTACGGTCGGATACGTGCTCGTGATGAGCATCCTCGGGACAACGCTGATGCAGGCCTCACCGGTACTTGAGCGATCCTTACTCGCCCGGACGTGATCCCGACAGCACGCTTATTTGCCATCCAGGGTAATCCGCGGTCATGACCATCTACGAAAGTGATATCCCGGGGGTCGGCCGTCGCTTTGAGCTGGAACTCACCGACCGTAAGCGGGTAATCGTCGTGTACCATCATGACGGTCGGTGTGAACTCTTCCGGCGTGATGGACCGGATGACGACAGCAAACGCATCCTTGATCTCACGAGCGAACAGGCGAGTCGGCTCGGCACCATCCTCGAGGGTGCCTACTTCGAAACGGTTGCTGTCGATGAGTTGAGCGTTCCGCTCGGTGACGCCATCATCGAGTGGATCGATGTGCCGACCGACTCCTCGCTCGTCGGAACGTCAGTGGGAGATGCCGATATCCGCGCTCAGACCGGAGTGTCGATCGTGGCGATCCAACGCGGGACAGAGACAATTCCCAGTCCGGGACCAGAGACGACCCTCCAAGCCGGTGATATCCTGGTCGGTATCGGCACGCGTGAAGAACAGGCTGCACTTGAGACACTTGTGGGTGAGTGAGTCTCCCATCCACTTCCACTCTGGTTGGCGACGATTCCGCGACGGTCTTAAGCCCGTAGGTAAAAGACCAAGCTGGTTGAGGTAGCTGTGAGTGCTGCGACTGGACTGATCCCGCTCGTCGTGACAATCCTCGGGCTCGGCGTGGCCGCACAGGTTCTCTCGGATCGACTGCAGATCCCGAGCGTGCTCTTTTTGATCCTTGCTGGCCTCGTGGTAGGTCCCGAGGGGCTTGGGCTGGTCGGGCTATCGGCCTTCGGTGGGGTTGGGCCCCTCTCTGCGGTCGTTGGGATCTCGGTAGCGATCATCGTCTTTGAGGGCGCCTTCCACCTCAAGCTCCCAAAGCTCCGGCAGACGCCACGCGAGGTGCTCCAGTTGATCACCCTTGGTGCTGCCATCGTGTTTATCGGTACCGCTATTGTCGTTCGCTTCGCACTTGATGTTTCCTGGGCGCTCTCGTTTCTCGTTGGATCGCTGCTCATCGCTACCGGACCGACGGTCGTCACCCCGATTCTTGAGGTTGTTCCTGTCAGAGATCGGGTTGCAGCCGCCCTTGAGACCGAGGGAATCGTCAACGATGTCACCGCTGCCGTCCTGGCGATCGCCATTTTCAACGCGGTCGTAACCAGCAATACCGGAGCGGGTGCACTCGTCCGGTCATTCATCAGCCGACTTGGGATTGGCCTTCTTGTCGGTGCCGTCGTCGCGGTGGCCCTCTGGTACGTGCTCAATCACGTCGATCTCTCGCCATCGAACGCGGTCAGGAACGCCCGGCTAATCGTCCTTGTCGGGGCAATTTCGATCTACGCGATTGCCGACTCGATTGCTTCGGAGGCCGGGATCGTCGCTGTGGCGACCGCCGGCATCCTACTTGGCAACGCCGAGTTGCCCTACGAAGAGGAGATTGAGGCGTTCAAGGGCGATATTACCCTGATCGTCCTCTCGTTTGTGTTCATCTCGCTGACCACCCTGTTGACCTTCGATGAACTGCTGACGCTCGGACTCGGTGGGCTCGTCGTCGTGGCGGCGGTAATGCTCCTGATTCGACCGGTTGCGGTACTCGCCTGTACGTACGGTAGTAGCTTCTCCGTCCGCGAGCAGCTGTTCATGAGCGTCGTTGGCCCACGCGGAATCATCCCGGCGAGCGTGGCTACCCTGTTTGCCCTTGAGCTCCGAGCAGAGGATCCGGCGGCGGCAACCGTCCTTGTCGGAACCGTCTTTTTGGTGATTCTCGCAACGGTCGTCTTCCAGGGCGGGCTCGCCAGACACATTGCGGAGTTTCTCGACATCTTACCCATGCGTGTCATCATCGTCGGCGGCGGTCGTGTCGGTCGCGGCCTCGCCGAACGGCTGGAGGATCGTGGCGAAAACGTCATTCTCATCGAACAGGATCCCGAGGTGGTCGAAACGGCGCGCAACGCCGGATTCACCGTCCGCCGCGGCGATGGCACACGTACGGAGGTCCTTGAAGAGGCCGGTGCGAACGCGGCGAAAACGATCGCCGCGGCGACCGGCGATGACGATGCGAATCTTCTCGTTGCCCAGCTCGCACAATCGAAGTTCGACATCGAGACGACAATCGCGCGGGTCAACTCCCCAGGGAACGCCGAGGCGTTTGAGGAGTTGGGCATCCGGGCCATCGAGGCCGACGAGTCGGTCGCCCAGTCAATGGACAACGCCATCGAACGGCCGGCACTCGCGAAGTGGATGTCCGAGCTCGGTCGGCAGGGCGATGTCCAAGAGATCGAGGTGACCGCCGAGGAATTCTCGGGCAAGACCATCGTGGAACTCGACGAGATGTTTCCGGATGGGGTATTGATCGCTCTGCTGAGCCGCGACGGCGACGCACAGATTCCGAACGCCGACACCACCCTCCGACAGGGCGACAATCTGACGCTGGTCGGCCGTCGAGACGCTGTCCGCGAGGCGATCAACCGGTGTCATTCCGACCGGAGCGCGTAAGCTTCCTCTCTCGGCGTCCGAAAACGAGAGCACACTCGTCTGCGGTCGACTGTGTAATATATATTATCTTTCTGCGAATATGACGTATTTATTATATACTAAAGGCGGCCTACTCCGTTCGTCTGTGAGTATCAGGTCAAGCACGAACCCCACCCTTATAGGTTGAACAGGCGCAATACCACGCCGTTCACGGCGTGGATACGCGCCGTCATTCTGGGAAACGTACCACCATTCAAACGCCTGCCCCGAGTTTCCACCGATTGCATTTAAGCGACAGGCTGCCCTACGCTACTGGAGGAACTGGTCGGAACGGAGCGGATTCCGAACCGTCCTTCGGAGACGGCCTGTCCGCCCACGTAACGAGACAGTATCCGAAAGGACAGTCGGTGAACACACATGCTCGAAGCGTGTGTCCGTGCTGACTGCTCAAAGCAAGCAACACGATACTCCCGATTCTGTTGACGCCTGCTGGCGTCTCTGTGGCCAAAACAACACCCGGACGCCAAACACGGTCAAAGATATGGGTAACGGCGGTTTGGCACCGTCCTCAGAAATCGAAGATTTCTGATGTGCAAACGAGAACTCCGTTCTCCTCAACGCCAGCAGTCCACCACACCGACACTGTGGGACTACCCGCACCCGAAAGGTGTGGTAGTCCACTGGTTGGACTGCAACCCTGAAACTCCCACCGCTCGGGAGTCCTCCGCGTGCACGCGGAGGAGGATGTCAAATGAATGTTGCCGTCGACCGTCTTACCGTCATGGTAATCCGGCGGTTCCGAACGACAGGTCATCAACTACTGGTGTCACGGATATGGGAGGCGTTGTGCATCGCAGATGTCCTCCCGGCGCTGAAACACGAGGATCTTCATACTTCGAAATTCAAAACGCATAACTAGGCGCTGTCATTGTCCTAAGTGTGTCCCAGACGCTGCTCTCTATCATCGTTGGCATTTTCTTACTCGGAATTCTCGCTCAGTTGCTCTCGCGACGTCTGGAGATACCGAGTGTGCTCTTTCTCATCACGATCGGTGTTCTACTGGGTGGTCTGGGACCGATCAACCTCCCCGTTGTCGGGCAACTCGGGCCGACACCAACCATCATTGAACTTGAAACGTTCAGCGAGAGTGGCCTCTCGACGGTTGTCGGACTCAGTGTCGCCATTATTGTATTTGATGGCGCTTTCCAGCTCCGGCGTGAGCGGCTACAACAGGCCTCAACGACAACCTTCCGACTGATAACGATTGGTGCCGCCATGACGCTGGTCGGGATCGCCCTCCCGGTCCGGTTCTTACTTGGGGAGTCATGGGCCCTGTCCTTTCTAATCGGTGCGTTACTGGTCGCAACCGGCCCAACAGTGATTACGCCGATTCTCGAAATTGTGGACGTTCGTGATCACGTTGCCTCGGCAATGGAGGCGGAAGGTGTATTCAACGATGTCAGCGCGGCTATCACCGCTGCGGTGATTTTTGAGGTATTCGTTTTGCATGGAAACGGCCTGCCTGCCGGCGTTATTGGGTTTGCAGAGCGTATTGGTATTGGGGTTGCTGCCGGCATGCTGACTGCAGCGGCCGCCTATTACATCCTTTCGCATGACCTCGCGCCGGGGGACTCACCACAGATTGCGCGCTATCTTGCATTAAGTGCCGCGCTGGGGGGATATGCACTGGCCAATGGACTCGCCTCCGAGGCGGGAGTCGCCGCTGCTGCGACGGCCGGAGTGGTAATGGGGAACCTGGATCTTCAGCATCGGGAAGCGATTGAGGAGTTTGCACGTGATCTGACGCTGCTGGTACTTGGATTCGTGTTCATCACATTGGGTGCGTTGATCAATCTTGATGAAATAATCAAGCTCGGAGCAAGCGGCCTCGTGCTAACTGCGATTGCAATGTTTCTTGTTCGGCCGCTCTCCGTGGCGGTTGCGACTGTAGGGGTTCAGCGATTCTCCTATCCGGAGCGTGCATTCCTGAGCACCGTCGCGCCGCGGGGGATTATTCCGGCGAGCGTCGCGACGCTTTTTGCGCTTGAGTTAACTGCAACAGGAGCCACGCAAGAGGCGCAAACCCTGACCGGAGTGATCTTTCTTGTGATCTTTGCAACGGTGGTCTTGGAGGGCGGATTCGCACGACAGATTGGTGAGGCACTTTCAGTAACACCTATGGACACGATCATCATCGGGGCGGGGCGGATTAGCCGTGCCCTTGCGGACCGACTGGAGGAACGAGGAGAATCGGTCGTCATGATTGACCCGGATGAAGCGGCGGTTGAGCGCGCCCGTGACCGGGGACACACGGTTTATGAGGGTGATGGAACGGACGGACAGGTGCTTAAATCGGCGGGGATTGAGGAGGCAAAGCGCGTGATAGCTGCCACTGGCGACGATGACCGAAACCTCCTAGCAGCACAGATGGCTCAAACCAAGTTTGGCTGCGATAACGTAATTGCCCGGGTGAACGATCCCGACAATATGAGTGCGTTTGACGGTATCGACGCGCGTGCAATTGATCTGTCAAGGGCAACAGCTTTTGCCATCGATAATGCAATTGAGCGCCCTTCAATGGCAGACTGGATGGACGAACTCGGCGAGGACCACGATGTTCAGCAGTGTGTGGTGACCGCTGATGGTGTTGCCGGTAAGACGGTTCGGCAGCTTAACGCCCGCATTCCCGATGGGGTGATCATCGCGATTGTCGGTCACGACGGCGATGAACACGTGCCTGACGCCGATGAGACGATCAGCAAGGGCGATCAGGTCACATTTGTTGGTGACAGGCCCGGGGTCAAGGAAGCTGCCAGACGGTTTGACCCAGAAGGAATCTGAGGTGCACGAAACGCAACGTAAGTTCCCCGCTTTCCCGTGGGCAAGGATGGGGGCTCGTCCCTCTGGCGCGTGTGCTGTCTCTTCGATATATTGTCAAGGACTCCACATCAGAAGCATTCGATATGTCCACTCGGAGTGCTTCCAATAGCGTGTCTTCGCTCTGGTCGAAGAATCCCATTTCACCCCCAGTCTAGCAGCATCTCAGCCCCAATATGTTCTCTTCAACTACAATATTTCATTTTGATATAAATCACCAAAACAGCCTATTCTACAGGCGGAGCAGGCCGAGTGCCTCGGGGCTTGACCCCGAGGCGGTTCACATACGGTTTTGACGCGTGATTTCTTCGAAGAAGGCGCAAACGGACTCTCGTCTCTTCCCGGCTATATCGACTGCCTCGGGGGCACGCCCCGTGGCATCCGCCCCGATATTCTGTGAAACCACGGAGAAAGCCTCGCCGTCCGAGGTGGGGGGATATTAACTCTTACAGGCTAAGTCCTCGTCCTCACGGAGCATCGCAACAGGCGAACGGCGGTAGGCGTAAGCGGGGAGGGTAGTTCATATGTCAGTGATACGAGTATCGACGATCTCCGTCGGCAGCGCGTCGGCATCCTCAACCAAGAGGGCGACAATGAGATATTCAGCGTACTCACTGAAGTACTCGATCACCCCGGCCAGCCGGTCGGCGTCGATTGCCTCAAGCGAGTCGAGCAACATGATCGGTACCGTCTCATAGACCTCGTGGACAAGGTATCCCGCGAGTGCGAACACCAGTCCGATAACCTCGCGTTCACTTTCGCTGAGGTGAGCAACCGTGTCCTCGTAGACTGTCCCGTCATCCATACTCCGGACGATGTGCAACTCGAATGCACTCTCGTCGACGACCTGTCGGCCCTGTTGAACTGACCGCTGTGTCCGCTCAATCCAGACCCGCTCGATGTTCTCGTAGCCAAGGATATCGAGTACCTCGGCCATGTGTGTATTGAACGCCTCAACCGCCTCGCTTTCGAGACGTTCGATGTGCGTCCGTCGTTCGGTCAGGGCGTCGGTCAGTTCCTCCCGCTGTGCTTCAAGACGACTCCGACGGTCAAGTTCGGCTTCGATGGTCTCGATTTCATCTTCGATCTCCGCTCGATCACGCTCAAGTGATTCAATCTCGAACTCAAGTCGATTCACCGTCTCCTGAAGATCAAGTACCGCCTCATCAACGTCCGCCTGGAGCGTCTCAACCTCGGCTTCGAGTGACGCGATCGTTGTTTCAAGCTCGTCGCGTTGCTCGATCAGCGAGTCGAGGGTTGTGCGCCGCTCGCGAAGCTCACGTTCGGTCTCGGAGAGTGACCGCTCAAGACGCTGTCGTTGATCACGCTGTGACTCAAGCGTTCGTTTGCGGGATTCAAGATCGTCAATGTCCTCTTCAAGCGACTCACGCATCGTCATCTTCTTTTCGCGGAGTGACCGTAGCGAGTCAAGTGCCGACTCGATCTGCTCGGGTGACACTGTCGACCCACAGGTCCAGCAGGTAACCGAGTCTCCGAGCAGTCGGTCTGTGGGATCATCCGGTTCGGCACGTAATTCCTCAAGCAGGTCAGCGTTGCCCGCAAGCACGTCCTCGTTGAACTGGATGAGTGACTGGAGGTCCGCGGTAGTGCGTTCGAGACGGTCGACTCGCTCGCGGAGTTGGCTGAGTTCGTGCTCGATGTCAGTAATACTGTCTTGATCGGCTCCAGTAAGTTCCTCGAGTTCCGCCTCGTACTCGGCCTTATCGGCCTTGAGTGCGGCAATGCTCTCCCGTTCAGTCTCGATGTTTCGCTCAAGACGCTCGTACTGTGATCGGGCGTCCTCAAGCTCTTCGAGTGCCGTGTCGAGTTCCTCGTTGTCCGCACGTAGGGCCTGGATATCGCGATTGGCGGCATCCAGTTGAGCGCGCCTGTCGGCTAACAGCTCGCGTTTGTCCTCAATCTGGTCCGTAAGCGCCTGCCGTTCGGCCGCAAGTTCTGGGAGTCGATCGTCGAGATCCGATAGTTCCGCAAGTTGCTTATCGATATCCGCTCGTTCGCGCTCAAGCTCATCAATTTCACGCGCAATGGCCTCCGTGTCGACCGGCCGCATGATCAGTTCCCGGAGGTTGTCCTCGTGAACGATCGCCCGACGACAGTCGTTCGATTCGAGCAAAAACGCAAAGAGCTCCGCTGTCGTTGGATCCTCAAGGTACGGCTCACCCTCCAGTTGAATGTGTCCGTTCCGACGAGAGAGGCGCCGCTGGTAGGTGTCGGCTCCGATGGTCAATTGCACGGTTCCCTCATCCGCGTCGGCCTTGAGACTCGCTTGGTCGCTTCCCATCACCGCCATAATCGCCTGCAGAAATGAAGTCCGGTTGGTGGCGTTCCGGCCGGCAAGCACGGTGACACCCGGTGTGAGTTCGACCGTCGTCGTGTCGATCCCTCCGATGTGCTCAATCTCGAAGGTCGCCGTCCGATCGACACGCTGGGTATCGTTCATACATCCGCCAGAGCGGGGGTCATCAAAAAAGCCTGCCGATGCTCAGGGTGCAATGGTGGATGGGCCGCTGCTGTGTCGATAACTATGACAATAGTACTGCTGTCATAGTTAGGACTCCGGACAGCCCTCCGATTGGAGAAACTCGCCGATCGGCACTTGACGATTGCACTCGGGACACTCAACGCGGACCACGACACTCACCGTTGGGGTGGAGTCGGATACGTCGGCAGCCGCCGTGGCGGCAACCGATCGAAGCCGACCCTTCAGTCGGTCAATTGTCTGGCGACGGTCGTCCGTCGACTCGTGCTCATACTGGATGCCCCGCTCACTGGTCAGATACGTGTGGACGGCCTGTCGGGAGACGAACGCGGAGCGAAGGGCGTCGACATCAACGCCTAAGTCCTCAAGTCGTCGCTCGGCCTGAATTCGGGTCCCGCTGCTGACATCGTCCGCGGTGAGAATGCGGTAGTAGTTCGCCGGTTCGCCGGTGAGCGGCGGGTGCCCGGCCGCCCGCAGAAAGTCCTCAACCAGTCGCTCGTTAACATACTGTGCCAGCTCCCGGAGACTCTTGTGGCGATCATCCTCGGCTGTCCAGTAGGTGACCAGTTCGTCACCGACGGCGTCAAGCTCTCGTTCCTGTAGTAATCTCGCGACCTTACCGGAGCGCCCTCGCGAAGAGTCGCGCGCTGTCATCGCTCGATAGTTGCCATGGGAAATAAAAAGGCATCTGGTCAACCGCCGGAAAGATTCGAAACGTCACAACATATATTGGTGTTCGAACAATAACTTATTCGACTGTGCCGAACAGTCGGCGCATATCGCCCGGGGGATCTGGCTTTGACACCGGATTTACGGAAATCAATCGGCGTTACCGTTCACGAGAGCTGAATCAGTCGGTCCAGCCGATGGTCAGGACTCCCGGATAGGCGGCGTATCGACCGCAAAAATAGCCGCTGACTACGGAGGGGTCCCGCCGAACTCCTCAATCAACGCGGGGACGACATCAAAGAGGTCGCCGTTGATCCCATAGTCGGCCACCTCGAAGATCGGGGCGTCGGGGTCTGTGTTGATCGCGATAATCGTGTCGGCCTGTTTCATCCCGGCGAGGTGCTGGACAGCGCCCGAGATCCCGATCGCGATGTAGACATCCGGCTCGACCGTCTTGCCGGACTGGCCGACCTGTCGGTTTGACGGTAACCAGCCATTGTCGACAATCGGTCGTGAGGCCGCCAGCGTCGCGCCTGTCGTCTCGGCGAGTCGTTCGATCAGCTCAAGATTCTCTTCCTCTTCGATGCCCCGGCCGACGGATACGATAAACTCCGCCTCCGCGATGTCAAGGTCGCCAGCGCCAGTATCCTCGATGTCCAGTACGCGCGAGCCGAGGGATTCCGCCTCGGCCGTTTCGATTGGCGTGATTGTGGGATCGCCGGCGTCCTCTGTCGGCTCCCACTCGGAGTCACGGATGGTCACGACCGCCACCGGTTCGGACACGCGAACGTCCGTCTGGACCTTCGAGCCGTACATCTCGCGGGTTGCCGTCAACGACCCGTCGTAGGCAATGTCGATGGCGTCGGTTACAATCGGCCAATCGAGGGCCGTCGCTACCGCCGGCGCATAGTCCATACCATTGACGCTGTTGGGCGCGAGCACGAACTGTGGCTCTACATCCGCAACGACCGCTTCGATTGCCTCAACGTAGAGATCATGATTAAACGCCTGTTCATGACGCAGCGTATGGATCCGGTCGACCCCCGCGCGAGCGAGGTCCTCCGCAAGCCGGTCGGCGTCACCACCGACCACAACCAGGTGCAGTGTGCCACCGGTCTCCGCGACCAGCTCGCGGCCGGCGGTAATGAGCCGGTAACTGCCGTCGCGTGGTTCGCCCTCGCGGTGGTCGGCAACCGCTAGCACGTCGCTCATCCCTCGATCACCCCCGCATCCCGGACAATCTCGGCAAGCTCGCCGGCTGCCTCGTCCGGGCCCCCTTCGATCATCTCGGCGTCGCTCTCGGAGGTCGGTTTGTACATCGCCTCAAGTTCGAGGGCTGGCGTGATTGCATCCCGATCGATCCCGAGGGCATCAAGATCCAGCACCTGCAGCTCCTTGCTTTGGGCCTGTCGGATGCCCATCAGACTCGCATAGCGTGGCTCGTTGATTCCCGTCTGGATGGTAAAGACGGCCGGGAGATTGACCTCGGTAACCTCCTCAAGACCGCCTTCGAGTTCCCGGTGGACGGTCGCCGGTTCGCTCGGGTCGACCACATCAAGGTCATTGACGACAGCGGCCCATTCGTACCCAAGCGCGTGGGCGAGCGCAACGCCGGTCGCGCCGAAGGCATCGTCGCTGGCCTGTACACCAGTCAAGACGAGATCCGGGTCCTCGGCCTTGAGTGCGGCGGCCAGCACCGTCCGCTGGGTGCGCACGTCAAGGAGCGGGGGATCCGCGAGGGCGTCATCCCAGATCCGAACCGCCCGGTCAGCCCCCTTCGCAAGGGCCATCCGGATGGTCTCTTCGCTACGCTCGGGACCGATCGCGACGACGACCACTTCGACATCCTCGTCGCGGGCCTCCTTGAGTTGGACGGCCTCCTCAACGGCGTAGTCGTCCCACTCGTTGAGGTCGTACTCCAGATACTGTTCCGGGATCGACGTGCCCGATACCTCAAAGTTGTCGTCCACTGCTGCCACTTCGCGCACGGTGACTGCAACCCGCATGTTCGTGTTGGCATTCCCGCAAGTCAGGTTAAATCTTTTCCGCCGATACCAGGGTGTGGCCCGACGTAATCTGTTTGTACCTGGGGGAAGGTGATCGTGGTATGCGACAACTGTCGCTGTCGAACGCGACCTTCGAGGGCAACAGTAACGCCTACCTGCTGGACGAGGGCGCCGAAACGGTGCTCATCGACAGCGGAGACAGCACTGACGTCTCTCGTGACCAGCTCCGGAGTACGCTCCAGGAATCCGGTCACACGTTCGCCGATATCGATCGGATCCTGCTGACACACTGGCACGGCGACCACGTCGGTCTTGCCGGCGAGATTCAGGCAGCCGGCGGGGCGACCGTTCACGTCCACGCGGCCGACGCTCCGCTCGTTCGGGGCGACGCCGACGCGTGGGACGACCTCCAGGCGTCCTGGCGGACCTATCTGAACGAGTGGGGCGTCCCGGAAGCCAAACGCGAGGAACTCTACGAGCACCTTCCGGGCCGGGAGTTCGTCTCGACAACCCCGACTGTCGAACCCATTGCGGACGGTGATCGGTTCGCCGTCGGCGATATGCACTTGACGGCCAGACACGCACCAGGACACGCAGCCGGGCTGTGTATCTACGAGCGCGATGACGGCGTGGCATTCAGCGGCGACGCGCTTCTGCCGAAGTACACCCCAAACGTCGGTGGTGCCGACGTCCGGGTTGATCGCCCGCTGGCGAAGTACCTCACAACGCTTGACGCCATCGTCACCGCGGACTACGACCGGGTGTGGCCCGGCCACCGTGATGTCATCAACGCGCCGACCGATCGGGCCCGCGAGATCATCCATCACCACGAGGAGCGGTCACTTCGCGTGCTTGACGCGCTTGCTACCCACGCTCCGTGTGACGCCTGGCAGGTGAGCGATCATCTCTTTGGCGCGCTTGAGGCCATCCACATCCTCCATGGGCCAGGAGAGTCCTACGCACACCTTGAGCACCTGTGTCATACCGGTGCCGCCTACCGCGAGGGCAACGAGTACGATCTCACCGATACGACCCGAGAACTGCTTGACGCAGAGGCGACTGAGACCATTATCGACCGGTATCTATACGCAACGTGAGCTACGGGGAACAAAAAGAAAACGCGTGACGGTCAGTGGGTCTCGGCCTCCGCTTCGGCGTCGTCCTGGAGTTCGGTGCGCCTGATTTTCCCGGTGACCGTCTTGGGAAGTTCCTCGCGAAACTCGATCTCACGGGGGTAGGCGTGGGCTGAGAGATCCTCCCGAACCCGGTCTTGGATCTCCGCTTTGAGTTCATCCGATGGCGTTGCGTCGTTGCTGGGGATAACGTACGCCTTCACGATGTTGCCCCGCTCGGGGTGTGGCTTCGGCACAACGGCGGCCTCCGCTACGGCGTCGTGTTCGCCAAGGGTGCTCTCAACCTCGAAAGGCCCGATCCGATAGCCCGAAGAGAGGATCACGTCGTCGGCGCGTCCCTCAAACCAGAAGTAGCCGTCCTCGTCCTTATGGGCAAGGTCCCCCGAGAGGTACCACTCGCCGTCCGGGCCATCAACGAAACAGCCGGCAGTCTTCTCGGGCTTTTGCCAGTACTCCGCGAAGAAGCAGGGATACGCTCCCCGCTGGGCGATCTCACCCGTCTCGCCTGGCGGCAGTACCTCGCCGGTCTGTGGATCAACGATGTCGGCCTCGATGCCAGGCAACGGTTTACCCATCGATCCCGGCCGGAGCTCCATCGTTGGATAGTTGTTGATGATCATGTTCCCCGTCTCTGTCTGGCCGTAGGTGTCGAGGATGGTTACCCCAAGTTCCGTCTCGCCCCATTCGACGACGCCCGCACTGAGTGGTTCGCCGATCGAGAGGGCGTGTCGGAGATCAAGATCGATCCCCTCAAGCACCTCCTCATGCTCGCGGAGCGTCCGGTAGGCTGTCGGGACCGAGAACAGGACCGTGATCGGATAGGTGTCGAGCAACTCCGCCCACGTCTCGGGATCGAACTCTCCCTCGTAGGTGAACAGCGACGCGCCCCAGAACCACGCGCCAAGCGTGTTGATCGCACCGGTCAACCAGCCCAGATCGCCAGTGGACCAGTACAGGTCGCCATCCTGGAGATCAACCGCGTAGTGCTGGGTTGCGGCGACGCCCGCGAGCCACCGCTGTTTGTGTAACACCCCTTTGGCCGGACCGGTCGTCCCGGAGGTGTAATACAACAGCGCGTTATCCTCGCCGGCGGTTTCAGCGACCGCGTAATCGGTCGGCATCTGATCAAGCGCCGGGTTGAACAGGACGTCTTCCGGTGGGGCCCCGCCCCCGCGATCGACGGTAATGACGTGCTCAACCGACGGCACATCCTCAAGCGCGGCGGCGATCCGCTCGCGGTTGTCCGTAGTTGTCACCACGACCGACGCATCACAGTCATCAAGCCGGTAGGCGATCCCGTCCGGTCCAAAGCGCTCGTTGATGCTCCCCCAGACGGCTCCGCGCTTGAGCGTCCCGATCAGCGCAACATAGTGCTCGGGGATCCGCGGCATGAACGAGAATACCCGATCACCCTCGTCAACGCCCAGCTGTTCAAGGACGTGTGCAAACTGGCTTGAGCGGTTTGACAACTCCCAGAACGTCATCGTCGACAGTTCTCCATCGGTGTCGACCTGGTACAGTGCGACCTGACCGCGGTCGTCGGCGTGTCGGTCAACCGTCTCGTGGCCGATGTTCAGCGCCTCCGGGGCGTCCCAGTCGGCCTCGGCGTAGATGTCGTTCCACGAAAACGATGCACGCGTGGTGTCATAGTCGGGTAAGTTGTGACTTGCCACCATGTATCTGGTAGACATATCACTATCATATTTAAATATTGAGGTCGGTTCGATCCCGGTTGTTGCTCAACCGTCGATGGCCGGGATCTCTATATCAAGATCGAGTTCGGACTCAAACGCCCGGGCGACCCGCAGGTACCGTCGTGCGGTGTCGAGCATCGCGGTGTCGATCATCTCGCCCTCGTACCGGACGGCGCTATCGCCTGTCTCACGGGCCGTCTGGAGGGCGTTGTAGGCGCCGATCCAGTACTCAACCATCTCGGCGTCAGGCAGGTAGATGTCATTGGCGTGTGCGACGTGATCGGGGTGGATGACGACGTATCCGTCATAGCCCACCTCCCGGGCAAACTGCATGTCGGCCCGCAGCCCCTCAATGTCCTCGATATCAACATAAGGCCCCGACAGGGGGTACTCGACACCGGCCGCCCGGGCGTCCATCAGGACCTTCTCGAGGAGATGGACCGTCTCAAGACCCGACGCGCCGGGGCCGGTCCACTCGAAGCCGAGTGCACGTTCGGTGTCAGCCCCTTTAACGGCGCCACACTCGACCGTCCGGACCCGTTCGGAGGCCGCACACACCGCGTGGGCGGCGCGCATCCCCGCGGCCGTCTCGATGATCGGCATGAGTGTCGTCTCTCCGACCGGTCGGCCCTCGCGGCGCTCGATGTGGTCAAGGACCGTCGCCGTCGCGGTGATGTCCGCCGCTTCCGTGACGTCCGGCAATACCAGCCCCTCGACGCCGGCGGCCAGGGCCGCTTCGATGTCCGCGGCGGTGTGATCGTGTGTGGCGTTGGCGTGGCCGTTGATCCGCACGTAGACACGCTGGCCGGCGGCAGTAAGCTCCGGTGCGTGCTCGGTGACATGCTCGCGGGCCTCGGCCTTCGCGGACGGGGCGACCGCGTCCTCGAGATCGAGGATGACGACATCGGCCTCGTGATCGGCCGCCGAGGCGAGCCATGCCGGCTTGTTCGCCGGGACATACAGTGCCGACCGGATCGGGTCGATAGAGCGGGCGGCGACCATGGGTCAGTACGACCGCGGGAAGCCGAGTTGCTGGCCGATGTGGTTGTAGGCCATCTGCTGGGTCACCGGGGCCAAACGCGCGAGGTTGACCTCGCGCCACCACCGCTCAACGTCGTACTCCTTGGCGAAGCCCCACCCTCCGAAGGCCTGCATTGCGTGCCGCACCGCCTCGATACCGGCCTCAATCGAGGTGGCCTTGGCGACGTTGGTCTCATAGCCACAGGACTTGCCCTGGTCGTACAGCCAGGAGGCCTTCCGGCGCATGAGTGCTGCCGTCTCCATCCGGGCGTAGGCCTTGGTGATCGGGAAGGAAACCGCCTGGTGGGTCCCGATTGGAGCGCCGAACACCTCGCGGTCGTTGGCGTACGCGATGGCCTCGTTGGCGGCGAGCTTACCGATTCCCGTAGCGGCGGCGGCGAAGCCGATCCGCTCGGGGTTGATCATCTCGACGAGCGGATCCCAGCCACCATCTTCTGGTCCCAATAGGTTCTCTTCGGGAACACGCACGTCATCGAAGAACACCTCACAGGACTTCGAGTAGTTCATCGCGTGCTTGGGGATCGGCGAGACATCGATTCCCGGGGTGTCCATGTCGACGATGAACAGGCTGATGCCATCGGTCCGGTGCTCAACGTCCTCGGCCGGCGTCGTCCGGGTGACGAGAATGATGTTGTCGGCGCGGTCGGAGAACGTGATCCAGGCCTTCTGGCCGTTGATGACGAACTCGTCGCCGTCGCGGCGGGCCTGGGTTCCCGTGTTGAGCGTGTTGGTGCCTGCCTCGGGTTCGGTGATACCGATACAGAACTCGCGCTCGCCAGCGGCGATATCGGGCAGGTACCGCTCCTTCTGGGCGTCTGTGCCGTACTCGTTGATCCCAACTGTCGCCATTCCGGCAGTCAACACCAGGTACCAGGTGCCCGCCATACCACACCCCTCCGCACAGAGGGTCTCCATGGCAATCCCCATCTCCTGCATTCCCATGCCAGCGCCACCGTAGTCCATCGGGACCATCAGCCCATGAAAGCCGGCCTCTGTCAGCGCCTCCCAGAACTCGTGGGCGAATTCGCCTGCTTCTTCCTTTGCTCGCCAGTACGCTGGGTCGTACTCACTAGCGATCTCCGTCGCGGTCGAGCGAATCATCGAGTGCTCGTCGGGCTCGCGAAACTCCATGGTGGCTTGACGTGTGCTAGAACCCCACTAATACTTTGTGGCGGCGGCCATCCGGATTGATGGCAATTCTTAATACCGGGTTTCGGTTTGTGTTTATCACACATGACACCGTCAGACATGCCCGCGATGGACGAGGTTGTTCATGACCCCGAGTCGGCGTTCGTCGAGTCGACCAACGTCTACGCTTTCATGCAGGCCTATGATATCGACGATTACGACGAGTTGATCACCCGGACGACGTCGACGGTGCCTAACGAACCGGAATCCGGGATCGAGTGGTTCTGGGACACGCTCGTTGAGTACCTCGACATCGAGTTTTACACCGACTACGACCAGGTGCGCGACAACAGCGAGGGGCCCCAGTTCACCGACTGGTATCCTGGAGGGGAGCTCAACATCGCGCACAACACCCTTGATCGCCACGCCGCCGCTGGTACCGCCACCCGGAACACTGTGGCCTGTATCTGGGAGGGCGAGGACGGCACCGTCCGACAGGTCACCTACCAGCAACTTTACCGGGAGGCCAACCAGGTGGCCAACGCACTTGAGGAGCGGGGGGTCGGCGTCGGCGACACCGTCGGCCTGTACATGCCGATGGTCCCCGAAGTCATCTCGATTCTTTATGGCATTTTCAAGGTCGGCGCAATCGCCGTGCCGATCTTCTCGGGCTTTGGCGTTGAGGCGGCCGCCACGCGGATCGCCGACGCCGAGTGTTCGGTGTTGTTCACCGGCGACGGGTTTCTCCGCCGGGGTGACGAGGTACTGCTCAAGGCAACTGCCGACGATGCCATTGAGGAGGCCGGCCACGTCGAGGATACGATTGTCGTCGATCGGCTCGGACGGGTCGCGGCCGGCGATATTCCGTGGGACGACGATCGGGACACAGCGTGGGCGGACGCGGTTGCCACCCAGTCTGAGACCTACGAGACAACGCCTGTCCCGTCGGATCATCCTGCAATGTTGCTATACTCCTCTGGGACGACCGGGATGCCCAAGGGGATCGTCCAGACGCACGCCGGCGCGCAACTGCAGTGTGCCAAGGAGGTGTACTTCGGGTTCGACCTCAAGCCCGGCGACCGATTCTTCTGGGTGTCGGACATCGGCTGGATGATGGGTCCATGGACACTCATCGGGACACACACCTTCGGCCGCACGATGTTCATGTACGAGGGCGCCCCGGATCACCCCGAACCGGACCGCTTCTGGGAGATGATCGACCGTCATGATATCACCCAGTTTGGGATCTCGCCGACGGCAATCCGTGCACTCCGCAAGCAGGGCGATGCGTGGGTTGAAGACCACGACCTCTCCTCATTGCGCCTGCTCGGATCGACGGGCGAGCCCTGGGACCCGGAGGCATGGCAGTGGTTTTACGAGCAGGTCGGTGGGGGCGAGTGTCCGATTATCAATATCTCCGGTGGCACCGAGATCTGTGGCTGTTTCCTCATGCCGATGCCCATCCAGTCGCTCAAGCCTTGTACGCTCGGCGGACCAGGACTGGGGATGGACATCGACATCGTTGACGCTGATGGAACCTCAATCGCTGACACACACGAACGGGGGTACCTCGTCGCGCGCGACTCCTGCCCGTCGATGACCAACAGCCTCTGGTCGGGTGACGATCGCTATCTCAAGGAATACTGGTCGACTTGGGAGGATCTCTGGGATCACGGTGACTGGGCACAGAAGGACGAGGACGGCTTCTGGTTCCTCCACGGTCGGGCCGACGACACACTCAACGTCGCCGGGCGGAAGGTCGGTCCGGCGGAGATTGAGGGGGTGGCGATGGAACACGACGCTGTCAACCAGGCCGCCGCCATCGGTGTTCCCGACGATGTGACCGGGACGGCCGTCGTGTTGTACGTCGTCCCCGAACCGGATGCCGAGGCATCGTCGGAGCTGCGCGAGACGATCCAGTCGCTCATCGGTGCCGAACATGGCAAGCCCTTCCGGCCGAGCGAGATCCGGTTCGTCGAGGAGCTTCCGAAAACCCAGTCCGGCAAGATCGTCCGGCGGGCCATCCGAGCCTCTCATCTCGATGAGGATCCTGGCGACCGCTCCAGTATCGAGAACCCCGAGGCACTTGAGGCGCTGGGGCCCTCCGAGTGATCCAGGCGGACCATAACAGTTATTCCGTTGCCTGGTGACTGCCAGCGTGTATCACTGTCACGACCCGGAGCCCCGGGCTAGACACCACGCATCTCCCCACCATCAGTGTACTCACACATGAAACTCCAGGTGAATCAATCGGTCACCGAGACACAAGCACAGGCAATTGCCGAGGCCTTCGCGACGGAGTTTGAGGAGTCTGTCAAGGTCCTTGGCGACGACGCGACGCCAATCGCTCAGGCGCGCCCCAACCCCGAAAGCCCGCCCGAGACGAACGATGACCTCGGGCCGACCGCCCGCGAGGAGGCGCTCCGCGAGGAGATCGCCGAGATCAAATCGGGCGGACCACAGCGGTACAAGGAACAGCTCCCCGAGGAGGGCAAGCATTTCGTCCGCGACCGACTTGATCTGTGGTTTGGCGACGGCTTTCACTTTGAGGACGGCAAGTTTGCCGCATTCGATGCCGATGACCAGCTTCCGGCCGATGGACTCATCACCGGTGCCGCGGAGTTTGAGGGACGCGATCTGCACTTCATGGCCAACGACTATACGGTCAAACGTGGAAGTATGGCCGAGAAGGGGGTCGAGAAGTTCCTGCGAATGCAACAGCGGGCGCTCGATACCGGTCGACCGGTGTTGTACCTCATGGACTCCTCCGGCGGTCGCATCGACCAGCAGACTGGCTTCTTCGCCAACCGCGAGGGCATCGGCAAGTACTACTACAACCACTCGATGCTCTCCGGGCGGGTGCCACAGATCTGCGTGCTCTATGGGCCCTGTATCGCCGGCGCGGCCTATACGCCTGTCTTTGCCGACTTCACCATCATGGTCGAAGGAATGAGTGCAATGGCGATCGCCAGTCCGCGGATGGTCGAGATGGTCACCGGCGAGGAGATCACACTTGAGGAACTGGGTGGGCCCGAGGTCCACACCACGCAGTCCGGCAGCGCAGACCTCATCGCCGACGACGAGGAGCATGCCCGCGCGCTGGCCGCCAAATTGCTGTCGTATCTCCCCGATAACAGCGACGAAACGCCACCCCAGACAGCGGGGTGCGCCCCGGAGTGTCCCCCGGCCGAGATTGATGGGCTCATCCCGGAGGACCCCAATCGCGGCTATGACATGCACGACCTGCTCAAGCGGGTGGTCGACGCGGACTCGCTGTTAGAACTCCAGCCCGCGTACGGCCCGGAGATCATCACCGCGTTTGGACGGATCAATGGTCGGCCGATCGGGATCATCGCCAACCAGCCGGCCGAGCGGGCCGGGGCGATCTTCCCGGATGCCGCCCGGAAGGCAGCAGAGTTCATCTGGACGTGCGATGCGTACAACATTCCACTGTTGTATCTGTGTGATACGCCCGGGTTCATGGCTGGCTCGGAGGTCGAACAGGAGGGCATCCTTGAGGCGGGCAAGAAAATGATTTACGCGACCTCGTCGGCGACGGTTCCCAAACAGTCCGTCATCGTCCGAAAGGCCTACGGCGCGGGGATCTACGCGATGTCCGGGCCGGCGTACGACCCCGAGTCGACAATTGCACTCCCCAGTGGCGAAATCGCGATCATGGGTCCGGAAGCGGCAATCAATGCGGTCTACGCCAAAAAGCTCGCGGAGATTGATGACCCTGAGCGCCGACAGGAACGCGAGGCCGAGCTCCGCGAGGAGTACCGCGAGGATATCGATGTCCATCGGATGGCCAGCGAGGTGGTTATCGACGAGATCGTCCCGCCGTCAGATCTCCGAGACGAACTTGATGCCCGGTTCAGCTTTTACAGTACCGTCGAAAAGGACCGTCCTGACAAGAAGCACGGAACCATTCTATGAATACGATGACGGGGAAGTACTTCGAGGAGTTCACCGAGGGCGAGACGATCGAACACGACAAGCGTCGAACTATCACCGAGAGCGACAACCAGCGGTTCTGCGATCTGACGATGAACCAGCAGCCGTTGCATCTGGATCATGCCTTCGCCGCGGACACCGAATTCGAGCGTCCCCTGGTCAACGGCCTGTATACGATGAGTCTCGCTGTCGGGTTGACGATCCCGGAGACGACCGATGGAACGATCGTCGCGAACCTATCCTATGACAACGTCGAACACCCAGAACCGGTATTTCACGGCGACACGATCCGTGTCCAGTCGACGGTCACCCACACCCGGGAAACCAGCGACGGCGAGCGAGGCATTGTTACGATGCATGTCGAGGTGTTCAAAGTCACCGACGAGGCCGATCCGCTAGTCTGTTCGTTTGATCGAACGGTGCTCGCGAAGAAACGTCCCGACAGTGCTACCGACTGAACTCGTAGCCATCGCTTCGGTCCCACAACTCATCGGTATCGATATCCGCAAGCGTCCGATGGCGAACCTTGCCGGTCGGCGTTCGCGGGAGCGTCTCTCGGATGGCGATATACCGCGGGGTCTTCACGTATGGGAGTCGTTCCTCGCAGTGTCGGTAGACCTCGATCGGAGTCAGATCCGCTGTCGGGACGACGACAGCGGCGATCTCCTCGGGCCCGGCGTCTGTTGAGACACCAACGACGACTGATGTGTCGACTGCCGGGTGGGTGTTGATGACCTCCTCAATTTCGAGGGCCGAAATACGGCTGGCCACCCGGCCTCGGTAGATTGAGTTTTCCTCGCTCGCGACGAACACGAGATACCCATCTTCGTCGATGTACCCGCTATCGCCGGTGTGGATCCACTGGTCTTGCCAGTCGGCGACAGTCGCGTCGGGGTCGCCGTGATAGCCTTGCATCATGGTGTTGTTTCGGGTCGGTCGAACGACAATCTCGCCCGTCTCACCACGAGGGATCGACCAGCCGTCCTCGTCGACGATGTCGATGGCGACGTGCGAGACGGGCTTGCCGACGGTCCCAATCCGGCGGTCATCAACGCGGTTGTACGTCGCGATAGTCGCGACCTGTGTGGTTCCATAGCCTTCTAGGACCGTCACGTCGAAGTGGGCCTCAAAGTCCTTGATGAGCGTTTCATCCGCACCAAAGCCGAGACTATGACCGATTGCCAGCCTGACGGGATTGTCGGCATAGCGCTCGCGGCGTGAGGGCGTATCGAGCACGGCGAGCATCCGGCTCAGATAGAGAAATACCGACGCCTCCGCGTCGATTGTCGCCGGCCAGAAGTCCTCTGGAATGAACTCCTCAAGAAGGACAACCGTCCCGCCTGCGGTAAGCGCGCCCATAACGCCGATCTGGTAGGTGAAGACGCTATATAGCGGCAGACTCGTCAGAATCCGATCCTCGGGTCCGAACGCAAAGAGGTGTTCGCTTGCTTCCCACCCGGTGTTGACGTAGGCATACTGTGGGAGGACAACACCTTTCGGGCTGGCCCCGGGAGTCGGCTGGACGAAGATCACCGACAGCGGATCTGTTGGGGTGACCGACGCCGTTGGTGGTGTCGTCGTGGATGGAGTCTGGAGGGCATCAAATGGCTCGTATCGTCCCGTTGGAGGATCCTCGCCGACGAAGAACTCCATGGCACCTGGTGATCGGTCAAGGGATTCATAGGAATCCCGGGTACGGTCGTCAACGAAGACGGCACGGCTGTCAACCTGATCGAACACCGTTGCGAGGCTCTCGCCGGTAAAGCGCGTGTCGATCGGGACCATCACCGCACCCAGTTTGGCAAGCGCCATCGAGAGGAGCAGGTATGTACTCGAGTTATAAAGATATAGACAGACGTGATCCCCATGACCAACACCACGGTCGGCGAGGGCCGCCGCAAGCGCGTCTGATCGGGTATCGAAGGCTTCGTAGCTCAGTGTGGTCGGCCCACACTCAAGAAACGTCGCTCTCGGTCGTGTAGCGACCTGGCTGTGGAGTGCGGCCGGAACGGTCTTCTCGGGCGGACCGCCCTCAGACACGGTCGGTCACCATCTGTCGGTGTTCATCAAGCACGTTGACGACTCGATCGACCGATCGCCCACCGCTGAAGTGATGTGAGTACCCAAATACGCCGAAGGCGTGGACCTGATCCGATGGGGTTTCGAAGGCAACGCCCACTGACTGGACACCGATTGCCGCCTCACCACTAGCGTGTGCGTAGCCCTGTTCACGGATCTGAGCCAGTTCACCACGCAAGGTCGCTTCGTCGGTAACGGTCTCGGTCGTGTACGCTGGCAGGCCGTGTTCGTCAATGATCCACGCTACCGTCTCGTCCGGGAGCGCCGCCAAGATGGCCTTGCCTGGTGCGTGGGCGTGCAGATACGACCGCTTGCCGACCCGGCCATACTCCTCGGTGTCGAGGTCGGGACCGGCGCGCGCCGCAAAGATCCCTCGGCCGACCTCCTCGGTGATCCACCAAACTGGCAACTCGATTGCGTCGGCGGCCGCCTCAAGTGGGCCCTCGATTGCGTTCCTTTCGGGTCTGGCCTCGCGGGCCGCCTCACCGTGAGTCAACAGCCGCAGACCGAGCCGGTAGTGTCCGTCGCGTTTGACGACATAGCCCATCGCATGGAGCGTCGCAAGGTGGTTGTGAACCGTGCTTTTGGCGATGTCCGTCCGCTCGGCGAGTTCGCTGAGAGTGATGTCTCCGAAATCTTGAATCACCGAGAGGATCTGGAAGGCCGTCTCGACCGACTGCACCTGCCGAGCGGAACCGTCCGGTCGCATTTTCCACACCATTTGCTGATACTGCGCTTATAGCTGTCGGGGCCCGGCCGCTTGCGGGGCATACCTTTACAACACTGGTGCCGTCAGAGTATGGGTATGGATTGGGAAACCGTCACCCTGGCATATGACGACGACATTGCGACGCTGACCGTCGACCGGCCCGACCAGCTCAACGCGCTTGACGTGCCAACACTTGAGGCCCTCGGCGAGGCCATCGACACGGCCGTTGAGGACGATGCTCGTGTGCTCGTTGTTCGAGGCGCTGGCGACCGGGCGTTCATTGCCGGCGGCGATATCGCCCACATGCAGGATCTCTCGACCCCGGAAGCCGAGGAGCTATCAGCACTCGGCCATGCCGTCTCCGACCGGCTGGCCACCGCACCGATTCCGACAATCGCCGGGATCGATGGATACGCCCTTGGTGGTGGGTGTGAACTCGCCGTGGCATGTGACTTCCGGGTGGCGACACCGGATGCCCTGATCGGAACGACCGAGATCGATCTGGGGATCATGCCCGGGTGGGGGGCAACCCAGCGGCTTCCGACGATCGTCGGCGACGCGATGGCCCGACGCATGATCTTTTTGGGCGAACAGCTTGACGCCGAGACGGCCCTTGAGCACGGGCTTGTCGGAGAGGTCGTCCCCGACGAGGAGTTTGAGGACCGACTCGATACGCTCGCAAGCGATCTCGCCGCCAAGCCACACTTTGCCCTTCAGACGGCCAAGGCAGCAATCAACCAGGCGGGCACCGGATCCCGCGAGGCTGGGCTTGAGTACGAGCGCCGAGCCTTTGCGGGGCTCTTTGGCACAGCCGACCAGCGTGAAGGAATGACGGCGTTCCTTGAGGATCGCGAACCGGACTTCGAGTGACGACAACTTACTTGAGGGCGGCTGCGCCATCGGATCACATGGACTTTCAGCTCACCACCGAACAGCGCCAGATCAAGGAGATGGTCGCCGACTTCGTTGACAACGAGGTCGTCCCGATCGCCGATGAGCTGGATGAAGAAGACGAGTTTCCTTGGGGACTCATCGACGACCTCGCTGAACTGGGCCTGATGGGCATGCCATTTCCGGAGGAGTACGGCGGTGCCGGACTCGATTATCACGCCTACCCCGAGGCCCTGGTTGAACTCTCGCGGGGCTCCGGCGGGCTGGGGACTATCGTCGCGGCACACATCTCCCTAGCTGGCGGGATGCTCAATGACTACGGCAACGAGTCCCAGAAACAGCGGTTTCTTGAGCCGCTGGCTCAGGGGGCCGACATCGGGGCGTTCGCACTCTCGGAGGCCGAGGCCGGGTCAGATGTCCCGGCGATGGGGACAACCGCACAGCGCGACGGTGACGGCTACCGCATCAACGGCCACAAGCTCTGGACATCGAACGGGTCGGTCGCCGACACGGTGATCGTCTTCGCGAAGACCGACCCCGAGGCCGGTCGGAAAGGTATCTCCTCGTTTGTGCTGCGCCCGGAGTCAGATGACGGGTTCAGCGTTGCCCGGACCGAGGACAAGCTCGGCGACAAGCCCTGTCCGACGGCTGAACTCCGGTTTGATGACCTGTGGGTGCCTGTGGACCGTCGACTGGGCGAGGAGGGCGATGGATTCATCCAGTCGCTGAAGACGCTCAACAGCGGCCGGATCACGATCGCCGCACGCTCGGTCGGGATCGCTCGGGCGGCACTCAATGCGGCCCTTGAGTACAGCCAGGAGCGCGAGCAGTTTGACCGCCAGATCAGCGACTTCCAGACGATCAAACACGACCTTGCGGACATGGATACCGATCTCAAGGCCGCCCGGCTGCTGATGCACGACGCTGCCGACAAGAAGATGCGTGGCGACCGATACGTGAAGGCGGCCGCCCAGGCCAAACTCTATGCCTCAGAGGTTTCACGGGACCTCGCCGAGCGGGGGATCCAGATCCACGGCGGCTACGGTTACACGAAGGACTTCCCAGTAGAGCGGTACTACCGTGATGCCAAGCTCAACGAGATCTACGAGGGAACCAGCGAGGTGCTCCGGAATACGATCGCCCGGGAACTCCTCGCGTAGGTCACTCCTCGTAGTCGTAAAAGCCCTCGCCGGTCTTCTTGCCGAGTGCGCCGGCCTCGACCTTCCGGGCGAGAAGATACGGCGGCCGGTACCGGTCACCAAGTTCGGATTCAAGGGTCCGCATGGCCTCAAGGCAGATATCGAGGCCGATGTGATCGGCGAGCTCAAGGGGCCCCATCGGCACGTTTGTCCCCAGCCGCATCCCGCGGTCGATGTCCTCCTTCGTGGCGACGCCCTCATCGTAGGCACGGATTCCCTCGGCGATCCAGGGCATGAGAATCCGGTTGGTCACAAAGCCGGGCTTGTCGTCGGTCTCCCAGGTCGTCTTTCCGAGCGCCTCAGCGATATTGTGTGCCGTCTCGACCGTTTCAGCGGCAGTGTGTTCCCCGACGACGATCTCGACGCCTTCCATCACCGGCACCGGATTCATGAAGTGAATGCCGACAACGGCCGCCGGCCGTGTCGTCGCGCTGGCGATGCTCGTGATCGACAGCGTTGAAGTGTTCGTCGCGAGGATGACCTCGTCGTCGGTGAGTTCATCGAGGTCCGAAAAGACATCTCGTTTAACCTCTAGGTCCTCAAGCACCGCCTCGATCACGAGGTCAACGTCGGCGAGATCCGCGAGATCCGTCGTTCCAGTGACTCGGTCAAGGGCTGCGGTCCGATCGGCCGCCTCAAGATCACCGGTATCGACGGCGCGCTGGAGGCCGCTAGCGATCCGATCCAGTCCCTCCTCAACCAGCGATTGTTCAATATCGCGGAGACGTACCTCGTAACCCGCCTGTGCGGCAACCTGTGCGATTCCGCTTCCCATGGTCCCAGCCCCAACGACGCCAATGCGGTCGATGTCGGCTACCTGACGTGGCATACCGATCGTGTTACATCCCCCCACGGGTAAAAATGGTGCCCCTTACCGATCTGCTGGAAGCGCCTCAAGCACGAGTTCGGCCACATCGACAATCTCGATGTCGTCCTCATAACCACCGGTCTTTCGGCCGTCCTCGTACATCGTCATACACATCGGACAGGCGACAACGAACCGGTCGATCGCCGCACCTGCATCGGTATCCGCAAGCGCCTCGCGCAGACGCTCCTCGCTCGGTTTGACCGCCTGGTCGTTGTCGAGCCATAACCCACCGCCCCCACCTCCACAGCAGTAGGAGTCGGCCCGATTCCGAGGCATCTCGTGGCGCTCGCACCCAGTGGCGTCGATGAGCTGACGCGGGGCCTCGTACTCGTCGTTGTACCGGCCGAGATGACAGGGGTCGTGGTAGGTCACGGTGTAATCAAGCCCCCCATCGAGCTGTAACTGTCCGGCCTCAAGCAGGTCGGCGACCACCTGCGTCCAGTGGGCGACAGTAATGTCGCCGTTGGCGTTCCAGTGTCCCTCGTACTCAAAGCCGGTCAGCGGCGTCTCGGCGAAGTCCCCGAAGTCGATCTCGGGATACTCGTGTTTCATGGTATTGAACGAGTGCGGATCGGTACAGACGATGGTCTCGAACTCACAGTCATCGAAGGTCTCGACATGGTGGCCGGCGAGGTCGACGTACAGCAGCTCCTCGCCGAGTCGACGGACATCGTTGCCGTCATACTGTTCATCCTCGAAGAGAATGCCCCACTCGACGCCGGCGGCCTCGAATACCTGCGCGAGCGCCCGGGCGACCTGTTGGTTGCGGTCGTCAAAGCTGGGGTAATCACCCACGTACCAGAGGTACTCGACGGGCTCTTCCCGGGCATCGGTCACCTCGATGTCAAGATCATCCGCCCAGTCGGCCCGGTTGCGCTGGGACTCGCCGAACGTATTTCCCCGTTGCATGAGGTTGCGAAACACCTCCTGGACGTTCGCGTCGACAGCCCCATCGTCGACGAGCTGGCGGTTGAGTTTGGTGAACGATTTGAGATGCTCGATCTCGACGGGACAGACGTCCATACAGGCCATACACGCCATACACGACTCCATGGTCTCGGTCTCGATGACCCCGCCATCGGCGACAATCGGCCGGTCGTCGTCTGCCTCGCGCTCGCGGTGGGCTTTCAGATCGAGAATCACGTTTCGCGGATCGAGGTTCCGTCCGACATCGGCGGCAGGGCAGGCCTCCGAGCAGCGTCCACAGTTGGTGCAGGCATCCTGGTCGAGTAGTTCCTTCCAGGAGAAGTCCGCCATCGACTCGGCCCCCGTGTCGGCATCGAGATCCGCTGGGACCCCAGGCAGCCGTTTTCCGGCCTGCTCGTCCCGCACAACGATGTTGGCAAAGGATGTCAGCATGTGGACCGGCTTCGCGTAGGGAAGCCATGCGATGAATCCCAGCGAGACGAGCGCATGCACCCACCACAGTCCCACGTGTAGTTGACTCGCAAGTGTCTCTGACACGCCGAGGCCACCGAGTGTCAGTCCGATTGCATACCCGACAAAGCTGACCACCTCAAACGACGGCATCCCGGTCGCGTAGATACGGAGTCCCTCAAGCAGGAGGCCGGTGAGCCCGATGAACAGTAACGATCCAACAAAGAGATCATCCGCCCAGCCGGTATGATCGCCGTGGAGACGGTCAAGTCGGCGTCCATAGCGTCGGTACATCGCGACGCCTAGCCCAACGACAAACAGCAACCCGAACGCGTCGACGGCAAATTGATAGACCAGATAGAAATCACCGGTCCAAAACGAGCCGACAAGCCCACGGACAGACTCGTCGATGAAAAGAATCGACGTAGCGATGAACAACACCAGAAAGCCCCACATCACGAACGCGTGCATCACGCCCGCGACCCAGTCGCGGTCGGCCTGGCCACGGTTCGAGAGTCCGAGTTGAACGGCTGTTCGGACCCGGCTGCGCAGGCTGTCAAACCGCGAAACCGGATCTGCCCCTCCAAGACGGTAGCGATCAAAGCGCCGGTAGACCCCATAGATGAAGATCAGGACCGCGACCGTCGAAAGCAGATAGAACAGCCCTTTCCCAATCGTCCCGACATTCCGAAAGGTCTCGCGTGTCACCTCCGACTGTGCGAGCGGCCCATACAGTCCGTCCAGTCCGGCCATAACACCCGTCGCTCCCAGAGCCACCATGTCTGGGTGTCCCTGACAAATAAAATAAGTGTGCCGGTCCCGACGCCAGCTGCACTGACCCCGTGTCTTTGAGGCAGAGGTAGTGGAGGTCAGATAAACTATACTAAAATGAGGTATTTCTCTTCAGTATTGCACTCCAATATATTCATACGATAAAACGATGACGACTTCAATAACGTTTTCAATGGCTTTTTGAACATCTGGGTCTGTATCAGCGCCAATAGTAGCTCTCGTGGCACGCTGTACGATTACTTGGCGTCAACTGGATCTATTCGGGTGGATTCAGGCGACACCGTCACTTCCGTGTCGAAAGAAATTAACAAAATTACACACATTGTGTTCTTCTGTCTTTTCGGAGATGGGCGCGGTTCCAACCGGTAGCGGTCGCCCCACCGGGCGCGCCCATATGATCACTGTTGCAGCCAGTCAGTCGGGATCAACTTCGGCGGACTGTGGGCCGCCACCAGTCTGTGCCTCCTCAGCATCTCCCCATCCGCCCGCATCAACGATTTCGAAGAGCTTGCGCCAGTTCTCGTCATCCTCGCTTTCGGGGAGTGACTCGCGCAACTGTCGGAAGTCAGAGGCCGGAACCAGCTCGGACACGAGGTCAACGATGACGCGCGAGTGGTGTGCGGCTTCCGGGCGATCGGTCCCTTCGATTTCGCTGACGCGCGTGACGAACTCCTTCCAGTCGAATCGCTGTCCGTGGTCGCTGACTGCTCCCGTCATGTACCACTTGATCTCCATAGGAAGCGATGCAGCCAGATCTTCGGCGTTGCCGGCGGGCAGCCGCTGTCCAAGGGGCATCAGCGTTGCCCGGATAGCACGAACGGCCTCGCCGGTACCAGGGAGTTCGAGACGGTGCTGCACGGTGCCGGTGAATTCGTCGAAGTCCATACAACCATGGTCTATGACAACGAGTCGTATAAATCTGTGTGACTAATCGCATCTATCACACATCATCAACACAATGCATTGGCGAACCAGTCGGCAGCGATGTCGGCCACCTCGGTGAGCTCTTCCTCCGCGTTGAAAAGGTGTCCCGCGCCTTCAACGATGTGTAGCTCCTTCTCGCAGGTGAGCCGCTTGAGTGCGTTGCGGTTCAACTCAAGCACCTGTGTGTCGGCGCCACCGACGATAAACAGCGTTGGGGCCGTCACGGCGTCAAGCACCGCTGTTGCAAGATCAACGCGACCGCCGCGCGACACAACGGCATCGATCCTTTCGGGCTGACGGGCGGCCCCCCGGAGGGCGGCCGCAGCACCGGTGCTTGATCCGAAGTACCCAAGACGCAGGTCCCGCGTTTCTGGCTGTGACCGGAGCCACTCCGTGACCCCGACGAGCCGGTCGGTCAATAGCTGAATATCGAAGCGGTTCGACCGATATTGGTCCTCCGCCTCGGTGAGCAGATCGAACAGGAGCGTGCCGAGACCACGCCCACGAATGACCTCGGCAACGAAAGTGTTCCGGGGACTCTTCCGACTTGATCCGCTGCCGTGTGCGAAGATCACCAGCCCTGGTGCCCCCTCGGGGACCTCTAGGGAGGCTTCGAGTTCGACATCTCCGACGGGAATGGTACGGGGATCAGATGACGTCATACGCTACATATCATCCTCCATATGCTTGAGTTATCGGGGGCCATTTCGCCTGGGTCAATCCGGTAAAACTGATCCCATTTCCTATGAGAACCACTTACATAACCAGGGCGTAAACACTAATGAGTGCACCATGTCATCACGTCGCTTTGCCGACCGAACGGAAGCCGGCGAACAGCTCGGCAATGCCCTCCGGGATCGCGGGATCGAGATTGATATTGTGTTGGCGATCCCACGTGGCGGACTCCCTCTCGGGCGGGCGGTTGCGGACACCCTTGGCGTGCCGTTGGACATCGTTGTCGCCCAGAAGATCGGCGCACCGAGTAACCCCGAGTACGCGATTGGTGCGGTCGGCAGTGACGGCACCGTCTGGCGTAACGAAGAGGCGATTGAGCGGACTGATACCGGGGAGACGTACGTTGAACGCGAGCGCGAACGCGAGGCGGCTATCGCGCGCGAAAAGCGCGACACCTATCGGGGGGACCGCCCGGATCCGGAGCTCGCAGGTCGAACGGTTGCGGTCGTTGACGATGGCGTCGCAACCGGATCGACCGTCCGTGCCTGCCTGAAGATGCTCCGGGGAAGCGACGCCGAGCGGATCGTCCTTGCGGTTCCGGTCGGGCCACCTGACGTCATCCAGGAACTTGAGACGCTGGCCGATGAGGTCGTCTGTCTTGAGCGCCCGCTTGGATTTCGGGGTGTCGGACAGTTCTACGATACCTTCGATCAGGTCTCCGACGAGGAGGCGATCGCCTACCTTGAGGAGTGAGTGGACTCGACGATCGTCCGCGCCACGGCCACGGCGTTTGCGAGGCCACGTTCGAATCCGGCTTCGAAGGTCGGATCGAAGAACGACGCCCGAGCCGACGTATCGCCAGTCGGCCGATCGTGGTTGGCGATCCCTCGAATGCTGAGGTACCGATCGAGGTGGCCAAAGCGCTCCAGTGCGGTAGCCGTTCCGGCGTCTTCCATCTCGGTCGCCCGGTATGGCGGACAATCACGCTCGGCGGTAAGCCACTCGACCGCCTCGGCCAGCTCACGGCCATGCCACAGTTCATCACCACAGACGTTTGTTCCGGTCGTCACAACCGGCGATCGCTCGCCTTCGGCGTCAACTTCGACGTGCGTTGCACGCTCGTACGCGGTGTCGACTCGATCCTCGTCAAGCTCATATCGGCCCTGATCGCCAACGTAGGGATTGGTGGCAAGCGGCGGATCTCCGTCGTCGAACCGACATTTGAGATCCCAGTCAAGAATGGTTTCGGCGATAACGACCGAGCCAATTGGGAGCGACGGCGGCCCGCCGGCTACTCCGACCGAGAGCACGAGCGTGTCTGCGAGATCAAGGGTCGCACAGACGCTGGCCACCGTACTTGCCGCCGCGGACTTGCCCACGCCGGTAGGAAGCACCCCGATGTCGCCATCGTGTCGAAGTGGTGCCGGTGCTCCCGGGACCGACATCTCGGTATCGAGGTTGTAAGCCGCCTCCCAGGGAGCAACCTCGCTCGGAAGCGACGGCAGCGACTCAAATGCGGGCAACACCAGGATATGCAGGTCGACAGCCACGTCTCATCAGAGTGTGGCGGCCGAAAAAAGGACATCGGGGCGCCTAGTCGTTCCAGCGAACCTCCCACTCGAGTTCATAGCGCTGCTCACCGGTCTCGGAGTCCGTCAAGCGCTCAAGTTCGGTTTCGAATCTGCTTGTCTGGGGCACATCAACGTCCCGCGGATCGCCCGGTGAGTCCGCTGGCACCTCGGCATCGGCGGCTGCATCAAGGTGGACGGTTCCGGTCCGGATGTCAGCGGCGACCGACTCAAGCGCGTCGGCGATCTGGTCACGGCTAAGGGTCTCGACGGTCTTGAACAGTTGTTCTTCTGGCATACGGATAATATTTCCCAGATGTCATAATAAAGCTGTGGGCGGGTGCCCTCCCCGTCGCAAACGGCGGGCTTCTCTCGCTGAATTAAGAGAGCCAATAGCCCCCCCCGGAGGAATCCAACGGCTTCAGCCGTAGGAGGATATCAAAAACGCATAATCCAGTGCGGGTTGGAGGCATAACCAATGGCAGAGACGCCGCTGTGGGCGCGACTCGGGGGATGGCGGATTAGTCGACATCCGGTTGTCCGCCGGATATACGGGCGACTCGACCAGATCGGGATCGTTCTTGCGCAGTTAGATCGCTTTGAACGAACAACGGTTGAGTCACCAACCGACGATCCAGCGTTGCCCGACGGGGTTGAATTGACGGGTGTGTCGCTGGCCGATGGGCTGCCCGACACACTTGACGCTGCCCCCGTGGCTCCCGAGGACCGACTCCTTCTGGCAAGACGGGCGGACACCACAGTCGGGTGGTGTCTACTGAGCGCTCGTCCGGTGTACGTTCCCGAACTCCACCGGCGACTCTCCTTCGACGGAGCGTATCTCTGGCGGTTGTACGTTACACCGAACGAGCGCGGGCAGGGTATCGGTTCAGCGCTCGTCATGCGAGCTATTCAGGAGGCGGCGACGGCCCTCAACGAGACCCAAATCAACGCCCTCGTGGCTCCCGACAATCTCCCATCGCGTCGGGCCTTCGCGAATGCCGGATTTACGCCGATTGAGCGATTCACTAGTGTAGGCTACCGTGACTGGCGCTACGACCAGCGCGAGCAACTCACCACGCGATAGCTACCAGGGGGATCATAGGCATACATGGACGAAAATATATATACACAGGGTAAGATTATATAGTTTCATTTGTAATCATCAGGTATCGGATGCCAGACCAGCCACTACCCTTTGACCTTCCTGATACCCTCGTGACACAGGCGAACCGCCGGTGGGATGATACCGTTGGGATGAGCCTCCTGAGTCGACTGACCGGGGCGGACTACCTGAGCCTCGTCGCCCTGTTTTTCGCGTGGACCAGCACAGTGTTACTACTTAGAGAGCGCGTCCACCCGGGAATCCTGGTGATGTTCGGCGCGTTTGCCTTCGACAAACTCGACGGCTACTACGCCCGCACCCGTGGTGTGAGTTCGTCCTTCGGCCGGCAGGTTGACACCTTCATTGATATCTTCGCCTACCTCGTGACGGCGGCCCTGCTGTATCACGTCGTGTTGTCGCCGTCGTGGTGGGCAACGGTGATCGTTGGCTTTGCTATCGTGACCTTCGGCGGGCTCCGGCTCGTGCGACACGCCGATGAGGGATTCGGCGAGGCTGAGGGGACGAGTTACTACATCGGCTGGACGGTGGTCCACGCCAACTTCGTCGTTCTCGCGCTGGTGTATCTTGAGGTCTTCATCGGCGGGATCGACGGCTGGCTAGCGGCTGTCCCGATCGTAATCGCCGGCCTCATGATGGTGTCGGGGTACAAGAGCTACAAGACCACCCTCGGACACGCCGTCGGCGGGCTCCTCATTTGTCTCGCCGCCGCGACTAGCCTGCTTGTTGTGCTCACCGGCGGTGTATGACAGCAGCTCGTCATCGAATCCGATTCGATCCTCACGTTCATACCGGTGTCTCTCCCGACGGGCAAGGATCAGTCTATGAGGTTCTGTCGTACTGTGACGACCGTGGACTCGACGCCGTCGCCATCACCGATCATGACACCACCACTGCAGCCACACAGGCACTGGTGGCACAGCAGTACTACGATGTCGAAGTCGTTCCTGGTGCGGAGATTTCGACGAGTGATGGCCATCTCCTCGCATTAGGGATCGAGACGGATCCCCCGGTGGGCCGTCCGTTCACAGAGACCGTCACGTGGGTTCGCGATCGTGGTGGTATCGCGGTTGTGCCTCACCCGTTTCAGCGATCACGCCACGGTGTCGGGCGGGCGACGATCACCACCTGCGACGGCATCGAGGTGTTCAATGCCTGGGCGATCACCGGCGTCCGCAATCGGCGGGCGGCCACCTTCGCCCAACGCGAGGGGTATCCGGGACTCGGAAGTAGTGACGCACACCGACCGGATCTAGTGGGAACCGCCCACACTGAGGTCCTTATCGAGGGGGCTCTCTCCGTTGAGACGATTCTTGAGGCGATCGCTGCCGGTCGCTGCTGGCCGACCGGTCGGTCCGCTCGGGCGCGTGAATACCTCCGGAAATCAGTCGGTAACGTCACCCGGTGGACCCGGAGTGCCCACCGAAGTCTCGACCGCCTGTCTCGGCGACTTCGTCTTGATTGATTGACGGTCTTACTGCGAGGGGGCAGCCCGGTCGCGGCGTTCGAGCTGGTCGAGCAAGACCTCTCGCATGAGATGCATCCCTTCTGCGACGCGCTGATCGGCGAGTGTATAATAGTTGTACACGCCGTCGGTCCGCTTGGTGACGACTCCCTGGTCGCGCATCCGTCGGAGATGCCGCGAGACGGTCGACTGGGGAATCCCTGTCGCCGCCTGGAGTTCGGAGACCGTACACTCCTCGTTGTCGGTGAGTTCGTCGAGGAGTTTGAGCCGACGGGGATTCGAGAACACCGCGCACAGGTCGGCCTGGCGGGTGTAGAGTGCGTCGTCCGTGTCTGTGGCCATTAGTGGCATACCCGGAGGCGGGCATACTCAAACGTGTCGGTCCCAGCAGTCCGTGGTTGACATTCGTCTGATCGTACGTCGAATCCCAGGGTCGAAATATTCGGTTATGCAAATATCCGGAAGAACAAGGAATAAGTGCTAGACTCCGGTATGATGGCCGATGACACGGTGCATGTCTACCGGGGCACCGAGCGTAGTGTTGTCCGATACGCTCGGGCGTGACGCCGACAGTCCAACGCCGAGACCGACCGATACATCCAGGGGTGGTCTCCGATGACGGCCACATCATCCCCTCCGGCGCGGATCGTTATCATCGGCGGCGGAACCGGTGGAACGGTTACGGCCAATCGCCTCGCCGAGAAACTCCACAGCGAGATTGACGCCGGGGAGGCCGACATCACGCTGGTGACCGACGGACCACAGCACGTCTACAAGCCGATGTGGCTGTACGTGGCATTCAACCGCAAGGACGTCGAAGAGAGCTACCGCCCCCACCGGGAGGTGCTTGACGACCGCGTCAACCTTGCGATCGATCGTGTCACCGATATTGAGCCTGATGCCCATCAGATCCAGACGGCTGACCGGACCGAGCCGATCGAGTACGACCGACTGGTTGTCGCCACCGGGGCGACGATTGAGGAGCCGCGCATCGAGGGGTTCGACGAACACGGTCAGCACTTCTATACGGCTGATGGAGCCCTTGAATTGAAGGAGCGCCTCGCCGGCTTCGAGGGGGGCGAGCTGGTCTTGAGTACGATCGGGGTCCCGCACATGTGCCCGGCGGCACCGGTCGAATTCGTGTTGATCGCCGACGAATGGCTCTCCCGACGCGGACTTCGTGAGGACACCGAGATCACGTACACCTATCCAATCCACGCCGCCCACGAGGTCAGAACGCTTGCCGACTGGATCGAGCCGACCTTTGAGGCGCGGGACATCACCCTCAAGACGGCCTTCGAGGTTGAGGCGGTCGATGCGGACACGCTTTATGCCGCCGATGGGCGCACGCTTGAGCACGATCTGCTTGTCGGCATTCCGCCGCACGCCGGCAGCGACCTGGTCCGAGAGAGTTCGCTAGGCGAGGAGTGGATCGATGTCGACAACCGCACCCTGGAGGTGCGAGGGGCGAACGATATTTACGCGCTGGGGGATGCGACGAACGTTCCAACGAGCAAGGCCGGAAGTGCTGCGCACTACCAGGCAGGCGTCGTTGCTGATCGCCTCGCCAGCGAGGTTCGTGGCGAGCTCCCAACGGCTCGATACGACGGGAAGACGCTGTGTTTCGTCGAGGCAGGACTCGACGAGGCGACGTACATCGAGTTCGATTATGACTCGGATCCGGTCGTCCGGGACCCCTCCGGGATTGTTCACTACGCGAAGCTTGGCTACAACGAGTCCTACTGGCTGACCGCACGGGGGCTGATCTGAGCATGTCCGAGTCGACGGCGAGTCCGGATGTCGATCCATCCGTCGTTGACGCGATTGAGGACAACCCCGAGGACGTGGCGGCGCTGGTTGCCCAGGCGGGCCTTGACGACCAGGTGGTCGCCGCCGCCGACGGTAAGGAAACGCCCCGGGAGGCGGAGTCGAGTGCGCTTACCGAGACGCTTGATGCCAACGATGAGGAACTTGCCGCCGCGCTTGATCGACTGGCCGATCTCGAAGCCAACGGTGATCTTGAGACGGTGATCGGCGCGATGCAGGGCGTCTCCCTTCTGTCGGACGCGATGGATGACGAACTGGTGATGTCGCTTGGCTCGACGGCCAGTTCGCTCGGCGAACTTGCTGATGCCGCCTCGACACCCGAGACCCGACAGGGGACGCTTGCGCTGATTGATGCCCTCGGCGAGGCGGCAGGAAGCGACCCCGAACCGGTCGGAATGCTCGGGCTTGCCGGTGCGCTCCGTGACGATGACATCCGCCAGGGATTGGGCTTTCTGCTCGCAGTCGCCCGGGCAACCGGACGTCGGATCGGCGACGACCAGTAACGCGGAATCGTTTTGGCGATACAGTCGCCCGTAGGTGACATGTCCGTTCTGATTACCGGCGGGAGTCGGGGAATCGGTCGCGCAACGGCACTCCGTCTCGGCGAGACCCGGGATATCGCCGTTGGCTACCGCGAGTCGGCCGATGCTGCCGCCGCAGTCGTTGCATCGATTCGTGAGATGGGATCCGATGCCGTCGCGATCCAGGCCGACGTGACCGACTCCGATGCTGTTGCGGATCTTGTTGAGGAGGCCGCAACGACGCTTGATGGACTTGATGCAGTTGTCAACTGCCTCGGGGGCAAGCCCCGCGGCTTGCCAGTGGACTCCCGTTCTACCCGAGTAATTCGGTAGGCGTGTAGTCGCCATTCACGTTCAACGTCCCTGACTTGAGGGCCAGGTGACTGGTGGCCCATCCACCGCGAGACGTCTGCCCGCGATGGATATACCCACAGTATCGGACGGCGATATTCTTCGCCGCGTTGTAATCGGCATTTGCCTTATATCCACAGTCCTGACACGCGAACTGCTTATCATCACGGTTGTCCTCGTGGGTGAACCCACAGTGTGAGCACCGCTGACTCGTGTACGCTGGATTCACCGTATCCACGAACAACGCCGTGGGTTCGACCTTGTACTTCACGAGTTCCACGAACTTCGCATACGCCCACTGCTGGAACTTCGACCCGTTGGCGATGTGCTTGCGGATGTGGTCGAGGTTCTCGAAAATGATGCCGTCCACATCCGCGGTGTGGGCTTCCGCGATGAGGTCGTTGGCGCGGTTGTGGAGCCAGTCCAGCGACCAATCCGAGAAGCGGCTGCCGATGGACTGAATCGTGAGGTGCGCGGAACGAGTGCCAGCCTGTTGCAGTTTGGCGCGGCGTTGTTCGTACTGGTCGCGCTTGTGGTTCAGATAGTCAGCACTGCCGATGAACGCTCCCGTTGAGGTAACGGCGAACGCGCCGGTCACGTTCAAATCCACTCCAAGAACCACTCCGTTCTTGTCGTGGTCGTCGGGTGACTCGGCTTCTTGGCGTTCTGTGCCGTCACCCTCGTAGTCTGGATGTTTCAGCGTGACGTGGAGAAAGAACGTATCGTCTTGGTCGTCGTACTGGAGTGTGGCGCTTGAGGCATCCCAGTCGTCGCTCTCGTAGTACCGACCGAATGGTGTGCCCGCACGTTCGCCTTCCGGTGGGAGCACGTAGTCAGTTTTGATCCGCCCGTTTGGTGTGGAGAGCGTCGCGTGGTCGGTGTTGAACGTTGCACTCCGTTTGTCGTAGACGACGCTCCAGGAGTCGAACTCTGGTTGACTGGTCTTCTCGCCGTTTTTCAGCTTCTCGACGCCTGCATCGACGGCTTCGATGGCGCGTCGAATGCCTTTCTGGACGAGGTTCGCGGTGAGATCGGTTTCTTCGCGCAACTCGCTGTATAGGGCGGTTTCAGCCGTGCTCTTGCTGGTGACACAGTAGTCGTCGTACCGCCACGCCCACTCGCTTGTGCGGTTAGCGCAGTGCAGAAATTGGTCTTTGGTTTGATGGAGATCGCCACGACGCTCTCTGGGCACGTCGAGTTTGATGGGGACGGTACGCCGTGGCGCGTCATCATCCATCGTAGTTCACAGTTAAAGCTACTACGTAATGAATATGTATACAATAGTGAGGGAGTCGGCCTTGCTGTTGAGCGTTATTGGCGTCATCGAGTGTCGGCTTCCTCCACGCGTGGCATCCGTCTCGATATTCTGTGAACAACGCCGGAATCGTCGATCCGGCCCGTGCCACCGAGACGACCGATGAGCAATGGCAACGTGTGATCGAGACGAACCTCACAGGAGCATTTTACGTGACCCGGGCGGCACTGCCATACCTCCAGCCCGGTGGCGACGTGGTGTTCGTCTCGTCGATCGGCGGGACTGCGGGGACCGTCGACGCAAGCTATGCGGCGTCAAAGGCCGGACTGCACGGACTCACCCGTGCGCTGGCCAGAGAGTTCGGCGAGGAGGGAGTCCAAATCAACGCCGTTGCTCCCGGTCCGGCTGAAACTGACATGAACAACGACATCCTCGCGTATCTCGAGTCAGTCGACTTTCGCGGACACGAGAACATTGACACGCACCTGCCGGAGTACGCTTGCGACCCGGCGGCAGTCGCTGACTCAATCGAGCACCTCCTTGAGAATGACCTCCTCCCCGTCGTGAACGACGGGGTTTCCTCC
>Ga0207714_1000147_pt1 | contig 45532 bp, 38 predicted proteins | sample PonA232FremontCA_2_FD_187270 | JGI IMG/M metagenome (GOLD analysis project Ga0207714, IMG submission 187270) | Marine sediment microbial community from Fremont, CA, USA - Pond A23 Sediment 2 (SPAdes) | ecosystem: Environmental > Aquatic > Marine > Unclassified | place: USA: Fremont, California... | reverse complement strand
CCCGCATGCAAGGACTTACCCAACAAGGACATGGATATACATGCGGGTTCCATAATGATTGACCACATAATGTCTGTTTTAAGATTCAGATCATATTGATTTACAAGCTTTTAATTAAAGTATATCCTTATGAAACCTGCATGCAAGGACTTACACAACAAGGACATGATTATTCATGCAGGTTCCATACGGCCAATATATTAACAAAAAAAATAAACTTATGAAAACCTTCAGGTACATTGCATTGTCATTGCTGGTTCTGATCATACTGTTTGTATTGGTCGGACTGGTCCTGCCCAATCGCTATAAGATTGAGGCGAAGGCTATGGTTCAGCGTTCACCCGAAGTAGCCTATTTTCATGCCCTCGATTTCAACAACCGGCCCCAATGGGATCCCTGGATTGAGGAGGACCCCCGGGCACACACCTACACCAAAATGACAGAAAACGGCATGGGCTCTGTCTGGGAGTGGGACGGAGAAAAGGTTGGGAAAGGAAAAATCACCGTGCGTTCGGTCAACATCCACGAGCAGATACGCTCCACCATTCATTTTATGGGCAATGGGACCGATTCCGCGCGGATGGTCTGGAATTTCAATCCCAATGCGGGGGGTACAGAACTTACCTGGCAGATGAAGGGTGAATGGGGCAACTTTTTTGCCCGTTGGGCCGGGTTGTTTATGAAAGGCGACATCATAAAATCCTTTCAAAAGGGTTTAAACAACTTTAAAAACTATATCGAACGCCTGCCCAACTGGCCAGGGAGAACTTCAGCCATCCGGGTCAAAGAAATGCCTGAAATGCGCGCAGTAGTTGTCGAAAAGCAATCCTCTATGGAAGAGATCGCCAAGAGCATGGGAGAAGCCTATGGAGAGTTGATGGAGTATTTAACCCGGAACGATGTAATCCCTGCCGGCCCTCCGTTTGCTCGCTATACAGGCGCTTACGAGTCGGGCCAGCCCCTGCGCTTTGAAGCCGGCTTTCCGGTCGAACAGGAAATTCCCTCCGAAAGCAATATTTCCTTTAAAATCTATCCGGCTGGCAGAGCCATAACCGCCCAACACACAGGCCCCTATCAATCACTGTTTATCACCTATAACAAGGTGATCAAACATGCCATGGAAAAAAATTTAAAACGAAAGGGCGAGTTCTGGGAGACTTATCTTACTGATCCCCAAACCGAACCCGATTCCACCCTATGGGTTACCATGGTTTACTACCCGATAGAATAAAAGAATAGGTCACCACGGACCATGGCCGGATAAAACACCCAAAGGAAAACAACACAGATACACGGTAAAATATCTTGGCACAAAGCATCGGGTGATCGTTTAACAAAACATTAAAAAACAACATCTTATAGACCAAACATCTGACAATGGTGCTACATCTCATCGGATCTCATGCGATAAAATGTTGTGTGATTTTTAGGCAAATGTTATGCGATGTAAAAAAATCTTTTTAATATTGCGCTCCGTAAACGAGCAATAGTAACCACAAAATAAGAGACTGGCATGGACTTAATGAAAGAAGTAGAAAAAGAATTCGGCACAGATCACCAGATGCCGCGCTTCAGAGCCGGAGATACGATCACCGTTCACTATAAGATTAAGGAGGGCAATAAAGAAAGGATCCAGAACTTTCAGGGAGTTGTCATTCAGCGCAAAGGAGAAGGACTTTCCGAGACCTTTACGGTTCGGAAGATGTCGGGAAGTGTAGGGGTAGAGCGGATTTTCCCTGTACATTCACCGAACATTGCGGGGGTAGATGTGAACAAGCGCGGGAAGGTGAGAAAATCCAAGATATTTTACCTGCGTGGGCTTACCGGCAAAAAAGCCAAAGCGAAGATCAAAGAGCGCAGGGTGTAAAAGCAAACCCATCGATCGGTTTCTGCATAAAAGATATCCCGTACCCAAGCAGGTACGGGATTTTTTATATTCTGATGCAAGGTTCATTTGATCACTGTTGAATCTTCCGGGCCTCTTTCCTGGCTTCTGCCACGAGGCTGTCGGCTTTACTTTCGGCTTCATCAATAAGCTGGCGGGCCTTTTTATCGGCCTGTTGACGGATTTTTTTGGCCGATTCCTCAGCCGCTTTACGAACCAACAAATTCTTGCCCTCGGCTTCCTTTTCTACTTGGTTGGCACGTTTATCCGCCTCTTCTCTGAGCTTTTCAGCAGCCTGGCGGGCTTGTCGGATGATGCGGTCGGCCTTCTTCTGAGCCTGATCTATTATTTGGCGGGCTTTTTCAGAGGCTTCTTCCCTGGCCTTTTTTTCAGCCTGCTGCTTTTGCTGCTGAACCGTCTCTTCCACCTTCTCCCTGACCTGCTGTTTGACATCCTTGCCTGCTTCTCCTTCCCCACGGCCAAAGCTAAGGCCAACCTTAGGCTCTGAAAAGGTGCCGGTCAGATCGACCCCCACCGGAATGTTTTCACCGGGGCTGATGTCCAAACCCCGGGAAGCTGCTTTATCCACCAGATTATTAATAACCTGGTTGGCCGCTCCTCCCAGCTTGGAGCGTGGAATGCGCATCTGGATGTCATAGTCCATCGTCCGGTCATAACGCTGAGAACCGCTCACGGTCATGCCCATGCCGGCCAGCTGGACATCAAAAGGCTTAATGACCAATTCGCCCTGGCGTAGCAAAAAGTTGATCTTTAAGTCATTTAACGTCTGTTCACCCGATTCACTCAAATCAAGGGCCTTCAGGATCCTGCCCAAAGAGCGGGAACCACTCAGGCGGATCTGCTTACTCCTCAGCTCTCCAAAACCATTGACCGTAGGCATCTTCGGCATCATGTTGGTTTTTAACTGCGACATATACTGCAAATCCATCGAAATCTTCCCTTCGGCCCGCTTTAAAATCGGGGCCAGGGTGTCCATCATCCGGAAGGATTGCAGGGCATTTTGAATCTGAAGATCGGACAGGGCCATATCAAAGTTGACCGAAGCATCGGCCGTATCCGGAGTATTATACGCCCCGTCGGCCTGAAGCCGGCCCTCAAAAAGGTTCATGGCAAAATCATTCAGATATACCGACTGATCTCTCACCAGCACGGTGCCGCCGGCATTGGTAATCTGCATCCGGTCATAACGGATACGGTCCATGCCGGCATCCATTTTGAAATCTATGCGTGAGGGGACCTTAAACACTTCCATCTCCTGTGGGGCAGCTGTATCGTCCGGGGTCTGCCCCTCTCCTTTTGCCAGGAATGGATTAACATTCAAATAACCGGATTTCAGAGTGAAATCACCCCTTAACACCCCGTCTTCCAAAACATAACCAATATAATCGCTTACTTTGCCTGTCATACTAAAATCGCTTTTCCCGAGCTTTCCGGTTAAAGATTTCAAATCAAGGTATTGCGGGGTGAATACCATCCGGGCATTCAGGGTAAGGGCTTCAGGCAGGCTTGGAGTGGCTACATACAAATCCGTCACATTCACCGAACCGTTGGCCTTAAATTCATTGTAGCGTTTCTGCTCCACCATGTCCAGGCTGCCGGCAAATTCCAAATCGGAGTCGATCACACCCCGAAGCTCGAGGTCTTCCATGGGAACAACCTTCGCGAGCTGATCCAGGACCACTTTACCGGTTAAGGCGCCATTAACCGTGGGATTGCTGATGGGGTTTCGCAGTAATAAAGAGGCATCGAAGGGGCTACCCGCCATCTCGAGGTGAAAGCGCTCCAGGTTGACTTTGGTCTTGTCCGGTTTCTTGCCGTCAAAATAGGTTTGGAGGGAAATTTGAATGTTGCTCGCCCGTTCAGGCAAATCCGGATAGTGGAACATGGCATCTTCCACCTGCAGGTTCATATCCAGCGAGGGGAAGACATCCTGGTGGTAATAACCGGAGATCTGGCCATTGAGGGTCAGGTTGCCGGCGGTTTCCAACGCTTTAAAATCCTGCATGTAGAAGGCGGGAATCAGCGAGAGCAGGCTCTTAAAATTCGTTTTGCCCGAGGCAAACTCAATGTCAGTATCAATACGACCCGATTCGGCCATGGAGACCAACCCATCAAAATTCAGAACCAACCCGTTAACATTCAGTTGATTGTTGCGGATATGATACCGTTCTTCTTTGAGGTTGGCAGCGATACCGGCCTCAAAGGATACATCGGTCTGATTCAAATACCGCACGGCGCCCATCCGAAAATTCACCGGCTCTACATCCAGGCTCATATCCAGGTCAGAAGAGTCAGCGCCCAGGTCTCCGCTCATGGTAAAATTCAGGTTGTGGGCCGAAAAACTCATATCACCCGGTTGATCATCAAACAGGAGCCTTCCCCCGGTGATCTGAAAAGTCTTCAATTCAACACGGTAATCAGAAGGCTCAGCGGCCGTATCGACCTGTTCAGATGGGGCAGGCTCCGGGGCCTCCTTCATGATATCCCAGTTGACACTGCTGTCAGGGGCAATGCGTGCTTTCAGCCTGGGTTCTTCCAAATACACCCCTTCCATAACGATCTGCTTTTTCAAAATGCTTAACAGATCCACCTCAGCATGTAAGGTTTTGAACTGGACCAGGGTATCCTCCCGGAACTGGCCTTTGCCGGAGACGATCAAATGGTGAATGCCGACATTCAGATCGGGAAATCGCTTCAACAGCGAAACACTGACGTCGTCAAAGCTGACCCGGGCCTCTACATTTTCATTGATGATTTCACGGGTCTTGTTAAGGATTTGATCCTTAAAAAGATATGGTATCGTGATGAGCAGGATCAACAACGCAAAGATGATCACAACGAGGGTTTTCAAAAATTTTTTCATGGCTTATCTGGTTATGCAAGGGTTTTATTCAAAAATAAGAATTATTAGGGAATAATGCACGCACCGGGGCGAAAGTTCACCAGAAGGTCGATTGATTTAATTCTATCCTGGTTTTCAGGATACCTCTGAAAAATCCTTTTTTAGCAACAGCCAGTACGGTCAGGGATAAAAAGATAATAAGAGGGGGTTCTGAAAAAAAATGCGTTCGGGCTCAGGGCAACAATGGAAGTGGAAGAGAATTCCTGTTTAAATTTGGAGGTAAATGGTGAAAATTTTATATATTTGCACATCCGGTTAAGGCCGGAACAGGAAAAGATACTTCACAGAGCGGTGAAGAATTTTCCACATAGATGGACCTGTAGCTTAATTGGATAGAGCGTCTGACTACGGATCAGAAGGTTGGGGGTTCGAGTCCTCCCAGGTTCACCTGATAATAAAGCACTTACAGAGGTATTCTGTAGGTGCTTTTTTTGAAAGAAGGAAGAATAAAACTTACAGGATAGGGGCCTTCAGTTTGTAGGGCGGGGATATTTTTGTAACTTTGACCCGCTTTTCAGGCAAGCGCAGAGACAATAGATTTAACGGATGAACCTGTAGCTCAATTGGATAGAGTATCTGACTCCGGATCAGAAGGTTGGGGGTTCGAGTCCCCCCTGGTTCACTTGATAGTGAGGTGCTTACAAAAACGCTTTTGTGGGTGCCTCTTTTTTATACCTACAAACGAACATACAACAAAGAAAAATAAGGATGCATTTATTTGCGGGTTACATCAGCCTCCGATCAGCATGTGAGGTGTCTTATAGTTGCGATGGCTGCTGCTTTCACCCTGCATTACAGCATCCCAGTTATATAAACGCCCGTAAGTATCGCTATTGGATGGATCATTATTATAACACTTATCATCGCCATAAGCATCCTGATCGTAATTCAGGTTCTCGGCCATCCACACCTGGTCGCCTATACGCACCCACTCATAAGTTTGGCCATCGCGGGAGTCAATAAAAGTTCCTTTATTTGCAAAAACTTCAAACCTCCATATGTCTTTTCCTCCATCTGTAACATGAATGCTTCTCTGCTTCGTTCTTTCTCCATTTATCATTTTCACTTTTCTTCTTCCAAAACCCAATTCACCCTCATAAGGGGTTTTGCCTATATAACTGCCGTCGATATACAGATCTGCCCCGGAAGGCTGGCTGGTGATGGCAACTTTTTTGGCCTGGGGCAATTGCGCATCAACCGAGATGGTCTCGCCTTCCTGAATGGTCAGCGTTTTTGTAACCGTACCATAGCCCTGTTTTGAAATTTTCAGGTTGTATTTTCCAACCAGAAAATCGCTGAGGGTTAAAGGGGTGATGCCCTTTTTGTCTCCATCCACATAAACTTCCGCCTTGATTGGGGTTGAAACGACATCCGCATTTCCGGTTGTGTTTGTACGGTGATATTGGCAAAAGCCGGTTCCATTTTAAAATCTGCAGCTGTGGTTTGTTCCTCCTTCACGGTTACCTTTTTGGTCTGGGGTTGATACCAGCGGCTTTGCAATTGAAGGGTATGTTCACCCGAGGATATTTCGTTCAAAGTGGCCGGGGTTTCCTTACCCGTATTTTCTCCGTCGAGAAAGATCATCATCCCCTCTTCGGGTACTGATGTAACTTGTATATCTCCAAAATTGGGTTTCAACTCAATTTGCAAGCTCTTTTTTTCACCTTTTAGGGTAATCTTGCCTGCTTTGTTGTGGTAGCGGCTTTTTTCAATGCGGTAGGTATATTCGCCTTCTTCATATTTCCGGTGAAATGGCGTCCTGCCAGCCAGTTTACCGTCAATAAACACATTGGCCTTTGAGGGATCGCTCTCTATGACCAACCACCGGGCAGCGAGTTCTTTCTCTTCTACCACCGTTTTAACCTCGGCGGTGGTTGATTTACCCCCCGTTCGTTTGGACAAAAAACAACCATCCCCTGAGATTTCTTCATTCCGGGCAGTTGCATTTAAGTGTGGCTAAACGAAAACTCAGTCCACCCGTACCCCGGGTCGAAGGCATTTCACCCTGGGATCCCCCGGGGCGTTAAGTCCCATTGTATACTTAGGGTGAAGCCGAAGACAGAAAATATGAAAACAAGAAAAAGACGGAATAACCGAACCCTGGCGGTTAAATTCCGTATAAAACTTTTTGGAATACGATTTATGTCAGAGGGGCGAAACCACTGGCCATTTATCAGGCGGAGCGGCCTCATGAACGTGGAAAATCCTCGGCATAAATTACTTAGAATGGGTTAAGCCACAGACCCATTTTTGTTCATTCATCACACAAATTGATTTGAACAAAAAAAATCTGAGGTCGTCTGTCAAAATAAGGGAGATCATCCTTGATTATATCAATGGATCTCCTCACCTTTACTAAAGGTAAAATCCAGAAAGAATGGAAAAAATGCTTGGCGAACAAAACGAAGAAATATCCATTAGTTTCCGGTATGCTGAAAGGATTCAGAAAGCTCTTTTGCCGGATGAAAAGGATTTTAAAGAGTTATTCGCCGATTATTTCCTTTTCTACCGACCCAAAAACATTGTAGGCGGCGATTTCTACTGGACCAGTGAACGAGGCGAACATACCATATTGAGTGTTGGCGATTGCACCGGCCATGGAATCCCCGGGGCACTGATCACCATGTTGGGCATAAGCGCCCTGAATGACATTGTGAAATCGCAAAAAGAAACCCACCCCAACGTCATCCTCAAAAAATTACGGGGGCAGATCGTGGGAGAACTCAATGAATCGGACAACCTGAACCATTACGATGGCATGGACATTGCCATTTGCTCGGTCAACCCGAATAGCCAATCATTTATGTTTGCAGGCGCGAACAGCTCCATCCTGGTGGTGCGCCAAAACGAAATGATCGAGATTAAAGGCAACAACATGCCCGTGGGCCCCTTTTGGGATGATACCGATTTTACCGTCCGTGAAATTGGTTATCAACCCGGCGATATGATCTACCTGTTTACGGACGGGTATAAAAACCAATTCGGACAACGCATCGATAAAAAATTTGGTAAGCAAAGATTCAAGGAATTGATCCGTAATATTCGCCACCAAAATCTCGATGAGCAAAAACGAGCCATGCAGGAAAACTTCAACCAGTGGAAAGGCAACAAAGACCAGGTTGATGACGTAACGGTTCTGGGCGTAAAATTCTGATTCCCCTCTCCTCCCGGTAAAAATCAGTCTCCGCACCAACAAATGGACCTTTCAGTAGTTCTATCCTGCTTGAAGGCTGAAAATCTCCGAACAAAAACACGCAATAACTTATCCATTCACCCATGATATATATCAGGTTATTGTATATATACACACATATAAATACCTTCATGCTAAAACATTAAACAACCACCGCCTTCGAGCCATTCAAACCCAATAAAATGGATGGTATGACCCCCTTTGATATTAAACAAAATTTTTCCAAGTTTGCAGGTTCCATATTATATTCTGCGATGGAAATAAACTAAAAACATCTCCACTTATGGGCATGAAAAGACTTGACCCAATATTATTGGGTGCAGGACTCATGGTGATTATCTTGTTCAACATCCTGAGCCTGGAAGTGACCAATCCGCATTTTTCTTTTAAAAGCATTGGCCAGCTCCATGCAAGCAATCCTCTGATTTGGGCAATGTACCTGTTTACGGGAATGATGCTCTGGTTCATTCGCCGGAGCGAAAGGTGCAAGAAAGACAAAGTGAGCCTTCAACAGGAAAAACAAAATCTGCATCAAACCCAGAAAAAGGCATTTCGGTTTGCACAGGAGCTGGAAAAAGGAAATATGGATATTTCCTATGATTTAGAAGAAAACGATCAAATTGGAGAAGTGCTGATCAGTCTTCGCGACCGCCTTCAGAAAAACCGCCAGGAGGAAATTGAGCGGCAGAAAGAAGATGAGCGAAGGAACTGGATATCAGATGGATTGGCCAAATTCAATGACATCCTCCGCCAAAATAAGAACAATGACCTATATGAGTTGTCCTACGACATCATCAGCAACCTGGTTCAGTATGTAGGGGCCAACCAGGGTGGACTTTTCATCCTGCAGGGAGATGAAGAAGAAGGAGAAGCTCAGGCTCAAGCCAATCAACAATCTCAGGCACAACAAAGCGGGGAGGAGCAATATTTTGAGCTTGCAGCTGCATATGCATTCAACCGTAAGAAATATCTGACAAAAAAAATTGAATGGGGCGAAGGGCTTGTCGGGGCGGTAGCCCTTGAACATAAGTCCATCTATATGACTGAGATTCCTGATGATTACATCCACATCACCTCTGGGTTGGGCGATGCCAACCCCCGGGCGTTGTTGATTGTGCCCCTTCAGCTTGAAGACAAAGTTCTGGGGGTTATTGAAATGGCTTCATTCAGCGAATTTGAGCAACATCACCGCGACTTTGTTGAACGGCTGGCCGAAAGCATAGCGGCCACCCTCTCCTCGATCAAGATCAACAAGCGTACCAATGAACTGCTGGCCAAAAGTCAGCAACAAGCCGAAGAACTTGCTTCCCAGGAGGAAGAACTCCGCCAGAACATGGAAGAGATGAAAGCCACCCAGGAATCGCTGGAGCAAAGCCAGGCTAAAAATAAAATGATCTTTGAAAACGCCATGGATGCCATTGTTACGATCGATGACCATGGCATTATCGATCAGTTCAGCCCCTCGGCCGAAAAACTTTTTGGATACACTGCATCGGAAGTCCAGGGAGAAAACGTCAGCCTGCTGATGCCCCGCGAATATGCCCAGGAACATGACCAATACATTGATCACTATAAAAAAACTGGAGAGCGGCGTATTTTGGGTAAAGCCCGGCATGAACAAGGCATCACCAAGCAGGGCAATGTCTTCCCCCTTGAAATACGGGTAGAAGAAGCCTGGCTCGACAATAAGCGGATGTTCGTGGGGATGCTCCGCGATATCAGCGAACAGAAAAAGGCGGAAGAAGAAGCCCAGCAGCAAATGGAAGAAGTACGCACCCAGGACGAACAGCTCCGCCAACATATCGAAGAATTGAAAGCCACTCAGGAAGAACTTGAGGATAAGGATCAAAAACAAAAGCAAGCAATCGAAAAACTCAACCACGACAACGAGCGCAAAATACAGGAAATCAAACAAATGAAAGAACAACAAACCCGAAAAGAACAACAAACCCGAAAAATGTATGAGCAAGAAATAGATCTGATGTTCACCACCTGGATGAAACAGCTCGAAAACGCCGAAGAAAAAATCAATGACTGCTAAAACCGCGCCTATGGAACTGAACTTTTTCTACGCCAAACACAAACACCGCATGTGGAAGATGAAATTGAAGGCCTATCTGCTTGGCCTGGACGACCTGGATGAAAACAAAATCGTTTCCGATCAGGAATGTGAGCTGGGCCAATGGATCAATCAGGTCGGCTGGGAAGCCTATAAACACCACCCGGAGATGCAACAACTGGTGGATAAGCATCAACTTATCCATCAAGTGGTTGAAGAAATTCCTAAACTGAAAAAAACCGGCGATCTTCAAAAAGCCACCAATCAATACAACCGGCTGGAGGAAGAATCGGACAAGCTGATCGGTTTAATCGAAGCCATCGAAGAAAAATCCAAAAATATAAACAACCAGCAAGAAAACATGAAAAGTGACCTTGAACAGCAAGTTGACAAGACCAAGTCAAATCCCTAAACAGTTCTAAGATGGAAAATACCTTTCATGGTATGGAGCCGGAAAACATCCGCCAATCCAGTGCATTTTTAAATACAGTACTGGAAAATCTGCATTCCAGTGTGTTTGTACTCTCCAGGAACCGGGAAATAAAAAATTACAACCAAACCGGCATTGCCCTTTTAAACAAAGATGAGAAAGCTACTATCAACCGCCTCTTCGGCAATGCCCTGGATTGTATGTATACCGACAATGGAACAATAAGCTGTGGTTTTTCCGAGCACTGCCATCGGTGTCCGCTCCTGAATGCAATCAACCAGATATTTTCACAAAACACCGATGCCCTGAAAAACATATATGATACCAAGTACATTCACCGGGGGGAACAAACCTTCACCAAATACTTTTACTATAGCGTTAAAGCCGTCTCTTATCAGGGTGAACGGATGGCTTTGCTCATCGTGGATGATGTAACTGAACGCGAAAAACAAAAACAAAGGCTGAACCGGCAAAACCAGGAAATTTACAGCAGCATTCGTTATGCCGAGCGCATCCAGAATGCCATGCTTCCTGATGATAGCGTGTTAAAGGAGAATCTTTCTCCCTATTTTCTATTCTATAAACCCCAACAAATCATTGGAGGCGATTTTTACTGGACCCAACGCCTGGATCAAACCACCCTGATCAGTGTAGCCGATTGTACAGGCCACGGGATTCCCGGTGCTTTGATAACGATGCTGGGCATAACGGCACTGAACGACATTGTAAAAGGCAGGCAGGTTGTTCAGCCCCATTTCATCCTCAATGAATTGCGGAGCCAAATCATCGAAGAGCTTAACAGCTCAGCCGAGCAAAACCAGCAGGACGGTATGGACATCTCCATCTGCGCCATCCATCCCCGGGAAAAAAAACTCTATTTTGCAGGGGCCAACAGCCGGATTATCCTGGTTCACCAGGGAGAACCCCTTGAAATCAAAGGCAACAATATGCCGGTAGGAGCTTTTGTAGACTCCCGGGATTTCACCCTTCATCAGATCGACTATCATCCCGGCGACATGCTCTATATGTTTTCCGACGGATATCAGGATCAGTTTGGCGGGCCTTACCACAAAAAGTTTGGCAAGAAACAGTTCAGACAAATGCTTCATGAAATTCATCAACAGGGGCTTCAAAATCAGAAAAATTTCATCACCCAAAGATTCGAGCAGTGGAAAGGCAACCATGAACAAATCGACGACGTAACCCTTATTGGCATGCAACTCAACTGATGTTTCAATACAAACCTTAAATGGTATGGAATTCATTACATGGAAAGACAACTATTCGGTCAAGATTCCCTCGATTGATGATCAGCACAAGCACCTGGTTCACTTGATCAATGAGCTTTACAACAAGTTCTATCAGGGAATCAGCAACCAGGATCTGGAAAAAATCTTTTCAGAGCTTGAAGAATACGCGGTTTATCACTTCAATCATGAGGAGAAGTTCATGCAGCTTTACGGTTTTGAAGGTTATGAAGCACACCGGCAGGAACATGAAAACTTCAAGGAGAAGATCGCCAGCTATCGGGCCAACCTGGATGCCGATAACACCAGCGATGTAATCGACTTGCTGACCTATCTAAAAAACTGGTTGCTCAAGCACATCATGGGCACTGATCAAAAGTATGCCCCGTTGTTTCAGAAAAAGGGCCTCAAGTAAATCCTCTGCCGGCAGATCTGAATCTCTCCCGGCTATTATTGGATTTTTAAGGCGCACAAAGCAGTAGGTGTATCAGGCGGAGATAAACAGCAATGGGGTTCAAACGGATGGATAAACCTGGAGGGATTGGCGTGTTTTTACTGATAATGGCGGGCCTGGGTGCGATAAAGCCGGGCGTAAAGGCCTTCCTGCTGCATAAGTTCCTGATGGGTTCCTGATTCCCGGATGGTGTGCTGATCCAGAACATATATATAATCAACCATGCTGATGGTGGTAAAGCGATGGCTGATAACGATAGCTGTTCTGCCCTGAATCAGTTCTTTAAAACGGCTGAACACTTCCTGCTCGGTGACAGCATCCATTGAGCTGGAGGGTTCATCCAGGATATACAGCCCGGCATCGCGGAAATAGGCCCGGGCAATGGCCAGTTTCTGCCACTCCCCTATACTCAGCTCGGCACTGTTGTTGAACAGGTTGCCCAAATAGGTATTGTATTGATCGTGAAGCGATTCAATCCGCTCGCGGATTCCTGCATTTTCGGCAGAATGAGATAAATACCGCCAATCATAGGGCTTGGCAATGTCACCAAACCAGATGTTTTCCCCGGCGGTCAGGTGATAATGGATAAAATCCTGAAACATAACGCTCACCTGGTCAAAAACCTGCTCCTTGGGCATATCTCTCAGGTTGATCCCATTAAAGAGAATCGACCCGGCGGTGGGATCATAAAAACGACACAACAGTTTAATCAGGGTGGTTTTGCCCGCTCCGTTGGCCCCCACAAAAGCCACCGTTTTGCCGGCCGGGATATGCAGGTTCACATCCTTTAAGACCATCGCCCCGGTATTGGGATAACGAAAATCAACCCCTTTCAGGGTGATGGAGAGGGGCTGTTTCAATGCAGGCACCTTCTGTTTAGGGGCTTGCACCCGGGGTTTCAGATTGAGAAATTCAAAGAGGTTGTCCAGAAAAAGATTCTGCTCATAAAGCTTTGAAAAGCCATCCATCAAGCTCTTCAAAAAAGTAAATCCCCGCCGGATCACCAAAAAATACATCACCAATGACCCAATGGTAATTGCCCCCTGCATGGCATCCCGCGCAAGCCAGGCAAAAGCCCCAAAGATGGCTCCTGCTGCCACCAAATGGGTGAGCGTCTCATAAATGGTCTTGTTGCGCAATAAACGGTACTTCTGACGCCACACCTTATCGCGGAGCTGTTCAAACTGTCGGCGAAAATACGGGGCCAGCCCAAACAACCGCAACTCCTTGGTAAAACTTTTCTCGGTCAGCATCCGGTTGAAGTAAAAGGTCTTGCGCAGATCCTCGGTATGGCTTCGAAACAACCTGTAATTGCGTTCGTTGTAGCGGAATTTTACATATACGGCAGGCAGCACCGCAACCGCCAAGACCACTATAATAAGCCAGTTCAGGGAGGTTAGCATCAGGGCCACGGTAATCAGCGAAATGGTGTTCTGAATGACAGTAATCAACCCGGTAATGATCTGCTGTGGCCTGTAACGGGATTCCTGTTCCGCCCGGTATATGACATCATGATAATGGGGGTTCTCAAAATATTCCAGGTCCAGGGTGGAGGCCTTGGCTTGAATCTTACCAAACATCAGATCTTCGATCTGGCGGGTATGTTTCTCCTTGATGAAATTAAACCAGGAGCCCACGGCACTGTTTAGAAAAAAAACAATGCCGGTTGCCAGAATGATCCACACGATGTTTTCCAATCCCCCCGCCCCGCCTTCTTCAACAGCTGCCGTGACTTCATCGACCAACAGCTTGATCAGATAAATCAACCCCAGGGGCAAAAGCCCCATAATAGTGGCAGTCACAATATGTAGCAGGGTCCATTTCGGGGAATGGCGATAGATAAAACGGAAGGTCCGGTCAATATTGCCAAGCGAGTTCCGCCAAATCGTGCCCATGATCAAATAGGTTAGAAAAAATCAATGCATCAAAAACACCTCTAATTGGGCCGCTCCCAGGAAAGACACCAATATAGGCCCTAAAGCCTCCAGAATTACATGTTTTCGTAAAGGGAAAGGATTTTATCGCGGTAGTTCTCTGGTGCCTCCAGGTGGCCCCATCCCCTTACCGTCTGAAAGATGCCGTCATATACCGAATCATGATAAGAGCGCACAACATGGGGAATGTGCTCTTCATCCAAAATCGAGGAAAGCCGCTGGGCTTCCATCTCATTCTCCAGGGTCAAAATTCTCGTATAGGATTCCATAAGTAAATAGATTAAATAGTTACCCCTCAAATTTACACAAAATTGACGGAATTCCGAGCTCACTTTTGCGACCCCGCTTAGCGGGGTATACCAAGAACAAGACCCCGCTAAGCGGGGTTCCAGTTAGCGGGGTGCCAGTTCAAGACCCCGCTAAGCGGGGTTCCAGTTAGCGGGGTGCCAGTTCAAGACCCCGCTAAGCGGGGTGCCAGTTAGCGGGGTGCCAGTTCAAGACCCCGCTAAGCGGGGTGCCAGTTAGCGGGGTTCCAGTTGAACGATCAGGGCTAGATTTTGTTGAACCTATGAATGCTGTAAAGAACAAAAAAAACATTATGATTCGAACCATTTTTTCCTATTTACTGGGGCTTATGCTTTTCATAAGCGCACCGGCCGGAGCTCAGCAGGAGCGAACAGTTAACGCTCCGGAAGACATTCAGGATGGAAAACTCTACCTCGATTTGATCGAGCTGCCCGGGGGTTTTCAAATTGACACCTATGCCACCGGGCTGGACGATGCCCGTTCAATGGCCAAAGGCCCCCGCGGCAATATTTTTGTAGGCAACCGAACCGAAGACAAGGTTTACCTGCTGCGCGACACCGACGGGGATTTCAAAGCCGATGAGCGCCATATCATTGTTGAAGGGCTAAACATGCCCAATGGGGTGGCTTACCACCAGGGCAACCTATACGTGGCTGAAGTCGACCGAATCCTAAGATTTCCGGATATCATGAACACCTATCAACAGGACCCCTCCTATCAGGTGATCTATAGCGATTATCCCACGGATCGCCATCATGGCTGGAAATACATTGCCTTCGGACCACAGGGCAAGCTCTACGTGCCGGTAGGAGCTCCCTGTAACATTTGCAATCCGGAACGCGATATTTATGCCACGATCACCCGGATGGACCCGGATGGGAGTGATATGGAGATTTATGCCGAAGGCATCCGCAATACCGTGGGTTTCACCTGGCATCCCGAAACCCAAAACCTTTGGTTTACAGACAATGGCCGCGACATGCTAGGCGACAACCGCCCCCCCGATGAGCTGAATAAAGCCCCGCAAAAAGGCATGCATTTTGGCTATCCCTTCTGCCACGGAAAGGACCTTCCCGATCCCAAGTTCGGGGACAAGCAGAGTTGCAACAAATACACCGCACCCGCACAGGAACTGGGCCCACATGTGGCTGCCCTTGGGATGATTTTTTACACCGGGGATATGTTTCCTGAAAAATACCAACATCAGATCCTCATTGCCGAACATGGAAGCTGGAACCGGTCAGAGAAAATTGGATACCGGATCATGCAGGTAGGGGTAAAAGACGGGGAGGCGCGGTCCTATAAGCCCTTTGCCACCGGCTGGTTGCAGGGCGAACAGGTATGGGGCCGGCCAGTTGATCTTGTTCAACTCCATGACGGGTCCCTGTTGGTTTCCGACGATTACGGAAACGCCATCTATCGAATAACCTATCAGAAATAAAGTATAAAACAATATCGTTGGGTCGATGCCGTGCCCGTTCGCATCAGCCATCTACCCGATCACCTATCAGCAACAGAGGTAAAAACGATACCTGTTTCAAGGCCGTTGGGATTCGGGTCAGCCATTTATCGGATCAGCTACCAGGAATAATGGTAAAAATCTTCAAGGGGTTTAAGGCGTTCGGGATAGGTCGCCTCTATAAGGCGCCGGGCCAGGATCCAGGTGGGATCGAAAAGGGGCAACCCCTCCAGGCTCTGCTGGTTGAAGGCATAGGATATTTCGGTACACCCCAGGATCAGGCCCTCGGCGCCTTCTTTTTTTAACACGCGCGCTGCCTTGATCAATTGTTGTTGGGCTTTTGGGTGAATCGGGTTCGACATGGCTTTAATGCCATAAGATTTATTGTATATGGCCTGATGCACCAAATCCTGCAAATCCCGTTCGGGCACCATGGGTTGAAAACCTGCCCGCTGCAAGGCATGGCGATAGACCCCTGTCTTCCAGGTTCCGGTAGTAGATAAAACCCCTACTTGCTGCATATCAGGAAAAACGGCCTTAATAAACCCTACAACTTCCCCGACCATATGCAGCAGCTCTATGCGGCTTCCCTTCTGTTTGAGGTGGCTTTGAATCACATCGAAAATTCCGGGTGCATGCATGGTATTGCAGGGTATACCCACCACAGAAGCCCCCAGATTTTCCAATTGCAGGATGAGATGGCTAACGGGCCGGGCAGGATTAACAGCAACCCGTCCGAGCAGGTAGTCGGTTCGGTCAGGGATTTTTTCGGGAAAGGAGAGCAGGGCGACAGGAAGATGGTCCTGATCACACCGGGCCATGGTTTGGGTAAAGATTTTGGAGGTCAGATCTACCCCTGCAAAGGGTCCCACTCCACCAATTATACCAATGATGTTCATGGCCGGTTGTTTTTTTCGCTTGGGTATCCATACCGCTGGAGGATGTCGAGGACCTTTTTTTCAGGCAATTCCTGGCATGTACGTCCATTCATGCCGGTCAAGGTTTGAGCGGCAAACAGGGAGTTGACAATGGCTTCCTGGGTGGCTTCAATAGTGGCCAGGAAAAGTGGTGAGGTGGCCCCATTGGGAAGTACTTCAACCGACCGTGGGGTCTGGTGGTCAGCTCTGGAAATGCGTACCTGCTGGCTGGTAGAAAAGGCGATCACGTAATCCCCGCTGCCGTTGGTAGAGACCCCGCCGGTACGGGCCAAACCGAGCATGGCCCTTTTGGCCAGCCTTTCCAGGTTGCGGGCACTGAGCGGGGCATTGGTGGCCACCACAATCATACAGGAACCACCAGGGGCCTGCTCTCGGTAATCGCTCATATAATAACGGCCCAGCTCCTGGCCCACAGGTGCACCCTTAATCTGCAAAACCCCGCCAAAATTGGTCTGAACCAGCACCCCTACCCTATATCCTCCGGCTTTCTCAGGCAAAACACGGGATGCACTTCCGATGCCCCCTTTAAATCCAAAACACACCGTGCCGGTACCAGCCCCTACATTGCCCTGACGAAGGGTCCCTGTATCAGCCTTATGCAAGGCTTCTAAAACATGATGCCCCTGAACATGCCGGCCGCGAATGTCATTGAGCCACCCGTCATTGGTTTCCCCCACCACAGGATTAACCGAGCGGACCTGCTCATTGCCCGGGCGCGATAAAGTATAATCGATTACAGCTCCCGCCGCCGTCGGTACATCCAGGGTGTTGGTTAAAACAATGGGCGTCTCAATGGAACCCAGCTCCCTTACCTGGGTAACCCCTGTTAGTTTCCCAAATCCATTGCCCACATATACCGCCCCGGGCACCTTGTTTTGATATAAATTGCCCCCATGGGGTAAAATGGCCGTAACCCCGGTTCGAACACGCTCGCCTTCCCTGAGGGTTACCTGGCCGACTTCAACCCCTTCAATATCTGTAATGGCATTGCCCATCCCGGGTTCCAAAACACCAATCTCAATGCCATAATCCCGCAACAATTGATCCTGCCCCTGCATGGCTGTAAGGAAAACTGTCATGAACAAAATGAAAATTAAACCACTGAAAAAAAACCGTTTCATCAGTATGAAAACTTATTAAGGGTAAAAAACAACGTAATGAAATCTTAAATCGTTAAATCAGCTCGATCATAATACAAACCACTGTTTTGTGCAGTGAATTTGCATAAATCAATGTAGGCAGATTTCCTGGCCTTCCTGCCAACAACCATATATCTGTAGCTTTATGATTCATTAACATTTGCCTGCATTTTATCTCGATGCCCTTTTTGTTGAGTCGGTTTGCGAGGAAAAAGATTGATCTTTTGAAAGGGATGTTTCCAGCTTGTAAAGGGTTTTGGTGATGGGGCGGTAATTCCTGAAATAGAAAACAGCCCCCCAGTAATGCTTCACCCGGTGGTATACCCTCAGAATATCCCCTTTATTAACTATCACCTCAGTCACATCCATGCCTTTCCTCGAATAATGGCTAACCGCGGTATCAAAATCCAACTTTTTGATGGCTTCTCCCGAAGCAGGCAATTTCTTATGGAGATCAACCCGATCGGGGTTTTTTCCCAGAAATTGGTCCCTCCGCTCCAAGATCTTATGGTAATAACGGCGTTTTTGGGGGCTGACACTTTGTACTTCCCCATTCGGTACCTTTTGATTCTGTTTTTGGAGCTCTTCTTGATCCGTTCCGGCTTTTTCAGGTTCTTCTTTTTCATTGAGCAAATCGGCGAACCTGAAGTCTGTTCCGGCTACCTCAAAGCTGGTGGTCATATTTCTCTGATAATGGGACTGATACTCAAACTCCCCGGTGGTTCGGCTAAAAACAATACGGCCCAGCGGCTTACTGCTCTGTTCGGTTTGTCCCAGGTTTTCAATCAGTTCCAGCTGAATGCGCACCAGTTGCTGTCTGGATGCTTTGATGTAATCAGGAAAGGAAGTATTGACCAATAAGGACTTTGACATAAAATGCCGGCGGGAAAAAATCACGGTATACAGGCTGTCATAGGGCAATTTAAAGTTAAACTGGCCGTCTTCTCTGGAATGGTAGATTTTATCCACGACCGAATCCCTCTTAACGGTAATGTTGACATCGGAAAGTTTTTTTTCACCATGAAATATCTCCCCGACGAGCCGCAGAGAATCCTGTCCGACCGCTCGGCCTCCGGCAAGCAGACCCATTAGGAAAAGTATGAGGATTGCGCGTACCATAAAATCTGCTTCTAAAATATTTAATTATCAGAAGAAAAACAACAAAAAGCCATCAATAAAAAAAACAAAGGACGACTTTAGTAATGCCCCCTTGGAGGTAAAACAGGCAGGCAGGGCTAATGGTAGCGGAAGTCAATAGGGTATAATGCGAATCTGGCCGGAAGTGCGCAAATACTGCCTCAATATTCTCTGTATATCCTGATTATCAGGATAATGACGAACAACATCTTTCAAAAGTTCGATTTCGGAAGGATCAGAACCTTCATCGAGGTAACCATAGCCCCGATACTGATTGTTTTCAATCTGGACCACAGCCCATTCCTGTTGATGACGGCCAGGCTCAAGAACAAAAAAGTTTTCGTGCTGCAGGGTTAAGTTTTGAATTGCTGACTGGGCACGGCGGTTATAGGTATCCGCTGGCTCCTCTCTTATGCAGGCGCCATAACACTGGCCCACATGGTAATAAAAACACGCACCAGCCGCCTCATATAATCCGCAGAGTTTTTGGCAAAGCTGGTAATTGCTGCAAAGGTTAAACAAATAGGCGCGGGCCTGTTTATAAGAAGTGAAACTGGCGAGCAATTCTTTATTTTCCTGATTTTTAGCCACTTGAAAACGGATGTAGCCCTGGAGGTCATAATACCAAAAGACCCCGAAGTCGGTGGAAGCTCTCCGTTGTTTTCGGTTATAGATTGGCTTGTAATGTTTTATTTCATGGGATTCCTTCAGCAGGGCAATCAGTTCGCTGCCGGTTTCTTCATAGGTAATTTGGTGGATTTGTTCGAGCATTTTCCGGGAACGACGGGAACTTCCATCCTGAAAATGGGCCAAAACACGGGCGTGAATATTTTTACTTTTGCCCACATAAATCATCTCATCCTGCTCGTTCCAAAAATAATAAACGCCGGTGCAAGCCGGCAGATGACGGATCAAATCCAGGTCAGAGACTCCGCGTGGCTTATGCCCCTGATTTTTTTGCTGATCAATCTGTAAAAGGTGGGAAAAAAGCATTGCTGTAGCCCGGGCATCCCCATAGGCCCTGTGCCGATGGTTGATGTTACAATTCAAATCCCGGCAAATGTTGCCCAGGCTGTAAGACTTCCTCCCGGGCAACAACCGACGGCTTAACTGCACCGTACATAACTTTTTTCTTTTAAAGGTATAACCAAGCTCTGCAAATTCCTTGCGCACGAAATTATAATCAAAATTCGCATTGTGCGCCACAAAGGTCCTATCCTGCGTCATCAGCACCAAATCGCGTGCTATTTCCCAGAATTTAGGGGCCTCCTGGATCATTTCATTGGTAATTCCTGTTAATCGGGTAATATGGGCCGGGATGATGCGTTCAGGATTGATCAGACTCTGAAACTCATCCACCACCTGATCTCCATCATGCAGCAGGACAGCAATGTCAATGATTTTTTCACTGGCAGGCTTCAGTCCGGTGGTCTCAACATCAATGACGGCATACATAGGAAAAACAGCCAGGATCCTTATTCAGAGATTTTTTGCTGGAGGGTATGAATCAGCTCCATGGTCAGCCTCTTTTTATTTTCTTCACTTTCATCCAGGCGGGCCTTCAGTTTCTGGATCCTCTCGCCGGTAGCAGCGGATTGAAGTTCCCTGGTTGCGTTTTCAATCACCGTCAGGGCATCCAGGGCAGTGGTATAATCGTAGCGCATGAATATATCCACAAAATCGTCGATGTAATCGCTGTAATCCAGCCCGTTTTTCCAGCATGCAGCCACCAACAAAGCAACCACCTCGGGATCCTGTTCATTTCGTATGGCTTTGACCAGCTCCCCGGCCGAGGATTGATATTTCAGGTTATTCAGGATGGTCAACACATGGGTTTTGACTTCACTTCCACGGGAATTCCTTAAAAGGGCCACCAACTCGGGTATCAGCACCTTACTGCCGGCATTTCTTACCTGCTGAAGGGTATTGATCACAATGTTGGCGTCATTGCTGGATAAACCCGAGCGCAGCTCCTTGATGTTCGGTTTTTGCTCGCCCATATGATGCTAATTTTTGCTACCGCAAAGTTAGAATATTTCTAATTTCGGTGAATAATTTTGGGGAATCTAAAAATTGTTTTTATTTTAGGCTTTGATTGTAAAGCCTTACAAAGGATACCGTGGTCAAACAGGCACCCGGTCTTGTATAGACACCCAACTGCATCAAACATCAAAAACGCAACCACCATGAAGAATCAATCATTCAGTTTGTTGATCACCACCCTTGCTGTTGTATTCCTTGTTTTTACCCCCGGTTGTAAAAAAGACAAGCAAACCCAAGAGGGTTCCTCCCAGAAAGAAGTTGTGCAGGTTGATTCCATTGACCAACAATTGATCAAGGATGTCAAAGAGGTCAAGGAGATGTTTTACTCGATGCCCTCGCCCCTGGAAGTGGCAATGATCCTCAAGGAAGCAGGCAAATCGTACAACCCGGAATTATTAAATCCGGTTGCCCACAATTCAAGGTATGTCACCACCAAAAGCCGGGCCCTGAATCTGGGCATATACACCACCGATTTGAGTTACGCCAGTTTGTATGACCAGACCCAGACCACCATTGATTACATCAATGCCGCCAAAAAAATGGCTGAAGGCCTGGGCATCATGCACGCCATTGATCAAAAAACCGTCGAGCGCCTGGAGGCCAATGTGAACAACCGGGATGTGATTTTGGATATCATTTCCGAGACCATCCTCAATTCGAGCTCCTTTTTCAAAGAAAACGAAAGGGAAGCCATCTCAACCATTGTTTTAATCGGGGGATGGGTCGAGGGCCTGTATATTGCCACCCATCTGGTGGAAGAAAGCCCCAGCCAGCAGGACATCAACAACAATGAGATGATTGCCCGCATAGCCGATCAGAAAATGGCCCTGAACACCATCATGAAGTTGCAGCAGAAGCATCGTTCCAATGAACACCTCTCGTCGGTCATGTCGGACATTAAGGAATTGAAGCGCATATACGACCAAATCACCATTAAGTCATCCAAAGTTGTCCCGGTCAAGGACACCACCACCAATGTAACCACCCTGAAATCGGAGACGACTTTAACAATGACACCCCAGATTTATAAGCAACTTAAAGAAAAAATTGACGTAATAAGAACCAAATTTATCTCTTAAAATAGCATCTGTTATGAGCAAACTATCGAATACTTTAGCGATCCTGGCCTTTCTCATGCTTATACCGCTGCTTGGACAGAGTCAATGTAAGCATTTTGCCAAACAGGTTTGCCAAAAAGAACTTGCTCCCTATATACACAACGGCAACTACAATGCCGCCATTCTGACCGAAGGTGAGACCGCCGAGATGTACAAAACCTTTTATGCCAAGCAGCAATACCGCATTTATATCTGTGAGTCATCGGCCATGCCCAAGATCCATTTTCAGGTGCTGGACGTCGATCGCAACGTATTGTATGATAACAAAACCAATGGCTACAAGATGAAATGGGATTTCATCCCGGAATCGAGCCAGCAATTGATCATATCCCTGAAAGTAGAGGATGGGGAGAATGACAGCGAGGGTGATCCCATCAGCGGTTGCGTGGCCATCATGATCGGACTCAAAAAGGAAGATCAGCAAAAGGAAGCCAGTCCTTGATGGGCCACCCTGCCCAATACCTTAAACCGGATCAAGGGGCCCATCCACCATCATTGAATCAATCCAGCCTTAATGGGCGATGGGTTTTTCCTGAAGTTTCTCCCTCAGATACCGGGCAGTAAATGAATCGGGGCAACGGGCCAACTGCTCGGGGGTGCCTTCACAAACAACGCGCCCCCCACCTTCTCCTCCTTCCGGTCCCAGATCGATGATCCAGTCGCCCGATTTAATCACTTCCATATTATGTTCGATGATCACCACGCTATGGCCTTTCCGGATCAGGGCATTAAAAGCATCCAGCAATTTGGAGATGTCATAGTAATGCAGGCCGGTAGTGGGTTCATCAAAAATAAAAAGCTGGGGATGTTCCTGGCTTTCATGTCCTAAAAAGGAAGCCAGTTTGACCCGCTGGCTTTCCCCGCCGCTGAGGGTGCTGGAAGACTGCCCCAGCTTGAGATAACCCAGTCCGACATCCTGAAGGATGCTCAATTTATGGAGAATCTTTTTCTCCTGGTTGTTGCTGCGGTCAGAGAAAAATTCAATGGCTTCATTAATGGTCATTTCCAGGAGCTGATAAATATTGACCCCTTTATATTTGACTTCCAGCACTTCATCCCGGAACCTTTTGCCATTACAGGCCTCGCAGGTAAGGGTAATATCGGGCAAAAACTGCATCTCTACCTTGATCACCCCTTCTCCCTGACAGGTTTCACAGCGGCCGCCAGGGGTATTGAATGAAAAGTGCGCCGGCTTGAAATTGTTGATCTTGGCTGCATGCTGGCTGGCAAACAACTTGCGGATTTCATCGTAGGCTTTGATATAGGTCACCGGATTGGAGCGCGAAGATTTGCCAATGGGGTTCTGATCCACGTATTCCACATCCGAAAGCAGATGCAGATCTCCCCTTAACTCATCATATCGTCCGGGTTTCTGACCACTTCCCTTATAATGCCGGTCCAAAGCGGGGGCCAGAATATTTTTCACCAGGGAAGATTTGCCAGAGCCACTAACCCCTGTTATGACGGTAATCAAGTTCAGCGGAAATTTCACATCGATGCCCTGGAGGTTATTCTCGCGGGCCCCTTTCAGTTCAATATAATTGTTCCATTTCCTGCGTTGGGCAGGCAAGGGGATATATTCTTCGCGGAGCAGGAATTGACCGGTATAACTATCGGCGACCTGTTTAATGGCGTGATGCGGACCCTGGAAGACCACCTCGCCTCCCAGGCGACCGGCAAGCGGCCCCAGGTCAATAATTTGGTCGGCTGCCCGGATGATGTCCTCATCATGTTCAACGACGACGACGGTATTGCCAATTTGCTGGAGCCGCCGTAGTACTCCAATAAGACGATGATTATCACGGGGATGCAATCCAACGCTGGGTTCATCCAAAATATACATCGACCCGACCAGGCTGCTTCCCAGGGAAGTGGCCAGGTTGATGCGTTGCGACTCTCCTCCCGAAAGGGTTGATGATAAGCGGTTAAGGGTCAGGTAGCCCAGGCCCACTTCCAGGAGGAAATGGATGCGGCTGGTGATTTCATTCAAAATGCGCTCGGCCACCTCTGCGTCATAGTCATCAAGGCTGAGGTCTTCAAAAAAACGATACAACTGATCGATGGCCATGACCACCAGTTCAGTGATCGCCTTGCCTCCAACCTTCACATAAGAAGCTTCTTTCTTCAACCGGGTGCCATGGCATTCGGGGCACACCGTTTTGCCCCGGTAACGGGAAAGCATCACCCGGTATTGAATTTTGTATTTCTTGCGCTCGAGGTATCGGAAAAAAGCATTTAAGCCATGAAAGTACTGATTGCCCGTCCAAAGCAATTTTTTCTGTGCCTCACTCAGCTGCGAATAGGGTTTGTGAATGGGAAAATTCATCCGCTTTGCATTCCGGATGAGCTGATTCTTCCATTCCTGCATCTTTTCACCCCGCCAGCAGGCAACGGCATCCTGGTAAACCGAAAGGCTCTTGTTGGGAACCACCAGGTCTTCGTCGATGCCTATGATGCGCCCGTAACCCTCACAAGTTGGGCAGGCTCCCAGGGGGTTGTTAAAACTGAACATGTGTTCGGTGGGTTCCTCAAAACAAACCCCATCGGCTTCAAACCGGTTTGAAAAAGATCGCTCCCTGACCTCTTCCCCATGAAACGACTTGATCAGGCAGGAACCATTGCCTTCTGAAAAGGCCAGCTGAACCGAATCGGCAAACCGTGAGCGGGAATCCTCGTCATCGGCCACCTTAACACGGTCAATCACAATATGAAGCCCTTCCAAATCGATCCCGGAAGGGTTTTGACTTTCCAATAAATCGTTGATCCGCACGATCTCGCCCGCCTTTTCCAACCGGGTGGTGCCCTGATTGGCCAATAACCGCAGATAATCTTCGGCAGAGCCTTCTTTGGGCGGAACAAAAGGGGCCAAAATCAAAAACTTCAATCCTTTATCCAGGGAAAGGATGTAATTGACCACATCACTTACGCTGTCGCGCTGAACCAGGCGCCCCGAATAAGGCGAATACGTCTTGCCAATTCGGGCGTATAAAAGCTTGAGATAATCATATATTTCGGTGGATGTTCCTACCGTAGAGCGCGGATTGCGGGTATTCACTTTCTGTTCAATGGCAATAGCCGGAGGCAGGCCATGAATGAAATCGACATCGGGCTTCTCAATCCGGCCAAGGAACTGCCGGGCATAGGCTGATAAGCTCTCCACATAACGACGCTGCCCCTCCGCATATAAAGTGTCGAAAGCCAGCGAGGATTTGCCGGATCCGGATACCCCCGTGATCACAACAAACTGATTCCGTGGTATCTTTAAACTGACATCCTTTAAATTGTGAACCCGGGCTCCCTGGACAATGATGTGTCCACTACGGCTGCTTTGTCTATCTGGCATGATTGTTGCACCTTTTAACCGAACAAAATTAGAAATGTTTTGACAAAATTTTGAAATCTGAGGTTTTTTTATTTATTTGCATAGATTTAAACCCATAGAAAGGAAGGTTTGTTTTACAGTAACAAAACTACCCAATTATAAATAGGAGGAGATTGTGACAAAAAAAGAAAATTCTGACCAAAAACTGATCCGCGAATATCTTGACGGAGATCAAACCGCCATTGAGCGGCTTATTGGCCGTTATAAAGATAAAGTCTATACCTACATCCTTTTAATGGTCAAAAACGAGCATCTGGCGGAAGATATTTTCCAGGAGACATTCATAAAAGTCATCAAATCCCTGCATCAGGGCAAATACCAGGAAAGTGGAAAATTTGTTTCCTGGGTAATTCGTATTGCCCACAATCTGATTATTGATTATTTCAGAAAAGGCAAACAATCCAGGGTTTATTCCAACGACGATTACGAGATGGACATCTTCAACTCCCAGAAATTTTCTGAAAAAACCGTTGAAGACCGGATGGTGCGCAATCAAATCATCGACGATGTACGCAAGCTAATCGACTACCTGCCCGAAGAACAAAAAGAAGTCGTTCTTTTGCGGCATTATGGAGGTTTAAGTTTCAAGGAAATTGCCGACCAGACCAATGTCAGCATCAATACTGCCCTGGGTAGGATGCGTTATGCCTTGATCAACCTGAGAAAGCTGATCAAGGATAAAAACCTCAATCTCAACACCATCTGATCCTTCCCCTTCGTAGCCAATTCTTTGTTAAAAAATGTTAATGCTTCTTACAATATTGAAAAGAAGGGCATCGTTTTGTGATATGATTTTAATCCTTAATCATTAAGCCTATGAAGCATCATTCTACATCAGCCTCGCAAGAGGAATCTAACCAACTGGTTTACAGCCCGGAAAAGGATGAATTTTTGGGCATTGAGAAATTTTCGGATATTTTCGAAATGCTCGACAGGAATCTTTTTCAGGTGGATGACAAAATCGCAGGGGAGGTCATTCATTTTGCACAGCGATATGCCAATTCCGGGCAATAAGCATTAAAAACAAGTTCGTCTCTTTTCTCCTCCAGAGGCGAACTTGTTCTTTTCCGCCTTAACAACCATTGAGCCAATTGATGCCATAACATGCTGCAATACCTGCTGTTTCGGTTCGCAGGCGGCTTTTTCCTAAAATTACCGTTTTAAATCCCCTGGAGCGGGCCTGTTCAATCTCCTCCTGACTAAAATCTCCTTCGGGCCCAATCAGGATCAGCACATCGCGGCCTGCGGAATAAGCATCTTGCAGATGAAGGGGCGCATTATTTTCCAGGTGTGCCATATACTTTTCGGCCTGCGTTTGTTTCCCTGTTACGCCGGAAAAAGGTTGCATGTCATGGAGCAGGGGAAGTCTGGTTTTAAGGGACTGTTTCATGGCGGCCACCATAATCCGTTGCAAGCGTTGGGTATTGAGCGTTTTGCGTTCCGAATGGAAGCAGCGAATGGGGGTAATCTCGTCCACCCCGATTTCAGTAACTTTTTCCACCAGCCACTCAAAGCGTTTGAGGTTTTTGGTCGGGGCAACGGCCAAATGCAGGTAAAATGGCCGATTTTGAGGGGCCACCTGTGACGAGTCGATCTCAACCCGACATTTTCGGGGGTTGGCATCTATTATGTGGGTTTGATAAAGGGTTCCCCTGCCATCGGTAAGGTGAACAATATCTCCCGAACTGAGGCGCAGCACTTTGATGCAGTGCTTCGATTCCTCCGGGGAAAGCTCATGGAAGTTATTTTTTAGCTCGGGGGCGTAAAATAAGTGCATAATGATTAATTTTGCGACAAAGTTAAGGATTTTATAACGGCCCCCGACATATTTTGTTTTCGGCCATTCACATAGCCTCAACCATTCAGTATGACCGACAACATCACATGCTTCATATCAATGCCGGTGCACCCGGCACAAAAGGCTTACCCCTGGGATGCGCACCTTTATACTTACAGCTGAATAAGGAGAATATCAGCAACATAGAAGTTAACAGGGGTTAAATACCCAGTAAACACATTGCATAAAGTCAAAACTAAAAACATTGGTGCCATAAAAGACAATATCTTCGAGTTAAAACGCAGTAAATACATCGCATGAACCGAAACCTGAAATACCTTTTGATCTTGCTGGGGGTAACCTTTCTGTTTTTAGGTTATCAATACTTTAAGCAAGCCGGGCTCCAGGCCTACCGTTATGTGGGACAATCCCGGGTCGAACTCGACAGCCTGGCCGATGGAACCTACCAGGGCTCGTTTCAACCTTTTGATATGCTGACCCTGGCCCGGGTACAATTCAAAGTCAAAAACGGCAAAGTCCAACAAATAGCCATCCCCCGGCTCACTGTTTCCCCCTGGAATTCAATCAAATCGACAATCACCGACAGCATCCGTACCCGCCAGTCGGTCAAGTTTGATGCCATTACCGGGGCCACCCGTTCATCTTTCTTTGTAAAGGCTGCCCTTCACGATGCCTGCTCTGAAAAGGACCAGCCCGACAACCCACCAGGTTCCGGATAGCACACCTGCAAGAAGGCATAGCCTGAAAAAAATGCTCAATATTGCCCCGAGCTATGAACTTTCCCGGACTTATGGTGTATAAACACAGCACGAATAAGCGGGGTTAATGTCAAAAGCCCCTTTTTTCAATGGCTTTTAAAAAGCTCTTTTACAAACCTTTCATTAATTTTCCTTCCGGTGAATATATTGCTGACCGGCGCCAACGGTTATATTGGCAAACGACTTTTACCCGTGCTCCTGAAAAAGGGCCATCATGTGATCTGCTGTGTCAGGGACCGACAGCGTTTCACCCTTGAACCCACCTACCCTTCCATAGAGGTATGGGAACATGATTTTTTACGCCCCCACCCCGAAGACGCCCCTCAACACATCGATGCAGCCTATTACCTGATTCATTCCATGTCAATGTCCATTTCTGATTTCCATGATCGGGAAGCCGCTGCAGCAAAAAATTTCCTGGATTATATCCGCCATACCCAAGCCAAACAAATCATCTATCTCAGTGGCATCACCAACCAGCCCCATCTATCCAGGCATCTGGCTTCAAGGCGGAACGTAGAAAATATCCTGGCCGGCTCGTCCATTCCATTAACCACCCTCAAAGCAGGGATCATCATCGGATCGGGCAGTTCCTCGTTTGAGATCATGCGCGACCTGGTTGAAAAACTACCGGTGATGATCACCCCCCGCTGGCTAAACACCAAATCCCAGCCCATTGCCATAGTCAATGTCATTGAATACCTGATCTCGGTGCTGATGCTTGACCAGGCCATGAATCGTTCTCTGGATATTGGCGGCCCGGAGGTGCTCAGCTATAAGCAGATGCTTTTGCGTTTTGCCAAGGTGCGCCATCTCAAGCGCATAATCTGGACCCTGCCTGTGATGACCCCCCGTCTCTCCTCATATTGGCTCTACTTTGTGACTTCGGTATCTTATAAACTGGCTGTCAATCTGGTTGACAGCATGAAAGTGGAAGTCATTGCCGATGACAGTTATATTCGCCAGATGTGCCCCATTTCATTGATGGGTTTCGACGAAGCGGTTCGCATGTCTTTTCGCAAACTGGAATCGGACAACGTAGGTTCGAGCTGGAAAGATGCCCTGATATCGTCAATGGAACAGAGCAGCCTCTCGGCCTCTTTTCACGTGCCGACCCGGGGATGCTTCATCGATCATCGGCGCCATTTGCTGAAAAGGGCCCCCACCGATGTTCTCGACAAAATCTGGGCCATTGGCGGGAAGCAGGGCTGGTACTTTGCCAACTTCCTCTGGAAGATCCGGGGCTATGTGGATAAAGCCATGGGCGGAACCGGGCTGCGCCGGGGAAGAACCCATCAAAAAGAACTGCATCCCGGCGATGCCCTGGACTTTTGGAGGGTACTTATAGCCGATAAAAAAAACAGGCGTTTGCTGCTTTATGCCGAGATGAAGCTTCCGGGTGAAGCATGGCTCGAATTTAAAATGACCGGTGATGCCCCCCCCTTTATCCTGCATCAGATTGCTACCTTCAGACCAAGCGGGGTCTCAGGACGTTTATACTGGTATGCCCTCTGGCCCTTCCATCAATTCATCTTTAGGGGAATGATCCAAAAACTTGCCAGCGAAGCCTGATATGGCATTGCACGAATTTTACCGTATCTTGCCCCCCTGAATTATGAACCCGGATCATCATGGTTGCTATGGCCCAACAACAAGAATACATTGCCAAGACCTTTCCCGGCCTCGAAGGGGTGCTGGCCGAAGAAATCAAAGCCCTGGAGGGGAATCAGGTGGAGATACTCAACCGTGCGGTTAAGTTCCGGGGCAACCAGGCCCTTTTGTATCGAAGCAACCTGCAGTTGCGCACCGCCCTTAAAATACTGGTTCCCCTTTTTAAATGTGCCTGCCCCAATGAGAAAAAACTTTACCAAGCCGTCTACGAATATCCCTGGGAAGAATTGTTCAACATTTACAACACCTTTGTCATCGATGGGGTAGTCCATTCCCGGATATTTAAACATTCCCACTATGCGGCCCTGAAAGCCAAAGATGCCATCGCCGACCGATTCAGGGACAAATACCAGCGGCGGCCTTCGGTCGATAAAAACCAGCCCGATTATAGAATCAACCTGCATATTTTCCGGGATCAGTGTACCTTCTCCCTCGACTCATCCGGCGAGTCGCTGCATAAAAGGGGATATAAATCAAAAAATGTGCGGGCCCCCCTCAACGAAGTCCTGGCCGCCGGTATGATTATGCTCACCGGATGGGACAAAACCTCCCGGTTCATCGATCCCATGTGTGGATCTGCCACCCTGCCCATTGAAGCCGCTCTTATCGCCCATGATATCGCCCCCGGCGCATACCGCGAACATTATGGCTTTACTTCCTGGCACGACTTTGATCACAACCTGTTCCAGGAATTGAAAAATTCCCTGCTGCCCCAACCCAAAAAAAACGCCCCTCCCATCCATGGTTGCGACATCTCACCCCAAGCCATTCAAACTGCCCGGAAAAACCTGGAAAAAGCCAACCTTACCCATCACATCCACCTCTCTGAAGAATCCCTGGCACAATTTACACCCCCTGAACAAAATAAAGGGGTGGTGATCATGAATCCCCCTTACGGCCAAAAACTTAAGGAAAAGGACATCCTGCATTTCTACCAACGCATTGGCAATATCCTTAAACACAAATACACCGGCTACCAGGTATGGATCTTCAGCAACCATATAAAAGCCTTAAAAAACGTGGGACTACACCCTTCTAAAAAATACACCCTCTACAATGGCCCATTGGAATGTAAATTCCAAAAATACCAGATTTACCAGGGCAGTTTGAAGAAAAGAAAAACTTAAGGCTTTTCAATGCGTACCATAACCTATGGAGAAAAAAATCCTTCGTGAAGCTGTTTTGTGTTTCAAAATTCCTATATTTGCTTAGGTTATAGTCAAAAATCACCCCAATTTGAAGGCTTGTATGCATTTTGACATTGATCAGTATTATTCCAGAATGAACTCAGGAGAAGTGATACTGGCCTATAAAGGAAGCATATCTTCTGAATTGATCACCAATGTTCTGGAAGTCATCGATGCCAAGCTGGAAGACCTGATCATCAAGAAGAGCATTAAAAAAAAGCTCTACAACGTGCTGGTCGAAAGCCTTCAAAACTTATATCATCATATTGATGACCTGCCCGATACCAGCGATGGAAAATTTGACGTACATTTCGGCATTTTCGTTATTACCAGGGAAGGAGAACGTTACAAAGTTTCTACCGGCAATTTTATCAGAAATGAAAAGATTCAGCCCCTGAAAGACCGCCTGGATCGGGTAAAGGCCATGACCAAAGATGAACTCAAAGACCTGTACAAACAAATACTCAATAACCAGGACTTTACACAAAAAGGAGGCGTCGGCCTGGGTTTGATTGATATGGCCAAACGCACCGACAGGCAAATGGCCTATCAATTCAACCATTACAATGAGGAATATTCCTTTTTCAACCTGGATATTTACGTTTAAAAAAGCATAACTCGATATGGAGTCTATATCAATTGAAGCTACTACCAAAACCCCGGAGATAAAGATGAATCCGGAAGACGGGGTGATTGAGATCAAGGGCCGTTCGATACCGGAAAATTCCATTGAATTTTACCGGCCCATCATCGAATGGCTGGATGAATATGCCAAAAATCCCAACAAAAAAACCACCGTTAACGTCCAGTTGGAATATTTCAACACCAGCTCATCCAAATGCATCCTTGACATCTTTAAAAAGCTCGAATCATTAAAGCGGGCCCGCAATGAGGTAGTGATCAACTGGTATTATGAAGAAGACGATGAAGATATGCTGGAATCGGGTGAAGATTACGAATCCATCATCCGGGTGCCCTTCAAGATGATCGAGATCGTCGATTAAGCGCGCCCGGTTGATCAAATATTCACACCCACCAGCCCCATACCTGCCTGTCAATATGAAACTTCCCAGCCACGCTGAATTCAGCGTGGCTTTTTGGTAAGCACATATTTCTTATTTTCCAGAAAATCAAGGGCTTTTCTTAAAAGTCGGAAATACAGAATAAAATAGAGAATCAGACTCATCATCCAAATAACCAGTACATTAACGGCAAAGGTGGAGTAGTATTGACCAAACAGTTGTTTGCGCGGGGCATAGAAATGGGCCTTGATAAATGGATATTCAGGGTCTTTGAAAATGGGATCGATTTTCTGGACCAGTTCCCCTTCATATTCGATGATCCGATGAAGCTCTCCACTGTTTGTGACAAAGTCGGCCAGTTTTTCATTGTAATGGTTTCGCCTTAATCGCATCAGCTGCTTTTTGTCCTCCCCACTTTGCTGCATCCGGCTCATCACCTGATCCCTCTTGCTGCTGGCCTTATTGTAAAGCTTGATGTAATATTTCTTCAACATTCCCAGGTAATCATGAAGTTTGTCAATGGTTTTTTGATTCAAACGATGAGGGTACAATTCATCCCTGCGGTCGAATTCCACCAGCCGGCCCGAGGGGGAACGCACCTCCTGGTTCAGCTCATGACGTATCAGGGCCAGGTTGTCGCGGAGCTGCGATTGATGGGTGCTGTCGTCCAGGTGCCGCCCACAGTAAGAGACCTTGTTCTGTAGGGTGGTAATCCAGTAATTCTTCTTAAAATCGGCCCGGCTCATCACTTTATCATAGGGATAAAGCGGCTGCTCAAAGTCGTTGTTTTTGAACTGGTATACAGCCAAAGCCTCATAAGCCCAACGGGCAGTTATAACTTCTCCATACAAAGGGATGTTCTTGGGATTGGATATGCTGGGATTCAGTTTTTCATATTTGACAATCACCCCGCTTAAAATAAGCTGGGGAATGATTAAAAAGGGAATCAAGATATAGATGGTGATCACCGTATTGAAGCTATCGGATATCAATAAGCCCAGCATATTGGAGAAGCACCATGCACTGAAAAGGATCAGCCAGTAATGAAAGAACATCCCCGGAATCTCCATTATAGAATTGCCGATGACAACAAAAAGCCAGGCCTGGATGGCTGAAATGATAAACTGAACCCCGATCTTGGAAAACAGATAACTCTTCCAGCTCAGGTTCAGGAAGGCTTCGCGCCGCAATATCTTACGGTCTTTGATAATTTCCTCCGAACTAACGGTCAAGCCAATAAACAAGGCCACAATAACCGACATGAAGATGTACACCGGCAGGTTGGAATTGGAGGCCAGGGTATAACCGTGCTCGCTATGGATGTCATAATACTTGACGATGTAAGATAGAATGAATGCCAGCACCGGTGCCTCGAACAGGTTAATGAACAAATACTGGGTATTGGACAGTTTAGAGAGCACATCCCGCTGAAGATAAATCAGGAATTGCTTGAATTTATTGGGGGTTTTAAAGTGGATCCGGGGGAGTTCATCTCCCTGATTGGGCTTGGATTGCTGCTGTTTAACAGAGGATTGCTTAAATTTCTGATGCCATTCGGAAGGGGCTATTTTGCGTTCATTGGTAAAGTTGCCGTATTCATCGAGCACCTTGGTTTCGACAATATTAAATATCTGTTCCGGATTAACGTTGCCGCAAACCGGGCACTCACTTTCATTCCAGTTGGCGTGCTGGATACTGGATTTAAAATAGATCAGCGACTCAATGGGTTCCCCGTCATAGATCAAATATCCGCCCTGATCCAGGATCAACAGCTTATCGAACATTTTAAATATATCGGAGGAGGGTTGATGGATCACCGCGAAGACGACTTTGCCTTTGAGGGTTAATTCCTTCATCAGATCGAGGATGTTCTCCGAGTCGCGGGATGACAAACCCGAAGTCGGCTCATCCAGGAAAAGGACGGCCGGCTCGCGGATCAGTTCCAGGGCAATATTGAGGCGTTTACGTTGACCCCCGCTGATCATCTTATTTAGCGGGGTTCCCACGGTCATGTCTTTGATATCGTATAAACCCAGATCTTCCAGGGTATCATGCACCACCTTTTCCAGTTCTTCACGCGTATAGTTGGCAAAACAAAAGCGGGCATTGAAGTAAAGATTCTGGAACACGGTGAGCTCTTCAATAAGCAGGTCATCCTGCGAGACATATCCGATCAGCCCTTCCACTTTTTCCTGATCCTGATGGATATCAATGCCGTTGATCAACACTTGTCCGCTTGAAGGTTGGTAGGAACCGTTAAGTACATTGAGCAGGGTCGACTTGCCGGCACCGCTGGCCCCCATGATCCCGATCAGCTTGGCCGACTCCCCGTAAAAGCTCATAGGCCGAAGCCCCACATCTCCCGTGTTGAATTGATAGGATATTTCGCGGGCTTCAAAGGTGATCTGGGCTTCAATCCGGTCAATGTTGAAACGGGTGATGATGTCCCCATAATAGATTGGTGGTATTTTAGGACTTCGGATCGAAGCCCCCACATTCATTACATATACCTTATCCTGCTCCAACAACTGACCGTTCAGGTATATTTCGCTTTCCCCGATATAACGCAGGAAATACATCCCGGAAGATTCCAACTCGATCACCCGCAATTCGCCCTCCAGGTTCGGGGCTTGAAGGTGACGGATACCCGAGCCGGAGAGTTCCGGCTGGCGGTCAATGATCAGGATGTGCTGGGAAGCGGGCAGCTCTTCAAAGGGCTTGAGCACAAAACTCTTAATCAGGGAAAATTCCTCGCCCGGTATATGAAATGTATCGGCTACCGTCGAAATGAAAGCAACTTGTTGTTCGGTCACTTCACCCCCCGACTTGACAAATTCGAGCAGGCGCACCAACACCACGTTTTTCTGCTTTTGGGTGAGCTCCTCATTGATTTCGGTGCAAATCTTCAACACCCTCACCGAGCTCGAAGACGTACGCTTCTTACGCTTGCTCTTCTCTTTAAGCTTTTCATGGTGGATGCTGTAATAATAGTCGAATATTTGCAGGTATTCCTGGGCCGCCTGGCGATTGATCTGTCGTCTTAAAAAATACTCCACAATTTTACGCCGGTCCCCTGCCGAGCTGGTTGGATAAGCAATGATGGCAAACAGCTGCATCAGGGCTTTCAGAATAGGTTCACTCATTGTTCAGGCATTTGTCGGGTTTGATCAGGCTTCCTGAAGCCAATCATCAGCTTGACCAGTCTGTCGATGTGTTGTTCTGCTTCTACCTTGATTTCCACAACACAAGGAACAGTCGAGTTAAATTCCAGATGCCATAAAGGGGTATGATGATGCCTGGTGTTGTCGAACAGCAAATTCCGCTCGCTGTCATAGACCTTCATGATCAGCCGATGATCCTCTATGTTGCTGCAAGCTACCAGACAATAACGATTGCCCCCATAGAAAACCGTGTGAAACCGCGCCATGTTGTTCTTGTTCAACCTGGCCTTATAATCCTGCCCGTCAGAGATATATTCCTTGCCCATCAATCCAGTGCAATCCCCCAGGGAAACATTGGCCGAATCCTGCCCGTAAACCGGCGGAGCCCATACAAACCCACAGGCCATCAACAATGCCAGAAATATTAACCGCGCGTATGTCATGTGGTGATCTTATTTCGCAATTTGCTGATCTTTTTGGCAATACTCCTTAAATGATATTCGGAAATCACTACATTGGAAGTACTACGGACGATGGTGAGTTTTTGTTTCTCTTTGACCAGGGGTTCTTTATAATAATAATTGTAGATCACCCCGTCAAATTCATAGGCAATATCGACCAGTGCATCAATCAACTCGGTATATTTCTCCGAATCATAATAATAGGACGACAACAATTCAATGAGGTTTTCCAGGGCATGCTTTTGTTGGCCCAGCCGGTTAACAAGGGGACGTTTCTGGGTTTGGAGCACCGTGCGCGAGAGTATATAGGTGCTCTCCACCCAGCCCCCGGCCAGTATTAAAGCCCCAATTTTTTTGCGTTCATTCTTGATTAAATAGGCATCAAATTTTCGGTAGGCCTGCGTCAGGTAATGGATCATCGAATCCTGGCGGGTGAGGCTGTGCTTCAGATTCGTGATGTCGGTTGAAGATAAAGCGTTATGTAACCTCAAATCCTCCGAGAGTTTTCGGATTACACTGAAATATTCCAGGCTCCTTTTTTCCCCGCTGAAAATGCTTAAATATCCCAGGTCGGTACCATAGATGCCAATATTGAGGGCTTTTTTAAAGTTGGTGGTATAGCGGGTATAAAAGGCCGGATCATTCAGCAAACGCTGATTGAAATGCACCTGGTGCTTGCGGATCACATAAGCAGCCTGATAAGGGGAAGGGATCGAAAAAAGGTTGTCGTTGTATTTCAGCAAAAGACTGGTGGTATCGATCTCTTTCTCCATCAGCGCCTCTTTCCGGGAAGTACGGTTGCGGTCTTTCTGAGCGCACCCTAAAACCACCAGCAAAGCAAGGAATATTAACGGTTTATGCCTCCAAAAGTGAAAAAAGTAGCGCATCTAAAAAGATTTATCGTTTGCTAATTAAAAAAAATATCAGCACATATCAAAGCCCTGCCCAGTCATATACAGGTTAAAACAATCGTTTTATATTGCGTTGAAAGATCAAAAATCCGGTCAGAGCCAGGGCAAACCAGATCAAACTCCAGAGCCATTCCATAAAAATGACCTTACCAATCATAAAGAGGATGGAGTAAGTGAATAAAATCGAAGACAACCAGGCGCCTACCAGCATGGGGATGCGTTTGTTTTTGCGGCGGCCGATTTCCGGGTCAATATTCCACATTCCGGGAGGTTGAACGCGTTGATAAAAATGACGCAGTACCTTAGCATCGGTTCGTGGGGTGAGATAAGTTACCGCGATCCAGGCAACAGTAGTAATGCCCACGGTAATGAAGAAACTGTCGGGAAATTGCAGCTCAAGGCCAAAACGGGCCACGGCAAAGACGATAAAGGGGACGATCGTGGCGGTGATCTCGCTCCAGGCGTTCACCCGCTGCCAGTACCAACGCAAAATCAGGACCAGTCCCAGGCCGGCTCCGCACTCAAGCAAAAAGTGCCATACCTGGGTGATTGATGTGACGATGGTAGTGACATAGAGGGCAATCAACATGATCACAATGGTAGTCAGGCGGCTGATCAGCACATAATGCTTTTCCTGACCCTGTTGATCCGGTCTCGATGCCTCCTTGTTGGGGCGCTGACGGTGAACAAAACGTTTATAAAAATCATTCACGATAAAGCTGGCCCCCCAGTTTAGCTGGGTTGAGATGGTGCTCATGTAGGCCGCCAGCATGGCCACCAGCAACAGGCCGGTCAACCCCGGCGGGAGATAATCGCGGATGGCCATGACATAACCGAGCCGCTCGCTGCCTTCTTCCAGTCCGGGATAAAGCACCAGGGTGGCCAGGGCTACCAATATCCAGGGCCAGGGACGGATGGCATAATGGGCAATTTGAAAAAACAGGGTGGCCCCTGTGGCATGCTTTTCGTTTTTGGTGCTCATCATCCGCTGAGCCACATAGCCTCCGCCCCCAGGTTCTGCCCCGGGATACCAGCTGGCCCACCACTGAACACCAATGTAGGCCAGAAAGGCCCCCAAGCTGATCGATAAGGTGGAGGCCACATCCCCACTCCCCTGCCCGCTGCCGATGCGGGGAAAAAAGTTAAAAGCCCATTCCGGAACCTGTGCCTTTAACCCGGTGATGCCCCCCACCTGCTCAGTCGAAAGCACAATCACGGCTAAAATGATCGAACCCGCCATGGCGATAATGAACTGGATGGCATCGGTTAAAGCCACCCCCAGCAAACCTGCCAGTGCAGAATAAAAGGAAGCTACAAGCATCGCCCCGCCAATATACCAGATCAAATGGGACTGAGGAATATCAAAAAAAACCTGTAAAATGCTTTCCAGGGCCAAATTTACCCAGCTTATAATCAATACATTGAAAAAAAGCCCCAGGTAAAGACTCTTAAATCCCCGTAAAAAAGCCGCAGGCTTTCCACTGTAGCGAAACTCTATGAATTCAAGCTCGGTCAGTACATTGGCCCGTCTCCATAAATCGGCAAAAAAGAAAGTGGTCAGCATGCCCCCGATCAACATATTCCACCAAAGCCAGTTGCCCGAAATTCCGTGTTGATTGACCATCTCCGTAACCGCCAGTGGCGTATCGGCAGCAAAAGTAGTGGCTACCATCGAAATGCCCGCTATAAACCAGGGTAGTTTGCGGCCTCCCAGAAAAAAATCACTCAGGCTTCGCCCTGCCCGGCTGCGATAACGCAAACCAATAAACACGGCAATAGCTATGTAGAGGAAGATAATCAGCCAATCAATGAACTTGAGTTCCATATATCCTTCAATTAGGAAAGTGGGGAATGCAGTATTCCAACAAAAAATTTATATGTTTAAATGCTCAATTGCTACCCAAATCTAATGTTTTTCGTTGCATTCATCTTAAAAAATTCCCGAATTATGAAAAAAAAGATCTTCAGCCTGGTGCTGATTACCTCTCTACTATTGCCCGCATGGAGCGTTATGGCCCAGCAAAAACAATTGTCTCTCAAACAGGCTGTAATAGGAGGCTGGCGGGAACTGGCCCCGGAAAATATTCAACGCCTGCAGTGGATCCCTCAAACCAACCGGTTTTCATACCTGGAAGGCAACCGATTGATGCAGCAAGATGCGGAACAAGATCAGTCCCAGCCCATCATATCTCTGGAAGAGCTTAACGCCATCGTTGGAGATGACCAACCCGAACTCGAGCGAATGCCCCGTTTCAACTGGACAGGTCCCAACAAGGCCGTTTTCAGTCATCAACAACATTGGTATCGGGTCAACCCCTATGAAAAAAAGTTAAAGGGGCACACCCGTTTGGATTCGAGCGCCCAAAACCCCGACTATTGTTCGGCGAACCAACATATTGCCTTCACCCGAGAAAACAACCTGTTTGTTCGATCCTTTAAGGGCAGTACTGTTCAGATCACGGATGATCAAAATTCCGACATTGTTAACGGACAGCAAGTGCACCGGCGTGAATTTGGCATCCATACCGGAACTTTCTGGTCGCCCCGGGGTAAAAAGCTTGCCTTTTACCGCAAAGATGAGCGCATGGTCACGGATTATCCCTTTGTCGATATCAACAGCCGGATTGCGAGTGCCCAACCCGTTGATTACCCCATGGCAGGGATGAAAAGCCATCATGTCAGAGTGGGGGTTTACGACCTCAGCAGACAGGACACTGTTTTTTTAAAAACCGGCAAGCCGGCCGATCAGTATCTGACCAATGTGAAATGGGGCCCCCGGGGTCAGTATATATACATTGCAGTATTGAACCGCGATCAGGATCATTTGAAGCTCAACCGTTACAATGCGAAGACCGGTGAACTGGAGCAGACCCTTTTTGAAGAAAAGCATGAGAAATATGTAGAGCCGCAGGCACCGATCACCTTTCTGCCGGACACTCCCGATCGATTTGTCTGGCAAAGCCGGCGCGACGGCTACAACCACCTTTATCTCTATAACACCAGCGGGAAGCTTATCCGCCAGTTAACCCGCGGGGTGTGGGAAGTAACCCAATTCAAGGGATTCAATGATGAAGGGGATCAGCTCTTTTTTATGGCCACCAGGGAAAGTCCTCTGGAGCGCCATCTTTACAAGGTTGATGTGAGTTCACGTCAGCTGACCCGCCTCACGAATGAACCGGGCTACCACCGCCCCCTCGTTCAACCCCGCGCATTCATCATCGACCGCTACTCCAGCAAAAACACCCCGCGCATCATAAGGATCATCAACCATTCCGGCGAAAAAGAACAAAAGCTGCTCGAGGCATCAAACCCCTTGAAAAACTACGCCCTGGGAGAAATGAACATCTCTACGATAAAAGCCGCTGACCAGCAAACGGATCTCTATTATAGGCTGATTAAACCTGCCGATTGGGATCCCGACAAAAAATACCCGGCCATTGTTTACGTCTACGGCGGGCCACATGCCCAACTGGTTCAAAACCGCTGGCTGGGCGGAGCCCGCCTGTGGCAGTATTATATGGCTCAAAAAGGTTATGTGATGCTTACACTCGATAACCGCGGATCAGACGCCCGGGGCCGCGCCTTTGAAAACGTCATCCACCGCAAACTCGGACAGCATGAAGTAGCCGACCAGATGCAGGGGGTCAAAATGTTGAAAAACCTCGATTATGTCAATAACCAGAGAATTGGTGTCCATGGCTGGAGCTATGGAGGTTTCATGACCACTTCCCTGATGCTTAAAAAACCCGGGGTTTTTAAAGCAGGCGTAGCCGGCGGACCGGTGATTGACTGGAAATATTATGAGGTCATGTATGGAGAAAGGTATATGGATACCCCCCAGGACAATCCCCAAGGTTACCGCCAAGCCAACCTTAAAAATTATGTCGACAGCCTTGAAGGGGACCTGATGGTGATCCAGGGATACATGGATGATATTGTGGTTCCTCAGCACAGCCTCAGTTTCCTGAGAACCTGTGTCCAGGAAGGCGTACAGGTCGACTATTTCATCTATCCTACCCATCAGCATAACGTCAGAGGCAGGGACCGGATTCACCTGATGCAAAAAATCACCCGTTATTTTGACAACCACCTTTAAACAAATACCGCCATTTACGGTATGAACATATAGGCAGGCTTCTTTTGTTTAAATTTAAAAAGGCAACTATTAAACAAAAAGGGGCCTGCTGCCGTTTAACAATTGTCCCAACAAATCATAAATAAAACGCCGATCGTGGACAGACTGGAAACACATATTGATACCCAAACGCAGGCTTTTCAGGACCGCCTGACCCACTATCAGAAGCTTCTGGAGGAATTCAAGTCAAAACTTAATCGGGTCCAGGCCGGAGGCGGTGAAAAAGCAGTGAAAAAGCACCGCGAACGGGGTAAATTGCTGGCAAGGGAAAGGATCGAACAACTCACCGATGGGCAAACCCCTTTTTTGGAGCTGTCTGCCCTGGCGGCGAACGGTCAGTACGAGGATGCCTTTCCCTCAGCCGGCATTGTCACAGGCATCGGGTTGATAGAAGGGCGCGAAGCGGTGATTGTGGCGAACGATGCTACGGTTAAGGGCGGCACTTATGTGCGCGAAACCATCCGCAAGCATGTTAGGGCCCAGGAAATAGCGATGGAAAATCACCTGCCGGTGGTCTACATGGTTGACAGCGGAGGGGTCTTTCTCCCGGAGCAGTCACGGGTTTTCCCGGACAAAGAAGACTTTGGTCGTCTGTTTCGCAACCAGGCCCAGATGTCTGCCCGGGGTATTCCCCAGATATCCATTGTGATGGGTTCCTGTACAGCTGGTGGTGCTTACGTCCCGGCCATGAGCGACGAGACGATCATCGTGCGCCATCAGGGAACCATCTTTATCGGGGGGCCACCCCTGGTCAAGGCCGCTACGGGTGAACAAGTGACCGAAGAAGAACTGGGGGGGGCCGAAATACATACACAAATATCCGGCGTTGCCGACCATATCGCCGAAGATGACCAGGATGCAGTAAGCATTTGCCGCAACATTTTTAAAAACCTGCCCCGACCCTACAAACAGCCACTCGATGTCCAGACTCCCCTGCCTCCGCGCTATCCCACCGAAGAACTTTACGGGCTGGCTCCGGTCGACCCCAAAAAACCGGTGGATGCCCGGGAAATCATCATGCGCATTGTCGATGACAGCCGCATCCACGAATTTAAAAAAGATTACGGAACCACTCTGGTCACCGGTTTCGTCAGGATAATGGGATATCCCGCCGGAATCATCGCCAACAATGGAGTTATTCACGGGGCTACTGCCCGCAAAGGCGCCCATTTTATTGAACTGTGTCAATACAGAAAAATACCGCTGATCTTCCTTCAGAACATCAGCGGATTCATTGTGGGTAAAAAATATGAACAGGAAGGCATCGCCCGGGACGGAGCCAAGATGATCCATGCGGTAGCCAACGCCAATGTCCCGAAATTAACCGTCATTTTTGGCGGTTCTTTTGGGGCAGGAAATTATGCCATGGCCGGAAGGGCATATGATCCGCGATTGCTTTTCATGTGGCCCAACGCCAAAATCTCAGTCATGGGAGGCCAGCAAGCGGCCAGTGTATTAACCAGCATCCGGGAGGCCCAAATGAAAAAGGCCGGTCAACAGCCCCGGCAAAAAGAAATTGAAGCATTCAGGCAACAAATGTTGGAGCGCTATGAACATGAAGGTTCAGCTTATTACAGTACATCAAGGGTGTGGGATGATGGCATCATTGATCCGGCGGATACCCGAAGAGTGCTGGCTATGGGAATCGCTATATCCCGAAATGCACCTTATGGAGATCCCCAGTCAGGGGTTTATCGGATGTAATTCCAATTAAAATAACCGTATGAAAAATTTTGAAACCATACAATTCAGCGTTCAGCAAGGCATTGCGCAAATTGTCCTGAACCGCCCGGATGTTCGCAATGCCTTCAACGAGCGGATGATCAGCGAGCTGCGGGAAGCTTTCTCCATGACGGCCGGGCAGGAAGAGCTGTTTGCTTTGATCATCAAGGGGGAAGGCTCGGTTTTTAGTGCCGGTGCAGATTTAAACTGGATGAAAACCAGTATGGACAATGATTTTGAACAGCACAAGCAAGAGAGCAGCCAACTGCAAAAGATGTTTGAGGAGTTGTATCAATTGCCCGTACCCACCATTGCCGTGATTCACGGGGCTTGCATTGGAGGAGCCAATGGCCTGGCTGCCGCTTCAGATGTGGTTTTGGCTGAAACAGCAACACAATTCCGCTTCAGCGAGGTGCGCGTGGGCCTGGTTCCCGCCACCATTGCCCCTTATGTGATGCACCGCATGGGGGCCTATCAGGCCAAATATTATATGCTTACCGGACGGACTTTTCGCCACGAAGAAGCCCTTCGCACAGGTTTGGCCGATGCAGTCGGTTCACGCGAAAAAATGGATACCGAATTGGAACTTATTCTCAAAGAATTGTCCCAAAACAGCCCGCAGGCAATGCGCAACACCAAAAAACTGATGAACCGCATCAGCCGTTCCCACAGCAGTGAACAAATAAAAGAATGGACCGTGGAGGCCATTGCCCGGGCCCGCCTTAGCGAAGACGGACAGGAAGGCATGCAGGCTTTTCTGGAAAAACGAAAACCACGCTGGCAAAAACAGACCGACGATTAAAAATATAAATCACTATTGCTTTGAAACAAATCAATAAAATATTGGTCGCCAACCGGGGGGAAATTGCCGTCAGGATCATACGCACCGCCCGAAGCATGGGTATCACCACTGTTGCAATATATGCCGGCCAGGAGGGCCAACCCATGCACCGTGACCATGCCGATGAAGCCTGGTCGTTGGGCACCGGATCACTGGAGCAGACCTACCTGCATATTGACCGCATCATCGACATTGCCCTGAACAGCGGAGCCGATGCCATACATCCCGGATATGGTTTTCTGGCAGAGAATCCTGATCTGGCCCTAGCCTGCCGCAAAAACGGCCTTACCCTGATTGGTCCCCCTGAAAAAGCCATCCGCATCATGGGCAACAAACTGCAAGCTGCCGGCTTTGTCGGTTCACTGGAGGTGCCGATGCTGCAGATCAAAACCGGCCCGCCCAAAGACCTGGCCCAAAAAGTCAGCCCTGAAGATTTTCCCTTGATGATCAAGGCGGCAGCAGGAGGTGGTGGCAAAGGCATGCGCATCGTAAGGAATCCCAAACAACTCCACGAAGCATTAACATCCACTGCAAGGGAAGCAGCCAACTATTTTGGGGATGATGCCATCTATGTGGAAAAATACATCGACAACCCCCGCCACATCGAAATACAAATACTGGCCGATCTACATCATCATGTGGTTCACCTCTTTGAGCGGGAATGCTCCATCCAGCGACGCCACCAAAAAATCATTGAAGAGGCCCCGGCCCCTTCCCTGGATGAAAAAACCCGGCACCAAATGGGAGAAACAGCCATCCGTATTGCCCGGGAAATTGGATATACCGGGGCAGGAACGGTTGAATTTCTGGTCGATGACCACCAAAATTTCTACTTCCTTGAAATGAACACCCGCATCCAGGTAGAACACCCGGTAACAGAAATGATTACCGGCATTGACCTGGTCCGCCAGCAAATCTTGATTGCCAGCGGCCACCCCCTGCCCTGGTCGCAGAAAGAAATCGCCTTTGAGGGCCATGCCCTCGAAACCCGGATTTATGCGGAAGATCCCCTGAATGATTTCATGCCCTCACCCGGTACCATTCGAAGCCTGTCTGCACCCGGTTCATACCCGGTAAGGATAGATACCGGGGTACGCAGCGGCGATGAAATATTCCCGGATTACGACCCGTTGATTGCCAAAATGGCCACCTGGGGAAACGACCGGTCACAGGCCCTTGATCGCATGCAAAAGGCACTTAAAGACACTGCCATCACCGGCATTCGAAACAACCAGGCCTACCTGCTGGCCATTTTACAAAACCCCTACTTTCTCGACAAAGCTTTCAACACCCGTTTCATCGAACGCCACCACGAACAGCTCAAAGTACAAATCGAGGTGCAAAAGCAAAACCAGGATCATCCGGCATTAATTGCTGGCTATATCTTTATACAAAGCCTGGAAGGCCGACCCCAATCCCCTGAACCGGTCTGGCAGCATTTAGGCTACTGGCGTTTACATATGGAATGGCAAGTACAACTGGACAACCAGCTCTATCAATGCTGGTTCACCCGAGACGATGACGTGCTTTACCTGCACACCAATAACCAAAAGGAACAATATGAACTGGTCGAATTAACCCATGAGCGGGTTCATATCCGCAGCCCCAGGGGAGAACTGGTGGGGTATTATGCCCTGGAAAAGGACACGATGAAACTCACGGTCAATGGACTGACCCATGATCTGAACCACCAGGGTTATCTTCAGACCCTGCAAAACAAGAAACAGGGGCCTCAACAACAGGATAACACCAGTGCCATTCATTCCCCGATGTTTGGAAAAGTCTTAAGTATAGAAGTCCATGAAAATGCCCGGGTCAGAAAAGGGCAAACCCTGATGGTGCTCGAAGCCATGAAAATGGAAAACAGCATTCAGGCCCCGGGTGACATCACCATCAAAAACATTTTGGTAGAGGAAGGCCAGCAGGTCAAAGACGGTCAACGCCTGGTGGAGACAACCCCGCTTAGCGGGGTGAGCCAAAAAAACCCCGCATAAAAAAACCCCGCTTAGCGGGGGTAAAACGAAAAAAACCGCTTAGCGGGCTGAGATATAAACGACCCCGCTTAGCGGGGTAAATTACATAAGACCAAATGACTAAATAAAAAATAACCTTATGAAATCCTCATGCACCGACTAGCACAAAAGGTAATGAATAAAACATGAGGGTTCCATGGCAGAGGTTACCGAGACCAACGAATTACATACTATTATTATACTGA
>Ga0207714_1000146_pt1 | contig 45553 bp, 46 predicted proteins | sample PonA232FremontCA_2_FD_187270 | JGI IMG/M metagenome (GOLD analysis project Ga0207714, IMG submission 187270) | Marine sediment microbial community from Fremont, CA, USA - Pond A23 Sediment 2 (SPAdes) | ecosystem: Environmental > Aquatic > Marine > Unclassified | place: USA: Fremont, California... | reverse complement strand
ATATCGCGGCCCTGAACGGCGAGTCTGCGATCGGCCACGTTCGCTATCCGACCGCCGGCGGGGTCGACGCGGCCAATGCACAACCCGTAACCCTTTCGTTCGAGGCGGGCTCGCTCGCGCTGGGCCACAACGGGAATTTGGTCAACACGGACGCGCTGCGAGCCGCACTGAGCGAGCAAGGACATGCCTTCAGTTCCGACGCCGATTCGGCGGTCATCGCCCACGACCTGGCGCGGAACCTGTTGGACGAGGATCTGGTGGGGGCCGTCGAGTCGACGATGGAACGATTACACGGCGCCTACGCGCTCACGATCATGCACGACGACACGGTCGCGGGCATCCGTGATCCGGAGGGCAACCGGCCGCTGGTTATCGGTGAACTCGAGGACGGCCTCGTCCTCGCCAGCGAAAGTGCGGCCATCGATACGTTGGGCGGCGAGATCGTTCGTGACGTGCGCCCAGGCGAACTGGTCGTCTTGGCCGAGGACGGGTCTGATTTCGACGCCTATCAATTACAAGAACCGGACCGGCGAGCCAGCTGTTTTTTCGAATACGTCTATTTCGCCCGTCCGGACTCGGTCATCGACGGCGAGTTGGTCTACGAAACCCGGCGCGAACTCGGGCGTCAGCTCTGGGCGGAAGCGGGGGTCGAGACGGACGTCGTCATGCCGGTTCCGGACTCCGGCCGGGCCTTTGCCTCCGGCTACCAGGCCGCGGCCGAGGACGTCGAGTTCGCCGAGGGGTTGATGAAGAACCGCTACGTCGGCCGGACGTTCATTATGCCAACCCAGGAGGCCCGAGAACAGGCTGTCAGACTCAAACTCAATCCCATCAGGAGCACGGTCGAAGGGAAGTCAGTCACGCTCGTCGACGACAGCATCGTCCGGGGGACGACTGCCCACGAACTCGTCGAACTACTCCGGGAGGCGGGGGCCGAATCGGTTCACGTCCGGATCGGTGCGCCCCCGATTACCGCCCCCTGTTACATGGGCATCGACATGGCCGCCCGTGATGAGTTGATCGCGGCAGAGCAAACTGTCGATGAAACCAGGGCTGCGATCGGAGCGGACAGTCTGGCGTATCTCTCTCAGGAGGCCGTCGCCGAGGCCATCGGAACGGAGCAAGCCGATCTCTGTATGGGGTGTGTGACCGGCGACTACCCGTACGACATCGAGGGCGAAGCGACCGATCGGCCGGTGACAGCACCCAGAATCGACGGCGATTCAGGGACCTAAATTCCCACCGAAGCAACCGAATGGAAGGGCTTTTACTTGGCGGGGGGTAATCCCCGACTGCGTTTCGCGTGGGTAGCCAAGCTAGGTCAAAGGCGCAGCGTTGAGGGCGCTGTCCCGTAGGGGTTCGCCGGTTCGAATCCGGTCCCACGCATTTTTCAAGACTCTCACTTCGCAGCGACCAGCTTGCTGTGTCGCTGCGATGAGATCGCAGAGTAAATGGGGTCACCGGATTCGAGCCCTGGAAGACGAGCGACCAGCGGGAGCGAAGTCTTCCTTCGGTTCGAATCCGGTCCCACGCACTTCCACTTTTTCCGAGCGGGTGCGCTGTACCCGCTCGCAAAAACGTGTGGAAAAAGACCGCTAGCGGTTGGTAAATCGTGTTTTGGTCCGAATTCTGATACGAGTGACACCCGACCATGTGAAGCGGTTTTAGGCCCGCCGGCACCCCCTAGTTATCGTTCGTGAAAAATTATCCCATAGGTTATTAAGTAATCAAAGAGACGATTCATCCAACAGTTCTCACCATGCCCAGCCAGCAAAAACGTGGTCTCCTCGGTCACTACGAACGGCTCTTGTGGGGTGTCATGGACGCGCTCGGTGTCACTGCCACAGTCGAACGGAAGATGTTGGTGGCGACAGTTCTGCAGTTCGGCGCCATCGTCACGATATTCGTCCTGGGAGTTACCCTTCTCGGCGTCGAGACGTTCATGGGGATCTTCACGCCACTGGAGATAGCCGTTTTTGGAGCGGTCTTCGTCCTCGCCGTCGGCGCATTGCTAAACACCTGGCTCATCCTCAAGCGGGACTTCGTCACCCCGATCGAGGAACTCAAGGCCAGAGCAGAATCGATCGCCGACGGGGAGCTAGAAGGCGACTCCCTCGAAAGCAACCAGCGGGATGAGATCGGCGAATTGGCCCGATCCTTCGATCGGATGCACGCGTACCTCGATTGTGTCAGCGAACAAGCCCAGGCGCTGAGCCGGGAGGAGTTCGACGCCGACGTGTTAGAAGAGGACGTTCCCGGAAGCTTCGGAGCGGCTCTCGATCGGATGGAACAGAACCTCGAGGAGCGGATCGACGACCTCGAAGCCAAGCGAAAAGCAATCGAGCGACGCAACGTCGAGCTAACCGACACAGCCACGAGCTACCAGCAAACGATCGACAAGGTGGGCGACGGCGACCTCACCCAGCGACTGGACACCAACGTCGACAGCGAGGCCATGGCCGGCATCGCCGAGGCGTTCAACGAGATGGTAAGCGAGTGGGAGGAAATGGCTGGCGAATTAATCCACTTTGCAAACGTCGTCGCCGAGGAAAGCAAAGCCGTGGAGGCAAGCGCCGACGAAGTTCGGGACGCGAGCGAGGGCATCAGCGAATCCGTCCAGGAAATTTCCACGGGCGTCGAGGAAGAGAGCAAACGGCTGGACGAGGCCTCCAGCGAGTCGGAGAACCTCTCCGCGACGATCGAGGAGATCACCGCGTCGGCCGACAATGTGGCCACGCTGACTGACCGAGCCGCTGACGTGGGCGAGGAAGGGCAGGAAGCAGCCCAAGCGGCCGAGACGGAAATGGAGGCCCTGCGCGAGCGAAGCGAGACGGTGACCGAGGCCGTGGAAACGCTGAACGAAACCCTCGAGGAGATCGGCGAGGTGACAGACGTCATCCTCGACATCGCCGACCAGACCAACATTCTGGCGCTCAACGCCGGTATCGAAGCGGCCAGAGCCGAGGCTGGCGGGGAAGGATTTGCCGTGGTCGCTGAGGAGGTGAAATCCCTTGCCCAAGAGACGAAAACGTCCGCGGAGGAGATCGAGGTCCTCATCGAGGACGTGCAGGAACAGTCCGAAACGACCGTCGACGAAATTTCGGAAATGGCAGAAAGGGTGGAAAGCGGGGCCGAAACGGTCGAAACCGCAACCGGGGCTTTCGAAGAACTGGCCGAGAACGTCGCGGAAATCAACACCTCCATCCAAGAGGTCAACGACGCGACCGCCGAGCAGGCCGAATCGATGCAGGACGTGGTGGGCATGATCGAGGACATCGCTGCGATCAGCGACCAAACGGCCGCCGAATCCCAGACTGTGGCCGCGGCCGCCGAGGAACAGGCGACGACCCTCGGGGAAGTCGCCACGAACACGACCGACCTGGCCGAAAGTGCTGACGAACTCGAAACCCACCTCTCGAAGTTCGAGGTGAGCGAAGCCACCCTCGCGAGCTCGGGACGTGAATCCCAGGAGGCACTCGCAGACGACGCGGCTGATAGCGGCTTCAAATTCGGCGACGGCAGTGAGAGAAGGGATCACGGTCCCTCCGCCGGCGCGTCACTGAACGCCGACAGCAATTCGACGTCGGGGAATTCGCTGGCGACTGACGGCGGCGACGAGTAGCGAACCTAAACGGATTATTCAAATGCCCGGACCCAATACGGGGAGGTATGGCGAAATATTCCACCGGCGGCACCGGCGGCGGTGGCGACGGCGGGACCTGTGAGCTTTGCGGGACCGCCACGGACGACCTCAAGACGGTATCCGTCGAAGGCGCCACGCTTTCGGTCTGTGCTGACTGCCGCTCGCTGGGCGAATCCAAAGGGGGCGGTGCTGACAAGAGTGGGGAGCCCGACCGCGGGGAAAACCGACAGAAGCGGGCCGCCCGAAACACGGCGAAAACGATGGACGCCGTCGCGGGCGATTCGACCCACTGGGAGGAAGGCGGCACTGATTACGAAGGGGACCGGCTCCCGTATCTCATCGAGGAGTACGGACAGCGCGTGCAGGACGCCAGACAGGACGCCGGCTTCCAGCGCGAGGAACTCGCAGCGGAGATGGCCGTCGACGAAAACGACCTCCTGGCCGTCGAACAGGGCCGGGCGACGTCGGCAGGGGTCGGTGGCTCCTTGATCCGGGCACTGGAAGCAGAACTCGACATCGAACTAGTTGACGATTGACCTCCTCCCACGGCTAAAGCCGTGGGATTCCCACGGCACTGCACCGCTGGATTGGGATATTGTGGTTCACGGCACCACCTGTTCTTGTGGGGCGATCTGCCCCGTCTGTTTGTCGAACAGGCGGACCGATGGCTGGGCCAAACAGCCGTTACTCCTATCCGTTGCCGGACTCGGAGTTACCGTCGCTCGCATATTCTCCGCCGCATTCAGGTCACTATTCGCGACTAATCCACAGGCCTCACAGACGTACAACCCACGCTCAACACGGTTTGAATCTGCTGCCATCCCACACTCACAACACGTTTTCGAGGTTTTCAGACTGGCTTCATCAACGCGTTCAACCCCTATCCCACGCTCTTCAGCCTTGTACTCGATCTGCTGGATGAGGGTTTCAAACGCCCAGTCATGGAGACGTTTGTTCCCGTGTCGCCCCCAGTCTCCATCAGCGCGAATGTTCTTGGGATGGCCAACCGCTATCGTCCCCACGTTTCGGTCATCGCACTGTTGCACGATATCTTTTGAGACAGCGTGCAGGAAGTGCTCTTGACGTCGAGCTTTCTTCTGTCGTGCCCACTCAGCCGTCTGACTCGGTCCATCCTCTCCCTCTGTTCTATACTCGACCTGCCGGAAGTAGTGGGCGTCTTCTTTCAGCGCGTTGCCCGGGTACAATAGCGTCTCGTCTCCAACTGAGACTGCCGCTGTGTTCGAAATCCCAAGATCGATCCCCGCGGTCTTCTCACCGCCACTCTCCGCTGTTTCCATGGGGAGTTTGGAGACGAAATGCAACTCCCAGTTCTCGCCAGTCCAGACCGCTCGAACGGTTTGGACTCGGTCAACTTCTTCAAGTGTATAGTCGGCTTGTTCCTCGTATTCACAGAGGATGTAGTCAGCGGCATACCGCGAGGGCTTCATGTTCGCGCCTTTCGAGAGGCGGACTCGGTTGTTGTCCGTATCCAGCTTGAAGCCGTTATTTTTCCAGGTTACTGTCGAACGCGGGTGAGTGTCGCCGCGCTTCCGGTAGCCGGGTGGGTTGTGATCGGGGTTGTCTTGTTTGTACCAGGATTGAAAGGCGTCAGAAAGCTCCTGAAGAACTTTCTGACTTGATTGACTGTGGAGGTCGTCGTATTTGGCGTGGTCCTTTAGGTACGATGTGAGTTCAGTAGCCTCTGGGATGTAGCCAATAGCATCCCAAACCCGTTGAATCGTCCACCGCCCGACGTTCCAGAGTTTGCTAGCGGCGTAGCCATGCGAATCGAGGTCGTCACGAACCTGTGACTGGTTTTGAATAGTGGCTTTTACCGTCCGTGTGACGACCTGATTCGGCACATGTAATCATAGTCGTTTAACTTATATAATTATTTGGGATTTTAAAAACGTGGAATATCCAGATTAGTGTCGGACCGTGGTTTGGTTCGCAGTTGTCGGCTTCATCCCACCCATAAAGGGGGTGGGCTTTCGCCTTGCTACCGCTGTAAGCCAGGGTTGGACCGACCCGTTTTTCTTGGGGGACCGAGTTTGACCGGGCATGACACAGTCTCGCGGTCCCGCCGACCCGTACGTGACCGAGTTCGAAGCGACAGTCGAGGCGGTCGAGGGGAGAGGGGTTCAGCTCTCGGGGACGTACTTTTATCCGGAAGGCGGCGGTCAGCCGGCCGATAGAGGAACTCTCGGGGGTGTCTCAGTCGAAGACGTTCAAAGCGAGAATGGGACGGTCATTCACACACTCGAGCGGGAGCCAGAGTTCGAGGTCGGTGAGACGATCGTCGCGGTAATCGATCCGGAGTTCCGGACGTATGCTATGCGAGCACACACGGCAAGCCACGTGCTCTACGGAGCCGGCCGCACGGTTTTCGAGGACATCGGCTACGGCGGGTTCGACATCGGCACCGAAAAGGTCCGGGTCGACTTCGAGACCTCGACCGAGGTGGACGACGACGTGCTGGTCGAGTTGGAGCGGTTGACCAACAGAGCGATCTGGGAATCCCGGGAGGTGACCTGGGATCGTCTTCCGCGAGAAGAAGCGATGGACCTCGAGGGGATCGCGTTCAACGACGCGACCGAAGAGGGGGTAATGGCCGACGCTGACTCGATCCGCGTCGTGACCGTCGAGGACTGGGACGTCGGTGCCTGTGGCGGAACCCACGTCACCAACACCCGGGAGATCGGGCCAGTTACCGTCCTGGATAGATCGAATCCGGGAGAGGGCCTGACACGGATCGAGTTCGCAGTTGGTCCGTCCGGGATCGAACAACGGGTGACAGAGCGCCGGGCAGCCCTGGAAGCGGCCGGCGAGATCGGGACGAACGTCGAAGCACTCCCTTCGGAAGTGAAACGGCTCGAAGCGGACGTTTCCTCTCTCGAAGCCGAACTCGAGTCGATGAAAGACGAGGTCCTGACCAACAGGCTCCAGGAGATGGAGCAAATCGGCGAGTGGAAGGTGGGAGCCGTCGAGGGCTACGAGGCGAACGACGTCGGCGAGCGCATCCAGGAGTTGGCAGGGCAGGAGACTCCAGTGCTGGCTGTGACCGGCGGGGAGGGTTCTCCATTCATCGTTGTGGCAACTGATGGAGCGGTTGACGCCGCGGGCGTCGTCGATGCCGTGACCGAAGAGTTCGGGGGCGGTGGCGGCGGCGGGCCAACGTTTGCGCAGGGGGGTGGGCTCGACGCTGCGGTCGAAGACGTGCTCGAATTCGTGACCGACCGAGCCGAAACGAGCATATAGCTCGTTCCTGTATTCAGAGCCATGAACGACCAGAATCGGACGGGGACAGAAACGTCGGCGAGGTGGGTCTGATGCCGTGGGGCGTCCACAGCGAGTACACGGACGACGGCGGGCCCGAGGTCGAAATCGACGAGGACCAGGAAGACGTAGAGCGCGCCGAGGAAGGCGAGGAACAGACCGAAGAATTCGACGTCGACGACGCGTTGGCACGACTGAAGTGAGCCCCTTCTGCAGTTGTTTTTAACCCCGCTCGCCAGCAAGAGCAGGGTATGACAACCATTAGCGACATCGAATCAATCGGCGAGGAGCGGCCGATCACGATGCTAACGGCCTACGACGCTCCGACTGCCACGTTGGTCGAGGAAGCCGGGGTCGACCTCCTGCTGGTCGGTGACAGCCTCGGAAACACGGTCCTGGGATACGACTCGACGATCCCGGTCACCCGAGCGGAAATGGAGAGCCATACAGCCGCGGTGGTTCGGGCCACCGAAGAGATTCCGGTGGTCGCGGACATGCCGTTTCTCTCCTACGGAGTATCCGAAGCGGAGAGTATCCGTCACTGTGGTCGGATGCTCAAAGACGTCGGTGCCGACGCGGTCAAGTTAGAGAGTGGCCCGCATACGGTGTCGCTGACGGAGCGACTCGTCGAACGGGGGATTCCAGTAATGGCCCACGTGGGAACACGCCCCCAGCACGCGAAGCAGACAGGTGGGCTGGGCAAAGCTGGCCGTACAGAAGAGGAAGTGGCCGAAATGCTCCGGATAGCCGAACAGCACGAGGCGGCTGGAGCCTTTGCGATCGTAGTGGAACACGTCCCACCGGATGTGGGACGGCGTGTCACTGAGACGGTATCGGTGCCCACGATCGGAATCGGTGCCGGAGAGGGGACTGACGGCCAGGTGCAAGTCTTGTCCGACGTGCTCGGACTCACCGAAGAGATGCCACCATTTGCAGAGGCTTTTGGCAACGTCCGGGAAGAAATGCGGTCGGCGATCGAAGCCTATCGCGAGGCTGTGGAAACAGAGGAGTTTCCGTCCACGTGACCGATCCAACAGACCGGGAAGTGCTGGCGTAGTGGTGCAACCGGGGCGTATTGTCTTGGAACCGCTTTTCCATCCGAAGAAAGCTATCCCGCCGCCTTCCGTGGATTAATTAGCAATAGGTTTTTATAGAAGTAGTAGTTACGTAGCGTTAGTAACATGCAGACAGACGCGTCGGTCGGATCAGGGGTACCAGTGCAGCGGGAGGAGATAGACGGCGGGACTCGGATCGTCGCGGACCTCGGGCCCGGTGTCAAAGACGCCAGCGTCGAGGTGCTCGATGACGTGGCGCTGGTCGTCATCGAGGACGGCCCGACCCACTCACAGTTCGAACTCGATCTGCCGGAGGATGGGTCCGCGGACACGTTTATCACGAACGGCGTCCTCACAATCGAAGTGATCGAAGCATGAGCGACTCGCTCAAACTCGTCGTCAAACCCCTCAAACAGAAACACGCCGGACGAGGGTTGGCAGCAATCGACCGACGCGCGATGGAAAAGCTCGGCCTGGAAAACGGGGACTACATCCTCATCGAAGGGTCCAAACAGGGCCGAGCAGTCGCACGCGTCTGGCCTGGCTACCCGGAGGACGAGGGCGGCAGCGTCATCCGAATCGACGGCCGACTCCGCCAGGAGGCAGACGTCGGCATCGACGATCGGGTAACCATCACGAAAGCCGACATCAAGCCCGCCGGGTCGGTGACGATAGCCCTCCCGCAGAACCTGCGGATCCGTGGCAACGTCGAGCCGATGCTCCGGGAGAAGCTCTCGGGCCGACCGGTCACGACGGGGCAAACCGTCCGGGTCTCGCTCGGACTGGGCGGATTCGCCTCCGTTTCGGGCCAGCAGATCCCGTTGCGGGTCGCGGATACCGACCCTGAAGGGACCGTCGTGGTGACCGATTCGACGGAGGTCACGGTCAGCGAGCGGCCCGCCGAAGAGATCGCCGCGGGCGGTGAGGCGACTGAGGCCCAAACCCCGAGCATTACCTACGAGGACATCGGCGGCCTCGACGACGAACTCGAACAGGTGCGGGAGATGATCGAGTTGCCAATGAGACACCCCGAGCTCTTCCAGCAGCTCGGCATCGATCCGCCCAAAGGCGTTCTCCTGCACGGGCCACCCGGAACTGGCAAGACCCTCATCGCCAAAGCCGTCGCGAGCGAAATCGACGCTCACTTCCAGACGATCTCCGGGCCGGAGATCATGTCGAAGTACTACGGCGAGAGCGAGGAGAAGCTCCGCGAGGTCTTCGAAGAGGCCGAGGAGCAGGCTCCGGCGGTCATCTTCATCGACGAAATCGACTCGATCGCCCCCAAGCGCGGCGAAACCTCCGGGGACGTCGAGCGCCGGGTCGTCGCCCAGTTGCTCTCCCTGATGGACGGTCTCGAAGAGCGTGGGGACGTCGTCGTCATCGCAGCCTCGAACCGCGTCGACGCCATCGATCCGGCGCTGCGGCGTGGTGGCCGCTTCGACCGCGAGATCGAGGTCGGCGTACCGGACCGCAACGGACGGAAGGAGATCTTCCAGGTCCACACGCGAGGAATGCCGCTGTCGGATTCGATCGACATCGACGCCTACGCCGAGAACACCCATGGCTACGTGGGTGCGGACATCGAGCAGTTGGCAAAAGAAGCGGCGATGAACGCCCTGCGACGGATCCGGCCGGAGATCGACCTCGAAGCCGACGAGATCGACGCCGAGATCCTCGAGGATCTGACCGTCACCGACGCCGACTTCAAGGAGGCCATGAAGGGCATCACCCCGTCGGGCCTCCGGGAAGTCTTCGTCGAGATCCCCGACGTCACCTGGGAACAGGTCGGTGGGCTTGAGGACACCAAAGAGCGACTCCGGGAAACCGTCCAGTGGCCGCTGAAGTTCCCGGAAGTGTTCAAGCAGATGGACCTCGAATCGCCCCGCGGGATCCTGCTTTACGGACCGCCGGGGACGGGGAAAACGTTGCTGGCCAAGGCCGTTGCGAGCGAGGCCAAGAACAACTTCATCTCCGTAAAAGGGCCGGAACTGCTCAACAAGTACGTCGGTGAGTCCGAGAAAGGCGTCCGTGAGATCTTCGAGAAGGCCCGACAGAACGCCCCCACAGTGATCTTCTTCGACGAGATCGACGCCATCGCCGGCGAACGCGGTCGTCGGTCCGGAGACTCGGGGGTCGGCGAACGGGTCGTCTCCCAGCTCCTGAGCGAACTCGACGGGATCGAAGACCTCGAGGACGTGGTCGTTATCGCGACGACGAACCGTCCGGACTTGATCGACAACGCCCTGCTCCGCCCGGGGCGGCTGGACCGCCACATCCACGTTCCGATCCCGGACGAGGAGGCCCGCCGGGCCATCTTCGAGGTCCACACGCGGGACAAACCGCTGGCCGAGAACGTCGATCTCGACGACCTCGCGAAGCGCACCGAGAACTTCGTCGGCGCGGACGTCGAGGCCGTCTGCCGCGAAGCGACGATGCAAGCGACCCGGGAGTTCCTCAACAGCGTCGATCCGGAGGAAGCCGCCGAAAGTGCCGGCAACGTCCGGGTCACGGCCGATCACTTCGAGCACGCGCTCGAAGAAGTCACCCCGTCGATCGACGAGGAAATCAAGCGTCGCTACGAGGAACTCGAAGAGAACTTCGACAAGGCTCGCAGCAAAGGCGAGACAGAGGACGACCAGCTCGGCCGAACCTTCCAGTAAGTCACTCGACCCGTTCCGCGACGTCGCGATCTAACAGCGGGTCAGCGTTCTCCCTCGGCAGGTCGACCACGTCGTCCCGCTTGAGGTCGTAGGATTCGGCGTCGACGCCGAAAATTTCCCCCACGTCGGCGGTCATCCTGACGGTAGTGCGTTCGACTGTTTCATCCTCAGGTGACTCCTCGGCGTCCGCCCCACCCTCCTGAGACGACTCCTCCGCGTCCAGGTCGCCGCCCATTGCCGCTGCTGGGCTGGGACCGGCTTCGTCGAGTGGTTGATCCGGTGGGTGGGCGTCTCGCTCTTCGTCTTCTCCCGACTCGTTTGGCGGTCGGTTCGATGACCCCGGCGTCTCCGCGTCGGTGGTGGCCCCGACCGCCGTCTCCGTCTCGGCGGAAGCGAAGTCGCCGCTAAACCGGCCCAGAACCGCCTCCTTGTTATCGGAGATGCGATCGACGAGGTCCTCGTACAGGGCTTTCTCTTCGGCGGTCAAGCCGGTCGTCCGGCTGCCGTTGCCCGTGGCCGCGAGGCTCGCCTCGTCGACGAGTTTGCCGATGCGGCGCTGGTAGATCGCTTCCGCGACGTGCTCTGCGGTTTCGATTTCGGAGGTGAGTTCGGACACTCTGGCCGATCGAAAGGGGTCCTCGGCCTCGGCGGCCGCATCGGACCGTTCCTCGCGCAGAGAGGTTATGTAGGCGGCCACGTCCTCGTAGAAGGATTCCCGGAGCTCCTGGAGGCTGTCGGTCGATCGCTCCTGGCGTTGAACGCGGTGTAGCTCCGATAGATCCATGTTACTCCTGGGCCTTCTCGGCCCACCCGCGGGCCATGAGGAAGATGCCCGCGTACTCCGGTAGTTCGTGGTAGCCCTGGTCGACACTAAGGCTTTCCCCGTCGAATTCGAGTAGCCGTTCTTCAGTCACTTCCACGCCGATCTCGTGACCGCGGAACGTGTCCGGGATGGCGTCCCTGAGCGGGTCAAAGTCCTCGATTTCGTCCCGTTCGAGGGGAACGACCCGAAGCCCGCTCCCGCCGTGCAACGATCCGGGCAATCGGATCAACCGGTGGGTGTCAGTCGTTACCGGCTCGTCGATCGGCGAGGATTCGGCCCGCACGGTCCGATCGATCATCGCCCGGACGACCGGCAAGAAGGCCGGATGGACGTCCACGTTGCCAGCCGAGACAGCCTCGCTGTTCTGTTCCAGCACCGAGAGGACTGCCTCCGCGTTTGTCTGGCCCACGCCCTCGAACTCGGTCAGCCGGTCGACTGCTGCCTCCGGTTCCATAGCGAGCAGTTCCGCAGACAGAGACTGGACCCGGGAAACGACCCGGCGAGCCCACCCGCCGTCGGTGGGTAGGGAGCGCCGAGTGGTTGGCGTTTTGCGGCCGCGGCCGGCGACCGGTTCTTCGGTCAGCAAGGCTTCGAGTGACAAACCGCTGCCGCGAACGTATTCCACTATCTCCCGGCGCTGCTCGCGGTCCAGGGGTTGGACACTTGGGTCTCGAACGTGGACGTGATAGCCACGACCCCCGGAAAACGTGATCGTGAGGTCTTCGAAGCCGAAATCCCGCTCTAGGAGGTCAAGCAGTTGCAACAGGGCCGACTTGCAGGTGGCGAGCATTTCGGCGTAGGTGTCCTCGCCAGGCGTGACGCTGGGGAGGTGATCGGCGTCGAGGTCGAAGACGAGATCCGAGCCGATCCACTCCTTCTCTTCCATGCTGTGAGCGCTCGGGTCCTCGTAGCGACCGGCCGAGAAATAGACGTGTCTCGGACGCTCGCGCTCGAGGAAAGCGGACAGCGAACCCAGGTCGTGGACCGAGCGGTGGCGGACCATCGTGGTCCCGGGCCCGCCGCCCCAGGGGATGTATCCCCACTCCCGGGCCACCGCGTCCGGGGGTTCAGCCGGCGGTGACCGGCGGTAGAAGTCCCGAAACCGACCCCGGAGATACGACCGCGTTCGCTCCTCCATTGCCAGAAGCGTAATCGCGCCCTCGGTAAAAGAGGTTTCTTCCCAATTAGCCTCCCAAGAGTTCAGACAGCCGTTCGATCAGCCGGTCGTTGTCGCCCAGTCGCAGGTAGTAGGCGTCTGCACCGTCCTCGTAGTAGTTCTCGATCCGCCGGACTTCCTCGAAGCCCAAGTGGTCGTAGAAGGAGAGTGCGTTTTCATTCGTTACGCGAGCATGACAGGAAACGCCGTTTGCATCGTCCGCGATGGCCGCAACCAACCGTTCACCGAGCCCCTCGCCCCGGTACTCCGGATGAATACCAAGGAAGAGGATGTACCCGTCACCGCGAGCCGCCGCGAATCCGACCAGCTCATCGTCGTCGAAAAACGCATGGACCGTCGCCTTCCGGTAGGCGTCGGCGAAAAACCCCCACCGCTGTTTGAGGAGTGACTCCGTGTCCCGAATCAGCTCTTTCAGCTCCCAGGCTTCCTGTAGGTACTCGTCCTCCCCCGGCGGTATCGTCCGTCGTTCCAGGGTAACGCTCACTACGAGTTAGTATCCAGTCACGAACTATAATTCCTCCGCCCACGGCACTGCAAAGATGGATTGAAGCGCCGTCCGCCCGTAGTTATCGCATGGCCGGCGAGTTCGAACTCAAACCACACACGGCCGACGTCGCGATCGAAGCGACGGGGCCCACATACGACGCTGTTTTCGGTGCGCTCGGGGACGGGCTGGCCGCAGCCCACGTCGACGAACTGCCGAAAAGCGGGGCCCGAACCCTTTCGGTGACGATCACGGCCGAGAGCCGGACGGCCTTGCTCTTTGACTATCTGGACCGACTGATCTACATCCGTGACGTCGAGGCCGTCCTCCCGGTCAACAACGTCGTCTCCATCGAGGAAGCTGGTGGCAAGTGGACCCTCGAAGGCGAAGCCGAAGGCGTTCCCCTGACCGACCTCGCTGCCCGAGAAGTAAAGGCGATCACCTACTCCGAGATGGAACTGGAGGAGCGGGACGGGACGAAGTATGGCTACGTCGTCGTCGACGTGTAGCCCAAAGCTTTGTACGCGCGAGCCGTAGTTTGATCTATGACTACTTTCGAAGCCGACGGCATCACCCTCGAGCGGACCGCCCCCTACACCTGGGAGATGGCCCGCGAAGGGGAAATGAACGTCTCGGCCCGCGTGTACGCGAGCGAGGCCCTCCTGGAGGAGATCGCGGAGGACAAGAGCCTGGAACAACTCCGCAACGTGACCCACCTGCCGGGCATCTACGAACCGGCCATCGCGATGCCGGACGCCCACCAAGGCTACGGATTCCCCGTCGGTGGCGTCGCGGCGATCGACGCCGAAAACGGCGTCATCAGCCCCGGAGCGATCGGCTACGACATCAATTGCGGCGTCCGGATGGTGAAGACGAATCTCAGGGCCGAGGACCTCGAAGGGAAAGAGGAGGAACTCGTCGACGCGCTCTTCGAGGCGATTCCCTCCGGCCTCGGTGCAGGTGGGGTCCTCGAAGGGACCACCGCTACCATCGAAGCGATTCTCGACCGCGGCATGCAGTGGGCCGTCGAGGAGGGCTATGCCGTGGAAGACGACCTCGAACATTGCGAGGACAACGGCTTTCGCGTCGAGGCCGACCCCTCGAAAGTCTCCCAAGAGGCCAAAGACCGGGGTCGCAAACAGATCGGCAGCCTGGGCAGCGGGAATCACTTCCTCGAAGTGCAGAAAGTAACGGACGTTTACGAGGCAGACGTCGCAGAGGCGTACGGCCTAGAGGAGGACCAAATCGTGGTCCTCATTCACTGTGGCTCCCGTGGCCTGGGACATCAGGTGTGCACGGATTACCTTCGGAAAATCGAACAGGAACACGACGACCTGCTTGCCTCGCTGCCCGACCGTGAACTCGCTGCAGCGCCAGCGGGCAGCCGCCTCGCCGAGGACTACTACGGGGCGATGAACGCCGCGATCAACTTCGCGTGGGTCAACCGGCAGCTGATAATGTATCAGACGAGACAGGTCTTCGCCGAGGTCTTCGATCGCGACTGGCAGGACCTCGGGATGGACCTGCTGTACGACGTCGCTCACAACATCGGCAAGAAAGAAACCCACGAGATCGACGGCGAGAACCGGGAGGTCTACGTCCACCGGAAGGGGGCAACGCGGGCCTTCCCAGCAGAGCACCCTGAGGTCCCTGAGGCCTACCGCTCGGTCGGTCAGCCAGTCATTATCCCCGGGTCGATGGGAACTGGGAGTTACGTGCTTCGTGGGGGCGAGAAGTCGCTCGAGCGGTCCTTCGGATCAACCGCTCACGGGGCCGGTCGCCTGATGAGCCGGACCCAGGCCAAAAACGAGTTCTGGGGCGAGGACGTGAAAAAGGACCTCGAAACCCAGGATAAGATCTACGTTCGGGCCCAAAGCGGAGCCACGATTGCGGAGGAGGCACCAGGCGTCTACAAGGACGTCGACGAGGTGGTCAACGTCTCCAAGGAGTTGGGCATCGGGGACCCGGTCGTTCGAACGTTCCCGATACTGAACATCAAAGGCTAAGCAGGGAGCTTTTTGCCGGGTCGGCGTGGAGTAATCGTATGATCGACGAGACCGCCGAGGAGATCCGCTCGATGCGGACCCACAGTTCCTCGGTCGTCGCGGCCAAAGCCGCCCACGCCCTCGAAGAACTGCTTGCCCGCGAGTATCCAAGCATCGAGGCCTACTTGCGGGAACTCGAACACAACAGTTCGGCACTCCGTCGGGCCAACCCCTCGCATGCCTCACTAGTCACGACACAGCGTGAGATCGTCGAAACGGTCAGGTCGGCCGACCCAGCCTCCGTCGAGGCAGCCAAAGCACGGACCGAAGGCGCGATCGAGGAAGTCGTCTCGACGATCGAAACCGCAAAGCACGGCGCCGCAGAGGAGACCGCCGATTTGTTGCGGGACGGCGAGACGATCTTGACCCACGATTACTCCACGACCGTCCTCGAATCGCTCGAAGCGGCGGCGCGGGACGGCGCCCATCTCGAAGTGTACGTCACCGAGGCCCGTCCTCGTCACCTGGGACGGAAAACCGCTCGAGTGCTGGGAGAGATCGATCGAATCGAGACCACGCTGATCGTCGACAGCGCAGCCGGGCACTATCTCGAAGACGTCGATCGGGTCCTCCTGGGCATGGATTGCATCGTCGATGACACGCTTTACAACCGAGTGGGCACCTATCCGATCGCCGCGACGGCAGCCGATTGTGAGGTTCCGGTCGCCGTCGCCGGATCGAGCGCCAAGATCGTCGAGGGTGGCTTCCGCTTCGAGAACGACTTTCGGCCGCCAAGCGAAGTCATCCGGGAGCCACCGGACGGGTTCGAGGTCGGCAATCCAGCGTACGACGCGACCCCGACCCGACTTCTCGATACCGTAATCACGGAAACGGGCACCCAGACACCGTAACTCACGGGGGACTTATTCCGGTTCGGCGAATAGAGCTCATATGTTCGTCGGCCATGCTGCGCTTGCCTTCGCTCTCTGCGGCCTCGGGGCCAGAGCCCTCGGGATGTCGCGGGAGCGGGCGCTTTCGATCGGCGTGGTCGCTGGAGTTGCGGCAACGATTCCTGATCTTGACATGCTTTCTGTCCTTCCTTCGCTGCTTGCGGGACCCGCCGGCTCGCTCGGCCCGGTCGAAGCGTTTTGGGAGGGGGCAGCGGCCCATCGATCGCTCACACACTCCCTGATCGTCGCGATTCCGCTCGGCGGAATCGTGGGCCTGGTGGCCGGTGAGGGACGGCGTCGTCTGGTCGGACTGGGACTGGCTTTCCTGACGGGTGGGCTCCTTCTGAGTCTTCCAGCGGGGACCGCCCTCGTCATCCTCCCGGTCGTCCTCACCGCAGTCGGTCTGGGGTACCTTGCCCAGTGGCTTGACGTGTCCTGGCAAGTGAGTTGGGTCGTGGCGACGGTCGCCCTGCTGTCCCACCCCTTTGGTGACCTCGTTACCGGAGACCCGCCCTGGCTGCTCTATCCGGCTGGCCTCGAAGTTCTCACCGGGCGGGTAACACTGGCCGCCGATCCGACCCTGCATCTCCTGGCGGCGTTTTTCCTCGAGTTGGGGGCGATCTGGCTGGGGCTGTACGCGATCGCGAAGCTTCACGACAGATCGCTGGTCGCCCACGTTCGGCCTCGGGCCGCCTTCGGCGGGTTATTCGCGTTTGCGGCACTCTTCCTGCCGGCACCGACACTCGCCGAGTCCTACCAGTTCGTCTTTGGCGTGCTCGCGGTCGGTGCGATCGGAGTGCGGCCACGGGATAGACGGGTACCCCTCGCGTGGCTCACGACCGGCCTGACTGCTATAACGGTCGCGGCGCTGGCGTATACCGCCACCTACCTCCTCGGTATCCTATAATTTCAACAGCAAGCCTTTCAGCCAGGGTGCAGAATTACTCTCCATGCAACGAACGGGCGATCTTGCGGTCCTCATGGGGAACACCCACCTCAACGCCATTCTCGGGTGGCTTTTCGTCCTCTTTCTTTCGTTAATCGGTGTCGAGAGCGCCATCGATCGGGACTGGGTCTGGGTGGCCGTTTCGTTCGCGGTGGTGGCCCTCGCGGTGCTTCCGCCAGTGCTTTTCAGAAGTCTCGAAGTAATGCTTCCGTGGGAGGTACTCGCAATCGTCGTGTTCCCCCTGCTCGGACGGGGGATTTTGGGTGGCCTCATCGCGGACGTGGCGGGCTACCTGGGCGTCGCCGCCGTGGCGCTGGTTCTCGCGGTCGACCTCGACGTTTTCACGCCGGTCAGAATGACGACGTCCTTTGCGGTGGTCTTCGTGGTCATCACGACGATGGCAACGGCCGGTATCTGGGCGGTCCTCCGCTGGATTTCGGATGTCTTCCTCGGCACGACGTTGGTCTATCCGAGTCCCCCACCAGTCCCACCGGCCGTCGAAGCCCTGGCGCTCGAGGCACTGATGTGGGACTTCGTCGCCGCGACCCTCGGCGGAATCCTCGCCGGCCTGATCTTCGCGCTTTACTTCCGTCGGATCGCGGTCGGGCGAGGTCGGCTGCCACCAGCAATCGTGGAGGCCATCGAATGAAAGTTCGCGACAGGATCGGGGTTGGCAAGCGTCGACAGGCCCAAATCAGTCGATTGATGCAGTTCTCGCTGGTCGGCTTTCTCTTCGTCGGCCTCTACGAGATCGACGTCGGAATCATCGTCAACACGGGGCTCGGGCTCGCGATTACGAACCTGCCGGCGGTCCTCGAACGCGACTACGAGATTCCGATGGACGCCGGTTTGACCTTATGGATCACGGCGGCGGTCTTCCTCCATGCCTTTGGAACGATCGGGCTGCCCTGGATGGATACGAGTTTTTACCAGCAGGTGTGGTGGTGGGATCACCTGACACACGCCCTCTCGGCGTCGATCGTCGCCGGTGCCGGGTACGCCACCGTCCGGGCCCTCGAGGACCACACCGAGAACATCTCTCTGCCCCCGCTTTTCAAGTTCACGGTCATCGTGGTGCTCGTCCTGGCCTTCGGCGTTTTCTGGGAAGTCGCGGAGTTTGTGATCGCGGAGGTCTCGCGGGCGGTCGGGGCTGAACCAGTGCTCACGCAGTACGGCGTGGGCGACACGATGCTGGATTTGATTTTCGACAGCGTTGGGGCGATGCTCGTGGCGATCTTCGGAACGGCCCGCCTGTCAGCCGTGTCAGAGGCCATCCGCGGCTTGCTGGCTCGGACAGAGCGTGACGGCGCGTAGTTTTATCGGGGCCCCCGACGTACGGGTATCCGATGGTCTTCAAGAAAATCACGCTCACTGGAACGAGCGAGGATAGCTTCGAGAACGCCGCGGACAACGCCGTCGACCGGGCCGAGATGACCTTGGATAACGTAATGTGGGCAGAAGTAGCCGAGATGGGCGTGGAAGTCGCCGGCGTCGAGGGCCGGGAGTACCAGGTCGAACTGGAGGTCGCCTTCGAGCTCGAAGAGCCCGAGTAATCACTCCTCGTCGAGTCGCACCGTCACGCTGTCCTCGTGGGCGTCAAGCCCCTCCGTCGCCGCGAGGGTCCTGATCGTGTCCCCGAGAGCGGACAGTGAGTCCTCGTCGAGCCGCTGGACGGTCGTCGCCCTGAGGAACGTGTCGACTGAAAGTCCACCGACCAGCTTTGCCTGCCCGCCAGTCGGGAGGACGTGATTGGTCCCCGTCGCGTAGTCCCCAGCAGCGACTGGAGTATCGTGGCCGAGAAACACCGATCCCGCGCTGTCGATCGCAGCGAGGACGTCCTCGTCGTTTGCCGTCTGAATCGAGAGGTGCTCTGCCGCGTACGCTTCGGCGAAAGTCGTCGCCTCTTCCATCGAATCGGCGACGAGAATGGCCGACTGTGACCCAGAGAGCGCTTCCTTGATCGTTTCACCCCGGGACCGCTGCGGTAGCCGTTCCTCGATGGCCGAACGGACCGCCTCGGCGACCGATTCGCTCGTTGTAACGGTCAGGACCGAGGAGTCGGGATCGTGTTCGGCCTGGGCGAGCATGTCTGCCGCGACGGCCTGTGGATCGGCCGTCTCGTCGGCGATCGCCAGCAGTTCGCTCGCACCGGCGAGGAAGTCGATGGCAACGTCACCCTGCACTTCGGCCTTGGCGGCCGTGACGAATCGGTTGCCCGGCCCGGCAATCTTCTGGACTGGCGTGACGCTCTCGGTGCCGTAGGCCAGGGCTGCAATCGCCTGTGCGCCACCGATCTGATAGACAGCGTCCGCCCCCGCAATGTCGATCGCCGCCAGCGTCGCCGGGTGGAGTTCCTCGGCAGGCGGCGTTGCGACGGCGACCTCCTCCACGCCAGCGACTTTTGCGGGAACAACGCCCATGAGAACGCTCGACGGGTAGGCTGCCGTGCCGCCCGGCGCGTAGATGCCAACCCGTTCTAGCGGCCGAAACCGTCGGCCCAGTTCGCGGCCGTCGAAGTCGGCACGCCAATCCGTTGGGACCTCTTCGCGGTGGAATTCCCGTATGTTCGCCGCGGCCTCCTCGATTGCCGTCCGTACTTCCGAGTCGACGTTCTGGGCGGCGCCACGTACCTGCTCGGTGACCTCGATTTGATCCAGGTCCACCCCGTCAAACCGGCTACTGAACTCGTACAACGCCGCGTCGCCGTCGCTTCGCACCTGGTCAATGATGTCCCGAACGGTCTCCCGCTCGGCCTCCACGCCGGAATCCCGCTCGATCACTGCCGACCGACGGTCCGCATCGAGGTCGGCAATCTGCGTTACGGAGAGTTGCATATCGAAGGATCGTCGGGTAGGAGGAAAACGATTGGCATCGGGGCCCGGGCCGGACTATTCGGAGATGTAGGGGTTCTCGCGCCAGTCGACGCCGCCGTCCTCGTCGTCGCCGGGTTCGGCCGGCTCCTCAACGACTTCGACGGTGGCCGGAACCGGCTCTCCGTCGACGATTTTCAGCGCCCGAAGGTCGCCGTCCACCGAGGTGATCCCGGTAAGCGTGCCTTCCGTATCAAGGAGCGAAATATCCCGGAGCACGGTGAACATCTCGTACTGCAAGGCGGTGTTCTGGAGCACCGCTTCGCGGTCCCCACTGAAACTTGCCATGGTGACGAGTTCGCTTGGAATCTCTTCCTCCTCGTCGAGGGCGTTCCAGCGGCGGCCGCGTGGCGGTTCCTCCTCGTAGACGCGTTTCTCCTCAATGCTCGCCTTGAGCTGGGCGGTCGGAGTGTACTTCCCCACCCCTTCACCGGATGCCACGGCCTTGACGAGCAGTATGTTGTTACGCCTCGTCCGCTCGAGTGACTCGATCTCCGGCGGGAGATCGGGGTCCTCGAGATAGGCCTCGAGATCCTCGAGCGGGAGTTCGAACGACGCGGAGAGTCGGAATACCTGACCAGTCATGTGTACCCAATACCCCCAGGCCGAAACCTGCCTCGGAGCAATTACCCGATCATACGGGCCCGTTGCTTATATGGGTCTTGTTCCTGAGAGGATACTGCCCCAAATTGGCCGGTCGTGATCAACGGGTTATTCACCCAGGCCTCGTAGCAAAAACTATGGCTTGGCGGGGGAAAACAATTAGGGGGCAACTGGAGCGTGCCATGCGATATGGTCTCCGTGAGTCTGTGCGACGGCGATTGACGAGTACCGATCGACTGCTTCACCTGATGATCGTCTTCGTCGTGCCGGTGCTTCTCGCCGCGCTTACCTGGCTCTCGAATGCGGTGGCCGTGCTTCCCTTCGTCATTTATCCGCCGCTGGCAGCCGGAACGTTCACGCTTTTTGCCGACCCCGAGAGCCGCTATGCGGAGCCCAAACGGTTCATCGGGGGCATGACCCTCGGGGCGTTTTCCGGCTGGGCGTCCCTGGCGGTCTTGACCGAGTTCTGGTATGCAGTCCCACCTGGGCAGTTCGAAGTCCACGCCGGGGCGACGGCCCTCGCGGTCGGATTGACCGCCGTCCTCACCTGGGGCCTCGATCTGGAAGTGCCCACGGCGTTTTCGACCGCACTGTTGGCGCTGCTCGCGGGCACGGACGTCAGTTACGTCCTCGCCATCGCAATTTCGAGTAGCCTGGTTGCGGGCGTGTTCGTTCTCTGGCGGGACCGGATCTACGACAAACGCTCCCAGTTCCTCTACCGATCCACGACGAATGACGATCGGGTCCTGGTACCGATTCGGGATCAAGAAACTGACGAGGAGGCCGCGCTCTTCGGCGCTTTTCTCGCCGCGGCCCACGACGCCGGGAGCGTGGTCCTCTTTCGGGCTTCCCAACACACCGATATCCCAGCCCCCCGCTTGGAGCCCGCAGTCACGAATCCTGGAGAAAAAGCGGAAGCCTCGACGGCACTCGATCAGGACGCGGAAGGCCAGTGGACAGAAACCCCACAGATTGGACGGCTGCAGTCGGCCCGGGCGGCGATCGAGGAGACCGTCGAAGTCCCGGTCGAAGTCGCCATCAGCGAGGGCGACCCGTCAGATCCGTCCCAGGCCGTCGAGGCAGCCCACGCCCTGAATTGTGATCTGGTCGTGAGCAGCCACGAGGAGCAACTCTCGGAGTCGACACCCTATCTCGCTGGCCTGTTCCGCAGCGATCTGGACGTCATCGCCCTGCACCCGTCGGAACGTACGTCCAGTTGGAGCCGCGTCCTGGTCCTGGTTCGGGGCCCAGGGCCCAGTGCACAGGCGATGATCGACTTCGCGACCCGGATCGCGACGGGGCCCGGCCGCGTAAGCGTCGCCCACACCGTGGAAGGGTCAGAGCGGCGTCGCGAAGGGGAAACGATGCTTTCCGAATTGGTCGACTCAGTCGATCCGGATATCGAAACGCGGGTCGCCACCGGCTCGGTCGGCGCGTTCCTCGAACGGAACGCCAAGTACTACGACGTCGTGTTCGTCGGCTCCAGTACTGATCGGTCGGTCGCCTCACGGCTCCTATCTCCACCCACCTTCCAGAACCTGGAGTCCATCGACGCCGACGTCGCCCTGGTGCACCTCGGGTGAGCGATGCCGAATCCGGTACCCAAATACCGGGTCGGACGAAAGGGAGGGTATGCCAAGCGACCGGACCATGATCGGCGTGCATTCGATCGACGCCGATGGACGGATCGAACTCGACGAGGAAGTGTTCGAGGCAAGCGAACTCGAACAGGGCGGGAGCTGTTTGATCGTGGCCTCATCTGATGGCGGGATCAACATCATGCCGGTCACCTCCGGAATCGATCCAACCCCGAGCGGCCAGTAATTAGCCAAACCAGCCGCTTTTCCCGTCGTCTTCCTCAGTGTCCAGACGGCCCTCAGCCGCCAGTTCGGCATCGATCTCCTCCTGTGTGAAATCGAAGAAGTGGTCTTCGGGAAGAGTCACGTCAAGCACGTCGAGGGACCGGGGATTGCCGTGGTTGTCAAAGGCCTTCCAGTTGCTCCAACCGTAGGGCGCCCCGACGATGATGTGGACCTGGCCCTGGCCAAAGGTGGCGAGGTCGGCATCGCTTGGCTGGAGAACGCCATTGGGATGAGAGTGCACTGAGCCCACCGACCGCATGTCGTTTGGCTTCATGTGAGATCGAACGGAGGCACTCACGGGACTGGATTCCGTGCCTGGGATCACGAGAACGTCTGTAATTACCTGTCCGCTCTTGTCGATGTCTAGTTTGCTCGTGTCCGTGGCGCGAAGAAAGCCCATATACTCGTCGGGGTGAGAATCCTCGCAGGCTTCAAGCGTGAACTCCATCGTCTCGCGGGCGATGCCGAGGAGTTCGCTCGACCGGAACAGACCCATTCACTCACAGTAACGGAAGGACTTCCCTAAGCGTTCCGACCCACCTACTGGGCGGCCCCAGCGTCGACGACCCGCCCGAGGAATAATATTGCGTCCGTCGGGCGGTCCCGAATTGCGAGCATGAACGGGCGGTCCGCGACGAATTCGAATGGTTCCAGGGGGGCAGACGTCAATCCGACGACCGCCCCAGTCGCCGCTGCGGCTTCGGTTCCAGTTTCGTCGACGCCGATGTACGCGTCGTGAAAGACCTCCGAAAGATAGAGGTTCTCGTCCGTCGCTTCGAGGTCGACCATCCCGGAGAAGTCAGCTTCCCGGGGCTCGAAGGCAGATTCCATGCCCATGGCCTCGAGCATCGGCTTGAGCTTCGAGCTGCCCGAGAACTCGAAGCGGGGGAGGTCCACCGACCCCTCCGTTTGTTCGAGTTCGTCGACGATCGTAGAGAACGTCTCGGCGTCGAACTCCGTCTCGTATTCCTCGAAGGATCCCTCCGGCGGCAGTATGAGTACCATCGAGACGGTCCCACCGAGGTACGGCAGTTCGACGGCTTTGGCCCCGTTCACCTCCGCGTACGGGAGCGTTTCGCTCAATCCCATCATGGGTACCTCCGAGGTGGAGCCGTCGAGGGCTGTGAACGGTTGCTGCTCGGTGGCGTCCGCCTCGAAGGGGAACTGCCAGTTCGCTTTGAAGTAGACGACGTTGGTGAGGACCAGCCGCGTGAGTGAATCGAGCGAGCCTTCCGGGAGCAGTTCGTCGATGCGATCCTGGGTTTCATCGGCGACCCATCCGTTGATCCGCCGTCTCGCCCGCTCCGCGTCGGCCTTGAAGTCCGTCTCGCGAAGCCCACCCTCGTAGTGGTCCGAAAGGACCTGCAGGTACTCGTCCTCGAAGGGAAAGCCCGTTTGTCCCCAGACGGCGTTGACGAGTGAGAGTTCGAACGGAACTGCGTCGTCAGATTCGTCGTAATCCTGCGGAAGTGACTCCGGGTCGATTTCCTCACCGCGATCGGCGAGATCCCGTTGGAGGGCGTTGAACGCTTCGTGCAGGTCATTCCCCTCGAGCGAATAGCGAAGTGTCTCTTGCATCTGAGCGCGGGTGTCTCCACGGGCGCCCGCGATGGCCATCGCCAACGTCGTGGTGACGCTCAACGGGGAGGCGATCGTGTTGCCGGCAGCGTCCTCAGCCACCATTCGGTCATAGAGATCGATGGAGAAGGCGTTCGTGTCCGATACCAGGCGGGAAAGCGTCGCTTCCTCCACGTCGGGGTCGACGTTCGGACCAGTTGCTTCAATCCCGGACAGCGGGGTCGGAGCGGAGCAGCCAGCAAGGGCGCCAGCGAGGAGCGAGCCGGACAGCGCGAGGAGGCGGCGGCGATGCATACCTGTACCTATTGGCCAGACCCACCAAAACGTGCGCATCGATCAAAGGCCGGCTAGATCGACCGCCGAGAGGAAACCGACATTACAGCCACCCGTTTACAGCCACGTACACAGACAATGGATTCCGTCGCGCTCCGTCGTGGTATCAAAGACGTCTTTCCGCTTCTCCTTGGCGTACTGCCCTTTGCGTTGGTCGTGGGCGTCGCGGCCTCGAACGCCGGTCTCGACCTCGAACTCGCCATCGGCATGTCGGTCATCGTCTTCGCCGGCGCCTCGCAGTTGGCCGCCCTCGAACTGATCAGGACAGACGCGCCGATCCTCGTAGTGATCGTCACCGCCGTCATCATCAATCTCCGAATGTTCATGTACTCGGCCTCTATCGCCCCCTACTTCCGGGATTTCGCGGCGAAGTGGAAGGCCGGACTCGCCTACATCCTCACCGATCAGGCCTACGCCCTGTCGATCGCGCGTTTCGAAACCGAAGAGGAGATTGATCGGCTGTCCTACTACGTCGGAGTTGCAGTGCCGCTCTGGATCGGCTGGCAAATAATGACCGTCGCCGGGATCGTCCTGGGCGCCCGGGTGCCCGACGCTTGGGGAATCGACTTCGCCGTGCCCCTCGTCTTCCTCGCCCTGCTGGTTCCCGCCGTGGAGGACCGGGCTACGATGGCAGCGGCGTTAGTGGGCGGAGGGATCGCCGTGCTGGGAGCGGGCCTCCCGCTCAATTTGGGCCTCCCCGTCGGCGCGTCAACTGGAATCATCGCCGGCGCTCTCGCCGAACGGGTGATGGCATGACGACGAGCTACGGCGAGCCGATCCTCTGGCTCACGATCGTGGTCATCGGGCTGCTCACCTTCATGATCCGGGTCTCCTTTATCGCGCTCTTCGGCCGCCTGGACGAGGTGCCACCCCGGGTCGATACGCTCTTGCGATACGTGCCGGCCGCCGTCTTGGCCGGGCTGGTCTTTCCCGAATTCCTCACGTTTGGAGCCAGCGGCCCGGCCATCGACAAGATAGCGGCCGGGGGAGCAGCCGTGGCTATCGCGTGGCGCACGGAAAACGTCCTGGCGACGCTTTTAGCCGGGATGGGAACCCTCTGGGTCTTCCGGTTTCTCATCTTATGATTACCCATAGGCCTATTCCCCCTGAAGGTGTAAGGGAAAGACATGCCCGACGACAAGCGGGGCCGCGAGAAACAGGCCAGAAACGCTGACCGACGACAGCGCGAACGGGCGATCGCGACGGAGCTCGACCGGATGGACGATCCGGAGCCCCCGATCGACGAAACCGAACTCGCCTTCTTCGAGACGGCGCTGGAGGAACTCAACTTCCCGGTGACCGGGAACGACGTCGTCTCCGAAATGGGCCATCGTGAAATCGAAGGAACCGAGGAAACCTTCAGCGTCGCGGAGCTGATCCCGGCGACCGAAGCCGAATTCTTCGAGGATCCAGAAGCGGTTCGCCAGCAAATCCAGCGACCGACGGTCGCGAAGGCGATGAAACGGATTCTCGAGGAAACCGGATCGAGACAGGGCGTCTCGCTCAAAGGCTCCAGGCGGGATGGCTACAAGAAGACCTTCGAGGAGCTCGAGGCCATCGACCCGATCGACGAGGACGAAGGGATTCAGGCGATCACCGACTGGATCATCGAGGAACTCCGGGAGTCCGGAAAGCTGCCAGGCTCGCGGGCGGTTCGAAGACAGGCCGCGAAGTACTGCCGATCGGTCGGTTACAAGGTGCAGAACGACGAGTGGCTCGGCGTCTGAGAGAACGGGTCAGTTTTTCCGGGCGACCGGTTCCGGAACTGCAACGTGGAGATCCCGAATGCCCAGTTCGGGCTAGGGGAGTGCGAGGACAAGCGAAGCGGGCGCTACAAAGTGTCACTGTAGCCCGGAACACGACCGAGCATGAATCCCCCCACCGGCTTGCTTAAACGAAGCGCAAGCGTTCCTCGGTAATCGTTCGATAACCGTTACAGAGAATAGCGAGTCATCGAAGAGGACACACTGGACGATGCGATAGGCGCCCGTCAGCAGAAGCTTAACTGTCGCCAACGGTGCGCCCAGAAACGGTTTCAAGGTGTTTTATCAGCGCCATCATGTCCTCGTCGCCGTGACCGAGGCCCCGCGTGGCGTTGGCCGCCTCGCGGGCCGCGCTCGTCGCCGGGAGGGGAATTTCGGCATCGCCACCGGCGTCGAGGACGAGGTTCAGGTCCTTGAACAGCAGGTCGACCGGGAACTGCGGATCGAACTCACGGTTCCGGACCAGCGGTCCCTTGTAGTCGTACAACGGCGCACCGAGGACCCCGTTCTGGATCACGTCGAGTACGTCATCTAGCTGGAGGTCCTGTCCGTCCGCGAACGCCAGCGCTTCCGAGAAGCCCTCCATCATGACCGCGAGCAGGAGATTCGTTGTTAGTTTCATGCTCGTTCCGTCCCCGACAGCACCGACGTGGCGGACGTCGCCGAACGCGTCGAGGAGCGGGCGAACCTCAGCCAGAGTTTCTTCGTCAGTACCGGCCAGAACGAGGAGTTCGCCACGTTCTGCAGGGCCGACTGTCCCGAGGACGGGCGCGTCGACGAATCGGCCGCCCGCCTCCTCGACGTTCTCAGCGACCTCCATCGTGACCTCGGACGAGACGGTACTGGTGTCGACGACGACCTGGTCGCGTTCCCGGTTCAGGCCGCGGACGACCCCGTCCCCGCCTAAAGTTACGTCCCGAAGCGCCTCAGGACCGGTAACCATCGTGACGACCACGTCGGAATGTCTCGCCAACGCCGCCGGCGTCTCGTAAGTGGTAATCCCTTCCTCGGCGAAGGGATCCATCTTCGAGGCAGTGCGGTTGAAGACACTCAATTCGAACCCGGCGGCGTGAACGTTCCACGCCATGGGCCGGCCCATCGCGCCGAGGCCGACGAAGCCGATTTGATCCATGTCGGAGATGCCTGTGCTCCACAACATTCAGTGTTCGGTGCCCGTCAGTAAACCGGTTGGATGTATCATGGTCGTAACTTGAGCAATACAAATTGGTTACTCTGGTAGCAGCATCGAAATGTGCACCCGGACCACGACTGGGCGAGAATCTGCGAGTCGGTTCGAGCGAAGTCGAATAGGCGAGCGTTCGGCGACCGAGTGGTCCGAAGGACCCGGTAGGTCGCCGATTCACTCGCGCGAACGAACGTGAGCGCGAGGCCGACGAGCGACCAGCGGGAGTGAGGAGTGCTTTTGGCGTAGCTTTTACCAGCAAGTGAGCAACGCGAACGAGCGCAGTAAAAGGTACGTGTGCGCCCGGAACACTAACTCCCGACGTCATCCCTGGCGGCGTGCCGCGTCTGTCGGGTAACCCTCGTGCCGGGCGTCTATCACGCGCCTGGGTTCTCCATCAATCATCGCGCCCCGGTAGGCTGGCTCGGATGGGGACTTTGGCGCGCATACGGGCCTAGGCGCGGTCGATTCAAAAGGCTTCCCGAGGGAAAGAACTGGTTTCATTACCGTCCTGTCCGTACCGTTGTCCGTGACTGTGGAGATCGCCGTCCTTCGACAGCGGATACAGGGACTCGACGCCGAAGCGTACGCAGCGGAGATCGAAGCGCGCCTCCCGGAGGCTGACGTTCGAGTCGCACAGACCCCCCAGGAAGAGCGCGAGGCCCTCGAAACCGCGACGATTGCGACGGGACTCGACATCGACCGCGAGATGCTCGAAGACGCCGCCAACCTCGAACTCTTCGCCTGCGTGTTCGCGGGCACCGAACACCTCCCGATGGAGGCACTGGCCGAACACGGCGTGACGGTAACCAACGCCTCCGGCGTTCACGCGCCGAACATCGCGGAACACGTCCTCGGCGGTATTCTCATGTTCGCCAGGGACTTTCCGACGGCCTGGCGGCGCAAGGAACGACGCGAGTGGCGAGCCTTCGAAACCCACGAACTCCAGGGCAGTACCGTCACCGTCGTCGGTCTCGGCGCGATCGGCAACGCTGTCCTCGAACGGCTCGAGCCGTTCGGCGTGGACACCATCGGACTCCGCTACAGCCCGGAAAAGGGCGGGCCAGCCGACGAGATCGGTGGGCTCTCCGACACCGACTGCTACGATGCCTTCGCCAGGAGCGACTACGTGGTCATCGCGACACCACTCACCGAGGGGACGGAAGGGCTTATCGACGCCGAGGCGCTCCAGACGATGCCGGCTGATAGCGTCCTGGTCAACATCGCCCGCGGGAAAGTGGTCGAGACCGATGCGCTGGTCCACGAGTTGCAGCGAAACGCCTTGCGGGGCGCCGTGCTTGACGTGACCGATCCCGAACCGTTACCCGCAGACCACGAACTCTGGAAATTGGACAACGTCTTTCTCACGCCCCACAGTGCAGGCTTCACGCCGAAGTACTGGGAACGGCGCGCTGATATTCTCGCGGAGAACGTCGACAGAGCAGAGCAGTCCGGATCCTTCCAAGACCTCGAAAATCAGGTCGTTCCCTAAAGCCAGCCCTCGGCCGCCAATAGCTCACCGTTGAGGATGCTCGCCCCAGCAGCGCCGCGGATCGTGTTGTGGGCCAGCACGTTGAACTGGACGCCGGACTCGGTTTCCTGCACGCCGCCAACAGCGATTCCCATCCCGTCACCGACCATCCGGTCGAGCCGGGGCTGGGGTCGATCCGGTTCCTCGAAGACTTTGACAAGCGGATCAGGAGCCGACGGAAGGTCCGCAGTCGGCGCGTCCCTGAATGCCGCCTCGACCGCTTCGACGGAGGGGTCGGACTCGAACTCCACGAAGACGTTTTCCAGGTGTCCGTCGATCGTCGGAATCCGGTTGCACGAGGCCGTGACCCCGGCGTCGAGCCACTCAATCGACCCCGCTTCGTACTCCCCGAGAAGCTTGCGGGACTCGTTTTCCATCTTCGTCTCCTCGCCACCGATGTGCGGGATGGCGTTGTCGATGATCTCCATGGAGGAGACGCCCGAGTAGCCGGCCCCAGAAACGGCCTGGAGTGTCGCGACGTGAATTCGCTCGATGCCGAACTCGGACAGGGCCGCGAGCGGGGGCACCATGGTGATCGTCGAACAATTGGGATTTTTAACGAGCGCGCCGTCCCAGCCGCGGTTTTCCTGTTGGATCTCGAGCAGTTCCAGATGGGACGGATTGACCTCCGGAATGACGAGTGGGACGTCCGGGGCCTGACGCTCGTTCGAAGAGTTCGAGGAAACCACGTAGCCCGCCTCGAGGAAATCCGGTTCGACCTGTTCGGCCACCGATGAGGGAAGCGACGAGAAGAGGAGGTCCACGTCCTCCGGGATCGCTTCCGGTGCCGTTTCCCGGACCGTTCGATCCGCGACGGCCTCTGGAATCGGCGTGTCGACGCGCCACTTGGCCGCCGAGCGGTAGGTTTCACCGGCGCTGTCTTCGCTCGCAGTGACGACCCGGATGGAGAACTCGGGGTGATCGGTCAAAAGCTGGATAAACCGCTGGCCGACGGCGCCTGTCGCACCGAGAATGCCAACCTCAATCATGGACGGGCTTCGTTATGCCGACCCTAAGCCCTTCTGATGCGCCGCGATCAGTTGAGTTTGCGAGTGACGTAGCCGGCGATGCGGTTACGCACGCCCTTGGACTCGATGTTCGTCAGCTCGGTCACACTTTCCTTGTTGTGATCGAAGTCGTCGGCCTGGAAGGCCTGGGGATAGCGTTCGAGCAGGATCGTGGCGGTCTTCTTGACGTAGTCGGGCTTGATGGCCATATCGCGGTGTACCGGCCGGTCCCGTTAAAACCATTCGTTCCGGATCGGGACAGCAGGGTGTTTTTGTGGGGATGTCCCGAAAGGAAGCCATGCTCACCATCAAGGACAGCGTCCACGACCACATCGAGGTCGGGGACCTCGGGGCGGCACTCCTTGACACCCCGCCGGTCCAGCGACTCAGACGCGTGAGTCAGCTTGGAACGGCCTCTCTCGTCTATCCCTCCGCAAATCACTCGCGGTTCGAGCACAGCCTCGGCGTCTATTCGCTTGCGACGAGCGCGCTCGATCGCCTGGAAGTCAGAGGCGAGGACGCGCGCACCGTCCGGGCGGCGGCGATGTTGCACGACATCGGCCATCTCCCATACAGCCACACGATCGAAACCCTACTCGAGAATTATACCGGACGGTATCACGACGACGTCGCCCACTTACTCGAAGAGGGCGCCATCGCGAGAGTTCTCGCGGAAAACCACGTTGACCCGGGTCGGGTCGCGGACCTGATCTCAGGGAAGAGCCGACTCGGACAGCTCATCGCCGGCGAACTGGACGTCGACCGGATGGATTACCTGGTTCGTGACGCCCACCACACCGGGGTGCCCTACGGATTCATCGACGTCGAGCGACTGCTCAGGGCCCTCCGATTTTACGACGGGAACCTCGTCCTCGCTGAGGGAAACGTCCAAACCGCCGAAAGTCTCCTGCTGGCCCGGGCGCTGATGAACCCGACCGTGTACAACCATCACGTCGCCCGTATCAGCAAGGCGATGCTCAAGCGAGCGACCGAACGGTTGATCGAGGCCGGAGCGGAGCCCCGATCCGTCGCTCGAATGGACGACCCGGAGCTACAGGTCGCCTTGCGCAACGAAGAAGGTGCGGCTCCCCTCGCAAACCGGCTCGCCGACAGACGCCTCTACAAACGGGCCATCTGGGCAGAATACGGGGACGTCGGTGACCAACGGGCCGGCTCTCTGCTGGACGCAACCCGGGCGGAGAAACGAGAGACCGAAGCCTCGATTGCGGAGCAGGCGGGTGTCGCCGTCGACGAGGTGCTCCTCGACGTACAGGAACCCCCGACAATGCGAGAGTCGACCACCGAGGTCGTCGTCAACGGGGAGATCAGACAACTCGGGGAGCAATCGACCCTCGTGAGCGCACTCGAGCGGGCTCAACTGGAACAGTGGCGGCTGGGCGTGTACGCGCCACCCGACCTGACCGAACCGATTGGCAAGGCCGCAGAGGCGGTTTTGGGGCTTGATTTGAACGGCCGGCGCATCGCCGAGACGGACTCGCCGGGGCGGTACGCGTCACTCTCGGAGTTTGGAGGTGTCAGGAAATGATTATCGACGGAACAATCGTCGCCGGATCGGAATTCGAACCAGTTGAAGGACGGGTAGTCGTCGAGGATGGGAGTATTCAGGCAGTCGAGGAGGCGGATACTTCGAGCGACGACATCGTCATTCCGGCCTTCGTCAACGCCCACACCCACGTGGGCGATTCGATCGCCAAAGAGGCCGGCGGCGGACTCAGCCTCGAAGAACTGGTGGCCCCTCCCGACGGCCTCAAACATCAGTTGCTGGCCGAGGCAAGCGAAGCCGAGCAGGTCCAAGCGATGGCTCGGAGCCTATCCTTTATGCAAGCCTCCGGAACGGCGACGATGCTCGACTTCCGGGAGGAAGGCAAACAGGGGGTCAAAGCGCTTCGAAAAGCCGCCGAAGGACTCGACATCAAGGCCTTAGCGTTCGGCCGTGGAGACCCAGCAGTCCTCGACGTCGCTGACGGCTACGGTGCAAGCAGCACGAACGACGGCGAATTCGGGCCAGCGAAAGAGGCAGCCGCGGATGCTGGAAAGCCCTTCGCGATCCACGCCGGCGAGCGAGTTGCCTCCGACATTCACCCAGCGATCGACCTCGATCCGGACCACCTCGTTCACATGGTCCAGGCCGAGAGAGAACACTTCGAACGAGTCGGCGCAAACGATATCCCGATCGTCGTTTCCCCGCGGTCGAATCTCGTTACCGGGGTCGGCTTCCCGCCTATCAGCGAGATGCTCGATTACACGACGGTCGCACTGGGGACGGACAACGTCATGCTGAACAACCCCTCGATGTTCCGAGAGATGGAATTCGTCGCGAAGTTCACCGAAGTCTCCGCCACAGCGATTCTCGACATGGCCACTCGAGCCGGTCGGAGAGTCACGAACCAGCCAGGTGGCATCATCGCCCCCGGCGAACCGGGCGCGCTGGTCGTCCTGAACGGGGACAGCGACAACCTCGCCGGGTATCAGGACCCCGTCAGAGCGGTCGTCCGACGGGCTGGTGTCGACGACGTCAAAGCGGTCCACCTCCCCGAGAGTTAAACCCTCAAGCGTCGAAAGCCCACCAATGAGTCTCTACAATCGCATCGTCGTTCCGACCGACGGCTCGCCGTCGAGCCAGCCAGCGATCGACCACGCCGTCGAGCTGGCAGCCGTCCACGATGCGACCATCCACGCGGTGTACGTGATCAACCTGGCGAGCTTCTCGGGCGTCCCAACGGAGGGTACCTGGGAAGGGGTATCGACCGCGCTGGAGCAGGAAGGCAACGAGGCACTCGTCGCAGTCGAGAAAGCCGCCGAGAAACGCGGCGTGGCGGTCGAGCAGGTTCGCCTGGAGGGGCGCCCCAGTCGACGGATCGTCGAATACGCCGACGAGAACGACTGTGATTTGATCGTGATGGGGACCCACGGTCGCGGCGGTCTCGATCGGTTGCTGCTCGGAAGCGTGGCCGAACGGGTCGTTCGAGCCGCAACCGTGCCTGTCATGACCGTCCAGAGTCCGGTCGGAACGGACCCGGAGGATTTCCCCGACTGAGTTACTCCTCAACCGGAACGGCCGCGCCGCTCGTCACGGCAGTCGCGTCACTGCAGAGTGCCAGCATCGTCCGGGCGATGTCCTCGGGATCGGTCCAGGCCTCGAAATCGGCCTCCGGAAACATCTCGCGGTTGTCCGGGGTGTCGATCACGGTCGGCATGACGGCATTTGCCCGAACGACCCCCGCGTTCTCCTCGGCGATGGTCTCAGTGAGCAACCGAATCCCGGCCTTCGCCGCTCGATAGGGGCCGTCTCCCTCACCGCCTTCGAGCGATGACGTCGCGCTGACGGAAACGATTGCGCCTTCACTTTCCTGGAGGGCCGGGAGCGCGTGTTTCGAGGTTAGGAACGCCGTCTTTAGGTTCACGTCGAGGACCGTCTCGAACTCGCCACGCTCAGTTTCCTCGATCGGATTGCCCCCGGCCCACATCCCGACGACGTTCAACAGGTAATCGAGCCGTCCGTGGGTCTCGAGGACCGATTCCATCACTGATTCGACCGCTGCCTCCTCGGTGAGATCGGCGGCGAAGAAGTCAATATCGACGGTCGAAAGGTCCGCATCCGTCCCCTCCGGCTCGCTTCGGGACGTGCCCACGACCGTGGCGCCGGCCTCCGCAAAGGCCTTTGCAGCATGACTGCCGAGCGTGCCGGAAACGCCTGTGATCAGTACTACCTCGTCGGTGAAATCGAAGGAAACATTCATGCCAATTGTTACTCGTTCACGAGCAAAAAATCACGGTTCGATGACCAGCTTGCCGAAGAACTGTCCGTCCATCACCGCCTCCTGAGCGGCAGCAGCTTCCTCTAGGGCGTAGCTCTCCGCAACGAAGGGCTCGAGATCCCCCGTCTCAAGCAGTGAAGCCAGTTCCGAGAGCACCGGGGCGAATGAGGGCGTGTTGAACATACTCATCAACACGAGCGAGAGGTCTTTCCCCCGCGCTGCCGCAATGTTTTCGAAGCCTGCGTCCGGTTCGGTGTTTCCGATTCCGACGACCCGGGTTCCGACGTGAGCGACCGACGCGTCGAATTGGAGGTAGTCGTCGAGTCGGTGGTCGAGGATGACGTCAGGCCGCCCAGTCTCCAGGACGGCTTCTTCGAGGTCCTCCCGCCGGTAGTCGATGGCGTAATCAGCACCCAACGAGCGCAGTCGCTCGTGATGGGTCGGCCGACCTGTGGCGATTACCTCGGTGCCAGCCGCATCCGCGATCTGGACGGCCGCGTGGCCCACGCCGCCGGAGCCGCCGTGGACGAGCACCGTTTCGCCGAGGGTTAGATCCGCGTGATCGATGAGCGCTCGCCAGGCAGTGACCCCAACCAGGGCGATTGCGGCTCCGTCCCGAAACGACGTTTCGGTCGGGAGGTGGGCGAAGTGATCAGCCGGGCCGACGGCGTACTCGGCGTAGGTTCCTTGCCGATCCCGTCCCAGGCCGGTGCCGAAGACTCTATCTCCAGGCTCGAAGCCGGACGCCTGGGAGCCGACTGCAGTCACGGTGCCTGCGAGGTCGGCCCCGGGGATCATCGGCAGTCCCGCTGGGGTATACTCACCTGAGCGAAAGTAGGTATCGACGGGATTGATGCCGGCGGCCCCAACGTCGATCAAGAGTTCCGTTCCCCGAGGTTCCGGTCGATCGACCGACTCGACGGCGAGGACCGAGGGGTCACCGTATTCGTGATAGCGAACGGCTCGCATACCCTATCCGAGCGTTGCCAGCCCGATAAATGCCACACCCGAACGGCCCGGACGTTTATGCGCGGTCCACCCCCCACTAGACCCATGCGACTGCAGGAGCACCGGGCGAAGGCGGAGTTCGCCAAAGCCGGGATCGAAACGCCGCCAGGGTCCACCGCGACGACCGTCACCGAAGCCGTGGAAACGGGCCAGGAATTGGGATTTCCCGTAGCCGTGAAGGCCCAGGTCCCCGTCGGCGGCCGAGGCAAAGCTGGTGGCATACAAATTGTGGAGTCCGCCACAGAACTGGAAGCGGCAGCCGAGGAGATCCTGGGCATGGACCTCAAGGGCTACCAGGTGGAGACCCTCCTAATCGAAGGGGCCGTCGAGTCCGCCAACGAATTGTACGTGGGCGTGACGATGGACCGCGAGGAAAAGCGGCCAGTCGTGATGGCCTCCAGAAAAGGTGGCGTCGACATCGAGGCAGTCGCAAAGGAAACCCCGGAGGCGATCGGTCGCGAGCATATCGACCCGTCGTTCGGTCTCCTCCCCTATCAGGCCCGCAATGTGGTCTATCGGGGAGATATCCCGGATGGAGTCGCGGGTGAGGTCGCCGACGTTGTCAAGACGCTCTATTCGCTCTGGAACCGACGGGACGGGACCGAGGCCGAGATCAATCCCCTCATCGTCTCGGAAAGGGGTGACCTGATCGCCGTGGACGCGGTGTTGAATATCGACGACGACGCGCTGTTCCGGCAGCAGGAACTCGCCACTGCTGGCGCGGAAGAGCGCCTGGACGAACTCGAGGCCAAAGCCGACGCTGCTGGCCTGGAGTACGTCTCACTTTCGGGGACCGTCGGTGTCGTGGGCAACGGGGCCGGGCTCGTGATGACGACCCTGGACCTCATCGATCACTTTGGCGGGGAAGCGGCGAACTTCCTCGATGTGGGCGGTGGAGCCGACGCAGACCGTGTCGGCTCGGCGCTGGACGTCGTCTTCAGCGATCCAACCGTCGAGGTGGTTCTAGTGAACATCTTCGGCGGCATCACCCGCGGCGACGAGGTCGCGGCCGGCATCAACCAGGCACTCGAGGCGTACGAGACCCTTCCAAAGCCGGTGATCGTCAGGCTGACCGGGACCAAGGCTCGTGAGGGCCGGGAGCAGTTAACCGACGCTGTCCACACGGAAGCGACCTTCGAGAGCGCAGTAAAACGGGCCGTTTCCCTGGCCCAGGAGGGCAAGCAATGAGCATCCTCGTCGACGAGGACACCCGGGTGGTCGTCCAGGGGATCACCGGCTCACAGGGTGCGTACCACACCGAAGCCATGCTTGAGTACGGAACGAACGTCGTTGCCGGAGCCGTCCCTGGTCGCGGGGGACAAACCGTCGCCGGCGTTCCGGTCTACGACAGCGTCGAACAAGCCGTCAGGGAGGAGTCCGTCGACGCTTCGGTGGTCTTCGTGCCGCCAGCGTTCGCGAAAGACGCCTTGTTCGAGGCGCTGGCCGCGGATCTGGACCTGGTAGTGGCGATCACCGAAGGGATCCCGGTGCAGGATATGGCAACCGTGGCAAAACGAATGGGAGAAACGGAAACCCGGCTAATCGGTCCGAACTGTCCCGGAGTCATCACTCCCGGGCAAAGCAAACTCGGGATTCTACCCGGTTCAGTCTTCGAACCCGGCTCAGTCGGAGTTATCTCCCGGTCGGGGACTCTCACCTATCAGATCGTCGAGAACCTGACAGCGGAGGGAATCGGCCAGTCGACGGCCGTCGGGATCGGTGGGGACCCGATCGTGGGTACCGAGTTCCAGTGGATCCTGTCGGCCTTCGAAGCAGATCCCGAAACCGAGGCCGTCGTCCTGATCGGGGAAATCGGCGGCGAGGACGAGGAAGCGGCGGCAGCATATATCGAGCGAGAGATGGACACGCCCGTGGTTGGCTTCGTCGCCGGACGGACCGCGCCGACTGGAACGCGGATGGGACACGCCGGTGCGATCGTCTCCGGGTCCGGTACCGGAACGGCAGCGAGCAAAATCGAGGCCTTCGAACGAGCGGGCGTCCCGGTCGGGGAAACGCCGAGTGAAGTGGCTACCCTCGTGGGGTCGACGTTAGCCGATCAGTCCGACTGATAGTACACGATCTCGATCGGTCGTTCAAGGACTGGATCGTAGCCTGGGTCCTCGGGGAGCCGCGTCAACGAGTCGGCTCCCTTCGAAGCCGCGGCTGCGAGGACGAGTGCGTCGATAATGTCATCGGTTTTTGAGGCACCAATCATCGGCGCGTACGAGGGTTCAGTCAGCCGCTCGACGCCGTCGTGATAGGCGGCTACTAAGGACTTGTCGACACTTTCGAGGACTTCCAAGCGAGCCTCGCGGCCGGCCTCGGTTGCTTTCGAGGCCGCAATCGGGTTCCCACCGTTCAGCCCAGCAAAGCAGAGTTCTGGGTGGGCTTCGAGGATCTGATCCGGAGCGATTTCGCCCGAGTATTCCTGCAGGAACGCGTCGAGTTCGCGGATGCGGGGGACGATGGCCCAGACCTGGTTCTGCACGCTGAAATCCTTCGGTTGCTGGCGCTCTTTTGCTCGCTCGATGTTCGGCGCGTAGACGGCCTCCCGGGTCGGCGTGAAAAAGACACTTCCCTGACGGGTGCCACCGAGTTTCGAAGCCGTGGCACTGTCACAGGCTCGTTTGCCCGACTCACACAGTCCGATCGGGATGTCGATCAGGAGCTGTTCGGCGTCGCTGTGGGCCCGCCACAGGTTCAGTATCGTGGGATAAAACGAGACCGTCGCGGATTCGTTCTCGATGCTGGCGGCGACCCATCCGTTCCCGGCCCAGTCGACGCCGATCGCTTTCGGCATAGTAAAGAGACGCCGCTTTCGGTATTGAGTCCCCGTGGAGGGGCAGACTTTGCCGACGAGCAGCGAAAACCGGAGGATTAATCGGAAAACGAGACCGGCGCCGAACTTTCCGTCGGGGTACTCGTCGGTTGCCGGTCTGTCGTTTCGGTCGGTGCGTTCACGAACAGCGCGTGTCCCATTACGGCGATCGGTAGTAATCCACCCGTCGCGAGTGCGACCTCCAGGGGCATCCCGGCTGCCAGTAGCAGTCCGCCGACGCCGAGGAGTGAAAGTGGAATGAAAGCAAGGACGTAGTCATAATATGTCGTCATCAAATAACCAATTTATACTATCACTATGGTACGTAAAAACCTTCTGAAATGGTTAACCGTGGGTTCCTCATAACTTATGGCTCCCACGGGTGTCCCCTCCACCCACCGATTCAATCGCGGAGTTCCATCGCAATAACAAATGCCAGAACCAGCCATGGAACCGCTCCTGCTAGCTCCCCAAGACCTTCGGGGAAAACCCAGCCAAGGAGTATGCCGGCCGGGATGAAGCTCAACAGTGCCCATCCCAGGCGGCGTTTCTCTATTCGGAGATAGGCATAGGCGAGTAGGGGCCCGCCGACAAGAAGCAACAACAAGCCCCATATTGCCAGGGCCAGGCCAGCCAGCGCCGGGATAGGCCCGACCGTAGTGTCCGCCGTGGTCAAGATGTCGGGGCCATAGATTCCGGCTAGCAACGCGATGGCTCCGACGATTGAGGTGGGACCCGCCCAGCGTAGCAATCGGCTTTCCTGCCAGTCTCGATACACCAGCCCCGCGATACCGATGAGGAGACCGACACTCCCGACGAGCACCAAGACTGGCAAGAGGACCCGTTCGATCCAAATCGGACTGAACACCGCCGGATCGAAGAGGTATGAGTCACCCTGTTCGTAGCCGAACCAGGTCGGCGGCATCGAGCCGATAAAAAGGAGGAGGCCACCGGTAACGGTGATCCCCGCACCGAGATTCCGCCATCGGTCACTCATGATCACTCGCCTCCCGAAATCGCCACTGTTTGCCCACCTCGCGTGGTAATGATGAAGGCCTCGTCGAGAACTGCCGGCGGGTTCAACCAGGTATCCGACCGCAGGCCACCGGTGACCGCCCAGGGAACATCACCACGGTCTGCGGAAAATCCTACGAGGCTCCGCTCCGAACCTGGTCCTTCCGAAAGGGTCAGCAGGCCAAGCACCTGCCCGTCGGTGGCTGCCGTCAGGACCCCGTCGCCGACGTAGGAACACCACCGTGAGTCCAGGCCCGACGCAGTCCGATCCAAGGCAAACGCCGCGGCGCCGGCCTCCGGAGGTTGTTCGACGGCGTAAACCGAATCAGGGGTAACGACCAGGTTCTGGAGGGCCATGTAATCCCCGCGGGTATACGAGAAGCGCTCAGTGCCGTCGGTTGCGTCGAGGCTGATCACCCCCTCGTCGCCCCCCACGAAACAGGCGCCCTCGTCGAGGACCGGGGCGGATTCGACGTGGGCCTCTCGGCTCCACAACCGCTCGCCGGTATGAGTCGAGAGTGCTTGGAGGCCCCGATCCGTTTCCAGAACGACGATGTCCCCGCTTGCCGCGGGCTGGAGACGGGTATGACCCCGCGAGAGTGAAACCTGCCATAACTGTGACCCATCCGATTCGTAGGCCCTGACCGAATCACTCCCCTGGGCGATCAGCGTCTCCCCAACCACTGTCGGCGGCGAAACGGCCTCCTGAGAATCTCGACGCCACGACACGGATCCGTCCGCCGGATCGAGGGCCGCCAGGCCGTCTTCGAGACCGACGAGAACCTGGCCGGTAGGACCGACTCTGGGGGCGATCGTCTCCGGTCGATACGTGGAATATCGCTCGGTTTCGGTGACTGGGAGCGTCTCGCTCTCCCACTCGAGCTCACCTGACAGAAGCGATACGGCGTGCACCCTGTCCGGGTCGGCCACGAACACGCGATCGGTGCCGACGACCGGCGCGCTTGCAACCACTCCGACGCCGTCCTCGGTCGGAATGTCGAGTTGCGTGCTCCAGCGAACCGACAACGGTGGGTTCGGGACCGTCGTGTTCGCAAAGCCCGTGTTCGCAGCGTCGCCCTTCTCTGTCGGCCAATGGCCACCGGGCACCGACTCAAATGGCCCAGTAGGGGTTGCATCGATGGCAATGGTCTCCGCGGCCGACGGGCGGCCGGAATCCGGACACGAAGAGGAACAGCCAGCGATGGCGGTCACTCCCGCCGCCGCAAAAATACCACCTGCTTTCCGGAGGAAGTCCCGGCGCGCCTCGTCCATTACCAGACACTACCCCAACGTCGGGCAAATACGTTCGGAACGGTTCGATCGGTGATTGAGCCTTCGGGCCGTCCGAAATGGAGGAAATCAGAGAATCCGACGAGTCAGTCAACCGACCCGGACTGGCTGTCACTCGGGATGGACGACCGCCAAGCAGTCCGAACATTCGACGTAGTATTCGGTATCCCCCTGCCGATCGTATTCGATAAGGACGTCTGGGGATCCGACCGTGGTTCCACACCGCGGGCAGCGACCGATACGGGAAGTTTGTTTCGACATTTCGAAGGGTGAGGTGTGACACGAGGGCCAAACGCCCTCTACTACGGGATATGAGGAGCGGGATAAAAACGATATCCCATGCGGAGTGAAAGTGAAGCTCGGAGTGCTACTCGGCTGGCCCAGTTTCGATCGGCGCCCGAATGATGTTCCCCCACTCGGTCCAGGACCCATCGTAATTCCGCACGTCCTCGAATCCGAGGAGTTCGTGCAGCACGAACCACTCGATCGAGGAGCGTTCGCCCACGCGACAGTAGGTAATGACGGACTGATCGCTTTCGATGCCGGCGTCCGCGTAGAGCGCGGCGAGTTCCTGCTCGTTCTTAAAGGTTCCATCGTCGTTCAACACGGAACTCGTCGGCACGTTCCTGGCACCGGGGATGTGGCCGCCCCGCTGGGCCGTCTCGCCCATACCTTCGGGGGCGATGACCTCGCCAGTGAACTCCGCAGGCGAACGGACGTCCACGAGAGGGACACCGGACTCGATGGCCTGTTCGACGTCGTTGCGGTAGGCTCGGATGCTCTCGTAGGGGCCGGATCCGTGGTACTCTCGCTCCGGGAACTCGGGCACGTCCTGGGTGAGCGGATAGTCGTTTGCCACCCAGTAGGGCTTCCCACCGTCGATGATCCGCACGTCGTCGTGGCCGAAGTATTTGTACTCCCAGTAGGCAAAGAGGGCAAACCAGTTCGGGACGTTTCCGCCCCCGTAGATGACCACTGTCGTATCCGCGTCGATCCCGGCCGCGCCGTTGAGACGTTCGAACGCCTCGCGGTCCAGAACGTCCCGGGCGACCGAATCGCTGAGGTCCGCTTCCCAATCGAAAAAGGTTGCCCCGGGAATGTGGCCCGCCTCGTAGGGCGTGTACTCGGACTCGGCGGTGACAGTCGGATTGTTTACTTCGAGGAGTCGATACGAGGACGCGGGGTCCTGAAACTCCTCGAGGTGTGATTCGACCCAATCGGCGCTCACGAGCGGTTTCGGTTCGGTTTCGGACATTCACTTCAACAAACGACCGCTGGTACCATACCCCTTAGAGTACCTGCGATGGCGTCCGGTGGCTCTGACAGCGGTTACCACCGGTCGGTACCAAGCCCCGGCGTCTGCAGGCAGTTTGCATCGTTCTCGGGGTTCTAAACTCGTGCCGGAAAGAAGCGAGTTCGTCTGCTATCAGGTGGCCAACACCTTCTTTGCAGCCGAATTTGCCGATACCTGCGAGCCGCTTCAGTTGGTCACCTCCGGCATTGGACCCGCTTGGTATCGGTCTTCAAACATTGAGGGAATCACCACAGATTCAGGGCTCAGAGATAGCAGCACCATTTGCTGCATTTTGGGAGGAGCGGCATGAGTTACCGACTGAGGAAGGGTTGAGAGGCCACGGTACAGTTATACTCCATGGCTCCCGATTCCGACCATCTCCAAAACGTCCCGGACGGCTGTGGCTGTGCCGAAGTCTGGGAAGTGCTTTCTGCCGAACGGGACGAAGCGGAGGCGGAGGAGGATTCCTGACGGATCGGTGAGCGAGCAGGTCGATCCCCGTTACCCGAACGGTAAAACGTCTGTGGGCTGATAGCTTGAGTCAGACGCTTCGAACGACCTCGAAGCCGTGAACACACAGTATGACAGAGGAACACAGTGGAGAACCGAACCGCCGCGAGCCGACAGGCGAACCGGTCGTTCGTGGCGATCCGGAGCTAGCTGGCGGGCGTGCACAGTCAGCGATCGAATTCGATCCGGCTGATCCCGAGAGCTTGGAGGACGCAGAACGCGAAGTTCGATCCTTCGCGAGAACCGTCGAAACGACGTCGGCCTTCGAAATGCTGTGTGGCGCCGCGGCGAGTGCCACGCTCGTTCGCGGGGAGGGATCGTACAGTAACGCTGCCGAGCGGGCCGGCGAAGACGTAAGCGTCAACTTTCTGCGGAAGTGGGCCCGCGTTCACGATTTGCCGCTGGCGGTCAGACGACACATCGCGCTTCGCGAAATCGTTCCGTCGGCAGCCCAACACATCGCGAGAGTCCAAGGTGATGCCCGGTACCTTTTGGCCTGGGCCATCATCGATCATGACCTCTCTGTCAGGGAGGTCCGCTCGATTGCAAGCGATGTTCGGGACGGGGAGCCGATACGGGAGGTATTGGAGCGGTACGACGCGTTGCCTGGCACGAAAGAAGTCAGCCTGCCGACCGACGTGTATCACGAACTCAGACTGCGGGCCGCAAAGGAAAAACGCGACCTCGATGCAATTATCGCCGAAGCCGTCGAGCAGTGGCTCGAAACCGGCACTGAAGAGTGACAGTTTCCTGACGAGAGAGCCCGTTCGAAATTGAGTTGGGGTTCCCCAATGCGCACTACTATACCAGCAAGGCGGTTAGGGGACCGATGATGAGTGACCAAATCGACGACTGGTGGCCAGATCGACTGGCTGTCGACGTTCTCGATCAGAACGCCCACCCGCTCGGGCCGATGGAGGAAGACTTTGACTACGCCGATGAGTTCCAGCAACTCGACCTCGAGGCGGTGAAAGCCGATCTCAAGGATCTAATGACGACCTCACAGGAGTGGTGGCCGGCAGATTTCGGCCACTATGGACCGCTTTTCATTCGAATGGCCTGGCACAGTGCCGGCACGTATCGAACTACGGACGGACGTGGCGGTGCGGCCGGTGGGCGTCAGCGGTTCGCGCCGCTCAACAGTTGGCCAGACAACATTAACCTCGACAAGGCTCGCAGACTCCTCTGGCCGATCAAGGAGAAATACGGTCGCAAACTCTCCTGGGCGGACCTGATTGTGCTGGCCGGGAACGTCGCTCTCGAATCGATGGGCTTTGAAACAGTCGGTTTCGCCGGCGGGCGCGAAGACGCCTGGGCCCCGGACGAGGGCGTCGATTGGGGGCCAGAAGGGGAGTGGATGGGCGACGAGCGTCACGACGAGGAGGGCAACCTCGAAGGCCAAGTCGCCGCCGACCACATGGGGCTGATTTACGTGAACCCGGAAGGACCAAACGGCGAGCCTGAGCCCCTCGAATCGGCGAAGCTCATTCGACAGTCCTTCAGCCGGATGGCGATGAACGACGAGGAAACAGTCGCCCTGATCGCAGGTGGCCACACGTTCGGGAAATCCCACGGCGCCGGTCCCGAAGACAGTCTCGGCCCGGATCCCGAAGCCGCACCGATGGAACAGCAAGGACTGGGCTGGGAGAGCGACTACGGCACGGGGAAAGGCCCCGATACGATCACGAGCGGAATCGAGGGGGCCTGGAACGCCTGGCCGACGATGTGGGACACGTCCTATCTCGATAACCTGCTCGACTACGAATGGGAGCTGGTCGAGAGTCCGGCCGGTGCCTGGCAGTGGACCCCGAAAGAGGAGGAGGCCCACGGCACCGTTCCGGATGCCCACGAGCCCTCTGAGAAACACGCGCCGATGATGATGACGACGGACGTCGCGCTGAAGAAGGACCCTGACTACCGGGAGATCATCGAGCGGTTCCAGGAGCATCCCGATCAGTTCCAGGAAGCCTTCGCGAAGGCCTGGTACAAGCTCATCCATCGGGATATGGGCCCGCCGTCCCGGTTCCTCGGGCCGGACGTGCCAGATGAGGAGATGTTGTGGCAGGACCCGGTCCCCGACGTCGATTACGAGTTGGTCGACGACGCCGAAATCGCGGAGCTCAAATCGACGATCCTCGAGTCGGATCTCACTGTCACCCAACTGGTCAAGACCGCCTGGGCCGCGGCCTCAACGTATCGCGATAGCGACAAGCGCGGTGGCGCAAACGGGGCCCGCATCCGCCTCGAACCCCAGAAAAGTTGGGCGGTAAACGAGCCCGCCGAACTCGAGTCAGTGCTTGAAACGCTGGAGGAGATTCAAGCCGACTTCAACGGCTCGCAAACCGAGGGGACGAAGATTTCCCTCGCCGACCTGATCGTGCTGGGCGGAAATGCAGCCGTCGAGCAGGCAGCGGCCGATGCTGGCTACGACGTCTCCGTGCCCTTCGAGCCGGGGCGGACGGATGCTTCGCAGGAACAGACCGACGTAGAATCGTTCAATGCACTCGAACCGGCGGCCGACGGATTCAGGAACTATCTCGGTGACGAGGCTGACCGGAAAGCGGAGGAAATCCTCGTCGATCGAGCAGATCTGCTGTCCCTGACCGCCTCCGAGATGACGGTGCTCGTCGGCGGCATGCGGGCACTCGGTGCGAACCACCAGGGGACCGATTACGGCGTCTTCACCGACCGACCTGGTGAGCTGACGAATGACTTCTTCTCGAACCTGCTCGACAACGGAACGGAGTGGGAATCGGTGTCCGAGGATGACTACCTCTTCGAAGGCTACGATCGGGATACGGGCGAAAAGCTCTGGACGGGAACTCGTGTAGACCTGCTCTTCGGTTCGAACTCACGGCTCCGCGCCATCGCGGAGACCTACGGTGCCGAAGACGGGGAAGAAAAATTGGTCCATGACTTCGTCAGCGCCTGGAGCAAAGTCATGCAGTTGGATCGCTTCAACCTCGAATAGGGGGAAGTTCGGACCCGGGATCTGCGTTCTGTTTGCGCTTCGATTCTCCCCTCTCAGCGATCGACTTCTCCCATTATCGTGTCCAAACTGCCAAGCGTCGCGATGAGGTCCGAGAGGTATTCGCCCTTTGCCATCTCCGGGAGCGCAGCGAGATTCGAGAACGACGGCGCTCTGATTTTGAACCGAGCCGGTGTTTCCGTTCCGTCGGCCCGAATGTATATTCCCAGTTCGCCCTTGGCTGATTCGACGGTCTGGTAGCACTCACCATTCGGTTTGAGGGTTCGGGGGACGTTGGCCTGGAGGTTTCGGTCGTCCTCGGGCCAGTCTTCGAGGATATCCACACACTGACGAACTATTTTTGCGGACTCCTCCACCTCCTGCATTCGCACCAGCAGTCGGGCGTAATTGTCCCCCGCAGATTGAGTTGCGACCTCCCAATCGAGTTCGTCGTAGTAGCCGTAAGGGTCGTTCCGACGAATGTCGTGCTCGATACCGGATCCCCGTGCCACCGGCCCAGTGACCCCATAGGTTTTGGCCACCTCGGGTGGAAGAACGCCTTTGTCGATCGACCGCATTTGGATGATCTCGTTGTTGCTGAGTAGATCGTGATATTCGTCCATCCGGGAGGGGATGTCGGCCAAAAAGGACCTGATCTTCTCGAAGAAGGCCTCCCGAGGGTCAGGAAGACCCCAGACGACGCCGCCGACACGGAAGTAATTGAACAGTAGCCGCTGTCCCGTGAGGTCTTCGAGGATGTCCTGGACTCTCTCCCGATCTCTGATGGCGTACATGAACGTGGCCGAGAAGTCACCGACGACGTCGAGCGCGTAGGCCCCCACTGCGAGTAAATGGGCGAGGATTCGGGAGAGTTCAGCGGACATCGTGCGAACGATCTGCGCGTATTCTGGGACCTCTATATCGGCCAGCGTCTCGATGCAGCGGGCGTATGACCATTCGCTGAGCAGTCCGGCACCACTCCAATCCCACCGGTCAGGGTAGGGCATGATCTGATGTCGATACGTGCCATTCTCACACATTTGCTCCTCACATCGGTGTATGTAGCCGATTTCGGGGGCGACGTCGGCGACTTGCTCGCCGTCGAGGACGGTCTTCAGATGAAGAACGCCATGAGTTGCCGGG
>Ga0207714_1000145_pt1 | contig 45672 bp, 67 predicted proteins | sample PonA232FremontCA_2_FD_187270 | JGI IMG/M metagenome (GOLD analysis project Ga0207714, IMG submission 187270) | Marine sediment microbial community from Fremont, CA, USA - Pond A23 Sediment 2 (SPAdes) | ecosystem: Environmental > Aquatic > Marine > Unclassified | place: USA: Fremont, California... | reverse complement strand
ACGGGGGGCAAGCCGATCTACAGTCGGCTGCTCTACCAGGCTGAGCTAAGGGCGGGCATCTGAGCATACCCGGTGGCCGGGATTAAACGTTACCTTTCGATGTCGTCTGTCACCGTCATTCGGATGTCATACACGCCGAATAATTTATTTATATGCCCGGGGAACCGAAGACTAGTGAGCAAAATAACGTTCCGGGCTGACGACGACCTCGTCGAGGCCATTGAGCGGTTCGATGCCTCGAAGAGCGAGGTCATGCGAGAGGCGCTCCGTCAGTATCTCGACTCCCACGAAGACCCCGCTACAGAGCGTGGATCCTCGCCGGAGACCGGAACGATTGATGAACTCATTGCCGATCGGGTCGATACTCTTGTTGCCGAGGCCATTGATCGACACCTTCAGACACCCGATGTCAACGTGAACGTGACTCTTGAGGGTGACACAGCGGCTGTCGACGAGCAGGCCCAGGACGGGCGTATGACATACGAGTCCGCTGACCCGGCTATGTCTGACGACGAACTCACCTGTGAGCAGTGTGGCGCCTCGCTTGATCCCGATGACGTGTACTGTCCGAACTGTGGTGAGAAGGTTTCCCGCCGGCTGTTTTGTGAGTGTGGGGACGAAATCCGATCCGACTGGGCGTTCTGTCCGAGCTGTGGCCGACGCACGCCAGCGGCGGACGTTCTCGACGGTGCCGACAGACACTGACGCCGGTGTACGACGCTAATGTCTTACACGGCCGGTACCTTTATTACATGTGGCGATAACCACTTAGATGCGTAAGACGGTCGTCTTACACCTGCGGCATGTGACGCGGTCCCGCGGTACATGACCGTCTTCATCGCAACACGGGGAGACCAACTATGGAGCGTGTGACACTCCGCATCCCAAAACAGCAAATCGAACAGGTCGAACGGATGGTCGAATCCGGCCAATATCCGAATCGAAGCGAGGCGATCCGGGCCGCCGTACGCGACATGATCGACGAAGAAGCCGATCCCGTCGAGCGACAGCCCGACCCCTTTGCGAGGGCATAAACCATGCAAGACATCGTCCAAGAGGCTCTTGACAACGCGGAACGAGAACAGCGCGAGACGGACTTTGACGGCGACGAATTCGGCGATCCGCGGATTGTGATCGTCGGCTGTGGCGGCGCTGGTAACAACACCGTCAATCGATTGTACAACATCGGCGTCGACGGCGCCGAGTCGATCGCGATCAACACGGACAAACAGCACCTGCAGATGATCGAGGCCGATACGAAGATCCTCGTCGGCAAGTCCCTGACGGAGGGACTCGGTGCCGGCGGTGACCCTTCGATTGGCGAGCGCGCCACCGAGATGGCGCAGTCAACGATCAAGGAGGTCTTGGGGGAGGCCGACTTGGTCTTTGTCACCGCAGGAATGGGTGGCGGTACCGGTACCGGCGCCGCCCCTGTTGTCTCGAAGATCGCCAAGGAACAGGGGGCAATCGTCGTCGGAATGGTTTCAACGCCGTTCAACGTCGAACGCGCCCGGACGGTCAAGGCCGAAGAAGGCCTCGAAAAGCTCCGAGACGAGGCCGACTCGATCATCGTTCTTGATAACAACCGGCTGCTCGATTACGTCCCGAACCTGCCCATCGGCAAGGCCTTCTCGGTGATGGATCAGATCATCGCCGAGACGGTCAAGGGCATTTCGGAGACGATCACACAGCCGAGCCTGATCAACCTGGACTATGCCGACATGACGACGATCATGAACCAGGGCGGCGTGGCCGTGATGCTTGTCGGCGAAACCCAGGACAAGAACAAGACCGACGAGGTCGTGCGGGATGCGATGAATCACCCTCTGTTGGATGTCGATTATCGTGGTGCATCCGGCGGACTTGTGCACATTACCGGCGGTCCAGACCTCACGCTCAAGGAGGCCGAGGGCATCGCCGACAATATCACCGAACGGCTTGATGCCAGTGCAAACGTCATCTGGGGCGCGCGGATCCGCGACGAATACAAGGGTAAGGTTCGGGTGATGGCCATCATGACCGGCGTTCAGTCAGCTCAGGTCCTCGGCCCGACCGCCCAGCGACAGGCCGACCGCTCACGTGCCGAACTCGAAAACGACGCCAGCCAGAACCTCGATGCACAATTCGACTCCGCTGAGGCCAACAACGTCTACGACGGTGCCCAAAGCGACGGCGGCCGTCGACAGGTCGAACAGCAACGCGGCGTTGACGTCATTCGATAATCCGGCCGGTGTCGGCTTACTTTTCGGACTGGCGGTTTCCACCGACCGCCGCTAACAATTCACAGGTCCGACAGACCGATCGATCCGTTGAGCGACCGCAACGCTCGCAGGTGCCGGTTGACATCTCGCTTGATGACTGCTTGAGTGTGCCGTATGTGTCGGCCGCAAGTGCTCCAAACTCGGCGTACCCGGCCATAATCGAGTGTCGTGTCCCGGGGTGACGGTCCTCAAGATCGTGCAAGAGCGTCTGAATCTCACCCCGAAACGATCGGTCCGCGTGCGGACACTCCGCGATGTGGGCTGGTAACCCGCGGAGATGGGCATAGAGTGCGACCTCCCGTTCCGGGACCTCCCGTAGTGGCTTTGCCCGCGGGATGAACTCCGGATCGTCCGCCTGCTCGATTTCGTCGCGTCCGGCGATTGATGTCGCATAGTGATCGGCAATCTGTTCGACATCACCTTCGAGGATGTTCATCAGTGCCGTCTCGGCCTCATCGTCAAGATTGTGGCCGGTCAGTATGAGATCGGCGTCGAGTTCTCGGGCGTGTCGGTTGAGCAGGTCCCGACGGAAGACCCCGCAGTATGCACATGGTGCCATCCCCATCGGATCCGACTCGGCGACCGCGTCCATCCGGACATCGAACTCCTCCTCGTATGACACCATCTCATGTTCGATGCCCAGCTCGTCAACGAGCGTCTTACACGCGTCAACGCTCTCGTCACGATAGCCCTCGATACCTTCGTGGATGGTCAGGGCGACCAGTTCGATGCGTGGATCGTCGGCAAAAGTCTCGTGAAGAATCGTTGTCAGGACGACGCTATCTTTCCCGCCAGAGAGTCCGACGAGCCAGCGTTGGGGATTCTCCGGCGTTGCCGAGGCCGGAATGAGGTTGTCCTCACGCACCCGGTGACGAACCCGCCGCTCGACAAACTCACGGAAGTGTTGTTCACAGAGATCAGCGCCCGAATACGCCGCGTGCATCACCGCGTCCCGGTTGCACTTGCGACACCCCATCATCGCCTGATAGCCGACCAACGACAATGACGGTTTTCTTCTGCTCAGTGGAGTGTCCCCTCGCGGACGTGGGCGTCATACGCGAATAGCGCGTAGCCAACTGTTGCTGACGTCCGCCCCGTCGTATCGGCGATCGTGCGGATCGGCTCGATCATCCGCACATAATCGGCGGCATCGAACTGCTCTTTGCGTCCTTCAAGATATCCCAGTCGCTCAAGACTGGCCCACACGCGGGTGTCAACGACCGCGTGGGTTTCGGGATCGAGCGCGGTCAGGACACACGAGGCGGTCGGGGCCTGAAATCCAGTGAGCCCCGTTAACAGGTGTATCTTCGAGAAATCATCCGGCACCCGCCGGACGTTCGCGGTCACCGTCTTACATCGATCCGGCGGGTTCGTTTCCACGTGGTAGGCGCTGCGCGTCGAGGACTCGTAGGCGATTTCATAGAGCTGCTCGCGGGTGAGGTGTCCCTGGTTCCGATATTGCTCGCCGAAACTCTCCAATCGTTCCGGGAGTACCCCCTGGGTGTCGGCGTAACGATGGTAATTCTGTTCGACGAACGCATCGAGATCGGTTGGCACGTCGGTCATGGGAGACTCGGAACGATGATCCACAGCAGGATGCCCGCAACGACGACGTATGCAGCAGCACTGACTGCCCAGTCGCGTTTGATCAGATCAAGCCGGTGACGCGAGAATTGACCAGCGCGTGGCAGCGGCACGAGGACGAAAAACGCCACCATCACGATGAAGAGCACGCCACCGGCCAGTGGCTGTGCGAGTGTCACCGGAAGCACCTGTCCGAGGAGCACAACAAGGCTCAGAAACAGTATACCCGTGCCCGTTCCAGCCACATAGTGTACGAGCGTGGCGACCCGTTCAGGTGCCGTATCAGGATGGGTGTCGGTGAGCACGGCGGCGGCGACCGCCGGGGCCGTCTGTCCTTCGGGCAGCCGCCCCATCGGGACGTTCATCACGACGGTGGCAAGCAGCCCGACAAGCGCTGCGGCCACTACGTCACCGGCAGTGATCGGACCGATCATTTGTTCGTCTTGGTCCACGCTGGCCGCCCCCATAATGGTTGGAGAAGCACGCCGCCCCGAGATGTCGGGCGTTCGCCTGTGTGACTGTCCATGAACGGCTTCTGTCAGCTATGGTGGTGGAGCGATCACGGAGGTGCTGTGTGTGACTCCCGTAGCAGTAGTCATCTTGATGTCGACAATAACGCCAACGGCGACGGCTCTTGTGCCGTATCGCTGGATCACCACGCCGTCGATTGTCGTACACGAAGTCGGCCGGCCGTCACACACCTCCGACGGGAGGACCGTTGGACGGTCCCGCCGGGTGATGTGATAGGTCACTTTACGGTTACTCGCCACCCGTTCCACCCTGGTGGCGCGGAGATCGAAGGTGTTCCCGACGGCCGTCGCCAGCGCCTGCCGGTCGGTCCACGCTCGGTGCTCTGTGTCGAGTGCTTCCTGTGTCGCAAGCTCAAGCGCGACGGTCACGTCGGCTGTCCCTGGCTGCTCCGCTGTTGGTGCTGTCATGGCGGTGCTGCCAAGTTGCGCGTACGCTGCGGCGATCGTTAACAGCCCAACCGCCAGTACCGCTGCAGTCAGCACGATCAGCTGACCACGGCGATCTCTCACCTCCGGTGTTGGGGCCTCAGTGTCCATACCAGACGATCACCCGCAGTTCACCGTGCGGTGTCGGTCGCGTTGCTGTCCCGGTTCGCGCCGTCGGCGGCGGTTGCTGTCCGGCAAGTCCTGTTGGTCCGACGATCCGGTATTCAACATGATCCGGAAGCAGTGCGTCCGCCCGGGTATCGAGCATGGCGCCGTCGCGGGTGCCCGGAGTTCCGTGAATCGGCTCGCTGACGAGTATCTCCGCCGTATCGGCCGCGTACCGGTTGAGTTGAGCGGTCGGATCATCCGGCGGTGGCATCCAGAAGACCGTTATCGCAACAACGGCGAGCAACAGAAGCACGCCTATCACGAGTTCGATGGTGACACCTGAGAGCCGACGGCGGATCACGATGTCCCTCCGTCGGCCGGGTGATGGTCAACCGTGACCGACAGTATTGCCGACTCGTATTCAACGCGGTCGTATCGGACTGTCACTTCCGACCCGGCTGTCCGGAGCGTCGTCCGTGTTCGATGTGAGAGACGGAGCGTCGTCTTTTCCGCGCCGACGTACACGATTCGCCCGTTCCCGAAAACGGCCGTCTGGCGGTGGGGAATCACGGTGGCTTCTGTAACCCCGCGGGGAACCGTTACCGATCGACCAGCTCGCTCAACCGGCGTTGTTCGCTGGAGTATCACAATCCGACGCACGGTCACACCACCACTCGGATCGCCGACGCGAAGGAGTTCTTGTCCGTCAAGGCGAACGCTCATGGCTGTTGCCCCAGCGAGTTCAAGGGTGTCCGCGTCAAGACGGGTAGCGGCGGTTGAATCAATAACGTGATCGCGTATTGCGATCGGTCCGGACCCGGCCACCAACCGATCACTCTGTGTCTCGGCGAGCACGGCCTCCACGGTCGATTCCTCGGCGGCACTCATCCCGGTGTCGACGAGCGCGAGCGTTCCGCCGACGAGAAGCGTCATCCCGACGAGCGCCGCTGTGAGCACCAGTCCCGATGTGTGCTGGACGATCACGGGAGGTCACTCCGATGGGATTGGGTGCCCTCTGAGCGGGTGACCAGTCGGACCGTATCCCTGCCACTCTCAGTCATTGTAATCTCAATCGCGGCCGCTTCAGTGCTCGTCCACCCTCCCTCAACCCTATCGACGGTCCTAGGAACCGGGAGCGGGACCGCTCTCTCGATTGCTGGATTAGGGTGATCAAGCCGGAGCATCGCCCCGTCAACGTATACTCGGTACGGCCGCCCGTCGATTGTATCGGGGAGCCCGACGCGCTGAGACGTCTGTTCGTCCACCTGCACGGTGTCTGTTGGTGGTGTTTCGATCGTGACGTCGTTGATCGCACGCACACTGTCGCTTAGTACCCGGTCCGCGAGCCGCTCGCTCGCAGCGGTCTGGTATGCTGGGATCGCTGCCCCATAGAGGACCGTTCCAATGGCGAGTAGATACACAAACACGATGCCGGCCTCGATGACTGCCCGGAGTGTAACCGGTGACATGCTCATGTGCGATCCACCGCTAGTTCGACCGTGTGGATGACGAGTGTGACCGGACGGTCCGGTGGTAGTCGGACGATCACACTATCCGCTTGATCTCCCTCGAATCGTGCTCGCGTGGCAACAACCGTCGGTGACCGGTCTGCGAAGTAGGTCTGCCAGAACCGCGGGTCCGTCGTCTCGATTGCAAGATACGCTGGCCGATCACCGAGGTCGACGTGCCGATGGGTGACGGTTGTTTCGACGCGAATTGCCGTCTGTCCGGATACCGAAACGCCGACATCATCTGCCTGTATGGCCGGGATCCCGACCACAACAGGGGTCTCTGCTCCGCGTGTGATCAGCTCCGGATGACGGACAGTCTGTGCGGTGTCATCGTCGGTGTAGTAGGCCGCCCCAGCGTGTACGACGATCCGCCCCGTATCGCGTGCATATATCACCGCGTCGCTACGGATTGCCTCGGAAACGGTGACAGTAGAGCGCCCTGGTTCGAAGGTGTCCCGATCGCCGGTGAGTAGCCTCACTTGCCGTGGGAGCGTGTAGATCGTCCCCCGATCAACCGTGAGTTCCGTACTCGTGTGCCCGATGGTTTCAGCCGGAGCGATCGCTCCGGCGAACTCCATGGCGAGCTGCTCGGTGTGAACGCTGCTGGCGCTATCCTGGATCACGAGGCCGACGCCGGCCGTCAATCCGCCGAGGATGCTGACGATCGCAATCACCGTTACGACGATCCCAACGACTCCCGCCCACCCACTCACGCGAGTCCCACCCCCCAGAAGCCGATGTAGGCAATCATGACGAGCACCCCGGAGTGAAAGAGTCCCTCGTATCGGTCTCCCCCGGCTGTTCCGGCGAACCAGCCACACGCGAGTGAACTCGCAATGGCAATATGATAGAACTGTGTCGTCATTCGCTCAATCTCGACCGACCGTGGGTCGACAAACGATCCGTGGTCCGCGACGACGGCCAGTTGCGCCAGTGCTGGCAGCACGTGAACGCTAACGGCAACGGCGATGGTGATGACAAGTAGTGCGGTCGTCCACCCGATTACGACGTATGCGCGCATCGCCTGGCGCTGCGTACGCCCCGTGTGATAGCTGCGGTCAACCTCTGCCTCAAGCACCTCAACGATGGTTTCGGTGTTGCTTCCGGCGTCCAGCCCGCCGATGAACATCTCAATGATCCGTTCGGCGAGCGGTGTCCCGATGTCGTCGGCGAACTGTTTTAGTGCGGCTGTCCTAGCGGTGGCGTCAGTCGGGGTCGTCCGCAACCGGGTTCGAAAGTGCAGTGATCGAAGGTCTTCACCGATGGCCTGTGGAGTATGATTCGCCGCTATCCGTTCGACCGACTCGGTGAGTGTCTGTCCAAGTGTCATGTGACGCGCAAGCGCGTGTATGACATCTCGGAACTCTCGATTGCGAGCGGCCATCCGCCGGGTGCGCCTGATCGCGACACTTCCTACCGGGAGAGCCCAGACGGCATATCCAACTATCCCGCTTGTTATCGGCTGTTCCCCGACTATGAGACCGATGCCAGCAACGGTGAGTCCAACTGGTGCGAGTACAACGGCTGTACTCGCAGGATTCGACCCCGCTGACCGGAGCGTCCCTCGAATACTTTCCGGACGCCTCGGTGACCCGGCTGCCATCTGTGGGCGGAGTGACTCGGTGAGCTTCACCGATGTCCACCCGACGAGAACAACGCCAACCGCACTCCCCTCAAGGAGCAGCGTTCGAAGCGATAGATCTCCCAGAGGGGTTATGACACCCTGATCGAGCCCGGTCGAGAAGACCGCTGCGACGGCGACGACCACCACGAACAACGCTGGAGCCGCCAGCAGCACGACGAATAGCTCGGTAAACACTCCCAGCATCCCTTCCCGGCGTTCTCGGAGAGAGGTCTGCTGGTGGCCGAGTATCCGAGACTCCATCCGGAGATACGCGGTGAGTTCCTCCGGTCCTGTGGCCGCGTACTCGCGAAGTTTCAGTAGCACGGGAGCTAACATATTTGACGGCGTGTCGCGGGCGACCGATCGAAGTCCCCGGTTGAGACTCCCGGAGAGGTCCGCCCGGTGGAGCACCGTCCGAAACGCGACGGCTGTTTCCCCGTGCGTGTCGCTTTCTGCGACCCGTCTCAGCATCGATCGCAGCGACCCCCCACCGATCGCCAGAATTCGGAGATACTGTACCGCTGCCGGAAGTGTTCGCTCAATCTCTGCCTGTCGCGCCGCAGCTCTCCAGCGCAGGTACCGTCCGCGTAGCACAACAACGAGCCACTTCGCGAGTACACCGGTAAGGACGGCCCCCAATATCCCCCATATCATCCCCCCGAGGAATCCGCCGGCGACCGCCCCACCCCACGATGCTGCGTATGTCCGTGCGACATAGGTCTCGAAATCGACCTCTAATCCTGCCCCGCGGTAGACCGCTCGCTCGGTATCGTGTCGTGGGCTTGTGGCGTGATGACCGAACAGTCGATGACTGATCGTGTCGAGGCGCCGCTCGACCCGCCCTCCTGCTGCCCGCCAGCCGAGTGTGCTGTCGCTCATCGCTCACCCACGGATCCGTTCGACGGTCGCCGCCTCGTCTGACTGAAGATCCGCGAGGAACGCAAACAGCGACTCAAAATCGGCAACACCCTGCTCAACGAGATACCGGACGTATCGCACCTTGCGGTGGTACTCGGCCTCAACCGCCCGTACTGGCCGGTCGGTTCGGTCGGCGATTCGGTGGAACACACGTGTCATACAGACCGGGCCGTCACCGGAGCGCGTCGTCGGTTGTGTCACATCCGTCTCGTCAAATGCCGACTCTTCGAGTCGATCACCGATCTGTCCCCCGCTCCTATCTGTGGTGCCTGTGTCCTCAAGCCGCGGATGAGTGTATGCGAACTCGACGTTCCCGAGTCGATCGCGCTCAAGGATGACGTTCCAGTTGATGGTTGCTTCACCGATCTCAACTCGCCCTTCGCGATCTCCGAACGTATTCGTCTCGAGGAATTCGATGGCCTGTCCGACGTACCGTTGTCCTTCGAAGTGGCGCGAGAAAATCACTACGTCGATCTCGGTGAGGTGATGGGGTGCGAGCCCCTGCTCGACAACGCGGTGGACGAATGTTCTGACATCGTCGGCGTGGGTCGTCCCGACGATACCGTGGCCCGTACTCAATGCGGTGGCGAAACTGGCGAAGCTGTCCGGACTATTTAGTTCGCCGATGATCTCGATGTCCGGATTAAGATAGTTACACTCCTCGATCAGGTGGGCCATTGACCGTCCGGCCCCCGACTCGGCGGATTCACCATTACTTGCCGATAGCGCCACGCCCGTCTCGTGGGGAAGGGTAACCTCCCGGGCCCCCTCGTCGATGGCCACCGGCCGTTTGTCAAACTCGATAAACGGAAGATGGGCGTTCAGGAGGGTCGTCTTGCCTGTTCCGGTCGGCCCGGCAAATAAGACCACACAGCGGTGTTGGAGAAGCTGCCAGAGCAACGCGACGAGTTCCACCGAGAGAGTCCCGGCATCGATCAGGTCGACGGGCGTGAGCGCCTCCGGTGCCTGCTTTCGGATCGCGATATAGGGACCTTCCTCGCTAACCGTCGGGAGCGCCACCGCACACCGGATGGTCGTGTGTTCAGGCAGTCCCGGTGGGGTGATATTGACCCGTGCCGTCGGCTGAGCGGCAGTCAGTTCCACTCCATCGGCTGCGGCAAGCTGTGTCGCGACATCGATAAACGCCTGATCGTCGGTAAACGCGAGGTTCGTCGGGATTCGTCCCCTGCCCTCAACCGGAGCCCGTGGTACGACTTTGATGCGCTCGTCGGTTCGATTGGCCTCGATATCCTCGAGGTGGGGATCTCGGATCGGAATCGTCAGCGGTCCTTCCCCGACGAACTCGCGCAGCACGTGGTACACTAGTGCGTCGGTACGGTCCTCTCGCCGGTGGGCTTCGGTCGGATCGCTTCCGAGCATCCTCTTCATGCGGTCTTGAAGCGTTCCACGGAGTCCGCCCTGTCTGGACTGCCGCTCGAAAAACGCGCGTGCCCGGGTCTCGATGAATGCCTGTCGGTTGTCTAGACTGTCAGCTCCGCCGTCCCAGATCCGTTCCTTACAGGCCTCAACGAGTGCCGCCTCCGCCGGCCCTACCGTCGGCTCTAAAGCAGCATACTTGACCGCAAAGGCATCCCCGCCGATCCGCGCATCCCGGTAGATGACGACCGGAACATCGACGCCCGCAAAGGAGACAGTGTGTCGTTTGTGACGCTGTGCGACGGCTCGATCAAGGTGCGGGGTCGACGGCGCGTACGGTGTTTCGATTGGCGCGAACCGCGCTGTGTGGACAACCACCGGATCGGCCGCCACGTCAGCGACGGTAATGCGCTCGTCGAGGGCCAGCGGCGTCACCGATTCGAGCCCCACTGTCGCCCGAAGGAGGTGATACCGCAGTCGCCGCTGGCGGTCGGGCGTTCCGTCGATATCATTAACTACTGTCGCGGTCGCGCCGTCGAGTCCGGCGCAAAGCGCCTCTCGAACGCCGTCTCGAGTTAGCGGTCGTCGCTGGCGATCGGATTCGATGCGATCGATCAATGTATCGAGGCGTGATTGATCGGCGCCTACCGGCGGTTCGCGAACGCGGTAGCGAAATCCGGTGCCGGTGGCCTCAATCGTCGCAATGACGCCCGGGTAGAGTTCGACCTGTGACCGAACGGCCGGCGCGTACCACGCCGCCTGATCGTCCGGCGGAATTGGTGGTGGAACGGGACGTGAACCCATATCGAGGAGATACTCAGAATACGGTATTTAACTCTTACAGGCGTTCGTAATTATTGTCCATCCGGATCCCGGTGGCTTGGTCGCACTCCTCCGCGCGGATCGAAACGGATAAACAAGAATCGCCAATAGTCACAGATCCAGCCGAGGTAGCCTAGCCTGGCCAAGGCGCCTGCCTCGAGAGCAGGTGTCCGAGAGGACTCGGGAGTTCAAATCTCCCCCTCGGCGTCCATTCTGGTGCATGGTTTATACGTCGCGATAGCGTCGGCTCAGACATGGTCGATATTCCCCGCACGATGAGCACCCAGCACCCGGACAACGCCCGGCCGCCGTTCTTCGCAGAGGGCCCGGTCATCGAGGGCGAAGATGAGATTCAGGAGGCCTACTACATTTACTCGCACCTCGGGTGCGACGAGCAGATGTGGGACTTCGAGGGCAAGGAGGGCGACGCGCACGCGGTCAAAAAGCTGCTCTCGCGATACGGCGAGTATTTCGAGTCCGATGTACTCGGGACCGATCGCCGACTCACGATTCGTGGTCCGAACCCCGATCTTGAAACCTCCGAGGCGAAGATCCTCCTTGAGATTCTTGACAGCATTCCTCGATCCTACGACGCGGCAGAGCTGTTCTATGAGGATCGCGATATCGAACCGGTACCACCGATCTTCGAGGTCATCATCCCGATGGTCACCGAGGCGGCACAGCTGGACCTCGTACACGAGTACTATCAGGATCTCGTCGTTGGTCAGGGCTCGTATGAACTCACCGACGGCCGGACGGTCGCCGACTGGGTCGGACCGTTTAATCCGGAGTCGATCTCGATCATTCCCCTGATTGAGGACCGCCCGAGCATGCTTCGGGCACACGAGATCGTCGAGCAGTATCTTGAAGGGCGAGACGTGGATCACCAGCGGGTGTTTCTGGCGCGATCAGATCCGGCGATGAACTACGGCTCGCTTGCCGCCGATCTGATCAACAAGGTCGCCCTCCAGCGTCTCGCTCGCCTGTCGATGACGTCCGATGTCGAGATCCATCCGATCCTTGGTGCCGGCTCAACCCCGTTCCGTGGTAATCTTGCCCCTGATACGGCCCACGAGATTGCTGCTGCGTATCCTGCCGTTGAGACCTTCACCATCCAGTCCGCCTTCAAGTACGACTACCCCGTTGATGAGACCCAAGCCGGCATCAAGCGGCTACACGAGGCTGACGTTGGCCGACGGCCGCCACAACTCGACGCCGAGCGGGCGCTTTCGGTCATCGACGCGACCGCAGAGGTCTACGCTGATCACGTCGAGACCGTCGCCCCGCTTGTCAACCGGCTCGCCGAACACGTCCCCGATCGCCGGTCGCGAAAGCTCCATGTCGGCTTGTTTGGTTACTCCCGCGAGGTCGGCGAACAGTCGTTGCCGCGGGCGATTACGTTTACCGCTACGCTCTACAGTATCGGATTCCCGCCCTCGATTATGGGGCTTGCCGGTCTCTCCGGCGCGGACATCGAGTTCGTCGAGACGGTCTTTCCGCAGTTCTTCGAGAATCTCAAGCGTGCCCTGCAGTATTACAATCCTCGGTCGCTTTCGGTCGTTGATATTCCCGAAGAGGACGTCCAGGCGGCGCTTGATCTGGTCGATGTCGATCCCGACCCGGATCACCAGGCGGCGACCGACACGGTGATCGACGCACTCACAGCCGGCGGCACGCGTGCGCTCGAAGAGAGTATCGCTGAGGCAGCCCGAATCCGCCGGTTCCTCGGATAGCCCGCGATCAATCGGAGGCCAACACGGCCGCCGGATTCTCCGCGCTTGCCAACAGGCGATCGAGCGCCCGAACCATCGCCTCGACACTTGCTCGCGTGATGTCCGCCTCGCTTTTCGCGACCGTGACACTCCGATCGCCGCGTGACATCTCGACTTCGACGGTCACGACAGCGTCGGTCCCGCCGGTGACCGCGTCAACGTGATACGACTCAAGTGCCACCGTATCCGTGCCCAGCGCCTTCCGGACGGCTGAAACGGCCGCATCAACCGGCCCGGTCCCGGTCCCCGATGCCACTCGCTCCTCGTCACCAACGGCCAACCGCACACTCGCGGTTGGTGTGCTTCCCCCGCTGATGGCATTGAGATCAAGCACCTCGATGTATCGCGTCTGTTCACGGTCAATGACCTCTTCGGCGATCGCCAGCAGATCGGCGTCGGTGACGCGCTTTCCACGCTCGCCGAGCTCTTTGACACGTCCGACAATTTCGTCGAGTTCCTCGTCGGTGACATCGATTCCGTGTTCGTTGAGGGCAGCTTTCGCCCCTGCCCGTCCGGTATGCTTGCCGGTGGCGATCCGTCGCTCGCGACCAACCATCGACGGATCGAACGGTTCGTACATCGCGTCATCCTTGAGCGTGCCGTCGGTGTGAATCCCCGACTCGTGGGTAAAGGCGTTCTCGCCGACAACGGCCTTGTTCGGTGGTAATTCAACGCCGGTGGCCCGTGCAACCGTTCGACCGAGGTCGTACAGCGACTCGGTCGCGATCGGTGCGTGTCCGTAGACGTGTCGGAGCGTCACCGCGATTTCCTCAAGAGCGACGTTGCCGGCCCGTTCGCCGATTCCATTGACCGTCGCGTGGACCATGTCAGCGCCGGCCGCAAGCGAGGCGAGGGTGTTTGTCATCGCCAGCCCCAGATCGTCATGGGTGTGGGTGCTTGTCGGCCCGAGTGCCGACAGCCGTGAGACTGCCTCGTAGACCCGCTCCGGCCCGGCAAAGCCGACCGTATCGGCGAAACAGACTCGGTCGGCGCCCGCCTCAAGGGCCGCCTCCATCAGCGACTCTAGATACGCGAGATCAGCCCGAGATCCATCCTCGCCGATGACCTCGACCCACAGCCCGTGGTCTATGGCGTACTCGACGAGTTCGACTGTTCGCTGGCGGGTCGCTTCGCGGGTTGAGTTGATTTTTTGCTCGATATGTCGATCGCTTGCCGGGACGACGAGATTGACACCGTCGACGCCACACTCAAGCGCGAGGTCGACATCCGAGCGAATGCCGCGGGCAAAACTTGTGATGCGAGCGTCAAGATCGAGTCCGGTGACCCGTTTGATCGCCTGCCGTTCGCCGGCACCGGTGCAGGCCGACCCGGCCTCGATGACGTCAACTCCTGTCTGGTCGAGTTCGCGGGCAATTTCCGCCTTCTCTGCCGGACTGAGCGATACACCCGGGGCCTGCTCGCCGTCGCGAAGTGTCGTATCCAGAAGAGCGATGTTGTGATCTGTATCGACCGTTTCGCCGATCCACGCCACTGAGGCGTCGTCGGCTTCACTCGGTCGGTTCACGGTGAATTTCCCGGCCAGCCGCCTCGCGGCGACTTCCTCTATCCTCCGAGGAGTCAGCTCCTCTCATTGTATGCTATCGCATATCGAGTGACGGTATAAACCCCACGGTCTTTTGTTTGGATCACCTCATGCGAACGCGGTCGCCGACGGCAACATCTGCGGCAGCACCGGCCGGCAACTCGATGACGGTGTCAGCCCGTGCGCCTGCCAGCCCACGCCACGGCGCGAGGGTTCGGACCTGTGTTACCTGATTCCCGACACACCAGATGACGTCAATTGCCGCCCGAACGCCGACCGTATGGATGTGCCGTGTGCGTGCACTGGTGAACGAAAACACCAGGGCGTGGCTGGCCTTTAGCCCTTGCCGCCCGATTAACCCAATCGCCCGGGCAACCCAGGTGTCCGCAATATGGACGGTCTCGGCGAGTGTCGTCTCCTCGCCGTCGGCCGGGGTGTGTCGCAGAACGTGGGATGATTCCGCCCCGATCATGTACGGGTGGATGGCGCCGGCAACGGGGATATGTCTGGCGTCACGCTTAGTGTCGAAGACGCGTGAGACCTGTCATGACCGACGATACCTCCGGTCCGGCTGTCGGGGTTACGGATCCGTACGCCCACGTCGATCGGTGTGACTTTCTGACCGACGATGGCCGGTGTCGGTTCGCCCTTGAGCGACGGGCGGATGATCCACCGTTCGCGGCCGCGCGTCAGGCTGAGGACTACCGGTGTCCGGTTGTCGATCCCGACCGATGGGAGTGGCAGGACTGTCCGAACTTTCGAGCAACCGCCCCCGCCCGGGAATGTGCCCGGTGTGGACTGCGCGCTCGGCCGGATCGGATCGCTGGCGCGCATCCGTTGATAGAGGAGCATCACCTGTCGTATCCCGAGGACGGCCACGAGATCACCGTCGGACTCTGTCGCTGGTGTCACGCCCGAATCCACCGGTCAGGGGCCCGGATCGACGATGATGTCGAGCCACCAGCTGACGCCGTGGCGGCTCGAGAGGCGCGCCTGGAGCGCGAACGCGACGAGGCCGCATTCGATTCTGCTGCCGATCGGTATGATCCTGACCTGCCGTAGTCGATCGACTCCTATCGATCGATGATATCTCCAATCCGTCGGGGCTCTCCCTCGATCTCCGGGTGTTCGGCGACGAGTTTGAGCACCTCGTGGTCCGTTGTGTCCTCGTAGGTCTTCTGTGTCGCCTCCTCGATGAGGTCCCGCTCAAGACGAAACTCGATGCCCTCGTAGACGACATCGACCCCCTGCTCATCGAACGACAACGTAGTCATACTGTTAGGTTGGGGATGCCGGAGTAAAAACACCGCGTACTTCGCGTCACGATACTTATTTAATCGGACCGCACATCGCCGGACGAGATTGATCCGTGGCGGGACTTGAACTCTACATACCAGCCGAGACGGTCGTTGAAGAACGGGACTTAGTCGTCCCCGGCGATGCCATTCTCTGTGATAGTAGTACGATCGACCTTGGAGTGCGCGCCGAGACGGTTCTCGCTGGTCGCGCGGTCCACATCGGAGGGCACATTGAGGCGGCTGGTGACTGCTATCTTGATGCCGACAGTCACGTTGATGCCGAACTCCTTGTCGGCCGCCGCGCCGCACTTGGCGCGGATGTCGTGGCTGCCGGCCCGCTCCGGTGTGGTGGCGACGTGCTCCGGGCTGCCACGGCGACGGTCCGTGACGGGGTTGCAGCGACCGGCACGGCCGTCCGTCGTCGTCCTCGGCCGGCGGCCCTGTTTGCCGGGACGATCTTCTGGCACCTCCTTTCCGGTGGTACGCTCGCCCCGCCAGCACCGTTTGTCTGCCCGCGCGGTGGTGAGATTGGCGATGCGCGCTGGCGGGTTGATGCGCCAGCAGTCATCGGCGAGCGCTGTCGACTCCACGGCAATATCCGCGCTACGGCCTGTCGGATCGGCACAGACACGACTATCTTCGGCAGTCTCACAGCCCCGAACGGGATTGAACTCGCCCCTGGGGTCGATATTGTCGGAGATGTCACCGCCCATGATGGGACTGTCCGCATCGACGGCGACGCTCGCGTGCGCGGCGATGTCCGATGTGAAAACCTCGTCGTCAGTAAGACGGCGGCCGTCGACGGGACGATGCGCGCGACCGAAACGGTCGAGGTGTGCTCCTCAACGACCGGCGACCCCGCCGAGTGAACGAAAGGCAGTTGCCGCTCGCTGGCCGAAGCCACAGACAATGCTCACCGTCGCTCTCGCTGGGAAGCCAAATGCCGGCAAGTCGACGTTCTTTGAGGCGGCGACCCAATCCGACGCCGACGCCGCCAACTACCCCTTTACGACGATCGACCCCAACCACGGAGTTGCCTACGTTCGCACTGAGTGTCCCTGCCTCGAACTCGAAGAGCGCTGTGGCAACGAACATTGCCACGACGGCAAACGGTATGTTCCGGTCGAACTCCTTGATGTCGCGGGGCTGGTCCCCGGCGCGCACGAGGGCCGTGGACTCGGCAATCAGTTTCTCGACGAACTGACCAACGCGGATGTGATTATCCACGTTGTCGACGCGTCCGGTGGTACCGATGCTGAGGGGAACCCTGTTGAACCCGGAACGTACGATCCGCTTGAGGAGGTTGACTTCATTGAGGAGCAGCTTAATCGGTGGCTCGCCGGAATCATCGACCGCAACTGGGAGACTGTCGAGCGACGGTCGCGGTCTCCTGAGTTCGATATCGATGAGGCTCTTGTCGAGTTGCTCTCTGGTCTCGGAGCAAGCGAGGCTGATATCGCCACCTGTCTCCGGCATATCGAGTACCCATCAACCCCGGCCGACTGGGACGATCGTGCGCGACAGGCGCTGGCCTCGGAACTCCGTCGCCGAACAAAACCTATCCTTGTCGCTGCTAACAAAATCGATATCGCCCCAGAGGAGACGGCATCGGCCCTCCTATCGATTGATCGTCCGGTAGTTCCGACAACCGCTGAGGGCGAACTTGCTCTTCGTCGGGCAACCGCCGACGGACTGGTCGCCTACGATCCTGGCGACGCGACGTTTTCCATCGAAGCGGACGTCAGCGACCAGCAACAGGCCGGGCTTGAGACTATCCGCGAAACCGTCGAGACGTACGGCGGGACGGGTGTGCAGGAGGCGTTAAACCGGGCGGTCTACGATCTACTCGATCAGATCACCGTCTTTCCCGTCGAGGATGCCACCAACTGGACGGATGGTCAAGGGAACGTTCTGCCGGACGCGCTGTTGCTGGAGACCGGCGCAACCGCTCGCGACCTCGCGTATGCGATCCACAGTGACATCGGTGAGGGATATCTCCACGCGGTTGACGCACGCTCGAATCGCGAGATCAGCGACGAACAAGAACTCGAAGAAGGGGATGTGATTCGGATCGTTTCTACAGCCTGATTACTGAAGGTCACCGAGCGACCGCGCCGTATCCGCCTGAATCCAGGCTTCCTCGTGCTCTCGATCGTAGATGATCGTCTCCTCGTGGTCGACGGTGACCGATGCGTACCGGTCGGTGTCGATTGGGGCGGTTGGCGGCGTTTCCTCGGTATCGGTCTCGTGGAATTGATCTCCGGTCATGATCGGTAGCGTGAATCGTCGGTTCGTATCGCCATTGACGCGTACGAGCCGACTCATGTTAACTGTTGTCATTCAACGGGGTATTGCGCACGTCCCCCCGCCGCCGATCGAGGCTCAACGTGACGCGTTTGACCGGCAGGCCCGGGTTGCCTCACGCATCCGTTCGATCGCTTCTTTCAGATCCTCGATCCCGGTCGCATACGAGATCCGAGCCGATCCGGCTCCACCGGCGCCAAAGGCCTCGCCGGGCACCACGATCACGTCGCGGTCAATCACGGCATCGACCCATCCCTCCGGGACCGAGGGCATCGCGTAGAATGCACCGTCTGGGGTCGGCGTGTTGAGGCCCATCTCCTCAAGGCCATCCAACAGGACGTCGCGCCGGGCCTCGAAGGCGTCAACCATCTCTTCGACGGGCGTCTGTGGTCCACTCAGGGCGGCCTCGGCGGCGTGCTGTGACGCCCCGGTCGCACAGGCCTGGATGTACTGGTGCACCCGGAGCATCCGGTCGATCCGCGACCGGGCGCCGATCACCCATCCGAGTCGCCAGCCGGTCATCGAGTAGGTCTTCGAACAAGCCGACACGAGCACGACATTGTCAGAGTCGGCGAAGGCAAATGGCGAGTGGTGCTCGCCGGTGAAGACGATACTCTCATAGACCTCATCAGAGATGCACAACACATCGTGTTCGTCGGCAATCCGAGCGAACGCACGCATGTCCGCCTCCGACTGGACCGCGCCGGTGGGGTTCGCCGGTGAGTTGACCACGAATGCGGCCGTGTCTTCGGTGATCGCCTCCTCGACAGCCGATGGAGCGAGCGTCAGGTCATCCCGCAGACCGACCGGAACCGGCTCACCGCCAGCCAGTTTCGTCAGCTCCTTATAGGAGACAAACCCCGGATCCGGCACCAGCACGTCCTGGCCCGGATCGACGTGTGCTTCCATGACGAGATGAAGCGCCTCACTCCCACCGGCGGTCGCAATGATCGCTTCCGGATCAACCTGGAGTCCGCGATCGGCTGCGTACCGATCGGCGATGGCCTCCCGGAGCGATCGCATCCCTTTATTTGAGGTGTAGGCGTCGGCCTCACCCGCTGCGATTGCCGTGCGTGCGGCCTCGCGGGCGTGCTCTGGGGTCGGAAAGTCCGGCTGTCCCAGACCAAGATTAATCGCGTCCTCGCTGGCAGCCTCGAAAACTTCGCGGATGCCACTAATCGAAATGCGCTCGACGCGGTCCGAGAATCCTGTCATACCCTACCACCGGCCGTCACCGACAATCAAGGTTTCCACCCGCCACCGTCGAACCGGCCATGTGGGGCTGTCTCACCCGATTCCGTGCATCGCTACGCTTTTATGACCCGCTTGGGTAGACACCGGTACAGTCTAGTGGCGAGGCGTGAAAGCGTCTCGGCGTGACACTCAGCGCACTCGTTCCGTCGTCGATCGGTCGGGAAACCGACGGCAAGCGCGACGCCACTCGCAAGCTCGGTACGATCGCCCGCGCGGCGATCATCTTCCGGGTTGACCGGGTGATCGTCTTCCCCGACCGGGAAGGCGAACGCCAGTACGACGGCGGGTTCGTCGAAACCGTCCTTCGGTACGCCGCGACACCGCCCTACCTCCGAAAGGAACTGTGGGGCACGCGGGACGAACTGGAGTACGCTGGTGTCTTGCCGCCGCTTCAGGCCTCGTCGCGGACGGGCTCCGGATCGAGCGATCCGGGGTCGACGAGACAGGGTATCGTGACCGAGGTCGGACCTGATGGGCGCGTTCGGGTCAATTGCGGCCTGCAACACCCGATCTCCCTCCCCGCTCCCGATGACCGGGAGCTTGCGCAGGGAGAGCGTGTGACCGTCAGGATCTCTTCGCGACGACCAGTCCGTGCGAAGTTCGTCGACGAGTCCCCACCGGGATTCGTCGTTGAGCGAGCGGATCTCCACGCAGCGCTTGACCGCGATGACGCCGGGATCCGGATCGCCACCTCCCGTCACGGCGACGCGCTGACCACATCGGGGCTTGGCCCGCTCGTGAGGCGTATCCAACGCGATGGTGCGACCGTCGCCTTCGGTGCGCCCAAGCGTGGCCTCCCCGAGATACTCGGCGTCGACGTGGCGGCGGTTACCGACACGACCGCCGACGCCCCGGCCGGGTTCGACCGATGGTTGAACACGATCCCGAACCAGGGAAGCGAGACTGTGCGCACCGAAGAAGCGGTGCTCGCCTCACTCGCAACCCTCACGCTCACGGAGTGAGACAATGCCAGAACCAAACAGACCACGCAAAGGCTCGCTGGGATTCAGCCCCCGAAAACGCGCCGAGAGTGACGTCCCCCGGTTCGATTCGTGGCCGGAGGCCGACGGACAGCCGATGCTGCAGGGGTTTGCCGGGTACAAGGCCGGCATGACCCACGTGGTGATGATCAACGACCAGTCGGGTGCCCCGAACGAGGGCATGGAAGAGACCGTCCCAGTCACCGTCGTCCAGACGCCGCCAATGCGAGCGGCCGCCCTGCGCGTCTACGAGGAGACCCCCTACGGGCTCCGACCGAAGACCGAACTCTGGGCTCCTGAGACGCACGCTGATCTTGAACGAGCGCTCGACGTGCCCGAGGAGCCCGACTTCGACGGCGGTGCCGACGCGATCCGCACCGCGGCCGAGGACGGCCTCGTCGACGATGTCCGGATGATCACCCACACCGTTCCCGGTGCTGTTGATGGCGTTCCACAGAAGCGACCACACGTCATGGAGACCCGCATCGGTGGTGGGTCCGTGGCCGATCGGATTGACCACGGCATCGAACTGCTGGCCGACGGTGGCAGTCACGCGATGACTGACATCTTCCGCGCTGGCGAGTACCTCGATGTCTCGGGGATCACGAAGGGCAAGGGGACGCAGGGCCCTGTCAAGCGCTGGGGCGTCCAGCGCCGTAAGGGCAAACACGCCCGTCAGGGTTGGCGTCGACGGATCGGGAACCTCGGTCCGTGGAACCCCTCGCGGGTCCGCTCGACGGTCCCCCAGCAGGGTCAGACCGGCTATCACCAGCGAACCGAGTTGAACAAACGACTAATCGAGATCGGCGACGACGATGTGACGCCCGATGGCGGCTTCGTCAACTTCGGCGAAGTCGACGGCTCCTACGCGCTGATCAAGGGATCGCTGCCGGGTCCAGAACAGCGGCTCCTGCGGTTCCGCCCCGCGATCCGGCCAAACGACCAACCGCGCCTCGATCCCGAGGTGCGACACGTATCAACCGCATCGAACCAAGGATAACCAATGCAGACGACAATCCACGATCTGGACGGCAACGCCGTTGATCAGGTCACCCTTCCGGAAGTCTTCGAGATGACCGTCCGGCCAGACCTGATCAAACGCGCCGTGCTCGCCGCCCAGGCAAATCGAAAACAGGACTACGGCGCCGACGAATACGCCGGGCTCCGCACGCCGGCCGAGTCGCCCGGGAGCGGTCGCGGAATGGCGCACGTTCCTCGCATCAACGGGGAGGCAGCACGCGTCCCGCACGTTGTCGGCGGCCGGCGGGCCCATCCGCCGAAGGCCGAGAAAGACCGGAGCAAAGACCTCAACGATAAGGAGCGCAAACAGGCGGTCCGTTCGGCCATCGCCGCTACGGCCGATGCCGAGCTGGTCGCAGACCGCGGCCACGAATTTGATACGGACCTCGAACTCCCGGTCGTCGTCTCTGATGACTTCGAGGAGCTGATCAAGACCCGCGAGGTCGTCGCATTCCTTGAGGCGGTCGGTCTCCACGCCGACGTTGAGCGGGCTGATGACGGACGGACGATTCGCGCCGGACGGGGAACGACCCGGGGTCGAAAGCGCAAGACTCCGGCGTCAATCCTCTTTGTGACCTCCAGCGAGGCTGGCCCGTCGAAGGCCGCTCGTAATCTCGCCGGAGCGGATGTGGCGACCGGTCGCGAGGTCGACGCCGAGGAGCTGGCCCCCGGAACTCATCCGGGGCGTCTGACCGTTTATACGGAGTCCGCGCTCGCGGAGGTGAATGATCGATGACGCGCGATGTGATCAAACACCCGCTGGTGACCGAGAAGTCGATGAACGACATGGACTTCGAGAACAAGCTCCAGTTCGCGGTTGATCCAGGCGCGTCGAAGCCCGAAATTGCCGACGAGGTCGCCGACCGCTTTGATGTCGATGTTGTCGGCGTCAACGCACACTTCACCATGGATGGCTACAAGAAGGCGATCGTTGAGTTGTCCGAGGACGACGATGCCGGTGAGGTTGCATCCAGAATTGGGGTGTTCTAATCATGGGACGACGCATCCGAGGCCAACGACGCGGTCGCGGGGGGTCGACCTTCCGGGCACCCTCCCACCGGTACGACTCAAAGAAGCAGCACAAGACGACCGACGACGATGTCGACGCCGTTGTCGGGACTGTCGTCGAGATCGACCACGACCCGACACGGTCGGCGCCAGTCGCCGATGTCGAGTTTGAGGACGGCGACCGCCGGCTTGTGATCGCCCCTGAGGGCGTCGGTGTCGGTGACGAGTTGCACGTCGGCATCTCGGCCCCGATTGAGCCGGGGAATACCCTACCGCTGGCGGAGATCCCGGAAGGCATCCCGGTTCACAACGTTGAGGCCCAGCCGGGCGACGGCGGGACGTACGCCCGGGCTAGCGGGGTCAGTGCCCGCCTGGTTACTCACGATCAAGACGCGGCGGTCGTGCAGCTTCCGAGCGACGAGGTCAAGCGGCTTGATCCGACCTGCCGAGCGACCATCGGCGTCGTCGCCGGGGGCGGCCGGACCGAGAAACCGATCGTTAAGGCCGGCAAGAAATACCACAAGGTTCAGTCCCGCGGAACGGTCTGGCCCCGTGTCCGTGGTGTCGCGATGAACGCTGTCGACCACCCCTTCGGTGGGGGCGGCCGACAGCACCCGGGACGGCCAAAGAGCGTCTCGCGGAACGCGCCACCGGGACGCAAGGTCGGTGATATTTCATCCCGCCGTACCGGACGGGGTGGTAACGAATGAGTTCGGAGTATCGTACCGGCCAGGAGGGTGAGTTCACCTATCGTGGCCACACGCTCGAGGAGTTGCAGGACATGAGTATCGACGAGGTCGCGGAACTGCTCCCCGCACGCCAGCGGCGAACTATCGAACGCGGTCTCGGGACCCAGCGCGAGAAGCTCCTGGAGACGGCCCGCGAGACGACGCCGGAGGAGTCCGCACAGGACCCCATCCGGACACACCTGCGGAACATGCCGATCCTGCCGGAGTTTGTCGGGCTGACCTTCGCCGTTCACGACGGGCAGTCCTTCGAGCGCGTCGAGGTCGAGCCGGAGATGATTGGCCACTACCTCGGGGAGTTCCAACTCACCCGACAACAGGTCGAACACGGCCAGGCCGGGATCGGAGCGACACGCTCCTCGAAGTTCGTGCCGCTCAAATGAGGTGATCCGTATGGGAATCAGTTACAGTATCCAGACGGACCCGGACCAGCACGCCAAGGCGATGCTCCGGGACCGACAGATCAGTCACAAGCACAGCAAGGCCCTCGCTCGCGAGATCAAGGGCATGACCGCCGCAGAGGCGACCGAGTACCTCCACGCGGTCATCGACGAGGAACAGCCGGTACCGTTCCGCCAGCACAACAGCGGTGTCGGTCACCGGTCGAACATCGACGGCTGGGACGCCGGACGGTACCCTGAGAAGGCCAGCAAGGCGTTTCTCGATCTCCTTGAGAACGCCATCGGCAACGCCGAGCACCAGGGCTTCGACGGCGAATCGATGACCATCCATCATGTTGCCGCTCATAAGGTCGGCGAGTCCGAGGGACGTCAGCCACGAGCGATGGGCCGTGCATCGGCCTGGAACACGCCCGAGGTAGACGTTGAACTGGTTCTTGAGGCCGACGAACCACGCTCCGCGGAGGGTGATGAATAATGGCTGATGAACAACAGTTCATCGACGACGGACTCCAGCGCTCACAGATCGACGAGTTCTTCGCGGACGAACTCGGCCGGGCCGGCTACGGTGGCATGGAAGTCGCCAAGACGCCGATGGGGACTCAGATCGTCCTCAAGGCCGAAAAGCCGGGTATGGTGATCGGCAAGGGCGGTGAGAACATCCGTAAGATCACCTCGACGCTCGAAAGCGAGTTCGATCTTGAGGATCCACAGATTGACGTTCAAGAGGTCGACGAACCGGATCTCAACGCCCGGATTGTCGCCGACCGCTTGGCAAACGCGCTTGAGCGCGGCTGGTATTTCCGGAAGGCCGGACACACCACGCTTGACCGGATCATGGATTCCGGGGCGCTTGGCGCCGAAATCGTACTCGCCGGCAAGCTGACCGGTGCGCGCTCGCGTGTCGAGAAGTTCTCCGATGGCTACATCAAACACAACGGCGAACCGGCCGACGAGATTGTCGACTTCGGGCAGTCCGTCGCGGTGATGAAACTCGGCACCATTGGGGTGAACGTCAAGATCATCCCACCGGGAGCGGAGTTACCCGACGACTTCCAGGTGGCCGAGGGCGCCGACACGAGCGACCTTGAGCCAAGCGAACCCGAGGAGGGCGTCGAGGAACTCATCGCCGAGGATGTTGAGCCAGAGGCCGTCGAAGAGCTTGAGGCGGCTGCCGAGTCCGAACCTCCGGCAGAGCCTGTTGAGGAGGCGCCCGTTGAGGAAGCGCCGGTTGAGGAGGAAGAGGTCGTCACCGAGCCTGAGGAAGAGCCCGTCGCTGAACCCGAAGAGGTCGCCTCTATCGAGGAAGAACTCGACGAGCTTGACGAGGAAGTCGAAGAGGAGGCCGAAGAACTGCTTGATGAAATGGAGGACGAAGAGCAATGACGATCCTGCACCCAGCGGAGATCCGCGATATGACGCCTGCCGAGCGCGAGGCCGAACTTGAGGAGCTCCGCACGGAGTTGCTCAACGCCAAGGCCGTCCAGGCCGCTGGTGGCGCTCCGGACGATCCGGGGCGAATCAAGGAACTGCGTCGTGCGATCGCTCGAATCAAGACCATTCAGCGCGAAGAAGGCGATATCGAATGACGCCGCTGACACCCGAAACGCTCCCGCGACACGAACTCTCGGGCCTCCCTGTGGAGGTCGTCGAGGCGACCAACCCCGATCTTGTCGGGATCGCCGGTCGCGTGCGCCGCGAGACGACGAACACGCTCGTTGTCGCGGGTGCCGATCGGGTGCGACAGGTGCCGAAGGCGGAGGCAACCTTCGCCTTCGTCCTCCCCGACGATCGCTTTGCGAGTATGGACCACGCGGTCCAGCCATCCTCTGTGGATGGCACCACCGTTACGGTCGCCGGACGCCGACTCCGCGCCCGGCCGGCCGAACGGACCGAAACACGAGGTGATACGATATGGCAATCGGCTTAGATGTACCGATGCCTCCGGAGCCAGACCGCCCGGAGGACTACGACTACGAGACCTGTCCGTTCTACGGCGATCTCTCTGTCCGGGGCCAAGTCCTGGAGGGAGAGGTGGTCTCGACGGACATGGACAAGACGGTCATCGTTGAGCGGGAATACGATGTCTCGGTTCCGAAGTACGACCGATACATGAAACGACGGTCCCGGATCCCGGCCCATGTGCCGGGGGTCCTGGAGCCACTGTCGGTCGGCGACGAGGTGAAGATCGCTGAATGTCGCCCGCTCTCGAAGACCAAATCACACGTCGTCGTCGAGGTTACCTCGGCGGCCGACGGAGGTGAACAGTAATGGAAGCAATCAACGCAGACGTCACACAGGGCCTCGAGAAGGGCTCATCGCTGCAGTGTGCCGATAACACCGGCGCCCGCGAACTCAAGCTGGTCAGCGTTCACAACTACACCGGAACGCTCAACCGGCATCCAAAGGCGGGTCTCGGTGATAAGGTCAGCGTGTCCGTGACCAAAGGCACCCCCGAGATGCGACGCCAAGTGCTTGAGGCCGTGATCGTTCGCCAGCGCAAACCGATTCGCCGGCCTGACGGCCGACGGGTGAAGTTCGAGGACAATGCCGCCGTCATCATCGACGAGAACGAGGAACCACGTGGGACCGAGATCAAGGGTCCCGTCGCCCGTGAAGTCGCCGAACGGTTTGGAACAATCGCCAGCACAGCTACGATGATCGTATGAGCAAGCAACCACGCAAACAGCGCGCCCGTACGGAGCGTGCCTCGCTGCACGAACGCCACGATCAGGTCCGCGCCACGCTTGCGTCGGATCTCCGTGAGGAATACGACACCCGGAGCGTCCGGGTCAACGCCGGAGACACCGTCGAGGTCATGCGCGGCGACTACGCTGGTGAGACCGGCGAGGTCGTCCGCGTCGATCTCAAGGATGCCGCCGTGCACGTCGAGGATGTCACGATCGAGACGGCCGACGGAGAGGAGGTTCCCCGGCCGCTTGACGCGTCGAACCTCCGCGTGACGGACCTTGAGCTCGATCGTGATCCGGAACGCGAGGCACGGATCCAGGGCACGGAAGGTGATACCGAATGACGAACCACCAGAAACGACTTTCAGCACCGAAGACGTGGCCGGTCGAACGAAAGACCGAGACCTTCACGGTCAAGGCCGACGCCGGCCCCCACGGCGAAGCCGGCGTTCCGTTGGTCGTCATCCTACGGGACGTCCTCGGCTACGTCGACTCAACCAAGGAAGCGCGATACGCGACCAGTGCCGGAACCATCCAGGTCAATGGTGACCTGGTACGAGACGAGCAACGCCCGATCGGGATGTTTGATATCGTCGCGTTCACCGAGCGCGAGGAGTACTACCGTGTCTTCCCGAACGAGGGCGGTCGACTCGCTCTGACGCCAATCGACGAGGCAGCCGCGGACAGCAAGCTCGGTCGGGTCATCGGAAAGACGCAGGTCTCCGGTGGCGACACCCAGCTCACGCTGCACGACGGTCAGACGCTGCTCGTTGAGGAGTCCGCGTACAGCCCGCGTGACTCGCTGGTCCTCGACAACGAGTCCAACGAGATTGTCGCGCACTTCCCCTACGAGGAGGGGGCGCTGGTCACCGCCGTCAGTGGTGTGCACGCCGGTCAGATCGGTGAGATCGTCGAGATTGATGTCACCGCCGGTAGCGCCGACAACATCGTGATCGTCGAGTCACTCGACGGCGAGGTCTTCGAGACCATCGAGGAGTACATCGTCGTGATCGACGAGAACTTCATCGACGGTGATGATGCATGAGCGAAGCGGATAGCTCATTCCACGAGATGCGTCGGCCGCGTGTCGAGAAGGTTGTCGCCCACATGGGCATTGGACAGGGCGGTCGCGAGCTCGCGAACGCCGAGGAGATCCTCACCGAGCTCACCGGCCAGGAGCCGGTGCGAACGCAGGCAAAGGTCTCAGAGCCGGAGTTCGATATCCGTGAGGGTGATCCCATTGGCGTCAAGGTGACGCTTCGTGACGAACAGGCCCATGAGTTCCTCGCGACGGCACTCCCGTTGGCGGATCTCTCGCGGTCGCAGTTCGACGATACCGGGAATGTAAGCTTCGGTATCGCCGAGCATACCGAGTTCCCGAGCCAGGAGTACGATCCTGATATCGGGATCTACGGACTTGACGTTACGATCAACCTGACCCGCCCCGGGTATCGGATCTCACAGCGGGATCACGAGACGCGTTCGATTCCCGCCGGTCACCGGCTTGATCCGAGTGACGCGATCGGATACCTCGAATCTGAATTCGATATTGAGGTCACCCATGAGTAAGAACGACGACACCGGCGAACACGCCAGTAAACGGACCGATCACCGCGAGACCTGCCAGCGGTGCGGCCGCAAGCAGGGATTGGTCGGAAAGTACGACATCTGGCTGTGTCGGCAGTGTTTCCGCGAGGTTGCCCGTGATATGGGCTTTAAGAAGTATCGCTAACCATGACGGCTGACGATCCACTCAGTAACGCGCTCTCGGGGCTCGATAACGCCGGGAGCGTCGGTCATCTGACACACACAGTATCGCCGGCCTCGAATGAGATCGGGAGCGTCCTTGAGGTCCTCTATGACCGCGGATACATCGACGGCTTCGAGTACGTCGAGGACGGCAAAGCCGGTCAGTTCGAGGTCGAATTAAACGGCCGCATCAATGAGTGCGGTCCGGTCAAACCCCGCTACTCCGTCGGCGCCGACGAGTTCGAAAAGTGGGAGAAGCGGTATCTCCCGGCGCGCGACTATGGGTCACTCGTGGTGACCACGAGCCATGGGGTTATGAGCCACTACGACGCCCGTGAACAGGGTATCGGTGGCCAAATCATCGCATACGTCTACTAACCATGCAACGAACCGAACTCGAGATTCCAGCGGACGTCGACGCCGAGATGGATCGGCTCGACCTGACCGTCTCGGGCCCGAACGGCACCGTCTCCCGTCGCCTGTGGTATCCTGATGTGTCGGTCTCTGTTGAGGACGACACCGTCGTCATCGAAAGCGAGGCCGACGACGCCAAGACGACATCGACGGTTGGCACCTTCGAGAGCCACGTCCGGAACATGTTCCAGGGCGTCACCGAGGGTTTCGAATACGAGATGGAGGTGTTTTACAACCACTTCCCGATGCAGGTCTCAGTTGAAGACGGCGAGGTCGTCATCGAGAACTTCCTCGGCGAACGAGCGCCGCGATCGACCGCGATCCACGGCGATCAGACGACCGTCGAGATCGACGAGGAGACCGTTTACGTCCGCGGCCCCGACAAGGAGGCCGTCGGCCAGACTGCTGCCGATATCGAACAGCTCACGCGTGTCCGGGACAAGGACATCCGTGTCTTCCAGGACGGCGTGTACATCACGCAGAAACCCGAGAAGGGAGGTGCCTGAATAGATGGCAGACAACGAACTCACCGAGATCAGCGGTGTCGGCGAGAGCAAGGCCGAGGCCCTCCGCGAGGCGGGCTTTGACTCGCTAGAGGCCGTTAAAGGCGCCTCACAGGATGAATTGGCATCGGTCGAGGGGATCGGGACGGCACTCGCCGCCCGGATCAAAGCCGACGTCGGTGATCTTGATGTTGAAGCTGAACCGGCTGCAGAAGTCGAGGAAGCTGAGGCCGACGCGGCCGAGGAGACCCCATCGGAGGAGGTCGAGACCGAACTCCGCGCTCGGGGCCTCACCGATAAGACGCCCGAGTTGAGCGACGAGGAGGAACGCCTGCTCACCGAGCGTGCCTCGACGAGCCAGCCGAAGTTCAATCGCCAAGACCACCACAAGAAACAACGTGTCCCGAGTTCCTGGCGGCGCCCCCGCGGTGACCTCTCGAAACAGCGTCGCCGGATCAAGGGCAAGGGCGACGTCGTCGAGGCCGGATATCGTACGCCGACGGCCGTTCGCGGCAAACACCCGAGCGGATTTGAAGAGGTACTCGTGCATACGCCCTCCGAACTCGAGGACATCGATCCCGACCGCGAGGCCGTTCGGATCGCCTCGGCTGTCGGCGGTCGCAAGCGCGAGCGCATTGAGGAACTGGCCGAAGACCGCGAGATTCGCGTGTTGAATCCGACCTACGAGGAGGTCGAAGTGGAGGCTGACAACACATGACCGATCTCAGAGCACAGAAACGGCTTGCGGCCGACATCCTCGATGTCGGCGAGAACCGCGTCTGGCTCGACCCGGAAGAACAGGACGAGTTGGCGGACGCTATCACCCGCGAGGATGTTGCTGAACTTATCGAGGAGGGGACGATCCGCGCCAAACCCAAACAGGGTAACTCCCGTGGTCGTGTCCGCGAGCGTGCGGAAAAGCGCTCCTATGGCCACCGGAAGGGCCCCGGCTCCCGGAAGGGCAAGGCCGGTGCCCGCCAGGACGAGAAAGACGAGTGGACCCGGAAGGTTCGCGCCCAGCGCCAGACCCTTCGGACGCTCCGTGACGATGGGACACTGACCCCCGGACAGTACCGGGAGCTGTACAACAAGTCCCGTGGTGGAGAGTTCCCCGATGTCCGCCGACTGCTGAACTACATCGAAGACACATACGACATTACACTTGATCGATCCGACCTTGGAGGTGAGAACTAATGGCAACTGGTCCACGGTATAACGTTCCGATGCGGCGTCGGCGTGAGGTCCGGACTGACTACCATCAGAGGTTGCGCCTGCTGAAATCCGGCAAGCCGCGTCTCGTTGCGCGGATCTCGAACAACCACGTCAGGGCGCAGCTGGTGACCCTCGGTCCGGACAGTGACGATACGGTCGCGAACGCCATCTCGGCCGATCTTGAGGAGTTTGGCTGGGAGGCACCGACCGGCAACCTTCCAAGCGCGTATCTAACCGGTCTACTGGCTGGTAAGCGCGCGCTTGATGCCGGAGTTGAGGAGGCCGTTCTTGATATTGGTCTTCACAGCCCGACGCCCGGAAGCAAAGTTTTCGCGGTTCAGGAGGGAGCGATCGACGCCGGCCTCGATATCCCACACAACGAGGCGGTTCTCCCTGACTGGCGGCGCAATCGCGGCGAACATATCGCCGAATACGCTGCCGACCGCGAGGAGCCGCTATACAGTGGCTCCTTCGACGCGACCGACCTACCCGAACACTTCGACGACATCCGGGAGACACTACTCGAACTATGAGCGCAGGAGATGCACACGACGGCTGGCAGCCGGTCACCCGGCTCGGCCGACTGGTACAGGACGGCGAGATCGACTCGATGGAGGAGGCCCTCCAGTCAGGACTCTCGCTGAAGGAACCCGAGATCGCCGATCAGCTGCTGCCGGGGCTTGAAGACGAGGTCCTTGATATCAACATGGTCCAGCGGATGACCGACTCCGGCCGCCGGGTGAAATTCCGGTGTGTCGTCGTCATCGGCAACCGCGATGGATATGTCGGCTACGCCGAGGGACGCGACGATCAGGTCGGCGCGGCCATCCAGAAGGCCATCGGGATTGCCAAGCAGAATATCATCAAGGTTGAACGCGGCAGCGGCTCCTGGGAGGACCGCCCTGGCGGAACCCACTCGCTGGTCCGCAAAGCCGAGGGCAGTGCCGGGAGTGTTACTGTTGAGATCAACCCGGCTCCACAGGGTCTCGGCCTTGCAGCCGCGGAGACGCCGCAGAAGGTGCTTGAACTCGCAGGCATCGAGGACGCATGGACGACGAGTTACGGGAACACCCGGACGACGGTCAACTTCGCGAAGGCGACGTTTAACGCGCTCCGCAATGCCTCTCAATCGCGCACTCCGCCACGACTCCGCGACCAGCAGCGAGCGGACGAACAGGACTTTGAGGAGGTGTCCGAGTGATGCAAGCGGTTGTCCAACTCCGCGGCGAGATTGACATGAGCCAGGATGTCCGCGATACCCTGGAAATGCTCAATCTCCACAAGCAGAACCACTGCACATTCGTCCCCGAGACGGACTCCTATCGGGGTATGATCACCAAGGTCCACGATCATGTGGCCTACGGCACGCCCAGTGCCGACACGGTCGCGATGTTGCTCCGCCGCCGCGGTGAACCCGCGGAAGGTGAGGCGACGATCGATGACGACTGGATCGACGAGCACACCGACTACGCGGATGTCGCCGATCTCGCCGACGCACTGGTCGCCGAGGAGACGACGCTACAGGACGCCGGGTTGGCCCCCGTACTACGGTTGCACCCGCCCCGTGGCGGCCACGATGGGATCAAACATCCTGTCGCCGAGGGCGGACAGATCGGCCGACATTCGACGGACGCGATTGACGAACTCCTTGAGGCGATGCGATAAGCATGACAAGCAAGAAAAAACGCCAGCGCGGTTCACGAACGCACGGTGGCGGGACACACAAGAACCGCCGTGGTGCCGGTCACCGGGGTGGCCGTGGTCGCGCTGGCCGCGACAAGCACGAACAGCTGAACTACGAACCGCTCGGGAAGCATGGCTTTACCCGCCCGGACGCCGTCACCGACGAGGTCCTAACCGTTGGTGTACAATCGCTTGATGAGGATGCGTCACTGCTGGCGGCTGAGGGGATCGCCGAGGAGACCGACGGCGGCTACCGGATCGACGCCCGGGAAGTGGTCGACGGTGGCTTTGACGCGGATGTTGTCAAGGTACTCGGTACCGGTCAGGTTCGTGGAACGCTGACCGTTGTGGCCGACGCGTTCTCGGCGAGCGCCCGCAAACTGATCGAAGAGGCCGGCGGCGAGGCCGTCCTTAGTGATCGGGCCGAGCGCGCAGAATCGGAAAACGTATCCGACGGATCCGAGCAGGAGTAACCAATGGGATGGAAGGAGGCTGCTGAACCGGTTCTCTCGCGGATTCCCGTCGTCCGCCAGCCCCAGGGACACGTCCCCTTCAAGCGGAAGCTGGCGTGGACGATCGGGGTGTTGGTATTGTATTTCTTCCTGACGAACGTGACCCTCTGGGGCCTTGCTGGGGGCGAGGACCTGTTCGGTCAGTTCCGTACGGTGCTGGCCGGTGCACAGGGATCGCTGCTCCAGGTCGGGATCGGTCCGATCGTCACGGGGAGTATCGTGATGCAGCTGCTTGGGGGAGCGAATCTCCTTGGACTCGATACCAACGACCCCCGGGACCAGGTGCTCTATCAGGGCCTCCAGAAGACGCTCGTCATCATCGTCACGCTGATGACCGCGATCCCGATGGTCTACGCGGGCTTTCTCCAGGCCGGTCCGATTGAGGCACTTGGCCTGGGGCAGTCGACCGTCCAGCTCCTATTGGTCGCCCAGGTGTTCGTTGGCGGCATCCTGATCCTCTACATGGACGAAATCGTCTCGAAGTGGGGGATCGGAAGCGGGGTTGGACTGTTCATCATCGCCGGTGTCAGCCAGCGGCTGTTCGGCGGGTTCTTCAGCTTCAGCGAGAGCGGCTTTTTCGCCTCCTGGTTCCGCATCCTGACCGGGCAGACCGAGATCGGATCGATTGTCGGCGGCGCGGGACTTGCGGACCTCTTTATCGGTCCCGGACAGTTGCTTGCGCTTATTACGACCATCCTGATCTTCGTGACGGTCGTTTACGCCGAGTCCGTCCGTGTCGAGATTCCGCTGAGCCACGCCCGCGTGAAGGGGGCTCGTGGCCGGTTCCCGGTCAAACTCATCTATGCGAGCGTCCTGCCGATGATTCTTGTCCGGGCGCTACAGGCAAATATCCAGTTCTTCGGACAGATCCTGAATCGCCTGTCCTCTGAGACCCATATCGTGTTGTTCGGGCAATCGATGCGCTGGCTGGGTAACTATGATGGCGACGGTCAGGTGATTGGCGGGCTGTTTTATTATCTCAAGCCTGTATACAGTCCAAGTGCGTGGCTCAATCCCCCGGCCGATATCGCCATGTGGCAGGTGATGACCCGCATCTCGATCGACATGACGTTCATGATCGTCGGGGGTGCCATCTTCGCGGTCTTCTGGGTCGAAACGACCAACATGGGGCCGGAGGCCACTGCAAAACAGATCCAGCGCTCTGGTATGCAGATCCCCGGATTCCGCCAGGAGGTTGGCGTCGTCGAGCAGGTCATGGGCCGGTACATTCCCCAGGTGACGATTCTCGGTGGTGCCCTCGTCGGTCTGTTGGCCGTCATCGCGAACATGCTGGGGACCATCGGGAACGTTTCTGGTGAGGGCCTGCTCCTGACGGTCTCGATCACCTACAAGATCTACGAGGAAATCGCCGAGGAGCAGCTCATGGAGATGCACCCGATGATGCGTCGGATGTTCGGCTCCGAGTAGCCAATCCTCGCCGGGGTGTTCCGGCGAAACTGTTATTTATATTTCGTTAATATTCGAACATGGGTTCCTCCCATGGCATCCCGTAACGACCCGTTCGCGGAAATCGAGCGCATGTTCGACCGTATGAGCCGCCAGTTCGAGGAGGCGTCACGGATGTGGGATTCCGACGGTCTCGTCGGCCGCCTTCCGTCGGGTTCCGGATCAATGGCCGTTGACATTATCGACGAGGACGATACCTTCGAGATGACCGTCGACCTTCCGGGGTTCGAGCGGGAGGATGTCGATATCCGCGTGACCGACAGCACGCTCCACATTGAGGCTGATCGTGAGCAGGCTCACGAGGAAAGCGAGAAGGACTACATCCGGAGCGAACGCCACCATGCGGCGGTCAAACGCATGGTTCAACTTCCGGATGAAATCGACCAGGACGGTGTCGAAGCCCACATGAAAAACGGCGTCCTCTCGATCACACTCCCGAAGACTGAACGCAAGCACGCCCGCAAGATCGAGGTCAAAAGCGCCTGATGGGCTAGCGCTGGCCCGGGGTTTGGCTGGGGCCACGCCGTTTGTCCGTCATATCTCTGTGACCCACAATCGGTACGTCGACTCGTATCCGTAGACCTCACAGAAGAGGGCTTCAATGAACGCGGCGAGCCGGTCGTCGTCGGTATAGCCGTTGATGTGTACGTTCGTCCCATCGGCGAACTCCGGCTGTTCGCGGGCGGCGATCGTGAACTCCGGATAGGATTCAACGATCTCGGGTAACCGCTCAAGCTCCTCATCGGTATAGTCGGCGTTCAAGAGCCCGTCCTCAAGCCGATACTGGACCCATGCCGGGTGTTCGCTCCCTGGCGGTGGCGTGTCAGCCTCGATCGTGATATGTGGACTGCCGCGCTCGCGGTGGGCAGCGAGCGCCCCGGCGATGAGTGCCTTGCGTTCGGCGGCGTCGTTCGCATCGAACGGCGTCATCGGCGGTCGTTCGGCCGACCGGCCGAAGACACTTTCGTCAAGATGGCGGGATTACGGAGGACTGATATGGGTGTGGAAGCCACCCGATTGTATGCACGACCCACGGATCATGCTGCTCGGCGCACCGGGCGCCGGAAAAGGGACACAGAGTTCGAATATTGTTGATGCCTATGACGTTGAGCACGTCACAACCGGCGATGCCCTCCGGGCAAACAAGGACATGGAAACGGAATACGGCACGCCTCGTGAGTTCATGGAGGCCGGAGAACTTGTCCCCGACCCCGTCGTCAACGAGATCGTTGAGGCCGCCCTCACGGATGCCGACGGCTTCGTGCTTGATGGCTATCCGCGCAATCTCTCGCAAGCGGAGTATCTCGATTCGATCACCGACCTTGATGTCGTTGCGTATCTCAAGGTGAGTACCGAGGAGCTGCTTACCCGACTGACCGGCCGCCGGGTCTGTAGCGAGTGTGGCACCAACTATCACGTCGAGTACAATCCACCGGAGGAACCGGGCGTCTGTGATGCGTGTGGTGGCGAGTTGATCCAGCGTGACGACGACACCGAGGAGACGGCGCGCGACCGGATTGAGGTCTTCGAAGAGAATACGATGCCCGTCGTTGAGCACTTCCGCGGCGAGGCGGCCTTCGTCGAGATCGACGGTGAACAGGCGCCGGATGCGGTCTGGAGTGACCTCAAGACGGCCATCGAAGCACGGCTCTGAGGCCGTTGTGATGCGTTGGGCGCCGAACGAAAGCCTTCAATAGGTTCCTCAGACTATCGGCCAGTAATGGCTTGGACCGCGGAGCGGATTCGGTCGCTCCTCGAGGAGGACGAGGAGATGGAAGATGCGCTCCGGACGATCAAGGCCGTCGCTGACGACAACGACGGGATTGTCGAGTGGAGCGATGTTGAGGACGACGTGACCAGCGGTCAGTGGGGTCGCATCATTGAAGAGGGCATTCTTGAGAGTGTCGACGAGGGGTTCCGGTTCAGCGATCCCGAAGGTGTTGAAGAACTGCTTGACGCCGATCACGTTGCCTCCGATGTCGATCTTGATATTCCCGAAGTAGGGATCGATGTCGAGGTCAACTGGACAACCTGGGATAAGGCGGCTGCTGCCGGGGCCGCCCTGTTGGTGCTTGGCTACTGGTTCGATCCCATCCAGAACCTCATCGGTGGTGCGGTCAACGTGGTGTTCGGGCCGCTCACGAACGTGCTCCCGTTCTTCGTTGTCATCTTTGCCGCCTCACTCGTGACGGGAACGTACTCAACGCTTCTCCAGGCCCACCTGATGGACACCGAACTCATGGCAGCCTTCCAACGGCAGATGAACGAGATTCAAGAGAAACAGGATCTCGCCGAGGAGCGGGGCGACGACGCGGCGGCCGAGCAGCTCAAACAAAAGCAGATGGAGCTCGTCACCGAGCAGCTCAGCATGTTCAAAGAGCAGCTCCGGCCCATGGTCTGGATCATGCTACTGACCATCCCGATTTTCCTGTGGATCTGGTGGATGGTCGGCAACGGGGCCATCGGTCACCCCGAGAGCGCCGATATGATCATGCCAATCTTCGGTGAACTCCAGCACTGGAACGATGGCATTATCGGTCCACTCCGGGGCTGGATCTTCTGGTATATCCTCTGTTCGATCAGCTTCACCCAGATCATGCGGAAGTCCCTGAACGTTATGACGATGCCCAACTGAGGTCGGTTCTCGTGGCCTCGAATCCCGATCTGGCCCGGACGACATCGACACCGTCTGTGTCGGAGTTTGGCCAACTCCGGCGCGTTGCCGACTATCAGTTCGGTACGGGCGCTGGTGTCGGCTTGTTTCCCGACCGATCAGCGCTCACGGTCAAGCGAACCGGCTCCGGGCGTATTGAGCAAGTCTTTGCCGATGAGACGCGACTAGTCAGTCGACGGACGGACGGCCGACTCACTCTCTCAGTCCGGGCGGCTGAACGACTTGCTGCGGCTCTTCCGGACCAGTATCGCGTCGCGGTTGGCTCTGAGAGCCGTCCATATATCATCGAGGGGAAAAACGCCTTTGCGAAGTTCGTCACAGCCGTTGATCCGGCGATTCGTCCGGGTGACGAGGTCTACATCACGCACGACGCAACCGTCTTGGGCGTCGGACAGGCTGTGTTATCGGCCAGCGATATGCGGGCGTTCGACCGCGGGATGGCGGTGAAGGTCCGACACGGACGTGCTGAGTGAGGTGATCGTCGCGCTGCGTCAGGTATTTGCCCGCGGATCACCTCCGCATGGGTATGTTCGGTGGCGGCGGTCTTGACCCGCGGAAAATGGAACAGATGATGAAACAGATGGGCATTGATGTCGAGGAGGTCGACGCAACTGAGGTCGTCATCCGAACGACGGACGCCGACCTCGTCTTCGAGAATCCCGAGGTTACGAAGATGGATGCCCGCGGCCAAGAGACCTTCCAGGTCGTCGGTTCACCGACTGAACAGTCGACCAAACCGACGGAAAGCGATACTGCCCCCGCCGTTCCGGAAGAGGACATCCAGACCGTCGTTGACCGGACCGGTGCTAGTAGAGACGCCGCCCGTGAGGCGCTTGAGGCCAACGACGGCGATCTCATTGCCGCCGTCGCTGACCTGGAGTAACGGCCGTGGCTGTATTGCTCGTTCGTGAGGATCGCGAGTATCTTGTCGCCCCCGGCGACACCCTTGAGACCGACCTTGGCGTCTTAGAGGTACCAGAGACGGTCAGCCCGGACGATACGATCGAAACCCATCTCGGAACGGCCTTTGATGTTCGATCGCTTCGCTGTCCGGACTTTATCGAGCACTTTGAGCGGACCGGGGCACCGATGCTCCCGCGGGACATCGGCCTCATCATGGGGATCACGGGTGTCGGTGCCGGCGACCGGATCCTTGATGCCGGTACCGGTACCGGTGTTCTCGCCGCAACGTGTGGACACGCCGGCGCCGATGTTCTTACCTACGAACGTGATGCGGAGTTCGCTTCAGTTGCACGCGACAACATGACCCGTGCTGGCGTTGAGGATCGGGTTGACGTCCGAACGGCGGATATTACGGAAGCTGTTGAGGCGCTGTCGTCGTCGTCGTTCGATGTGATCACCCTTGATCTCGCAGCGGCGCCACAGGTTATTGACCACGCGCCGGACCTGCTCACCCTCGGTGGTAGTATCGCTGTCTACTCGCCGTTCGTTGAGGCAGCCCGTGATGCGGTCGCGGCCGCACGCGACGTCGGTCTTTCCCGTATCGAGACCCGCGAGACCATTCAACGCGAGATGGACTTTGATGACCGTGGTTCACGCCCCTCCACAAGTGGTGTCGGACACACTGGGTATCTCACCTTTGCCCGACATCTCTGATCACTCGACGTTGGCGATGAGCCGCCAGAGCGTTTCCCGCCCGTCGCTGGCGTCGGCTGGATAGGCGCCCCCGGCCACCCGCAGTCCGTCGGGCCGTGTGACCGCTAGCTGGCCCTCAAATATCGTGCCGCGTTCGTGTTTCGACTCGAAGGTGACGGCTCGCCCCGGTATGTCGTTGATTTCAACCGACTGTTGATCGTCGAATGACACGGTTGTCGCGCCCCGATCCAACAGCCGGTCCTCAAGCTGGCTCTCAGCGGCCGAAAGCACCGTCGGCTCGATTGCGGTCTCGACGCTCAGTGGAAGCGGGGGCTGAAAACTGAGACGGCTCGCAAAAAAGAATCGTTGGTCGCGTTCGTAGACGTATGTGTGTCCAGCGACGCTCACGCCCGGAAGACTAAACAGCGACTCCACCGTCTCGTCGGTGTGTTCCCAATCCGCAAGGTCGGTCTCGGGAATCTCCGGTGGCGGTGGTGTCGTCATCGTCGCATAATAAGAGGCGCTGACGTCAGTGGTCGTCTTCACGCCACTTGTGTTCGCACTCGGTGCAGACAAAAAAGCGCGTCTCGGACTCGTCGGCTGCACGAATCTGCTGCATGTACCAGTACGCCCGGTTGTTTCCACACTCCGGACACTCGGCCTCTGTCGTCGGCAGACTGCTCTCGGTCTCTCCCGTTTCGATGACCTCCTGCACTTCTTGATCGTCAGTTAGTACATAGTCCGCGTCGGGGTCCTTCGGCTGTTTGTGTCCACAGGAACTACAGACCCACAGATCACCGTCCGCCTTCATCATCGAGCCGCACTTGTCGCAGAACTCCATATATAGCGTAGGTCCGGATTCGTTAAGTCACTGTTCCTCTCTGTCGATTCCTTTGTGAATGTCCTCCAGCAGATCTTCAACTGTTTGATAGGTGTCGCTGTTGGCATCGGAAATGACCTCCCCGAGATTGTATTCGCGGCTGTCGTTGATCACGACCACATCCGATAGTTCGACCGCGGCGTCCGACCGGACAATCGGAAACGAACACTCCTTGAGGACCGATTCGACCTGGTCGACCGGTACCTGACGTGGCATATCCGGGACATTGTGGTCTCCGGTCTTTTACCTACCGCCTTTTGTCACGTCGCCGTCCACAGTGGCTATAGGGATCGCCCCCCCAGAGGTTTGTATGTCCCTCTCCGAAGAGGCCAGGTGTCGTCTCGCCGACATCGTCGAACTGCAGCCGACGAAAAACGGCGAGTTACAGGACCGGTGGGGCCTCGACAGTGGGAGTGCCGTGCATCAGTATCTTGAGTCCGAACTGAGTGCATACTACTACCGGGACGAAGACAGTCTCATCCGGGCAACTCCGGAGGCCGTTGAGCTTGTTGGGGGCGACAACGACACGCAGGTTCGGCTCACGCCGGACGAGGCGGATGTTGTTGCTGTCCTGGCTCGCCCGGATGAACGGGCACAGAGTGTTGTTTCAGTTCTGCACGATCTCCGTGACGAGCGTGGCATGGATCCTGCGCCCGATGTCCTTCGTCGCCGACTCAAGCGACTGGTTGACCGTGGACTCGTTGATGTCGTCCGTCGCACCGTTCCAACGTACAAACTCGCTGTCGAACCAACTGCGATCGACGTGACTGTTTCGGATGAAGAAGACACGGCGACGGTTGCGCACGAGTGATCAATCTTCTCGGGAGAGACGTCGTCGCTGCCGTCGATCGCTGAGCACCCGTTGGTACCGACGTCCCGGTCCCCCTTCGATCGGCCAGTCGTGTGTCCGCCACGTCGGTGGCTCGGGCTCGAAGGCCGGACAGGAGGCGGCACATTCGCGCTGTGTAGGGCATCGCCCCTTGGCGTCACAGGTGGGGAGTAGCCCTGTCGCCACCTCTTTGAGTCCGAAATGCCGGCAGTCCGGACGCATTGAATCGACGTACGACCGCCAGCCCCGCTCATAGAGCCGCTCGGCGATCAGCAGTCGCTTGGTCGTCTTCCACTCTGGACTCACTGTCGTTCCGTCAGCTCGGCTTCCCGTGGTGTCGGTTGCCAACCGATGGGCGTGCCACAGTTGATCAGCGCTATCGGATGCGGGATCGACGGCGAGAATGCCGGCCTCAACGGGGATATCCTCAAGCAGTGCCGGTTCGACTGTCCGATCGGTTTGCCGCGTGGCGACCCATGTTTCGTCGGCGAGGCCAAGCTGGACATCGTATTCAAGCTGGTCGTTGAGCCTGCGCGCAGCACTCGCGTCGAGATCGGGTTTGTTCTCAATCGCGACGACCGCCGCCGGCCATTCCGGATAGCGCCATCGTCGCCGGTACTGAAGCCGACCGCTGGTCTTTCGGGTATCAATGATCCCTCGCGCCTCGGCGCGGTGGACGGCCGCCCGGACGTACCGCCAGGCAAAGCCTGGATCGGGAATCGCATCGCGATACCACGCCCAGTCCGCCGGTGCGTGTCGCACGACTCTGAGGAGGTCCTGATCAAGTGCCTCTGGTCCGAAGGCGGCCCGCTGTCTGAGCGCTTGCTCGCGAGCGATGACCACAACTGTGTCCCATCGGCGGTTGCTGGTCCCGAGCTGCCGTCCGACCAGCACGGGATCGTCGCGATCTCGTGTCGGCGGCCAGTGTCGCTCGGCCCACCGACAGACGTACAACTCGAAGGGGAACTCCCGGGACCACTCCACGGAAGAAATGAGTCCCCGGCAGTAGTAGGGGTTTCGTTACTGCACCCGGCGTAGGGTGTCGATCCAGCTACCGATACTCCTCGTCGATGAACCGATGGGCTCGTTTGAAAATCTCACGCGGACCGTCCTGTGTGATGGTGTTGACCGCCTGTTCGTAGTCACGCCACTGGTGGTCGCGATGCTCTTCGGACAGCGTCGCCGAGGTCTCGAAGGACTCGGCGATGAAGAGGTGGACGGTCTTGTGAATCGTGTTACCGTCGGCCTCGAAGACATAATCGTAGTCTTCGCGGAACCCATCGATCAGCCGGAAGTCCTCGATTCCGGCTTCCTCCTTCACCTCGCGGATTGCCGTCTGCTGAAGTTCTTCGTCCCCCTCGACACCGCCTTTGGGGAACTCCCAGTCCCCCGGACGGCTCTTGAGGAGGAGATACTCGCGCCGGCCGCGCGTATCTCGAAAGAGAATTGCGCCGGCGCTCGTCGCTTCGACTGGCATTACCCTTATATTACCAATGCGGCCGTAAGAGACTACCGGACGTCCCATCGCTTTCCCGTGGTAGCGCTCCGACTAGTGGTCGATGTGGTCTGAGTGATTAACCGGATAATAGATCAGCTTAATTAGGGGTTAAATTTATAACTTATCTGTATTAATATATTCTTGTAGTTACACATGCCCAATCCAAACTTTCCCGGTGAACTCGGGAGCGTGCCGTACAATTCGATCATCGGCGGTCCGCTCAACGCCGCCGTTGAGGCAAACGCCGAGGCCTCTCAGACAGCGGCAAAGTTCATTGACGACGTCGGATTTCAGGCGGCCGATGATGGCTGGAGCGCCGAACGCAAGCCGGTCTACGTGACGTTTTCGTATAAGAAGACCGTCATTGATGACGAAGGATCCGAGTCGGTTGAGGAGTTCGAAATGCGCGTGCCGCTACTCCTGTTGGTCCATATCCCGTACTTCGAGGTCAGCAACGTGACCATCGACTTCCATGTCCGTCTGCACTCGCTGCAGACCTACGAGACCTCCGACCAGTTCAACGTCGAAAGCGAGGTCCGCGGCAAACAGGGATGGTTCACCGGCAACGTCAAGTGGAAGGTGAGTGCGAGCTACCAGAAACAGCGGAGCCGATCACAGGAAATCGAACGGACCTACGACCAGAGCGTCCACGTAGAAGCAGAGAGCATCGAACCGCCCGAGGGCGTCTCCCGCGTGTTCAACGTCCTTGAAGAGACTATCACCGAGGAGGCAGCAAGCAACGGTGGCTCCGGCGGTGGCGGCACGCCGTAAGTGGGTGAGCGGCCGTGGCTGTCGACGATCTTACCGATCTTCCGCTGTCGCGTCTGTTCTCTGGCCCGCTGATAGCCGCTATCGACGCCAGCGTGCAGTCCCAAACCGAGCAGATCAATCTCATCCTCGAGACGTGCTTTGACGAGAACGAGGAACCGGTGACAGTGGGATTTGGCTATACCACCACCGAGCTCGACTCTGACACGGGTGAGGAACGCCCCGTAAAAAAGCGCCTTGAGATCCCGCTCCTGTTGTTCCTCACCCTTCCGAACCTCCACGTCAGTCGGATCGAAGAGGAGTTTTCAGCGAAGATCACGGCTGTCGAGCCAACCTCGAAGGGTCCCTCGCTCGGGCCGATTGACCGTCCCTCGCGGCTGAAGATCAAGCCGTCCGGTCGCCAAACAGAGCGCGACCGGGAAACGCGGTCGGCCTTTGACCTTGATATTCACATGGTCGCCGAACTCGAAAACGAGTCGACGGGGATGGAAATTCTCGAACGGGCGGCTAACAGCGCTATCTTCGAGCGCGAGACGGACGCGGCTCCCGAGCGACTTGAGAAACGCCGCAATCGTGCGTCAATCACCGCGGAACGCATCCATGAGTCCACCGACGAGTGATATGCCCAACCGAACGGATCGACCGGAACTCAGCCGACTACTCGCCGCCCTTTATACCGCGTTTACCGATGCCGAGCTTCAGGCGCTTCAGTACGGTCGCTCCCGGCTTGCCGCCTTGCTTGATGCTGAGGCTATTCCAGAGGACACGACCGTGTCGGTCTATCACGCGACTGATGTTGAGGTGACACTTAAAACGGGACTTATCACCCGGGACGGCGACGACGGGCTTGCGGTCCATGCTGCCCCTGTTGATGCCAAGGACGCCTCGGAGCTGTCGTTTAGCATCGACCTCTTCGACGTGCTTGATCATGCGGACGTTGAGGACTGGTCACCGGACAAGCACCAACCTACGCACTTTGACCCGGCCGTTCTCGATGACGGCTCAACCGCCGATACAGCGAGGGAGCCTGCCCAGCCGATCGACATCGTTGACGTCATCGATCCGCGCGATCGAACGCGGCTCAAATCCGCGGGTATTGACCGCCTGGATACCCTTCGATTACAATCGGCTGAGTCGCTTGCTACAGCAGCGAGCAACGATGACCGTGAGGTTACGCCTGCAGAGGCAGCTGAATGGCTCGATGCGGCCGACGAACTCGCAACGACCCTCGCAGAGCGTGAGGCGACACTCCCCGTCGAACTCGTAAACGGCATCGGGGAGACCTTCGGCGAACGCCTCCGCGAACAGGGCATTGCTGATCTGACCGACCTCGTTGAATACTCACCCGAGGAAATCGCCGAGCGGGCGAGTACTCAGGAATCATCGGTCTCCACCGACCGCGCAACCACCTGGATCGACCGTGCAACCGCTATTCTTAGTGCCGTTGAATCATCCGAACACAACCCATGACCTCTGACGACCCACCACTTGGTCAGTACTTTAACCCCCTCAGGCACGCTGATCGCGAGCAGCTTGAGGAACGGCTTGACCGCTACCGCGACCAACTCGAAGCACAGGGCTATGAAGTGACCATCGCTGAAGGCGAGCAGGGATTTTTCGCTGGTGTGCTGGTTATCGATGACGAGCAGGGCCGCTTTGGCTTCCTTGAGGACACCGGAACCGTCAACTGGCTCACTGGTGATGTCGGCGGGATCGGTGCGCTCGGAGCGGCAATCGCTCAACGGCCCTCTGAGACGCTGCAGACACAGGTCGAAGACGCCAAGAACGCCGACATCGAGTAGCCTCCACTCGCCCCTTCGTTGACCGCGCTGTGTTGAGGGTGACCCCCCGAGGCGATGTGATGCCGTGCGTATGCGGTTACTCGCTTGCCAACCAGCAGGAATCCCGGCCTACGTATCGCACCACGGCTTCCGTCATCTTCGGAGTCCTCTTGTGAACTTCTCACCCCGTGTTGTGACCTTGTTGTTTATCGGTTGGTCCACCTCCTAGCGGTGCTCTCATGGCTGGCATGGACTGGTGATCTCCCTGTAGTTGCGAACGACAGAAAATCGTCATGAGAATCTCAGCAGACTTCCTTTTCATCTTGCTCGATCTTCACTCACGTATTCGATTGTATTCGAATCGGATTTGCCGTGGCACTAAGATCGTACTCGATAATAGTACATCAAGCTACGTCGTTTTCATAGACCGATTCATACTATCCCTGTACACGGTTGATATGGAACCGATTACGCTCCGCTTGCCCGATGATCTTCTCACCACACTCGAGACGGAAGCGACCAATCACGGGTTTAGTAGCCGATCCGAATACATCCGATTCTTACTCACTCACCGGGATGATCCGGCGCCTGCAGCCATCGCGAACGCTACCCCCGACGATCAAGATATCACGATCGCCGACATGACCGACCGCGGCGGCGTAGACTAAAAGACACTATTAGTCGCGCAGAGATAGAGTTCTACAACGAGATCGGGGCTGGACCTGAAGATGATGAACGCCCACCGCCGACAGAATAACAAACTAGACCACTACAGTAAAAGAATATTCCACAATCTAAGAAATTAACCAGATAATACATTTATCCTTTTTGTCCACACTCGCTTCACCTCCTATATATTCAAAAGGCAATCCAGACAAATCGCTGCTGTCATGGGGTTCTTTGCCTACCCCCAGACGGATTCTTCGAACAGTTGATCCTGGACTGGGGAATCCCACTTTTTGGTGTTGTCCTCAAGGTTAACTGTGATCGTTCCATCGGTTGCAATGGAGATTGACTTAATATCTGTCCCGCTCCAAGTGTGCATGTACGAGAAGATCACATTTCTCGTCGAAGTTGTTCCTCCTTCCGTCAACAGATCCACTGAAACCCAGTGACCTTCCTGAACATGCCCTTTATCCTTGAAACCAAATGAAACTCCTCGCCCTGAGTATGATTCAATGTTGATGAGGCTTTTATCACTCGCGTACCATCCATTGTTTGAATCACCGTCGTAATCGTACTCGTCACCGTCCCAGCCAAATCCTAACGCGTCTTTTGGATCTTTACCGAGTTGGAAGATGCTATCTTCGGCCTCGACGTCCATATCAGCGTAAGCAGTGACACCATCTCCAAACAATGTACACGACAGATTCAAATTATTCTTGTCTTTGATATGTTGGGTCCCAACCTCACCTCCATCGTCTGATTGCATTGGCTTTGACATCTTTAGGGTATTGAGGGCGGTGTCCCTGTTTTTGTCTTCTCTTGCAGATATTCCCGCCACTCTTCATTATTCCACCCGTTCTTTTTCCTCAATTGGGGGATTTCTTGTAAATCTCTTCTGTACTCGCAGTCTTTGCCTCTGCAGCCATAGGGACTGCTGAAAAGGCTGCAAGGGAACCAACAGCTGCGATTACCTTTCGTCTACTTGCTCGTTGTGGTGAGTCTTGTTTCACCATGGTACCGGAACACAAACATAGCTGTAATGATATTTTTGATTTCATTTTAATTAATATAATCTAATGTATTCTTCACTCTCTCGCTAACCACAGTCCTGCAACTCTAAGGGTCTCCAGCAACTGGAGAAACAATATTGTTGCCAAGATTGCTCTGTTGAATAGCTATGTTAGTCAAAGCGGTAGAAACTTGAGTTGTCTTGTTATTAGTTGACGGTATTGACCTCAAAATCGTTATCGTCTCATTGTGTTTTAG
>Ga0207714_1000144_pt1 | contig 45855 bp, 52 predicted proteins | sample PonA232FremontCA_2_FD_187270 | JGI IMG/M metagenome (GOLD analysis project Ga0207714, IMG submission 187270) | Marine sediment microbial community from Fremont, CA, USA - Pond A23 Sediment 2 (SPAdes) | ecosystem: Environmental > Aquatic > Marine > Unclassified | place: USA: Fremont, California... | reverse complement strand
CTTTAATTAAATTGGTGGAAGAAGAGTAATTATCTTTAAAATTTAGTAGGTGTATTAAATGAGTTTATTAGAATTAGAAAATGTAGAATTTAAATATCATGGACAAACCGAACCTGCTTTAAAAGATATAAATTTAACTGTTGATAAAGGTGAGTTTGTTGCAATCATTGGAGCAAATGGTTCTGGAAAATCTACTTTAGCTAAACTATTAAATGTGCTACTTAGGCCTGATAAAGGTGATATATTAGTAGAAAATATAAATACAAAAAACAAAAAACAAATATGGGAAATCAGAAAAAATGTTGGTATGGTCTTTCAGAATCCCGACAATCAAATTGTAGCAACCATGGTAGAAGATGATGTAGCTTTTGGATTAGAAAACATTGCAGTACCTTCTGAAGAAATAAGGGAGAGGGTAGACCATGCACTTGAACTTGTAGGCTTAACAGGATATGAAACTCATGAAACCCATAAATTATCTGGTGGACAAAAGCAAAGATTAGCTATTGCAGGAATTATTGCTATGGAACCAAGTTGTATTGTTCTTGATGAACCTACAGCTATGCTTGATCCCCAGGGTAGAAAAGAAGTTATTGAAACTATTGATTTCCTAAATAAAGAAAAAGATATAACTATTATTCTAATAACTCATTTTATGGAAGAGGCCAGTATAGCTGACAAAGTATATGTCATGAATAAAGGTAAAATTGAATCACAGGGCCCACCTGCTGAAGTTTTTGAAGAAATTGATTATTTAAGAAGCATAAATCTTGATGTTCCTGCTGTTATGGAGGTTGCAAATGGTTTAAAGAGTAAGGGTATGAAAATACCTGAGATTCTAACAATTGATGGGTTGGTGGATGCTTTATGTTAATTGAATTAAAAAATGTAACCCATATATATGACCAGGAACAAAAAATAAAAGCATTAGATGATATTAATTTAGAAATAGGAGAACATGAATTTATTGGTATAGTAGGTCATACGGGTTCAGGAAAAACCACATTGGTACAAATGTTTAATAGTTTAATTAAACCAACTTCAGGTGATATTTATGTGGATGGAATTAAGACTACTGGTAAGAAACCTGATTTAAATCATGTTAGACAAACCGTAGGGTTGGTATTTCAATATCCTGAACATCAATTGTTTGAAGAAACAATTTATGACGATGTGGCTTTCGGACCAAGAAATTTAAATTTAGATCAAGAAGAAGTGGATAAAAGGGTGAAAGTTGCTCTAGATTTAGTTGGACTAGAGTATGAAGATTTCAAAGACAGATCTCCTTTTAACCTATCAGGAGGGCAACAACGTCGAGTTGCTATTGCAGGTGTTTTAGCAATGCGACCTCGCGTATTGATTTTAGATGAACCTTCTGCTGGTCTAGATCCACAGGGACGTGAAAAACTTAAAGGTCTTTTAAAAAGACTACATCAATCATATAATATTACAATTATATTAATATCACATAGAATGGAAGAAATAACTCAGTTATCCAGTAGAGTCATTGTAATGGACCATGGTAAAATTGTTTTGAACGGTTCACCTAAAGAAGTATTCAGCCATAAAGATAAGTTGGAAAAACTTTCTTTAGAATTACCAGAAATTACAGAAATCCTTTACAGATTAAAAGAAAGAGGTTGTGATATTAGAACCGATATTTTTACAGTAGAAGAAGCAGTTGATGAAATAATCAATGTAGTTGGGAGCCAAAACTATGTTAACTGATATCACAATTGGTCAATATGTACACGGTGATTCTGTGGTACATGTTTTAGACCCACGGATAAAGATAATAATCACAATTATTTTGATAACCAGTTTGTTTTTGATAGGTAATTTTTGGGGGTTTGCAATCTTTCTGTCTTTTAATCTAGTGGTAATAAAAATATCAAATTTACCATTCAAAAAAGTTTTAAAGGGTTTAAAACCAATCGTATTTTTAGTTTTATTAACTGTTATTTTACACATTTTTATGACTCGTGGTGGAGAAGTGTTATTTCAATGGAAGTTTATAAGAATTGAAAGTGAAGGGCTATATACCGGGACATTTATGGCCAGTAGAATATTATTATTAATTATGTTCACTTCTCTTTTGACGCTAACTACCTCACCACTGCAACTCACTGATGGAATTGAATATATATTAAAACCACTGAAAAAAATTGGAGTTCCAGCTAGTGAAATATCAATGATGATGACTATTGCATTAAGGTTTATTCCAACCTTGATGGAAGAGGCAGAAAAGATTATGAAAGCTCAAAAAGCTAGAGGTGCTGATTTTGAAAGTGGGAATCTAATTCAAAGAGCTAAAAACTTGATACCTCTTTTAGTTCCGCTTTTTATAAGTGCTTTTAGAAGAGCTGATGAGCTAGCCTTGGCTATGGAATCAAGATGTTATCAAGGTGGTAAAAAGAGAACAAGACTTCATATTATGAATATTAATAGAAGAGATATAACAGCTTTAATATTGGCAATAGCCCTGGCTGTAGTTGTAAGTTTCTTTTAGGAGAATTAAAATGAGTTTTTATAAGATTATTCTGGAATATGACGGTACTAACTATAGTGGTTGGCAGCGTCAAAAAAACACTAGAGACACCATACAACAAGTATTAGAAAAGAAATTAAGTATTATTAATAAAAGTTACGTTCGGGCTATTTCTGCTGGGCGTACAGATGCTGGTGTTCATGCAAAAGAACAGGTTGTCAATTTCAAGCTAGATGTTGATATACCTATTGAAAGACTACCGTTTGCTTTAAATAGTCTTTTACCTAAAGATATAACATGTAAGGATGCAAAAGAAGCTGATTCTGAGTTTCATGCCCGTTATGATACTCGGGGAAAATTATATCGATATAGACTAAGTAACTGTAAAATTCCTTCGGTTTTTAAGCGCAATTATGTTTATAATATTAGGAGTAACATTGATTTTGGGAAGATCAAAAAAACAGCCCCGTTACTGGTTGGTACCCACGATTTTGCTTCTTTTCAAAATAGTGGTAGTGATATAGTAGATACGGTAAGGACTATTGAAAGAATTGACATAACTGAAGTTGATGATGAATATCATTTTTCAATTGAAGGCAACGGTTTCTTATATAAAATGGTCCGTATAATTATAGGGACATTTATAGAAATTGGATTAAATAAAATTGAATTAAGCGAAATGAGTAATATAATAAAGTCTAAAGATCGACGGAAAGCTGGTTATACAGCTCCAGCTAAAGGACTTACTTTAATGAAAGTATATTATTAGTTTCTTGACAAGGGTCTAAAATTATAATAGAATTAACGTGGATATAATTTCATGACTTTTAATAAATATTAATATAGATAACAAGGGGGGATAAAGATGACAACATATATGGCAAAACCTGATGAAGTGGATAAGAATTGGTATGTCGTTGATGCTAAAGATAAAACTTTAGGTAGAATGGCCTCCAGAATAGCTACAATATTAAGAGGGAAGCACAAACCTGAATATACACCACATGTTGATACAGGAGATTTTGTAATCGTTGTTAATGCCGATAAAATTAAACTAACTGGAAATAAATGGGAGCAAAAGGTTCATTATAAGCACAGTCGCTATCCCGGTGGTTTGAAGACAATGACTTATGGTGACCTTAAAAAGAAAAATCCTGAAGAAATTGTTAAACATGCTGTTAAAGGTATGGTTCCAACAAATACACTAGGCGAAAAAATGATGAAAAAACTTAAAATATATGCTGGGCCAGATCATCCGCATCAGGCTCAACAACCGGAAGAACTTGAAGTTTAAATTTTATTCAAGAAAGGAGGAATTTAAATGGCCGCAGAAGTTCAATACTGGGGAACCGGCAGGAGAAAAACTGCTGTTGCAAGAGTAAGATTAGTTCCTGGTAATGGTAACATAATTATAAATGACAGAGATGTACAGGATTATTTTAATCGTAAATCTTTAATTCAAGATTTAATGTCTCCATTGGAGGTTACAAATACAACTGATAACTTAGATGTTTTAGTTAATGTAAATGGAGGTGGACTTTCTGGTCAAGCCGGAGCAGTTAGACATGGTATTGCCCGTGCTCTTCTAGAAGTAGATGGTGATTACAGAAAGCCACTTAAAGACGCTGGTTATCTAACCAGAGACTCAAGAATGAAGGAAAGAAGAAAATATGGGCACAAGAAAGCTCGTAAATCTCCACAATTTTCAAAAAGATAAACAAAGATACCATATATATACGTATTCAAAAGGGAGGATTATCCTCTCTTTTTTTTATTGTCAAGAGTTTTAAAAGAGGATTATTATTTTCTTCATTGAAATTTATATACAGATATGTTTATATTAAAGATAATAAGGGGGGATTACAGTGAGTCTTTTAATGGCAGGATATTCACCTCACCCACCATTAGCAATACCTGATATTGGTAAAGACAATCTGAATGAAATTTCTGACACTGTATCTAGTTTGGAAGAACTGGCCAGAGAAGTTGTTGAAAGTGACCCTGAATTGTTAATCACAATTAGTCCTCATGGAACTGTGATGAGAGAATCTATTTCAATTATTGATAAAGAAAAAGCAATGGGAAATTTTAGACAGTTTGGTTATAGTAATATTGGTTTTGAAATGAAAATTAATACTCATTTTATCAAACAGCTAAAAAAGAATGCTAATCAAGAAAGTTTTCATACTATCAGTCTAAAAGATAGAGAAGGGTCAAGACTGGACCATGGTGTGATGGTTCCACTATATTATCTTAAAGAAGCTGGACTAAAAGATATACCAATTGTGCCTATCAATATGGCTTTTTGGGATTATAGTCAATTATATAATTTTGGGAAGGTCATTAAAAAAACGATAGAAAAGTTAGATGTTAATGCAGTAGTTATCGCTAGTGGAGATCTTTCCCATAAATTAAAACCTGGAGCACCTGCTGGATTCGATGAAAATGCTGAAAAATTTGACCAAAAATTTACTGAGCTTATTCAAAATAATGAATTAGATAAAATAAAGGATATTGATAAAGGTCTAATTCAAAGAGCTGGTGAGTGTGGCCATAGACCTATGGTTATCTTAACTGGAATCTTATCTGAATATAAAGTTGAAAGTGATCTTAAGTCTTATGAAGGGCCTTTCGGTGTAGGGTATGCTGTAGCCAGTTTTAAAATTCTTTCAGGGGGTAATACTTAATGAAAGATGAATACGGATATGTAAAGTTGGCTAAAAAAGCGATAGAAAACTATATCAAAAAGAAAACTAGAATTGATCCACCTAATGACGAAGGCTTTAAAAAAAGGGCCGGAACTTTTGTTTCCATCAAAAAGGATGGACAACTAAGGGGATGTATTGGTACCATTGAACCCACCAAGGACTCCTTAGGTGAAGAAATCATTGAAAATGCAATTAATGCTTCTACCCGTGATCCACGTTTTAATCAGATCACTGAAGAAGAATTAGATGAGATCAATATTTCTGTTGATGTATTAGGGTCTAAAGAAGAAGTAAATGACGTATCTCAATTAGATCCGGATAAATATGGAGTTATTGTAAAGAAAAATTCAAGAGTTGGCCTTTTGCTGCCAAATTTAGAAGGGGTAGATACTGTAGACCGCCAAATTGAAATTGCAAGAAAAAAAGCGGGGATTTATCCAGAAGAAGATTATAAGATAAAAAGATTTAAGGTAGACCGCTATGAAAAAAAATAAAAAGGAAGCAATGTTTTATGAGAAACAAGAAGGGGATATTGTTCAATGTCATCTTTGTCCTCATAATTGTGTGATTAAAGAAAACCAAAGTGGTGTCTGCAGGGTTAGAGTAAATCAGGATGGTATTTTGTATAGTGAAAACTATGGGGAGATAAGTTCAATGGGAGTAGACCCTATTGAAAAGAAACCCCTTTATCATTTTTATCCTTCAAAAGGCATATTATCACTGGGAACATTTGGTTGTAACTTCATGTGTAAATTCTGTCAGAATTTCAGGATTAGTCAACAGGCACCTAAAACAACTTTCCAGACCCCAGATGAAATTATAGAGCAGGCTAAAAAGAGAAATATAATGGGCATAGCCTATACTTATTCAGAACCAATGGTTTGGTATGAATTTGTATATGAAACAGCTAAAAAGGCCCATGAAGAGGGTTTGAAGAATGTATTGGTAACCAATGGCTTTATAAACCAAAATCCTCTTAAACAGTTAACAAAATATATTGATGCTGCCAATATCGATTTAAAGTCATTCCATAATGATTTTTATAAAAATTTATGTGGAGGTCGTTTGGAACCAGTTTTAGAGACTATTAAATATTTAGAAGGGAAAACCCATCTTGAATTAACTACTTTAATTGTGACAGGTCATAATGATGATCATAAGGAGTTAGAAGAACTGTTCAAATGGATAGGTGATTTAAATTCTGATATCCCCTTACACTTATCAAGATATTTTCCAAATTATAAGATGGAGGACCCACCGACTCCTGAAAAAACTATGGAAAAGGCTTATAAACTGGCTAAAAAACACCTGAACTATGTATATATTGGGAATATGCGATCACAAGCGGGTCAAAATACTTATTGTCCAAAATGCCAAACAGAAGTTATAACAAGACAGTATTTTAAAGCTGAGAGTCATCTGGAAAATGGTAAATGTCCAGAGTGTGGTGAGAAGATACTAGATAATTATTCTAAATAAAATTCCAACCATAAATATAAAATGTAAATATTAAATAAAAACCCGCTCCGAAAAAAGAAGGTATTAATATTGATTTGTTTGCTCTTTCAAAAAGGATTACAGAGATTAGAGCAAAAAAGAAATAGATTATAATTTTGTCGGGTTGAAGTTGATAAATTAAAAAAGAGAAAAATAGTGCAGAAAAAATTTTTGATATAAATTTAGGTAACCTAGATTTAAAAATCTCATAAACAAACAAATTCAGCATGAATTGTTCACTTAATGCAATTATAAAAAATAAAGGAAACAATATTAAAATTGGAAATACACTTTGTACAAAAACCTGAATTTGTTTTACTTTATACAGTGGTTTGAAATTGCTAGAAAAATCATTTAGAGTTAAAGGAATATTTACAAAGACTAAAACAAGGGCTAATAGTATCATTAGATAAATAATAATTGGAAATATTTTTTTCATAAGTGACCTAAAGGAGATTCCTAAATCTTTAAATGATAAATCATAAAGGAAAATAAAATATAAGAAAATTAGACTTAAAAATATTAGTCGAGCTGCAAAAACAAACAAGAAATTGAAAAAATCACTCAAATTAGGAACTTGCATAAATGAGGTCAAATCAAAAAAACGGTTGAATAAAAGAGTAAAAAACCAGAGAGTATATATAATAATAACATCTTTGTAATTAATTCTATTGATCCATTTAATTTTGCTAGTCATATTGTAATCACCTCTTTTTACTTTCTTTATAAATATTTAAATTCCTGCTTTATAAATCACTCTATAAGTTATATAATTAATTAAAGGTAAAAGATTTAATTTCTGAAGGGGTGGATTAAAGTTGGTATGGACAATAATAACACATACATTAGACCTTTTAATTGTTGGTATTATAATATACTTCCTACTTAATTTAATCCAGGGGACAAGAGCTGTTCAGCTTATAAAAGGTCTTGTCTTAATATTTATTGCATCTGTGATTAGTCAGTTATTAAATTTAAATACTGTCCACTGGTTTTTACAAAGTGTTTTAACAATGCTTATTGTTGCCCTACCAATTGTATTCCACCCAGAGTTGAGAAGAGCCTTAGAGCAGTTAGGGCGGGGTGGCTTCTTTACTAGCCAGTTAGTCCACAAATGGTCAGCAAAGGATATCAATGAAGTGATTATGGCTGCTGATGAACTTGCTGAAAATAAAGTGGGTGCTTTGATAGTATTTGAAAATCAGGTAGGATTAAAAAATTATATTGAAACTGGAATTAAAATAAATGGACAAATTAGTAAAGAACTAATTGAGAATATTTTCTATAAATCAGCTCCTTTACATGATGGTGCAGTGATTTTAGGAGAGGGTAAAATAAAAGCGGCAGGTTGTTTGCTTAACCTTTCTAATAATCCGAGCATTAATCCTAAGCTTGGTACCCGGCATCGAGCAGCAATTGGGATCACTGAAGAATCAGATTCTTTAGTAATTGTTGTTTCAGAGGAGAGTGGTGTAATTTCACTTGCTCAAGATGGGGAATTAATTAGATATTTAGACAAATCAAAATTAAGAGAGATATTATTCAAAGAGTTTATACCACGCAAAAACAGTGATTTCTTTTCATAAAATGAGGGAGTTAAAATGAGGGAATTTTATAATAAATATAAGGTAGTAATAATAGCATTAATGATTGCGGCTGTTTTATGGCTTTATGTTAACTATCAGGAAGGTAACTTTCAATCAGGTTTGAATTTCAGCAATAACCAAATAAGACTGGATATTAAGTACGAAAATCTTTCAGAAGATCTAGTTGTATTAGATATTTCAGATCAGACAGTTTTAATTGAACCGGAAGGCTATAGATTCTTTAATACTTATAGTGAAGATGATTTTGAGGCATATATTGACTTGGATGACGTTCAGATAGGTGATAATGTTCGAGTAGTTAATATAAGAGCTCCCCAAGGAGTTAATATTAATTATAAAGAGCCCTCTATTGTCAGAGTGACAGTGACTTCCTATAAAGAAGAACAGACGGAAAATAATCAAACACAAAATTAAAATGAATAAATAATAACAATTAATTAATAGAGGTGAAACTGATGGGTAAAATATTTGGAACAGACGGTGTAAGAGGTATTGCGAATAAAGATCTCACTCCAGAATTAGCATTAAAATTAGGAAAGGCCGGGGGATTGTTTTTACAAAAACAAGCTCACCAAGATGGAAATTTTTTTGTCTTAATAGGAAAAGACACTAGAATATCAGGAAGTATGTTGGAGTCAGCTTTAATAGCTGGTTTTAATTCTGTAGGTGTAAACATAGTAAAACTCGGTATTATTACTACACCTGCTGTATCCTATCTAACAGATCAAACCGATGCAATCGGAGGAGTAATGATTTCAGCCTCACATAATCCAATTGAAGATAATGGGATTAAATTCTTTAATAAAGATGGTTTTAAATTAACCGATGAACAAGAACTAGAAATTGAAGACTATATTTTCGGTGAAGAAGAGATTAAGACCCCTGTCGGTACAGATGTGGGAGATATTATCGTTAGAAAAAAATTATTAAAACAATATGATGATCATCTAAAGAATTCTGTGGATTATGATTTTAGTGAGTTTAAAATAGTTTTAGATTGTGCGAATGGATCTGCTTATGAAATTGCTCCTCAAATATATAAAAAACTAGGGGCAGAAGTTATAGCGGTTAATGATCAACCAAATGGTCATCAAATAAATTTAAATTGCGGTTCAACTAAGCCTGAAACTTTGGTTGAAGAAGTAAATAAACATAATGCAGATCTTGGAATTGCCTTTGATGGAGACGCAGATCGTTTAATAATGGTTGATGAAAACGGAAATATTATAGATGGAGATCGGATAATGGCACATCTTGCTTTAAATATGATGAAAGAAGATAGTTTAAAAGAACAAACCGTAGTTACCACTAGATATAGTAACTTGGGTTTAGAAGAGTTATTAAATAAAAATGGTGCTCAAACCGTTAAGTGTAAAAATGGTGATCGTTATGTACTGCAAAAATTACTTGAAAACGACTTTAATCTAGGTGGGGAAAAATCTGGTCATATAATTTTATTAGACTATAACAAGACAGGTGATGGAGTATTAACTTCGTTAAAGGTAGTAGAATACTTAAAAAAATATGATCTTAATTTAAGCTATATAGAAAGATTATTTGAACCATGGCCTCAGAAATTAATTAATATTAGAGTAGAAAACAAGGATCAACTTAATGAAAGCGATACTATTAATGAAATAATTTCGGAAGTTGAAAAGGATTTTGGTGAGAAAGGCAGAATATTTGTAAGGGCCTCTGGTACTGAACCAATTGTGAGAGTGATGCTAGAAGCTAAAAAGGAGGAAATGATTACAAAATGGGAAAGGAGGATAAAAGAAGTAATTAAAGATGAACTTAACTAATACAGGAGGTGAGAAAAAACAATATATATAATTAAAGCGCCCGGGCTCTATAATGGAGTTGACGAGGTGGGGAGTAATCGAATTATCGGCGGATCTTCCCAGGCTTAAAGTATTAAGTCTCAGCTGATTTTCCAAAACCTACAAGTGATTGTGGGGACAACAAAATCAGAAATACTTATCAAAAATAAAAAATTATATAATATAAAAATAATGGAGGCCAATATATATGTGTGGAATAGTTGGTTATGTTGGAGATAAAAAAGCTGCTTCAATCCTTTATGATGGATTGAAAAGGCTTGAGTATAGAGGTTATGATTCATCTGGAATTGCAGTAAACGATGGTTTTAATATAGATGTAGTGAAAAAGAAAGGCAAATTAGAACAGTTAAAAGGGAAAATAGAAGATAATGTTAATGGTGGTACAACAGGAATTGGTCATACAAGATGGGCAACTCATGGACAGCCTTCTGATTTGAATTCTCATCCCCATAGTGACTGTAGTCAAAACTTTGTAATCGCCCATAATGGGATAATTGAAAATTTCCAGGATATAAAGAAATATCTTTTAGATAAAGGACATACTTTCAAATCAGAAACTGATACCGAAGTTATTGCACATTTGTTAGAAGAAAACTATGAAAATGATGTTTTAAGCGCTTTAAAAAAGACAATAGAGAATTTGGAAGGTTCATATGCCCTAACAATATTAAATAATAAAGAACCTAATAGAATATATGTAGCCAGAAAAGACAGTCCTTTAATAATAGGAATCGGAGAAAATGAGAATTTCATTGCTTCAGATATTCCAGCATTTTTAAGTGAAACTAAAGATTTTTATATATTAGAAGATGGGGAATTTGCAGTAATTGATCAGGATAATATAAACATGTATGATTTTGATTTAAATCCAAAAGAAAAAGAAATATACCATGTAGATTGGGACCCAGAAATGGCTGAAAAACAAGGGTATGAGCATTATATGTTAAAAGAAATTCATGAACAACCTGATGCAGTTCGCAGATTAATGGCTAATCGAGTTATGCCAGAAGGAATAGATTTGGAAGAATTAAACCTTGAAGAAGAATTTTTAAAGAACTTGAATAAAATACACATTATTGCTTGTGGTACTGCTTATCACTCTGGTTTGATTGCTAAGTATATGCTAGAAGACTTATTAAATATTTCAGTAGAAGTAGATGTTGCTTCAGAATATAGATATAGAAATGTTCCTATAAAAGAAGATGAATTAGTAATAGCAGTCAGCCAATCGGGAGAAACTTCAGACACTTTAGCAAGTTTGAGGAAAGCTAAACAAAAAGGAGCAAAGGTAATTGCTTTCACCAATTCCCGGGGCAGTAGTATTGCACGTGAAGCAGATGAAATGTTATTACTTAAAGCAGGGCCTGAAATCTCTGTAGCTTCTACTAAAGCATATCTTAATATGGTTGTAGCTTTTTATATGTTTAGCTTATTTCTTGCTAAAAAGCAGGAAAAGATTGAGGAAAAAGAATATCTTGAGATGTCAGGAGATTTAATAAAATTACCTGACTTATTGGATCAAGTAATTGAAGAAAGTGAAAAGTTAATGGAAGATAAAGCAAAACAATATGCTAAAAGTGAAAATGCATTTTTCATAGGTCGGCATACCGACTATACACTTGCTCTGGAAGGTGCTCTTAAGCTAAAAGAAATTTCATATATCCATGCAGAGGCTTATCCAGCTGGAGAATTAAAACATGGGACTTTGGCTTTAATTGAAGAGGGAGTTCCTGTAATAGCTCTAGGGACAAAAGAAAGTGTATTTGAGAAAACCTTAAGTAATGTTACAGAAGTAAAAGCAAGAGGCGCTGATGTAACTGCGATAGTATATAATGGAGCTGAAGATATAGAAGAAGTAGTAGACCATGTAATTTATATACCAGAGGTAAATGAACTATTTACAGGTGCGCTTACCATAGTTCCATTACAACTCTTAGCTTATTATACTGCTTTAATACGGGATTGTGACATTGATCAACCAAGAAATTTAGCAAAAAGTGTAACAGTAGAATAAAATAGAAATTAAAGGGGGTTAAGCCCCCTTTTTATCTTATATAATTTCAAAATTTTTTAACAAGGGGTAACTAACATGGCTTCTAATAATAAAAATAGAAATGTAAATTTAAATCAAAAAGTTGACTCCTGCCAGGAAGTAATAGGGTTGGGCGTGGATATATTAGAAGTTAAAAGGATTAAACAAATATTTAATAAACGGAAAAAAGCTTTTTTAAAAAGAATATATACCCAAGAGGAAATTAAATATTGTGCAAACAAAAAAAGGTCTATAGAGTCTTTTGCTGTTAGATTTAGTGCAAAAGAAGCTTTCATCAAAGCTATAGAGAGTGAATACAATATAACCTACAAAGAAATTGAAGTTGTTAAAAAAGAGTCCAAAAAACCTGCAATAATTCTTTCTGGACAAGCTTTAAAAGCTGCAAAAGAAAAAAATGTTACTGAAATTCTTGTATCTTTAAGCCATCAAAAAAATTATGTGATTGCTAATATAATTTTAAAGGGGCGAGTAAAATGATTGTCTTAACTCCAGAAGAAATGGCAAAATTAGATAAAAAAACAATAGAAAATGGTTTCCCTTCCCTGTTATTGATGGAAACAGCCGGAAGTGGTATAGCTGAAGTTATTAAGGAAAAATATGGTCATAGTGAAAAAATATTAATTTTAGCTGGTTCCGGTAATAACGGAGGAGATGGACTAGTAGTAGGTAGATTACTTGATATATGGAATTATAATGTTAAAATAATAATAGTAGGACAAAAAGATAAACTTAATAATGAGCCACTGAAAAACTATCAAAGTTGTAAATTAAGAGACCTTGAAATAAAATTTGTTAATAGACAAAAAGATTTAAAAGAACTAAAAGAAACCATATCATATTCAGATTTGATTGTAGACAGTCTATTGGGAACAGGATTAAATGGTGATTTAAGAGAACCCTATTTAACTATTGTTAAGCTAATCAATAATAGTGGGGGAAAAGTTTTATCAGTTGATATACCTACTGGAATAAATGGTAGAACTGGTAAAGTTATGGGAGAAGCAGTAAATGCAGAAACTACTGTGACAATGGCTTTTAATAAAGTGGGTCATCATATTCATCCTGGACGGGTCCATACAGGAGAATTAATTACTGTTGAACTTGGAATTCCTGAGAAGTATGTTGAAAAGGGTAAATATAACCATCATATCTTAACAATGAAAGAAGCAAAAGAACTCCTTCCCCAACGACCCTATAATGGTCATAAAGGTACTTTTGGTAAAGTATTAGTTGTGGGAGGAAGTAGTGGCTATGAAGGAGCTCCTGCCTTAGCAGGTGAAAGTGCTTTAAAGATGGGGTCGGGTGTAGTTAAGGTTTTAGTACCTGAAAATATAAACCAAACAGTTAGTAGTTTTTGTAAAGAATTGACCAGTGGTTATTTATCCAAGCGACAATTAAAAGAAGAAAAAGATAAATATGATGTAATAGCATTAGGCCCTGGCTTAGGAATGGGAAAGAGACAGAAAGAGATAGTATCTTATCTTTTAAATAATGCTACTACACCACTTGTAATTGATGCAGATGGTTTAAATAATTTATCTTTGGAGGATTTAAAAAGTACTGAGAGTGAAGTTGTTTTAACTCCTCATCCGGGAGAGTTTTCAAGATTAATTGATAAACCCATTAAAGAAATACAAAGTGATAGATTAAAGTATATAAGAAAGTTTGCTCAAAAATATAAGGTTATTGTACTTTTGAAAGGTGCAAACACCTTAATAGCTGATAAAACAGGAAATGTTTATATTAATAAGACTGGTAATAATGGAATGGCAACGGCTGGCAGTGGAGATGTGTTGACAGGTATAATAAGCTCTTTAATTGGACAAAATCTATCTTTATATAAAAGTGCAGTTTTAGGGGCTTTTATACATGGATTAGCTGGAGATATAGGGACTGAAGGATTAGGATATTATTCGCTTACAGCCAGTGATATTATAGAAAATATACCTCCTGCTATTTCAAAAATTATTCGGGGGTGCTAAAATGATTACTGCTAAAGATATTATGACTACTGATGTTATAACTATTGATCCAGAAACTAGTGTTAAAAAAGCAGCAAATATTATGAGTGAGAATGATATTAGTGGATTACCTGTTGTAAAAGATGGAGAATTAGTAGGAATAGTTACAGAAAATGATTTAATTATAAAAGATAAAAAGTTACATTTTCCTGAGTATATAAATGTAATTGGCGGTATAATTTATTTAGAAAGTTATAAAAAGTTTGAAGAAGAATTCAAGAAATTTATTGCTGTAAAAGTTGGAGAATTAATGACAAAAGATGTTATTACAGCAAGTCCTAATGATCCTATTGAAGATTTAGCAACAACAATGCATCAAGAAGATGTTAACAGATTACCTGTAGTGGATAATGCAGGTCAATTAATAGGTATAGTAACCAGAGCTAATATTGTAAAACACATTGCATTAGAAGATTAAAAGGAGTATTTAGATGATAATTTCTGATAGTACTATAAAAAATTTAATAAAGAAAAACAAATTAATTATAGAACCATTTGAGAATTATTTACTACAACCGGCCTCAATTGATTTAAGGTTAGGCAGTGACTATTTGAAAATTGACGAAAATCAAATGGAAATAATGACCTTAGAAGATAAATTAAACTATAACAAGATTAATAGTGAAGAAATTGTAATACCGCCTCATTCTTTCCTTTTAGCTACGACCGAAGAATATATTGAACTTCCTAATAATCTAACTGCTTTTGTAGAAGGAAGAAGTTCAATTGGAAGAATGGGATTATTCATTCAAAACGCAGGCTGGGTTGACCCTGGCTTTGCTGGTAAAATAACATTAGAATTATTCAATGCTAATCGCCTGCCGATAAAACTCAAGGCCGGCAGAAGAATCTGTCAACTAGTAATAGCAGAAATGGATAAAGCAGCTGAATTTCCCTATCAAGGGAAATATCAGGGACAAAATACAGCAGTTGGCAGCAAAGTGTTTAAAGATAATGAAAACAAAAAGAAGTGATGTTTGCATAAAATTTTGATATTAATCTAGTAAACAATATATCTAGGAGGTGTTAATATATGCAAAATATCATTATTAGAAAGATTGATAAGCATATTGGTCCTGGCGATATTGTTGGTGCTTTTATAAATGAAGCGGATATAAGCAGTAATGATATAGGCAATATCAATATTAAAAATGATGTCGCAGAAGTCGAAGTTAAAGACGAAGTCTGTGATAAAGTAGTAAATGTTATGGATAACAATAAAATAGGTGGAGTTCAAGTCCAACTAGAAGTTGATAATGATGTTACAAGAAGAAAAACTGTAGATAGTTATTATGATAAATTTACTAGTTTAGTTGAATTAGAGCGCAAAGAAGAAATGGAAAGACATGAACTCGAAATAAAAAGGCTCTCTCCAAGAGAAAGAGAGAAGAAAGGAAGAGCCCTTTTGAATATGAGAGGAAAAAAAGATGGACAAACTTATGACCATAAACCTAAAATAAAGTTTATGAAAGAACAAGTAGGGCAAAAACTACCTGATTCTGAAATAAGTATCGGTGACTTAGTCATGGTTAGTAAAAATATGACTTTACATGAGGATAATCCGACTGGCACAGTTGCTGAAAAAACTAATTATTCAATAACTGTTGTTTTTGATGAAAAACCCAAAGGTTTTGTTTATGGTGATTCACTTAGAATTGACTTATATGTTAATGATATTACTTTTCAAAGAATGCTTGATACTTTAGATAAATTTAAAAATGCAAAAAAGGATTCTAGAGTGGGAAAGTTACAGAAAAAGATTCTCGACCTCGAAGAATTAGAGTGGAAACAAGAACCCATTGAAAATATTGAATGGGTAAATGAAGATTTAAATGATTCACAAAAAGACGCTGTAAAAAATGCGATGGAAGCAAAAGACTTTTATTTAATCCAAGGCCCTCCTGGCACCGGAAAAACCATGACTGCTATTGAAATTATTAATCAAGGTGTAAAAGCAAAAAAGGATATACTAGCTACTGCTGATTCTAATGTTGCAGTTGATAACCTTGTTGAGAGATTAGTAAATAGTGGTACTGAAGTGCTTCGATTAGGGCATCCGATTCGTGTAACTCCATTACTTCGCAAGCATACTCTGGACTATAAAATTTTAGACCATCCAGATTATAAAAAAGCAGAAGAATTAAGAGAAGAAGTACAAGAACTTTTAGATAAACAGGATGATTATCAACATCCCGGCAATAGCCTAAGAAGAGGGATGAGTGATGAACTGATCAAAAAGAAAGCCCAAAAAAATCAGGGTGGCCGTGGAGTAAACCCTGATACTATAAAAGATATGGCCGAATGGATAAAATTACAGGAAAAGATCAATGATATATTTGATAGAGTAGATAGATTAGAGCAAAATGCTGTAAAGGAATTAATTGATAGTGCTGAAGTAATTTGTACAACAAATTCTACAGCTGGTTCTGATCTAGTTGAGGATTACCGATTTGATTTGGTTGTTATTGATGAAGCTACTCAATCGACTGAACCTGCTTCTTTGATTTCCTTTATAAAAGGTGAAAAAAATGTATTGATTGGGGATCACAAGCAACTTCCCCCAACAATTTTAAGCAAAAAAGCAGCCGAAAAAGGATTGAGAAAGTCAATGTTTGAAAGGCTGTATGAAATATATGGTAAAGATATTAGATCAATGTTAGAAATTCAGTATAGAATGCATGACGATATCATGGAATTCTCTAACAATGAATTTTACAATGGAAATCTAAAAAGTGCAGCTGAAGTTGCAAACCATACTTTAAGAGATTTAGGCTATGAACTAAAAGGGAAAAAATGCTTTACAGATAAATCATTAGACCCCGAGCAGCCAATCGTATTTATAGATACTAAAGAAATGACAGCTGAAGAAAGATCATTAAAGGGTTCTAATTCTTATGATAATCCCGTGGAGATGGAAGTGCTTCTCGATATAGTAGATGAAGCCTTAAAATCAGAACTCAAACCTGAACAAATAGCTGTAATTGCTCCATATAAAGATCAGGTGGATTTATTAAAGAAACACAATAATCTAGAAAATCTTGAAATCAATACAGTAGATGGTTTCCAGGGCAGAGAAAAAGAAGTAGTTTTAATTTCTTTAGTAAGAAGCAATAATTGTAATAATATTGGATTTTTAAGAGATTTACGAAGAATTAATGTTGCCTTAACAAGAGCTAAAAGGAAATTAATAGTGATTGGTGACAGCAGTACTGTTACCAAAAATGACACTTATGATAACCTTATTGACTATATTAAAGAAAATGGGTTATATTATACCTTATAAATATTGTGCTGAAAATTAATATGATGTATAATAAACCCAGAGTAAAAAGTTCAACCTTTAGAAAAAATGTGAATGTAGGGAACAGATGAGGATGAGTTTCCTCATCTGTTTTATAATATTTCATCCTGGGGGTGCACTGAGTGGAAGATAAAGTTGAAATAACTGTGAAGATTTCCAAAAAATTATTAAAAGATGTGGATGATTATATTAAATACCGGAGGGTTAGCAGAGATAAATTTATCCATGATGCTGTAACTCATTATTTATGTGAACACAAAAAGCTTGAGTTAAGAGAAAAATTAAAGCAGGGTTATATTGAGATGAGTGATATTAATCTTGAGTTAGCCCATGAAGGATTAAAATGTGACAGTAATTCAATTCAGTTGTATGAAAAATGTTTAATGGAGTGTGAATAAGATATGGAATTAAAAAGAGGAGATGTATACTATGCTGACCTCAACCCTGTGGTGGGTTCAGAACAGGGTGGGGTCAGACCTGTACTTATAATACAAAATGATATTGGGAATAAATATAGTCCTACAATTATAGTAGCAGCTATTACTTCTAAGATTAATAAAGCTCAGCTTCCTACTCATGTAGAAATATCTGAAAATGAGTCTAGCTTGGAGAGAGATTCAGTAATACTACTAGAACAGATTAGAACTATAGACAAAAAGAGATTAAAAAGTGAAGTAGCGAATTTAAGTGATCAAATATTAGAAAGAGTTGATACAGCTTTGGGAATTAGCCTTGGGCTCGTAAATCTTTAATACATAATTTTCAAAAAGTGAATAAGGGGTGTGCAAATGTCAGAATATATTGCTGATGTATATCGTAGTGAACTTATTGAAAGTAGACACAGAGGAAATTTAGCCGTAGTTAATCCTGAAAATAAATTGAACTATTTTACGGGGGACCCTAAAAATATTACATATATACGTTCAGCAGCAAAACCTTTTCAAATTTTACCGGTTATTAATTCGGGGGCAGCTGATCTTTTTCAATTCACAAAACAAGAAATTGCCGTAATGAGTGCTTCTCATAATGGTGAAGAGAAACATGTTCAAACAGTAAGAAATATATTAGATAAAATAAATGTGAGTGAAGATAAGTTAAGTTGTGGTGTTCATGACCCAATATATAAAAAAGCAGCTCACAAACTTTATTTAGATGGTAAAAAAGCGTCAGAAATACATAATAACTGTTCAGGGAAACATGCAGCTTTACTTGCTTTGTGTAAATTTAATGATTGGGATTTGGATAATTACATATATCCTGACCATCCTGTACAAAAATTGATGCTTAAAACTATTAGTGAAATAACTGATACAAAGCAAGATGAGATATTTTTAGGAGAAGATGGATGTGGTGTAGTTGTTTTTGGTTTACCTATTCAACAAATGGCATATGGATATGCTAGATTAGCTAACTCAAAGTTTTTACCGCTTGAGTACAGAGAAGCAGCGGATAGAATCATTAAAAGTATAAGTGACCATCCTGATATGATTGCAGGTACTGATCGATTTAATACTGATTTAATAGACGTACTAGGAGATAAAGTTACTGGTAAAATGGGAGCTGAAGGCATTTTTTGTTTAGCTTTATTTGATGGTCCTGGGATTTGTGTTAAAATCGAAGATGGTAATTCACGCGCTGTTCCTCCGGTTGTAATAGATGTGCTAAAAAAATTAGATTATATCGATAATGAAGAACTCAAAAAGCTTGGAAAATATGAAAAACCTATAGTTAAAAACCACCATAAGCATGAAGTGGGTTATGTTAAATCAATATTAAACTTAAAAAAGGAAGTGGAATAACAAATGCTTTTAATTAAGGATGCTAGAATTTTAACAATGGAAGACAAAGATTTTGATAAGGGATCAATACTAATAAAGGATAATAAAATAGAAAAAATTTCAGAATATATTGAAATTAAGGAAGAGTATGAAGTCATAGATGCAAAAGACTGTATTGTAATGCCTGGTCTAATAGATGCTCATACTCATTTAGGGATCGAAGAAGATGGAATTGGTTGGGAAGGACAAGATGGTAATGAGATGACTGATCCTGTAACACCTCAACTTCGTGCGATTGATGCTGTAAATCCAGCTGATAATGCAATCAAAGAAGCCCTTAAAAATGGAGTAACTACTATTATGACTGGTCCTGGTAGTGCAAATGTTTTAGGTGGAGAAAGTACGGTATTAAAAACTGCAGGAAATACAATTGATGAAATGATATTAAAAAATCCGGCTGGTTTAAAAACTGCTTTTGGTGAAAATCCTAAAAGAGTATATAATGAACAAAACAAATTACCCTCGACTCGGATGGGAATTGCAGCAGTTTTAAGAGAGAATCTAATGAATGCTGAAGACTATATTAAAGAAAAAGAGTCAAAAGAAGAGGAAGGTAATCATTTCAATAGAGATATTAAAATGGAAAGTCTGGCTCGAGTAATAAATAAAGAGCTTCCTTTGAAAGTTCACGCTCATCGAGCTGATGATATTATGACAGCAATTCGAATTGCAAAAGAGTTTGACATTGATATAACATTAGAACATTGTACAGAAGGTCATAAAGTGGCTAAAGAAATAGCAGCAGCAAATATTCCAGCAGTTGTGGGTCCTTCTATGACTGGACGTGTAAAGGTTGAGTTAAGTGATTTAAGCTTTAAAACGGCTGGAGTATTAGCTAAAGCGGGAGTAAAAGTTGCCTTAATGAGTGACCATCCCGTAATACCAACAAAAAATGCTACAATTTATGCAGCATTAGCGAATAAAGGTGGTCTAGATAAAAAAGAAGCTCTCAAAGCAATTACTATAAATCCAGCTGAAATTTTAGAGGTAGATGATAGAGTTGGAAGCATTGAAAAAGGTAAAGATGCAGACCTAGTAATATTTAATGGAAATCCCTTAGACATTAGTACTGATATTTTAAAAGTAATAATAAATGGAGAAGTAGTTGAAACGAAAAAGGATGGGAATACATAAAAATGAAATTTGGTAAAATTAGAAATAAGTTAAATTTAAAAACAATACATGCCGAAACAGGTATTGAAGACCTTAATGTTAAAACAGCCTGTGGGGCTGATTTAATGAGTGATGTACTTGCTTTTTCAAATGCAAAATCAATGTTGATAACGGGGTTAACAAATCCTCAAGTGATCAGGACTTCAGAAATGATAGAAATTAAAATTATAATTTTTGTTCGAGGGAAAAAACCATTAGAGGAAACAATTGAATTAGCTAAAGAAAATGCTATTTCATTATTTATGACAGATAAACCTATGTTTGAAATTTGTGGGAAACTCTATAATTTAGGATTGAAACCTGAAAAATTGGTTAAAATCGAGTAACTTGGGGGATATAATTTGAAAAGTAAAAAGATAATTAAAGATAATATAGAAAAAAGAGACTTTGCAAGTGGAGGAGAAGTATCAAGCAAATTAAAAAGCAAGCTGAGAAAATTAGGCATTAATAATAAAGATATACGTAGATGTTCGATAATAACCTATGAATTAGAGATGAATTTGATAATTCACTCCGAAGGTGGTATTTTAAAAGCTTCTGTGAGCTCTGAAGTTATAACAATAGAATCAAAAGATAAAGGTCCAGGTATAGCAGATATTGAGAAAGCATTAAAACCAGGTTATTCAACTGCTACTGATGAAATAAGAGAAATGGGTTTTGGAGCCGGGATGGGATTAAATAATGTAAAAAAATTTTCAGATGATTTAGAAGTTGATAGTAAAGTAGATGAGTATACCAAAGTAAAAGCTATTGTGAAATTATAAAGTGTTTATTAAAATATGGATATAATAAATTAAGAGCAGGTGTAATTAATGAGTAATAAACATTCTGTATTATTAAAAGAGGATAAATGTGAAGGTTGTACTAATTGTGTAAAAAACTGTCCAACTAAAGCAATTAGAGTTCATCAGGGAAAAGCTACCATTAAAGAAGAGCTTTGTATTGACTGTGCTGAATGTATAAGAACATGTGAATACCATGCTAAATATGCTGAAACTAATAAATTAAAAGAACTTAAGTTAAATGATTATAATGTTGCACTTCTTGCTCCCAGTTTTTATGGTCAGTTTGATAGATCTTTTAATCCAGAAAGGATTAAAAAAGCAGTCTATAAACTTGGGTTTGATGAAGTTTGGGATGTTGCTTATGCAGCTGAGGCAATATCTCAAAAAACATATCAATTTCTTAATAAAAATGAAGGGATCTATATATCATCTTCTTGTCCGGTCATAGTGAGGCTTATCAGCTTATTATACCCAGAGCTATTAGATAATATTGTTCCCTTCAATTCACCTGTAGATTTAATGGCGGACTATGTAAAAGAGCAACTATCAATTCCTGAATCAAAAGAATACGGGATGTATTTTATTACTCCCTGTCCAGCAAAGGTTACTGCTATCAAAAATCCTTTAGGAAGAGAAAATTCTAGTTTAACTGGTGCAATTTCTGTAGATAAGGTTTATCCTAAAATATTAGATTTGATAAAAAATGAGAAAGATTTAAAAGATGTTGAATTAAAACAGGATTATCAACCTTATTTGGGAATTTCCTGGGGGCAAAGTGGAGGCGAAAATGATATCTTAAATAATGAAGGTATCATAGAAACTCTTTCTGTTTCTGGAATTCATAATATAAAAAAAGTTTTAGAAGAATTAACCCGCGGCAATATTGAAGGAATAAGATATTTAGAACTAGTTGCCTGTCCTACAGGTTGTGTAGGCGGGATTTTTAATGTTAACAATCCTTTTCAGGCAAAATATAATATAAAAACAAATATTAGAGAATATTCGGATTTTATAGACCAAGATATTGATGATTTCAACTTTGAACTTGATGAAAAGATTAAAGAAATCGGGGCTGAAAAACTAGATGAAGACTTTGTCAAAGCAATGGATAAATTAGAACAATTAGAACAGGAGATTGAAAATCTGCCGGGGCTTGATTGTGCAGCTTGTGGTGCCCCTGATTGTGAGACTTTTGCAGAGGATGTTGTTAATGGATTAGCTAAACGTTCAGACTGTATATTTGTTTTAAGAAAAGAGATTGGTGATTTAGCAGATCAGCTTTCTCTATTAACCCATGAATTACCTCCAGTAATGAACAGTGAAGAGAATAATAAAAATGATAATGAAAAAGAAAAATAATGGGGTGAAATAATGGTTTTAAAAGATCTTTGTGAAGAATTAGATTTAGAGATTTTAAATGAGGCAGATTTATCAAGAGAAGTTAGTGGATGCTATATAGGAGATCTATTAAGCAATGTTATGGCAAATGCTCAAAAAGACCAACTGTGGCTAACTATCCAGGGACATCAAAATACTATAGCTGTTTCTCTATTAGCTGAAGTTTCAGCAGTTATAGTGGTAGAAGACTCTGAGGTTGATCAGAAATCAATTAAAAGAGCTGAGGAAAAAGGTGTTAATTTATTGAAATCAGAATTAACTGCTTATGAACTTGCAAAAAGATTATCAGATTTAGGCGTCTAGAATGGGGAAAGTATTATTAGACCTACATATTCATTCAGTATTATCTCCCTGTGCCGATATATTGATGACTCCTGGTAATATTATTAAAAAAGCAATTGAAAAAGATATAGATATAATATCTATTACCGATCATAATTCGGTCAAGAATGTAAAAAGTGCCATAGAAATTGCAGCAGGTAAAAAAATAAAAATAGTGCCGGGTATTGAGGTTCAGAGTAAAGAGGATATTCATTTATTAAGTTATTTTGAAAATTTAAAAGACTTAAATTCTTATTATGAAAAAATATATGATGGCTTAAGCAACATCAAAAACGATGAAGAAAAATTTGGTTATCAAATTATTGTGGATAAAAACGATCAATTTATTGATAAAGAAGAAAAGTTACTAATGAATTCTACAAATTACAGTTTAAATGAATTAGTCAATTTAACTAATAAATTTAATGGAATCGCAGTTCCTTCTCATGTAGATAGAAGTTTTGGCTTGATTAAAAATTTAGGGTTTATACCTGAAGAACTAGATATTAAATATATAGAGTTAAATTTTAATAAATCAATCACTGAATACTATGAACAGTATCCATATTTACAAGACTTTAATTTAATTAATAATTCTGACAGCCATTATCTGAATCAAATTGAACCAAAAATGAAAATTAATTTAACAAAAAAAACCACTACTAAAAATATTTTCAAACAAATTAAACAGGAAAAACCAAAAAAATATATAATTTTATGATGAATTTTTAGTAAACTATTGACAAAGTGAAAATATTCACTTATAATTATTTTGTGAATATTTGATTACTGAAATAATATTTAAAAATTAGATAGGAGGTAAATTTTATGCCGTGTAGTTGTGGAGACAATAAGATGGAAAAGTATTTAGCGCCTTTAAACGAAATTTTTGAAAAATATACGAAAGATGAAAAGTATTTAATACCTATTTTACAGGATGCTCAAGATGAATATGGATACTTACCTGAAGAGGTTTTAAAAGAAATTGCCTGTAAATTAGATTTATCTTTAAGCCAAGTATTTGGGGTTGTGACATTTTACTCTCAGTTTCATCTAGAGCCAAGAGGTGAAAATATTATTAGAGTTTGCACCGGTACTGCCTGTCATGTTAGAGGTGGAGCTGAAGTTTTAGATCAACTAAAACAAGAACTAAATATTGATAGTGGTGAAACTACTGAAGATCTCGAATTTACATTAGAAACTGTTGCTTGTATAGGTGCTTGTGGTTTGGCCCCAGTTATTATGATTAATGATGATACATATGGTAGAATGAACTCACAAAAAGTTCCTGAAGTATTGGCTAATTACCAGAAATAATGAAAGAATTAGCATTACATGTTCTTGATATTGCTGAAAATTCAATCTCAGCTGAAGCTGATAATATAACTATCGAAATTAATGAAAATACTATAGAAAATTACATTAAAATAATTATTGAAGATGATGGTAAGGGAATTGAAAAAGAAATTTTAAAAAATATTACTGATCCATTTGTAACAAGCAGAAATACAAGGCCGGTAGGATTGGGCCTATCATTATTTAAAGCAGCAGCTAAAAGATGTGAGGGCAGTTTTAATATTGAATCTGATAAAACTGGAACAAAAGTAAAAGCAGTTTTTAAGAGAGATCATATAGACCGCGCTCCCATAGGTAATGTTGCTCAGTCTTTAATTTCAATTCTTTTATGGAATGAAAATATTGATTTAAAATATATACATACATATGATAATGATCAATTTATATTTGACACAAAAGAAATTAAAAAGGAATTAGAGGATATCAATATTACAGATAGTAAAATTATAAACTGGTTAAAAGACTATATAAAGGAAAACATTAGTGAAATTCGCGGAGGTGAATTTAATTGAAATCATTAGAAGATCTTAGAGAAATGCGTAAAGAAGTTGAAAAAGAAATGCAAACCCGTAAAAATACAAATAAGCCGAAAGTAATTATAGGTATGGGGACCTGCGGTATAGCAGCAGGTGCAAGAGAAATTTTACAGGCGGTAATGGAAGAAATGGATAAAAGAGATTTAGATATTGAAGTAACTCAAACCGGCTGTATAGGTATGTGTGAAAAAGAACCGTTAATGGATGTAAAACTACCTGGTAAAGATAGAATTACTTATGGTAATTTGGATAAAGAAGATGTTAAGAGAATCATTGTTAATCATGTGATAAATGGTAATGTAGTTGATGAACTTGTTATAGCAAGATTAGAAGAATAATTTTAAAGGAGGCTTATTACAATTGAAGGACACAATATATAGATCACATGTTTTGATTTGTACCGGAACTGGATGTGTTTCATCTGGTGCTAAAAATATAAAACACGAATTACAAGATGAATTAGCAGATAACGATTTGAAAAATGAAATAAAAATTGTAGAAACTGGTTGTCATGGATTTTGTGAAAAAGGACCAATCATGGTTGTATATCCTGAAGGAGTATTCTATTGTCAGGTTAAAGAAGAAGATGTATCGGAAATAGTAGAAGAACATCTACTTAAAGGCAGAATTGTAGAAAGATTATTGTTTAAAGAACCAATGACCGAAGAAAGTATACCTTCATATGAAGATATTGATTTCTATAAAAAACAACATAGGATTGCTTTAGCAAACTGTGGTAAAATCAATCCAGAAAGTATTAATGAATACATAGCAAATGGCGGTTATGAAGCAGCTGGAAAAGCACTAACCCAAATGACCCCTGAAGAAATAATAAAAGAAGTAAAAGAAGCCGGACTCCGCGGTCGTGGTGGAGGAGGTTTTCCCACCGGCTTAAAATGGCAGTTTGCTTTTGATAATAATAGTGATAAAAAATATGTAATATGTAATGCAGATGAAGGTGACCCCGGTGCATTTATGGATCGTAGTGTTTTAGAAGGAGATCCTCACCGGATAATTGAAGGTATGTTAATTAATGCTTATGCAATTGGTGCCGATGAAGGTTATGTATATGTAAGAGCTGAATATCCTTTGGCTATTGATCGTTTACAAAAAGCTATAGATGCAGCCGAAGATCTTGGTTTATTAGGTGAAGATATATTTGGTTCAGGTTTTAATTTTAATTTACATATTAAAAAGGGAGCCGGTGCATTTGTGTGTGGCGAAGAGACAGCCTTAATGGCTTCTATAGAAGGTAAAAGGGGAATGCCAAACCCTAGACCTCCATATCCTGCTGAAAAGGGTTTATGGGGCAAACCAACTAATATAAACAATGTAGAAACCTTAGCAAATATACCATATATTATAAACGAAGGTTCTGAAGTTTTTTCTTCTATTGGAACTGAAAACAGTAAAGGAACAAAGGTATTTGCTTTAACTGGGAAAATAAAAAATACTGGTCTTGTAGAAGTACCAATGGGTACTACTCTTCAAGAAGTAGTATATGATATTGGTGGAGGATTAACTGACGATAAAGATTTTAAAGCTATTCAGACAGGTGGACCATCAGGTGGATGTATTCCAGAAGACTATCTTGCTTTACCTATTGATTATGACTCTTTGATAGAAGTAGGAGCTATGATGGGTTCTGGTGGTATGGTTGTAATGGATGATAGTACCTGTATGGTAGATGTAGCTCGTTTCTTTTTATCCTTTACCCAAAGTGAATCTTGTGGTAAATGTACTCCTTGTAGAGAAGGAACAAAAAGAATGCTTGAAATATTAAATAGAATTTGTGATGGGGAAGGTAAAGATGGAGATATCCGATTATTAGAACAATTAGGTGAACATATTAAAGATACAGCCCTTTGTGGGTTGGGACAAACTGCCCCTAATCCAGTTTTAAGTACATTACAGTATTTTAGAAATGAATATGAAGCTCATATTTATGACAATAAATGTCCAGCTGGAGTTTGTGAAGAATTAGCTGCATCATTTACTATAAATATTGATAGCTGTATTGGCTGTGGCCAATGTGTTAAAGTATGTCCAGTTGATGCAATTAGTAAAGGTGATGGAAAATACTATATAATTGATGAAGAAGTTTGTATATCTTGTGGAGCATGTGCTAAAAAATGTCCGGTTGACGCAATATTTCAGGGTTAATCCGGTAAAGAGGAGGTTAAATTTCAAATGGAAAAAGTAACTTTAACTATAGATCAACAAAAAGTAGAAGTTGAAAAAGGAACTACTGTACTTGAAGCAGCTAAAGAAGTTGGGATTGATGTACCATCTTTATGCTATCATCCTGATCTAACATTACATGGTGCTTGCCGAGTTTGTGTGGTTGAAAATGTAGAGGATGAATCATTAATGGCATCTTGTGTTTCTCCTGTTCGAGAAGGAATGGAAATTAGCACAAGGAGTATGAAAGCTAGAAGAGCAAGAAGAAGAAATGTTGAACTGCTATTAGCAAACCATCCTAATGATTGTTTGGGCTGTGATCGCAATGGTACTTGTGAATTACAGGATATAACTCATAGTCTTGGTATTACACAAAAGGATATTGAAGAAATTTCTGGTGAAGTACGTGAAGTACCTAAAGATGAAACCGGTCCTGCTTTAAAAAGAGATCCTAATAAATGTATATTATGTGGTCGTTGTGTAAGGGTTTGTGAAGAAGTTCAAGGTGTATCAGCCCTTCAATTTAGTAATAGAGGTTTTGATTCCATAGTTACAACAGCTTTTGACTTACCACAAAGTGAAATAAATTGTGCTAACTGTGGACAGTGTGCAACAGTTTGTCCAGTTGGAGCAATAACAGAGGTCAGTGAAATTCAAAAGGTATGGAATGCAATTGAAGATGAAGATGTTCATGTTGTAGCTCAAACAGCGCCATCTATACAGGCTACTATTGGTGAAGAATTTGGTTATAAACCAGGCACAGTAGTTACAGGAGAATTAGTTTCAGCATTAAGAAAGCTAGGTTTTGACAGCGTATTTTCAACAGAATTTACTGCCGATTTAACAATTCTAGAAGAAGGTACTGAATTTCTTGAAAGATTAATTGAAAACAAGAATTTACCGCATATTACTTCTTGTTGCCCAGGCTGGGTAAAATATGCTGAACATAATTATTCTGATTTATTGAATCATTTATCAACTGCAAAATCGCCGCAGCAGATGTTCTCAGCATTATCAAAAACATATTATGCAGAGAGTACTAATATAGATCCTAAAGATATTTATACAGTTTCAATTATGCCCTGTACGGCGAAAAAGTTTGAAAAAGACAGGGAAGAAATAAATGCTAGTAATCTTAAAGATACTGATGCTGTTTTAACTACCAGAGAATTAGCTAGAATGATTAAAGAGGTAGGTATTCAATTTGAAAACCTAAACAAGGAAGAGTATGATGAATTAATGGGTAAACACACCGGAGCGGGAACAATTTTTGGTACAACCGGTGGTGTAGCAGAAGCAGCAGTTAGAACTGTAAAAGAAAAACTAACTGGTGAAGAGTTAGAAAGATTAAATTTAGGATTTAAAGGTATAAATGAAGCAGAAGTTGAAATAGGTGATAGAACTATAAAAGTTGCGATAGCAAATGGATTAAGAAATGCGGAAAGTTTGTTGGATGAAGTTCGAGCCGGTGAGTCTGATTATCACTTTATCGAAGTAATGGCTTGTCCCCATGGATGTGTTGGTGGTGGAGGTCAACCACTACCAATTAATGAAAAACATAAAGAACTTAGAAGTGAGGGGCTTACTAATACTGATGAAAATAGTGTTGTAAGAAAATCACATGAAAATCCGATGATTAAAAAATTATATGAAGAGTTTCTTGATGAACCCAATAGTGAACGCGCCCATGAATTACTTCATACTACCTTCAAATGTAGACAAAAGAATTAATATTTAAATTTTAAATGATTAACCCCCATCTCTAAACTCAGAGGTGGGGGGTTCTTGATTTAAAGGGAATACTGAAGTATAATGTTAATAGTTAATAATATCTAAGCAAGATTTTAAATAAGGAAGTGAAAGAGCTTGAAATTCCATAGTTACAAACCTGAACAAACGAAGAATATAGGCAAAAAATTAGCTGATATAATTAAAAATAATTATGTTTATTTTTCACAAATTATACTGTTGACGGGAGATTTAGGAGCCGGGAAAACTGTCTTTGTTAAAGGTTTAGCAGAGGGGTTAGATTTGGATGTTAATATAACAAGCCCTACTTTTAATCTTATCAATGAGTATGAAGGTAAACCAGGACTTATTCATATGGATTTTTACCGTTTAGATAAAAAGGATGAACTTATTCAAATAGGTTTTGAAGAGTATTTAAATATGGAAGCAGTAAAAGCGATTGAATGGCCTCAACTTGCTTTTGATTATTTGGGAAATGAATTTATATTTATAAAAATATCTAATATTAGTGAAAATAAGCGAGAAGTAATGATAGAGGGCGAAGGTAAAAAAAGCCAAAATATTCTTAAAGGACTGAAGAAATATGATAATATTAGGGATTGATACAAGCTCAGACATTTGTTCAGTTGGTCTAAGTGAAGGGAAAGATTTTCTAGGCGAAATAAATATAAAGTTAAGAAGAAGACATAGCGAAAGGCTATTACCAATTATAAAAAATCTACTTTCTGAAACTGGTCTAGGGATGCAAGATATTGATGGAGTGGCCGTTACAGATGGTCCAGGTTCATTTACAGGACTACGGATTGGTTTAAGCACTGTACAAGCTTTTAAAAAGGCCCTTGAGATTCCTGCTTATTCAGTTTCTACTTTAGAGTATATGGCTTACTCAATTGCTCAATATTATGAAAATAGTATTTTAATTCCAACAATAGATGCTCGAAATAAAAGAGTATATACTGCAGTATTTGAAAGAGAAAAAGGTAGTGATGAACTTAAAAGGATTGAAAAAGATAAAGCAGTTGAAGTTAAAAAACTGGTAAATAATATAGAAAAGTATCATAAGAGAAAAATCATCTTTGGGTCAGGTACTGATCAGTATTTTAAAATATTAAAAGAAGCAGAGCTAGATAATACAAAATTGATTTACAAAACCAGAAATTTTGGTGGATATAATCTAGCAACATTAGGTTATAAATATATTAAGCAGGGTAAAAATACTGATTATAAAAATTTAACACCAACTTATTTAAAAAAACCACAAGCAAGGATAAATTGGGAAAAAAAGTATTTGCAAGGGGGATAAAAATGCAGATAACTCTTGATGTAATGAAAGAAAAAGATTTAAAACAAATTTTACAAATTGAGAGAGAGGCTTTTTCAAATCCCTGGAATGTTAAATTTTTTAAGGAAGAGTTAAGACATAATGCTTTTGCACTTTATTTAACAGCTCGAGTAGTAGAGCAAATTATTGGATATGTAGGTTTTTGGTTTAAAAATCATGCCAATGAAGTACATATTGTTAATTTAGCTGTTAAAAAGGATTTTAGAAGAGAAGGAATTGGAACATATTTAATCAAGGAAATTATAGATATGTCAAGAAACTTACAGGCTGATTATGTTACACTTGAAGTGAGAGTAACAAATGAAGCAGCAATTAAGTTATATCAAAACCTAGGGTTTAAAAAGAACGGTTTAACCCCCCATTATTATTTGGATAACGAAGAGGATGCTTTATTGATGAAAAAGGAGATTGTATATAATGAAGGATAATATAAAAATATTAGCTATAGAAACTTCTTGTGATGAAACTGCAGCAGCAGTTAGTAAAAACGGATTAAACATCTTGGCCAATGTTGTATCATCTCAGGTGGATTGGCATCGTAAATATGGAGGTGTAGTACCGGAAATTGCTTCTCGTAAACATATGGAGTTCATCAATCCAGTTGTAGAAGAGGCACTTAAGGAAGCAGGACTTCAGTTAAAGGAAATTGATGCAATAGCTGCAACCTATGGTCCGGGTTTAGTAGGCTCATTATTAGTTGGACTTACTTATGCTAAATCACTATCCTTAGCTTTAAATAAACCTTTTATTGGTGTTAATCATATAGCCGGGCATATTTATGCAAATTTCATTTCAAAACAAGATATTGAAACGCCTGTGGTTTGTCTGACTGTATCAGGTGGACATACTGATTTATTATATTTTAAAGAATACGGAGAATATGAAATATTGGGAAGAACAAAAGATGATGCTGCGGGAGAAGCGTTTGATAAAATAGCAAGATATTTGGGATTGGGTTATCCAGGTGGTCCTATTATTGAAGAGAAGGCTAAAAACGGAAAAGAAGACGCAATAGATTTTCCACGTCCTTTTTTAGATAAACCGAATTATGATTTTAGTTTTAGTGGTTTGAAAACTGCAGTCATTAACTATATTCATAATAAAAAGCAAAAAGGAGAAAAACTTAATATAAATAATATAGCTGCTAGCTTTCAAAAAGCAGTAATAGATATACTAACTATAAAAACTACTAAAGCTGCTTTAAATAAAGGAGTTAATAGTGTTATATTATCAGGAGGAGTTGCTGCTAATAATCGTTTTAAAGAAGTGCTTGAAGAAAAATTAAGTGAGCATGATATACCATTATATTATCCTGATCATGAACTTTGTACTGATAATGCAGCAATGATTAGTACAGTAGCATATTATCAATATAAGAAAAATGATTTTGCAGAACTAGATATAAATGCCGACCCCAATTTGAAGTTATAGGTGATAAAAATGCAAAAAAATAAAAAAGTATATTATTTGTATAAAAGTGTACAGGAGGATAACATTTTACCAATCACTTCAAAATGTAATCTGTCCTGTATTTTTTGTAGTCATAAGCAAAATCCGCCTGGAGTCGAAACCATACGGTTCGGTGATTTAAGTTTAAAGACAATTGATGATCTTGTTAGTTATTTAGATTCTAATAAGCCAATAATTATAGGGGAGTCTGCTACAAAAATAATAGAGGGAGAACCACTAGTTCACCCCGAATTTAAAAAAATACTCACAAAAATAAGGGATCAATACAGTGAGACAAAAATTAAAATTACTACTAATGCTGATCATCTAGATAAAGAAATGTTACAATTTTTTGAGGATCTAAATAATATTATCTTAAATATTTCTGTTAATTATATAGACCCTGAATTAAGAAAAACAGTGATGGGTGTAAATTGTAAAAGTGATATACATAAAACATTCACAGCGATTAATAAATTTAACATTGATTATCATTTTAGTATGGTAACCTTACCAAATTTATTTGGAAGGGATAAGATTAAAAATGAATTAAAAGAGATGGCAAAATATAATCCGTTAAGTATACGAGTCTTTATGCCTGGTTATACTGAATATAGTAAAGAAAATTTAAAATTTGATTTTCATGAAACATATGATAATTTACGAAAATTAGTTCATAATTTGAATTTAGAACAAGAGATTCCTATTGTGATTGAACCCCCAAAACTAGAAAACTTAAAGAAAAATATCATTGGAGTTATAAAAAATAGCCCTGCTGATAAAGCGGGGATTAAATATTTAGACCAAATTATAAAAATTAATAAAAAGAAATTATTAAGTAGGGTAGAAGCTTTCAATTCAATAAAAAAAGCAAAAAATCCTACTTTAAAGATAAAAAGAAATAATAAATTAATAAACAAAAAAGTAGTCAAAAAAAGGGGACAAGATTCTGGATTAATTTTAAATTATGATTTATCTCAAAAGAAAATAAAAAATATAGAAAGAATTATTCTTGAAAACAAAAATAAAGATGTATTATTTTTAACTTCTGAATTAGGATATAATCTCATTAACTATATAATCAATTATCATTTAGAATTTAAAAAACAAAGTAATATTAAAGTAGATCGTGTTATTAATACTTTTATGAAGGGATCAATTATTTCTGCGGGGTTATTAACTAATCAGGATATAAATAATTACTTAAATAATTATGATAATTTAATACCCGAGCTATTAATACTACCTTCTGTTATGTATGATATATTCAATAATGATTTAAGTGGTTTAAACTATAAAAACATAGAAAAAGAGTATAAATCAGCCATTGAATTGTTATGATGAATTATAGAGTATATGGGAGAAATAATGATTATAAGCGAGCTTTGTTGATTTAAAATGCTTTAAAAAGTTATGAGTAAGTATAATTCTGGTTGATTTTAATTTAATACTTAGATATTATTAATACAGTAATTGTTAGCACTCAACTCAAATGAGTGCTAATAACGAGAGTAAAATATAAATTATATATAAAATTAAAGGGGGTACATTAAATGAGTGTTAAGCCATTAGGAGACAGAGTAGCAGTAAAATTAGTAGAAAGAGAAGAAAAGACTGAAGGGGGTATTGTAATACCCGATACAGCCAAGAAAGAAAAACCACAGACAGGTGAAATTTTTGAAGTCGGTCGCGGATGTTATCAAGATGAAGATCCTGAAATAAATAAGGGAGATATGGTTGTATTTGATAAATTTGCCGGTACTGAAGTAACAGTAGATGGTACAGAGTTTAAAATAGTTAATATTGACGATATTGTAGCAGTAATTGGTTAATTTAAAAGTTATAACAAACTAAGGAGGGTTTATAAGTAATGGCTAAAGATATTAAGTTTAGTGAAGAAGGACGTCGCAAGCTGAAAAAAGGTGTAGAAAAACTAGCAAATTCAGTTAAGGTAACATTAGGACCTAAAGGTAGAAATGTACTTTTAGAACAAAGTTTTGGTGCTCCAACTATTACTAATGATGGTGTTAGTATAGCAAAGGAGATAGAAGTAAAAGATCGTTATGAAAACATGGGTGTTCAAGCAGTAAAAGAAGTTGCAACAAAAACTAATGATGTAGCAGGTGATGGAACAACAACCGCTACTGTATTAGCTGAAGCTATCTTTAATGAAGGTTTAAAAAATGTAACAGCTGGTGCAAATCCAATGCTTCTAAAGAGAGGTATTGCAAAAGCTGTTGATAAATTAACTGATGAAATTGCTTCTATTTCAACTCCAGTGGAAGGCAGAGAAGAAGTATCACAAATTGCTTCAATTTCTGCTGGTAATGATGAAGAAGTTGGAGATTTAATTGCAGAAGCAATGGAAAGAGTTGGCCAAGATGGTGTAATTTCAGTAGAAGAATCAAAAAGTATGGGAACTTCCTTAGAAGTAGTTGAAGGAATGCAGTTTGATAAAGGTTATTTATCCCCTTACATGGTTACTGATACTGAAAAAATGGAAGCTTCTTTAGAAGATCCATATATATTAATTACAGATAAGAAAATTTCAAGTATTCAAGATATTCTTCCTCTATTAGAAAAAGTTGCTGAAACCGGTAAAGCTCTTCTCATTATTGCTGAAGAGGTTGAAGGCGAAGCACTTGCTACTCTTGTAGTTAATAAAATTAGAGGAACTTTTGATTGTGTATCTGTAAAAGCACCTGGATTTGGAGATAGAAGAAAGCAAATGTTAGAAGACATTGCTGTTCTAACAGGTGGCCGTGTAATTACTGAAGATCTTGGTTTAAAATTAGAAAATGCTGAAATTTCTGATCTAGGCCGTGCTCACAAGGTAACAATCACTAAAGATGATACAACAATTGTTGAAGGCGAAGGAAACAAAGAAGATATCAAAGAAAGAATTAATCAGCTAAAACGTCAAATTGATAATAGTGACTCAGATTTTGATAAAGAAAAATTACAAGAAAGACTAGCTAAATTAGCTGGTGGTGTGGCAGTAATTAGTGTAGGTGCTGCTACAGAAACAGAATTAAAAGAAAAACAACACAGAATTGAAGATGCACTTTCAGCTACTAGAGCTGCTGTTGAAGAAGGCCTAGTATCTGGTGGAGGCATAACTTATCTAAATGCTATGAAGGTATTAGATGATCTAAATCTAGAAGGCGATGAAGCTACAGGTGTAGATATAGTTAAAAGATCCTTATCTGCTCCAATGCGCTTGATTGCTAATAATGCTGGATATGAAGGTTCTGTAGTTGTTGAAAAGATAAAAGAACTAGATCCTGGAATGGGCTTTAATGCAATGACAGGAGAATATGTCAATATGATTAAAGCTGGTATTGTAGATCCTGCAAAAGTAACACGCTCAGCTCTGCAAAATGCTGCAAGTGCTGCTGCAATGTTACTAACAACTGAAGCTCTTGTTGCCGACACTTCTGATGACGATGATGATGACAATGGTGGCGGCCAAGCACCAGGCGGAATGCCCGGTGGAATGGGCGGAATGGGCGGAATGCCCGGTATGATGTAATAAGAACTTAATATAGACTATCATAAGTGGTATACCTTAACTGGTATACCACTTTTTCTATTTACATTTATAAGTTTTTGCATTATAATAGAGTCTGTAATTCAATAAAATTTGAAAGGGGTTAGCGATGGTTGAAAACAAAATATTAATCCTTGATTTTGGTGGACAGTATAGTCAATTAATCGCCAGAAGAATTAGAGAATTTAATATTTACTCCTTAATTAAACCATATAAAACTACAAGTGAAGAAATTGAAAAAATAAATCCTGCTGGAATAATATTTTCGGGGGGACCCAATAGTGTAACCAGTTCTAAGGCTCCTAAAATAGATCCTGAAATATTCAATTTAAACATTCCAATCTTAGGAATATGTTATGGAATGCAGTTAATGGCATCTATGATGCCTGGTGGGATAGTTAAAAAAGCTAAACAGGGAGAATATGGAAAAGCCAAATTGAAGATCAGCGAAAAGGAAGGAATATTGAAAGATATTGAAAATAATACACAAGTCTGGATGAGTCATGGTGACCAGGTTGTTAAATTACCAAATGGTTTTAAAAAGCTCGCTAATACTGAGGTAACTGATGTAGCTGTTATGGCTAACCAGAAAAAGAAATTTTATGGTGTTCAATTCCATCCCGAGGTTTTACATACTTTAAAAGGGAAAGAAATATTACATAATTTTCTTTTTAGAGAATGTAAAGTCAAAGCAGATTGGACAATGGCTGATTATATTAATGAAGAAGTTGAAAAAATACAAGATCAAGTAAAAGATGAACAAGTAATTTGTGGACTCTCCGGTGGAGTTGATTCATCTGTTGCTTCTGCTATGGTATATAAAGCAATCAAAGATCAGTTAACCTGTATTTTTGTGGATCATGGTTTACTTAGAAAAGGAGAAGCCCAAGAAGTCAAAAGAACATTTGACGAGGAATTTAATATACCTTTGGTTTATGTTGATGCTAAAGATAGATTTCTCAAAAAATTAGAGGGTGTTTCTGATCCTGAAAAGAAAAGAAAAATCATAGGTGAAGAGTTTATTCGTGTTTTTGAAGAAGAAGCTTCTAAAATTAAAAATGCGGGTTATTTAGTTCAGGGTACTATTTATTCTGATGTTATTGAAAGTGGTAATGAACATGCCGCTACTATTAAAAGCCATCATAATGTAGGTGGTTTACCTGAGGAGATGAACTTTAAGTTAATTGAACCATTAAGAAAATTATTTAAAGATGAAGTTAGAAAAATAGGTGAAGTATTGGGTTTACCAGAGGAAATTGTTTGGAGACAACCCTTCCCAGGTCCTGGATTAGCGATTAGAATTATTGGAGAAATAGATGATAAAAAACTTTCAATTTTAAAAGATGCCGATGCAATTTTAAGAGAAGAAATTAAGGAAGCAGGATTAGCAAGAGAAATATGGCAATCATTTGCTGTTTTACCTGATTTAAGAAGTGTAGGAGTAATGGGGGATGATAGGACATATGGTTATCCTATAATTTTAAGAGCTGTAAAAAGTGATGACGCCATGACTGCTGATTGGGCACATTTACCTTATGAACTTTTAGAAATAATTTCTAATAGAATTGTTAATGAAGTCAACGAAGTAAATAGAGTGGTTTATGATATTACTTCAAAACCACCAGCTACAATAGAATGGGAATAGGAGTGTAATAATTAATGAGTAGAGACAATTATGATGTGATTGTGGTCGGAACTGGACCTACAGGTATATTTACAGTTCTAGAATTATTAAAAAAGGATTCCAATTTAGATATTTTGATGTTAGAAAAAGGAAAAGATATATCTAAAAGAGAATGCCCAATGAAACAAAATCCAGGTATGGGCTGTCTTAATTGTGATAGTTGTTCAGTTGTTTCTGGTTGGGGTGGTGCAGGTGCTTACAGTGATGGTAAGTTATCTTTATCTCCCAAAATAGGGGGCCACTTGGAAGAATATATTGGGCTTGATAGACTCAAAAAATTAATAAGTTACACAGATCAAATCTATTTAGATTTTGGAGCTCCTGATAGAATTTTTGGGGGAGATAATTCTAAAATAGATGAAATAAAAACTAAAGCTATAAAAGCACAATTAAAGTTTATACCAGCCAAACTCAGACACCTTGGTACTGGACATACCAAAACTGTTTTAACAAACATGAAAAATTACATAGAAAGTGAAGATGTGGAGATTAAATTCCAAACCAATGTAACTGAGTTTATTGTAGAAGATGATAAAATAACCGGAGTGAAAACTGCCGAAGGAGATATATATAAAGGTGAAAATGTTATCACAGCCCCCGGTAGAGAAAATGCTTATTGGTTAAGTTCTCTTGCCCCTGAACTAGGAATAGAGACCAGTATAAATCCAGTTGATATTGGAGTAAGGGTAGAGACCTCAGCTGTAATTGCAAAAGAGCTTACAGAAAACTTATATGAATCTAAGTTAATATATCAAACCCCTACCTTTGATGACAAGGTCAGAACCTTCTGTATGTCACCTTATGGGGAAGTTGTAAATGAAAACAATCAGGGACTTATTACTGTTAATGGACATAGTCATGCTGATATTAAAACTGAAAATACTAATTTTGCATTATTGGTTAGCAAAACATTTACTGAACCTTTTCATGAACCAACTACTTATGGTAAAAACATAGCCAAATTGGCAAACTTATTAGGTGGTGGTGTTCTTGTACAGAGGTTAGGAGATTTATTAGATGGACATCGTTCAACACCTGTTAGAATAGATCGTGGAATTATTGAACCTACTTTAAAAGAGGCTACTCCTGGAGATTTAAGTTTAGTGTTTCCATATAGACATTTAAAAGGTATTATTGAAATGTTAGAGGCCTTGGATGAACTTGCTCCTGGTTTATATTCAAGAGACACTTTATTATATGGAGTTGAAGTTAAATTTTATTCCAATAGAATTGATGTAAATGAAAATATGGAAACTAATATAGATAATTTATATACTGGAGGGGATGGAGCCGGAATCACTAGAGGATTAATGCAGGCTTCCGTTTCTGGGGTAGTTATAGCTCGAGACATTCTTTCGGAGGAATAAATAGATGTTTCCTTGTAATTATTTAAGTGAAAACAAAACTTTATCTGAAGGTTTACCACTAATTTATGAGAAACTTTATTTGATTTATGGACCTCAGGATTGGTGGCCAGGTGATAGTAAATTAGAAATTATAATAGGGGCGATCTTAACCCAAGCTGTTAGCTGGTCTAATGTAGAAATGGCTATTGATAATTTAAAAGGCCAAAATTTAATAGATATAAATAAATTACACAAAATTGATAAAAATAGGCTAGCTAAATTGATAAAACCTTCTGGATATTATAATATGAAAGCAAAGAAGCTAAAATCATTTATTGATGTAGTTGTAAATGAATACAATTCAAATTTAGATGATTTTGGTAAGGGGAAGCGTGAACAAAAAAGAAAAGAATTACTAGAAATATATGGAATAGGGCCAGAAACAGCAGATTCAATATTATTATATGCCTATCAAAAGCCAGTTTTTGTTATAGATACTTATACAAAAAGAATTTTTTCAAGAATAAATTATATTGAAAAAGATATTTCTTATGAAAACCTCCAATCACTAATAGAAGACAACATAGAAACTAAACAAGAGTTATTTAATGAATACCATGCTTTATTAGTTAATTTAGCTAAAGATTATTGTTTGAAAAGCTCCCCTTTTTGTGATCAATGTCCACTTAATAAACATTATGAGGAGGAGAAAGATGATTACTGTTAACACAGAAGAACTAAAAGGCAAAGAAATTAGTGAAGTATTAGGGTTAGTTAGAGGGAACACTATTAGAGCTCGTCATTTGGGAAACGATATCGTAGCAGGACTTCGTAATCTTGTAGGAGGAGAAGTTAAAGAATACACTCAGATGATAGGTGAAGCACGTGAGGAAGCCTTATCTCGTATGGAACAAGAAGCAGAAAAAGTTGGAGCAGATGCTGTAGTTAATGTAAGATTCACTACTTCTCAGGTTATGGGGGGAGCAGCTGAAATTTTAGCATATGGTACTGCTGTAAAATTTAAATAAAAAATTAATAAACCGGGTTAATAGCCCGGTTTTATTTTTTATAGGACAGGCTATAATTTAAGGGGGATTAATATGAGATGGAATTTAGATCCATTATATACAGGTTTTGATTCAAAAAAATTTGAAAATGATACAAGAGAATTTGAAAACTTGATAGAAAAGATCGATAACTTTAAATTTGAAAATAATGATAATGAGATAAAAACTACGGAAGATTTTATAAAATTAATTAAGAAATACTATAAGTTATCAATGAAATTAAATGCTTATGCCAACTTAACAGTAAGTGTTGATGCAGAAAATGAAACAGCCTTGAAAATGATAGAAAAACTTGACAAAAAGATGGTTAAAACTACAAGAAGTATGGTGGAATTTCAAAGTTGGTTGAGTAATATTGAGAAGAGAGAAAAGTTATACGAAAACTCACAATTATTAAAAGAACATAAATTTTACATTGAAGAGCTTGTTGAAAAAAGTCGTTATTTATTACCAAAAAATGAGGAAGAAATTATTGCTAAGATGAAACAAACCGGTTCCTCTGCCTGGACTAAGTTGCAGGAAAAGTTAACTTCAACATTGAAAGTAAGTATTGAAATAGAAGGTGAAGAAAAAGAACTACCACTCCCAGTTGTTAGGAATATGGCATATAAAAAGGATCCTAAATTAAGAAAAAAGGCGTATAAAGCTGAGTTGGATTCCTATGAGGAGATTGAGGAAGGTGTAGCAGCTGCTTTAAATGGAATCAAGGGAGAAGTGCTTACTCTTACTGAAAGAAGAGGATATGATTCTCCTCTTGAGCAGTCCTTAAAAGAATCCCGTTTAGAAAAAGAATCTTTAGAAGCTTTAATGGATGCTATTTCAGATAAATTAGAGATGTTTAGAGAATTTTATAGAACTAAAGCTGACATATTAGGTCATGATAAGGGATTACCGTTTTATGATTTGTTTGCTCCTCTTGGCGATAAAGAAATGGAATTTTCATATGAAGAAGCAAGAGAATTTATTATTTCTAATATAAAAGAATTTAGTGAAGAAATGGCTGGTTTATATGAAACAGCATTTAAGGATAATTGGATAGATGCCAAACCACGCGAAGGTAAAAGAGGAGGGGCTTTTTGTTATAATCTTCATCCTATTGAAGAAAGTAGGATTTTAAGTAATTTTACAGGCTCTTTCAGTGATGTAACTACACTCGCTCATGAATTAGGACATGCTTTTCATGGACATTCTTTAGAAACAGAAAGTATAATCAATTCCAATTATCCTATGCCATTAGCTGAAACAGCTTCAATATTTAGTGAAACTATTGTTACAGAAGCAGCACTTGAAAAAGCTGATGATGAACAGACCTATTCTATATTAGAAAACTATCTTACTTCTTCTGGACAGGTTATTGTTGATATTTACAGTAGATATATTTTTGAAAAGAATTTATTTAAAGAAAGAAAAACAAGTTCTTTAAGTGTTAAAGAATTAAAAGAGATGATGCTAAATGCTCAAAAGGAAGCTTATGGTGACGCATTAGACCATGAATATTTACATCCTTATATGTGGTTAAATAAACCTCATTATTATTCTGCAAGTAACAACTATTATAATTTCCCATATGCTTTTGGCTTATTATTTGGACTCGGAGTTTATTCTTTAAGTAAAAATTCTGGCAAAGATTTCATGGGACAGTATAAAAAACTTCTGAAGGAAACTGGGAAAAATAATATCAATGATGTTGCTGATATGATGGATATTGATGTAAATTCTAAGGATTTTTGGTTAAGCTCTTTAGAAGTAATAGAAGAAAATATTGAACATTTTAATAAATTGGCAGACGTTTGATTGTAAATAAAAAAAGCCGGGAAATCCCGGCTTTTTAAAGATATTATTTTTAATGTCTTTCACTACCAATCCTTGAGAATCTAGTACTTTTACAATCCGGACAAGTTGGGAGAGAGTTTGAAAAGGAATCCAATTTTACAACTTTTCCACATTTCTTACACTTATATTCACCTTTTTTATAACCTTTTTTAGGATCAACCATTATCTCCACCCCCCATTTCCTTTTACATGTATATTATACAATAAATTACTGTGAATTAAAAGGAATTTAAAACAATTGTTTTAATATTAAAATAATTATATAATGCTGAATAATTAAAATAATATTAGGAGGATAATATTCGAGATGAGTAAAAAAATAAAAAATTTCATCTTAAAGATGTTTAATTTAAAAGAAAGCGGTAAAGAACTTGAAGAAAAGATTGACAAAGAAAATCATAAATTAATCCAAGATATTATTGATTATATTATGGATAAGTTTGATCTTTTAAAGAATAAAAATTCTTAAAGTTATAGAAGTTAGTATTAGAACCCTTTTGGCTTGCCCCAAGGAGTGTCAATAAGTTTATTAATGGTAAAACTTATTTAAAGAGAGGTGGATAGACTTTGAAGTTGAAAACTTTAAAAATATTTATAAAGGTAATAGATACTGGTAGTTATTCAAAAGCTGCTGAAAAGATGGGAGTTACCCAACCAGCAATTAGTATGCAAATTAAAACATTAAAAGAAAAGTTGGAAACACAGTTAGTGTTAAAAAAGGGAGGCAAATTAAAATTAACTCCGGCTGGTAAAGCTGTCTATAAAAATGCTAAACAGGTCATATTAGATTGGGAAAAGCTAAGGTATGAAGTAGAGGAAAAGAAAGAAAAATCATATAAAAGTATTGTTATTGGTTCTAGTACTATTCCTTCAGAGTATATTTTACCAAATTTGCTAGCTAAATTATCAAAAGATGACCCAGAAATAAAATCTTATATTGAAGTGGGAGACAGCACCGAAATGATAGAAATGTTAGAAGAGGGGGATGTGGATTTAATTTTAGTAGGATTTAAACCTATAGATAAAAAATATGAAACAATTGAAATAGCGGAAGATAAACTAAAACTGATAACCCCCAACAATCATAAATTATCACAAAAACAAGAAATTTACATAAATGATTTAAGAAATGAAAATCTCCTGATTAGAGAAGTAGGATCGGGTACTCGTAAGGCTATGCTAGATAGTTTTAGGGAAGCCGGACTCAAGTTTAATGATTTGAATATTAAAAGTAGATTAGGGAGTACTGAGGCAATTATAGCGGCTGTTCAATCAGGGCTTGGCATTTCGTTTGTTTCTAAATTTGCTTCATCGAAAGCTAAAAAGTATGGTAGGGTAGAAGAATTTGAAGTTAAGGATGTTGATTTCAAAAGAAAATTTTACCTAGCATATAATAGAAATAAAGAAGAGAGTGAATTAATTGAAAAAGTTATTAAATTATTAAATGATTAAATAAATATATATTTTTTTACCTCTGGAGTTTTATAATTCCAGGGGGTTTTTCATTTTAAATAGAGCAATTTCCTATTATTATAATAATATCTTATAAAATTAATAAAATAACTTTATAAATAATCATGATTATGTTATACTTGTGTTAGTATTCACATAGTGTTAATAAATTCTAAAATAAAGGGTGATTTAAGTGGAAATTAATGAAAAAAACAAGTTAGTAAAAAACGCAAGAGAAACGGCAGAAGGATATTTTAGAAGAGGAGAATATTTTTGTTCTGAAGCTGTTTTAACGACTATTAATGATGCTTTGGGACAGGAATTACCTTCAGAAATTGTAAAGATGGCTTCGGGATTTCCGATAGGAATAGGTAAATCCGGTTGTTTATGTGGAGCAGTAAGTGGTGGTGTGATGTCATTAGGTCTTGCTTATGGAAGAACAAAGCCTAATGGAGATATGCCTAAGTCTTTTTCAAATAATGCTGCATTACATGATTATATTATAGAAGAATATGGATCAACTTGTTGCCGAGCTCTTACTAGTGGTTTTGTTGAATTTGATAGTCCAGAAAGAGCAGAACATTGTATTCAAATAACTGGAGAAGTAGCAGCCTGGGTAATGAAAAATTTCATAGAAAATGGAGTTGTAGAAGAGTAAAATGAAAAAAATATTAAAAAAGATACCAATACCAATTGCCGGATTGATGTTAGGCTTGGCAGGACTAGGTAATATAGTGGCGCCATATTATGGTGGATTACGATATACAGCAGCTGCTATTGCTTTTTTTATTTGTTTGCTATTAACCGCAAAATTTATAACTAATAATAAGATGGTGAAGACAGAATTAAAAAATCCAATAAAAGCAAGTGTATTATTAACTTTTCCCATGGGGATTATAATTTTATCGACCTATCTTATACCTATTTCAAAACAAGTTGCTCAATATAGTTGGTTTGGTGGGATTATATTACATATTATTTTATTATTTAACTTTACAAAAAAATTTATATATAATTTTGATATTGAAAAGGTTTATCCGAGTTTCTTTATTGTATATGTAGGGATAGTCGTGAGTAGTGTAACAGCCCCTGCTTTTGATCAGTTGCAATTAGGACGCGGAATTTTTTGGTTTGGGTTTTTAAGTTACTTAGTTTTACTTCCGATCATTTCTTATAGAGTTTTCAAAGTGAAAAAAATAAAAGAAATAGCTCTTCCGACTATAACTATATTCACTGCTCCTGCTGGACTTTGTTTGGCAGGATATATGAATACATTTTTAGTTAAAAATACATATTTATTAGGTTGTTTGATTACTTTAACTTTAATTTCAATAACAGCAGTAATGTTATATTTACCTAAAATGCTCTCTATTGATTTTTGTCCTAGTTATTCTGCTTTCACCTTTCCTTTTGTTATTACGACTATAGGATTAAAATCTGCTTCTGTTTACTTGATAGAAGGATTTGGCATATATACTTTGAAAACTCCTGTACAGTTTATCGAATACTTGACTATTGCATTAGTAATGTATGTGCTTGTAAAGTATACATTCCATCTTATTAATGAGTTAAATATTAATTCTGAACTCAAAAGGGGTTTTGAAACCAATAATTAATATTATATTTAACCATAACATAATTATAAATTCCTTTTTGGCAGGAGAATATTAAAAATCCCTTAATTATATATGTGACTACCAAGAATATATTAGAAAGGAAGGATTGTTATGGTTAGAGTAGGAGATCAGTTACCCAAATTTTGTTTGAAAGACCAAGATGGAAAAGAGTATACTAGAGATGATTTTGAAGGTCAAAAGATGGTGTTATTCTTTTATATAAAAGATAACACCCCTGGCTGAAAAAAGGAAGCAGTTGCTTTTCAAAAAGAACTGAAAACCCTGGAGGGGTTAAATGCTCAGGTTGTTGGTGTAAGTAAAGATGGAGTAGAATCACATAAAAAGTTTGCAGAAGAATATGATTTAACTTATCCATTATTGGCAGATGTAGATAAAAAATTGGCTAAGAGATTTGATATTGTAAATTTAATAGGAATGTACAAGAGAACGACTTTCATAATATCTGAGGACCAAAAGATAATTAAAAAGTTTCCAAAAGTAAAAGTTAGTGGCCATGTAGAAAGAGTAATAGAATATTTAAAAGAATTAGAAGAATAAACAGACTTTAAAAGAGTGATTTCTAACCAAAGTTAGAAATCACTTTTTTTTTGTTTAAAATAATTAATATATATTTGTAATTTTTAAGAATATAACTATTTAACTGTGCTGAATTGTATAATTAAATGCACGGTGCCTTGACAAAAAAATATGACACATACCGGTAACCTCCTTTATAATGTTAGTAACTACCCAAACAAAACAAGGAGGCACCGACATGTGTCAAAATAATTATAACACAGAAAACAACGATGGGAAACACCTAACTTATGAAGACAGGACAGTAATTGCCCATTTATTTAATGTCCAGAAGATGAACTATTCCGAAATAGCCGATGAAATGGGCAGTCATCGGACTACAATAAGCCGGGAAGTTAAGAAAGGTTTAGTGAAGCTTCATAGGGGTGATGGCAAAAAAAAAAGACTATTATGAACCGGAATGGGCTCAAAAGAAATATGACAATAATGCCACTGCCAAAGGTCCTAATCTAAAGATTGATAAAAACCATAAAATAGCTCAGTTCATTGAAAAGAAAGTTAATGAAAAGTATTCACCGGAAGTGATAGCCGAACTAATAAAAAAAGATGAACGTTTTGAGATGAGTTTATCCTATAAGACGATATATAATTATATAGATATGGGAGTATTGATGCTCGAGCGAGAAGATCTAGTATATGGTAATTACCGTGATAATAATAAAAGCAAAAGAAAAGAAAGTACTAAAACAAAACAACATAAAAAAGGTAGAACCATTAGAGATCGTCCAAAGGCTGCAGATAATAGATCGGAAATAGGCCACTTTGAAATGGACTTAGTTGAAGGGAAAAAGGGATGTAATGATCCCTATTTACTGGTATTAACAGAAAGAAAAACCAGAATAGAGATCATAGAAAAGATACCAGATAAGACCCAGGATTCGGTAGTAAAAGGTTTAGACAGGATAGAGAGGCGAATGGGTGTAGTAAAGTTTAGAGAGACATTTAAGAGCATTACCACAGATAATGGTAGAGAATTTTATGATTATGAACGTATAGAAGAATCATTTACTAAAAGCAGTACAAAAAGGACCGAAATTTATTACTGTGATGCCTATAGCAGTTGGCA
>Ga0207714_1000143_pt1 | contig 46073 bp, 52 predicted proteins | sample PonA232FremontCA_2_FD_187270 | JGI IMG/M metagenome (GOLD analysis project Ga0207714, IMG submission 187270) | Marine sediment microbial community from Fremont, CA, USA - Pond A23 Sediment 2 (SPAdes) | ecosystem: Environmental > Aquatic > Marine > Unclassified | place: USA: Fremont, California... | reverse complement strand
TCTGCCTGCGGTTGGAATCCGCAGGAGAGGTCATACAGGTAGACTCCGGGCTGTGCCAACCAGCCGGTACACCTATCTTCGTCCAAACTGGCCGAAGACCCGGAGTTACTTTCGTCGTTGATATTGATTCGGATGTTCTCAGCCCCATTCACGTCAGCGTTGAACGCATCACCGTGCCAGGCTGAGGGGCTTCTCAACAGAACTCGCGAACCCCACGACTTGCGTCAGGTGTTCTACCAGATCGATCGCCAGTGATCCGTTCGGCTGGACCGTTCACTCGAAGGGTTTCTGCGCACGACGATAGATGGGCGCACCGAGCCAATCACGTGACCGGGCAATCTGGTCGAGTCGCTCTTGTGCGTCTGTAGCTGTCAGTACGTCTCGCGTTACTAACGCTCGAAGGAGGATCGGTGAAATCGCAACCTGCGCATCGGTAAGCGACTGGAGTTCAGGTAGCGTCCGCAAGTCGTCGGTGATGGGAAACGCTGCAGTTTCACGATTGACCAGTTCGATACAGCTTGCTTCGCCGGCGGCTATCCGCAAGGTTTCGATCGCCGGATCCGTACTCTCATGAACCGTGATCGTCGCCCCCGAGCTGAGGACAGCGTCGGCTGCATCACCATGGATGTCGTCATAGGCTGCAGTGTCGAGCAATTCGTTGTGGACGTGCTGTGTGGTATGTACTGAATACTCGTCGAGTACGGGCTTAAGGACATCCCCAACTGAGGGAGAAATGAATGCGCTTGTATCGACAACGACCATCACGAGTCAGGGCAGTTCAGCCAAGCTGTCAGCCAGCTCGTCTCCCTGGTCAAGCAGTGCCTTCGACGCTCGAACTGATTCGGCGTCTCGCCAGCCAATAAACTCCCGTAGCGTCTCAAAGCCGATCTGCTCGTCGAGATAGAGTTCAACGATATCCTCTTTGAACGCCTCGTTATCCTCGATATCTTCGAGATACCTTCGGAGTGCCTCGGTGACAATTTCGGTCCGATTTTTCTGTGTGATCTGCGCTGCGACGTCGGCTTTCTCGATCAGTTCCTCTGGAATGCGGAAGTTGACCCTGGATGTGCTCATCTCGGCTATCGTACGTACGTCGTATGTACACCCGCATGAATCACCCGCCCGGTATCAATCTCTCCTTCGCAGTTCGACCTGGACGGCATCTCACGCAGAAAGACTTAGAAATTGATATATTTGTGGCCTGAGACACTACACGTGAAGGTACCTTCATCTACCGTTGAGAACTGTGTAACGAGCAGGTCTGGGCCACCGTTGATCGCGAACGGGGGTTTCTCACGCTGCGCGTTCGAACTTTCTGACACCTGATTGAGCCCGCTCGCCGGCCGTGCGTGTGTGCCACTACCGATACTGGTCGCACCTTCACAGGTGGATAGATGATTTTTACCGGTAGGGATTGCCTGCTCGTCCATGGAATTCTCCGTTGCCGACCTGCCGGTGGGGGGGCTCACATGACGGCACTCGCTATCACTCCAGGCGCGGCGCGGACGGGTGCCGTTGGTGCCTGCTTGCCGATCCGGTTGGGGGGCCGTTTGTTCGAGTATCTATGACCGGCGGCTGGCAGTACCACCCGGCACTGTTCGTCTTCAATCTCGGGATCGTACTGTCGGTTGCGATCGTCGCTTACTGTTTCCAGTATGGTACCCGTCGCAGGCTCACGCCGACGGTCGGGCTGATCGGCCTCGCCGGAGCCTTCGCGACCGTCTATCTGCTCGGCGCAGGACTCCAGCTGGCGTCGACCGACCTGTCGCTCACGCTGCTCTTCCACCAGCTCAAACACGTCGGTGGCGCCCCGCTGCCGTCCGTCGCGATCGCGCTCGTCCTCCTTTACCTACATCCGGATCGTCTCACCCGAGGCGTTCAGACGGTCCTCGTGGCCGTCCCCGCGGCGATGGTTCTGCTCATGGTGTTGAGTCCTCCCGGCCTGTTGTTTCCCGATACGGCGCTCGTCGAGGTCGGCGGCCACCGTGTGCTGACCCACGGGTTCACGCCGCTGACCGTCATGTACTTCAGCTGGCCGGTGGTGGGGACTCTCTTCGCGAGCGTGGTGGTGGCTCGCAGCGGCCTCACCCGGCCGCGGTCTCGTGTCCCGACCACCGTCGTGTCGCTGGCCCTCCTGCTGCCGGCAGCCGTGCTCAGTGCCCGTCTGCTCCACCTGGTCCCGGCGGGCGGGAGTGGCGTGGACCTGACGCCGGCGGCTGGGGCCGTCGCGCTCGGGGTGCTGGTCGGCAGTGTCGCACACCTCCAGCTGGGTCGCTCCTTGCAGACGGCCCGAAGGGCCGTCCTCGACCACCAGCCGACCGGCTACCTGCTCGTCGACCGACGCGGACGGGTCGTCGATGCCAACCGGGCGGCGGCATCGCTCTTGGCGACCGACGGCGACCGACTCCGGAACACGTCACTTGAGAAGATCCTTCCATCCGATGCCGTCGACGCGGTCGAAGCGTCCCAGCGCCAGGCGGTGTCGACATACGAACTCGACGACTCCCCGGTTCAGGTGCAGGCTGTCGAATTGGACGTTCCGCCAGGCGTTCCCGACCGGGCCGTGTGCCTCACCGAGACAACGAGTGTTGACTCACGCGATGAGACGGAGGTAGAGATGCCCGTCGGTCTGTTCCGACTGGCCGCTGACGATTCCGAGCACATTCGGGCCGGTAACGAACGACTGATCGAGCAGTTCGGCGCGGCGTCGCTGGCGTCGCTCCGCCAGCGGCCACTTGAGGAACTCTTCGCCGACGCAGACGGTCAGAAGACGGTCTTCGATGCCATCCGGACCACGGGGTCCTTCGATGGCGTGATACCGCTGCGGACCGTCGACGGCGAGGTCTGGCACGCGCGCTTGGCGGCCGTGCGGGCCGATGATCAGGAGACGTTCGCCCGGGGTGCACTCCTCGATGTCACTCGACGGGTCGAACGCGAGCAGCGCGTCCAACGGTTAGAGCGGCTCGGTGAACTCGTCCTCGACCCACGTGCACCGGAGGCGCTCGCCGAGGATGTCTGTCGAGTTCTCGTCGACTCCTACCGGTGCGCCGGCGCCTGGGTCTGGACCGACCTCTCGACGGACGTCAGCATGGCGTCGACGGCCCCCGCCGGGAGCCACCACCGGCCGGAGGTCGACCCGCCGTGGACACTCATCGACCGGAGTGCCGCCGCAGCGGTCCACGCGGCCGAACCGGCGTCGGTCGCTGTCACTGATGTCGATCAGTCGCCACAGACAGCGACGTTGCCGTCCGATGCGACCGTTCGATCGGTCCCGCTCACGTTCCAGGGGGCCGTCTTCGGTATCCTCAGTTACGTCGACACGCCAGCGACTCCGGAGACGCTCACCGAGGTGGTCTCGACCCTCTCGAAGACGGTCGCCCACGAGACGTACCTCAAGCGCCAGCGACGGGTGCTCGCTGCCGACGAGGTGCTGGTCGTCACCCTGCAGATCCGTGGCCGCCAGCACCCACTCACGACGGTACTCAAGGAGGCGGACGTCCCGGCGGAGACGGCCCTCTCGGTCACCCACGTCCGGCCAAACGACACGGACGCGGAGGCGGCGTACCTCCTTCAGGTAGACTCGATGACCGGAGCCACTGGTGACGCCGAAGAGGTCCTGAACGCCGTCGAAACGGCCGTCGGTGGTCACCCGGATCTCGCCGTCCAGCAGCCGCCGGGCGGGTCCGCCCCCCGCGACTGCCTCCGGGTGATGACGCGGGTAACGACCGCCGGCGAGGTACTCACCCGCTACGGCGGTCTGGTCAGTACCGCCACGGCCGACTCTAGTACGCTCACACTTGAGGTGCAGTTCCAGCGACAGACGGGCATCCACCAGGCCGTTGATGACCTCTCACAGCACTACACCGTCACGCTCCTCTCGAAGACGGTCGAGACGCGCGAGTACGACTATCCGGCCCCGGCGGACGGCCTCTCGGACAAACAGCTTGAGGCGTTGCGCGTGGCGACGCGAATGGGCTTTTTTGAGCGGCCACAGCAGGCGACCGGCGAGGAGGTCGCCGCCGTGCTGGGGGTCTCCCGGTCGACGTTCCTGCGCCACGTTCGGGCCGCCGAACAGACCGTGTTGGACGCGCTGTTCGTCCACAGCGCACGAATGAACGCGGAGTGATCCAGATGGACGCACTCCGCTCCGGTTCGTCGCGTGCCGTCAGGTGGACCGGAGCCAACGACCGCTCGCGGCCCCCTCACCGGTTATGAACCCACGCATCGGCCTCCGACTGCGACAACACGGCGACACGATCGCGGTGGTGTTACTCGCCATCGCTATCGCGCTCGCGGTGGGCGCCGGCTACGTGTACCTCAACCCGCCGGTCGAGACCACCCCACCGGAGACGGTCGACCAGCAGCAGTTCGCGGTGTCGATCACGGACTCGACGGTCGCGACGAACGAGACCCCGCTGTACGATCAGGGACGCGAACTGACGAACCAGACCGTCTACTTCACGGACGTCAGTGACACGCTCCATCTCGACGGCGCGGTCACTGTCCCGTCCGACCGGCGTGTTCACGTCTCCTATCGCTTCTTCATCGAAGTCACCGCCGAGCGGAACGAACAGGTCGTCTGGCGGACCAACCGGTCGATCGCCTCCGGTGGAGAGTGGGTAACCGACGGCGACCTACTGCTCCACGACCGACTCGCGATCCCCGGCGTTTCGGCCGACCTGGCACGCGCGGAGTCGATCCTCGAACCGGAGGCGCCCATGCACATGCGGGCCGTACTCGAGGCGAACTACACGACGCGCTCGACCGCCGGCGAGCTCTACGACGGTACCGTCCGTCTAGAGCGACCGATCAGTCTGTCCAACGAGACTTACTGGCTGACCGGCGAGACGACGGCTCGCGAGACCGAACAGAGCACCGTCGAGGGCCACACGTACGTCGGGGACCCCGACGTCGGAACGATCCGACTGCTCGGTCTGGGCGGTGTCCTCTCGGTGGTGCTGTCGGGGACCATCCTGTGGTACCGCCGGCAGCTGCCCGCACCGGAGCGGCTCCGGCACCGGGCCGAACGGGCGAACTACGACGAGTGGATCTCCGAGGGGACCGTCGTCTATCCCGAGCAGACCACCTTCGTCGAGATGGCGTCGTTAGAGGACCTGGTCAACACGGCGATCGACGCGAGCAAGCGGGTCGTCTACGACCCCAACCAGGGGGTCTACGCGGTCTACGACTGGCCGTGGGTCTATCTCTTCAGACCGGGGTCGGTGCCGACGCGGCCGGTGCCCACCGATGGGTCGCCCGTCGATCGGGCCGACGACACGACGACCGGCCGCCCGTCCGGGGGAGCCCCCGACGGCGTCGAGGACCGGTGGCGCCGGGACCGGGAGGACGATCCCGGGGAGGACGGGTCGGATGCGTAGTCGACTCTGCGGGAGTCGGCGATCCCGATTCGGTGGGGGTGGATCCTGATTATGGGGGTGCGATCCTGGGTCTGGCGGCTCGGGTTGGTCGTAGTGGTGCTGTCGGTAATCACGGTCGTGCTGGGGGAGTTGACCGGCCATCCGCTGTTTCTGGGCTACGTCCAGACGCCGAGTATGGACCCGGTGATCGCCCCCGGCGACGGGTTCGTTGCTCTCTCGCCGCTCGTGACGCCGCCGCCAGGTCAGGGCGATCTCATCGTCTTCGAATCGCAGACCCAGGAGGTCGACCTGACCGTCCACCGGATCGTCGGCGAGACCGAGGAGGGGTTCATCACCCGCGGCGACAACAGCACGTTCACCGATCAAGACGCCGGTGAGCCGCCGGTCTCAACTCAGCGAATTGTCGGACAGCCGCTTGTACTCGGAGACAATCCTGTGACCATCCCCGGATACGGCCCGTTCGTTGTGGGGGTCCAAAACGGCCTCCAGTCGCTCATCGAACAGGTGGGACTGGGTCGGTATCCCGGGGCGCGGATCGCGGTTGCCCTCCTGCTCGTCGGGCTCGCGATGGTCGCCGGCGGGACGGCCTACGATCTTCTCGCCAGCGAGGGCCGTAGCGTGGCCCGGTCGACCGGCCGGTCGGCCATCGACAGCCGGCTGCTGCTGCTGGCGCTGTTGATTCTGATCGCCGTCCCCGTTGTGACGTTCATGACGCTTCCCTCCGAGACGAACCAGGTCACCATCATGAGTAGCGAGACGGCGAGTGGGCCCGGTGTGTTCCCTCCCGGAACCCAGCAGACGGTTGAGTTCGAGGTCACGAACACCCAGTACGTCCCGAAGGTGATCGTGGTGGGGGCGCCCGGAGACGGTGCGTCGGTGTCGGAGCCGGTGTTGACCGTCGGTCACGGCGAACGGGCGACAACGAACTACACGGTGTCGGTGCCGCCCGACGCGGGCCGGTACATCCGGTTCCGGTCCCAGCACCACTATCCGCACCTGCTTCCACTCGGGGTCATCCTCTGGCTCCACGGGGTGTCTCCCACCCTCGCGACACTCGTCCTGATGGGCGTCGTGCTCCTCCCGGTGGCCGTCCTGTTCTGGCTGCTCGTCGGATTCCGGCCGATCCACCTCCGGTCGGCGTCGCGTGGCCCCCGTCGGCCGCTGTGAGCATATGTGCAACTCCAGGTATTGTGCCTGGAGGGGTGATCTCCTCTGTGAACCGACGACGATTCGTGTTTGGACTCGGTGCGGCGGTCGTGGCGAGCTCGACGGCGGCGCTCACCGGGGCGACCCTCTCCAGTGCCGTCCAGCCGACTGCGGACTTCCGTGTCAACGTCGATGGCGGCACGGAGGTCAAGGCGGCGACCTCGAACCCGACGTTCGACTCGCGCGAGGTGCCGGGTGTCGGGGCCGGTCTCGACGGCCTCTCGGGCGGCTTCCCGAGCCCCGAGGCACACGAGTTCGGGAAAACGTTCGGTCCGACGGAGATTCCGGCGGCCGCCGAGGCCGGGCGGTCGGCCGACTTCACGTACGCTCTAGAGGACGCCCCCGGGACGGGCGCGCAGTTCGGGACGGTCCCCGATACCCCACGGATCGCCGCCAACGACGGTGTGAACGACGGCTTCGAACTCGCATTGAACGTGGGGCTGCCCGCCGAGGACACGGTGTTCAACGCTCCGACGGCGGTCGCGTTCAGCAACAACGCGAGCGCGGCGGTCGACCTCGCCGTCTCCTACAGCTACGGCCCAGCAGTCGAGGAGACGCCGCTCACGCAGGCGGACGTGGCCGACATCTACCGGTTCGTCGATCCCGTTCCGGGGGATGATACGACCACGCGGGTGTCGCCGTCGTCGAACGACCCGACCGGATCGGGAACGGCGGTCACGCTCGGCCCGGGCGAGACTTACCTCATCGATGTCGACGTACACCTGGACTTCACGGCGGCCGAGGGAGACAACATCCGGACACTGATCGACGATCAGATCGGTCCGGAGGGAGGCGAGTTGCAGCTGCTCGATGCGATCGAGGTCGGGACCCCAACGTGAGCGGTGGGCGATCCGGCCTGACCGGCCGAGTGCGTCTCGAATGGGCATATGTTCGGGTGTTCTGGTCAGGGTATTGGTACGTTCTGGCATATGCGCGGGCCAGATAGAATCCCTCGGTGAGGCTAGGACGACGCGCAATGAAGCGTAGAAACCTCATGATCGGCCTCGGGATCCTCGCGACCGGGAGCGGTGCGGCGACGCTGTCCGGTGCGGCGCTCTCGAATACCGTGAGTCCGACGGCCGACTTCCGGATCAACGTCGAGGGGGGACTGGTGGTACGGGCCGGGTCGAGTTTCCCGGACACAACAAATACCACCGATTCCAATGTCGGCCCTGACGATGCCGACTACATTCTCTCGAATAGCTTTGACAGTTCCGTGTTCGACGAGCTGAACGACAAGACTTCCGTCGCCGCTGTCGCCGACAGCGAAGAGAACGAAGAGCTTCACATCGGGCTGGCATTTCCGTACTCCTCAATCGAGAACAGCACTAGTGCCAGCTTCGAGTTTCCGGACCTCCTTGAGGTACAAAACAACAACAATGCGCCGGTCGACGTTGCTGTGGCGTACCAAGACGGAGATAGTTCGTCGATCTCCGACACGACAGACTCGGCCCATGGGTTCGAGACAAATATCGGGACTCCGGCCGTCTCGGAAACGGGGAACGGATCAGATCAACTGTCGTTCGACCAGGTCGCGAACATGTTCCAGTTTACCGACGGTCAGGGTAATACTATCTCGCCGACGGGTGCCGACGACCAGACGAATAGTAATCAGGCAGTCACACAAGGATTGACGGTCTCAGGCACTGGCGCAGTAGGACAGCTGTCGCTCACGGTTGATGTGAGCTCAACTATGGCGGGAATCATCGACCAGTACGTCAACGACGTGGGCCTCACGACTAACGGCGGGAGTGTCCCGCTCGTCGACGCCATCTGGGTCGGCGAATACACCAACTAAAACAATGAAACGACGACGTCTCATGATCGGCCTCGGTGTGGTCACGATTGGGAGTGCGACCACCGCGTTGACCGGTGCAACCCTCTCGAATACCGTGAGTCCGACGGCCGACTTCCGTGTTAATGTCGAAGGTGAACTGCTCGCTGAAAAAGGTGGTAACTTCCCCGATTCGGGAACCAGTAGTGACGTGTCTGTCGGGGATTCTACCGTCACGTACTACACGAGTGACTCGACTGATAGCACTGTGTTCAACGAACTCGACGGCGAAGGGGGACTGGCGGCCGTCGCAGACGAGGAATCCAACGACGCGCTTCACATCGGACTCGCGCTCCCATACAGTGAGATCTCAGGCGCAAGCACGCCCGTCAAGTTCAATTTCCCGGATTTCATCCAACTGGTCAACAACACATCCAGTGATTATGAGGCTGCATTCGGATGGGACTCGGACGGTGGATCAATCGACGACACCAGCGATGACCAACACGGCTTCGAAACGGATCCGGCCACCGGATCGGCGGCTGTGAGTGAGACAGGCGGTTCCGAACAGCTCTCCTTTAACGAGGTCGCTTACATGTTCGGCTTTGAGGACACTAATGACAATCGCATATCGCCAGAGGGCGCGGAATCACAGGGAAATAGTATTAGTTCGGCACCAAACTCGGTGGCCGTGGCTGCTGGAACGACCGAACGGATTGATCTGACGATCGAGATCACCTCAAGCATGCAGTCGACGATCGATAGCTTCGTGAGCAGTAACAATCTCCAGACCTCTGGAAATCCCATGTCACTGGTCGATGCAATCTACATCGGAGCACAGCAGGACCCAATATAACGAAGGCCTTCGAACGCTCCGACCGCCGGCCGTGGTATCGTCTCCCCGACCGCCTACTCACACACCAATCCCATGGACCGCCGTCGTCTGCTGATCGGACTGGGAGCCATCACCGTCGGGAGCGCCACCGCCTCGCTGACGGGAGCGACGCTCGCCGAGAGCGTCTCGCCCACGGCCAACTTCCAGTTCAACGTCGAGCCGAATTTCATCGTACGCGCGGCCCACACCTCGGATACGCTACAGGACCCGGCCGGCAACGACATCAGCGGCAGCTTTCCCGACAGCGCCGGCACGACCGGACGCTACACGCTCGACCCGGATCTCAGCGGCGACACCACCGACGGGGCTTTCGGGGAGTCCGGTCCGTTCGTCGTCGCCAACGACCGGATCAACAACGAGTTCGCCCTCGCGCTCTCGGTCCCGCTCGAAGAACGGACATTCACCTTCGAGAAGATTATGCTGATCCAGAACGGCGGGGGATTCAGCGCGACCTCCGACCGTATCGCGTTTCAGTACGTCAGTGACATCGAGGCCGATGACCCGGCCGCCAACGGCTTCGGGAGCGACGTCACCGATCATGATGTCGCGCCAACGAATGCCGACTTCAGCACGCGGACCCAGACGACCCTCTCCGGCAACGGCGTCGCTGAACTGTTCAAGTTCACCGGGACAAACAGCTCCGAATCGAACCTAATGGACCCACCAGGCAAGTACAACACTCCCCAACAACCGGAGGATGACGTGCTCGTCAACCCGGAGGGCAATCCGCCGGACTCAATCCTGGTGGACCTGACCGTTGACCTCACTGCCACGGGACAGTTCAGTAACTTCGCGGACGCGACGAGCGAGACGTTCTCCGACGGTACCGCGGCGGCGGCCCTCGAGACCATCGCGAAGAACACGTCCGGCGACCTGCTCACCACCGGCGGCTACCTTGATCTGGTCGACACCATCTTCGTCGGGGTAGCACAGTAGCCCGCCGCGTCCCCGGCCACCGGACCCTGATTGTGCCTCGGGTTCCCCGCTGTGCACATGTACGGGTGTAGTGCAACGGGCTCGGGTGGCTACGCCCACGAACCGATGCCGAACGGCGTGTCAGTTTCGTGTACCGTCTGCAGGTCGCACCGCGGCCGTCCGCCCAAAATATGCACACAAGTGACACCATGACACATAAACCGGTCTGTAACGAACGCCTGAGTGAGTGTGACATCTGATGCGCCTCCTGATCGTCGAGGAAGACCATCGCTGGTCCGATCTGCGGGTGGCCTCACCGGCGGAGCCGCCCGGGGACCACACCGTCCGGATCGTGTCGTCGATTCGGACGGCCGACCGCCAGGCGGAGGCCGACGGTCCGACGGCGGTGGTCATCCTCGCCGACACCGTGGCGGCCGCCCGTTCGACGGCGCTAGACCGCCAATCGAGGTCCGACCCCATGGCCGTCGTCGGGGTCGTCCCGGAGCCTGACGCCGCAATCGAGCAGACCACCTCGGTCCCCGATCTCGACATCGTCTTCACCAGTCGGTCACTGTCGGTCCAACGAATTGTCGACGCGGTGCGCGAACACACGCCGACCGATGCCGCGCCGTCGGCTCCGGCTCCCGACCTGCTTGAGGCGACGCCGGCGTCCGGCGAGCCGATCCTTCTCATGTCCCGGTATCAGTTCGTCGACTGCAATACAGAGGTCGCTCAGCTGCTGGGATACGACTCTCGGGAGGCGCTGACCGGGGTCCACCCGGCAGAACGGTCGCCGCCTACGCAGCCCGACGGCCGCGATTCGTACCTGAAGGCCGAGGAGATGATCGACGCCGTCTTCCAGGGTGGATATCACCGGTTCGAGTGGGTCCACGCCGCCAGGGATGGATCGCAGGTCCCGATTGCCGTGTCGCTGACGCCGTTCGTCTACGAGGACCGGCGCCTCCTGTACTGTGTCTGGACACCACTTCCTGACCGTCTGCCGACGGACCCACAACAGTCCCGACTCGTCGTGGATGCCCCACCCGCCACGCAGTCGCTTCAGCGCGGGGCCACAGTTAACGTCGTACTCGCTGACGCCGACCGCGAGCGCGCGGAGGTGCTGACGCGTGCGCTTGATCGAACGAACGGTATCAACGTCGTCCCCGTCGCGACGGCCAACGAGGCGATTTTACGGCTCGCAACGGCCGACGCTGTCGACTGTCTGCTCGTCGACTTCCGATCGATCGACGAGGAGAGTTTCACACTGATGCGGTACCTCCGCGAACAGCACCCGTCGCTGCCGGCCCTGCTCGTCGCCGGTGCCGACGCCGAGGGCGACCTGTTCGATACCGCCATCGACGCGGGGTACTCGGATCTCGTCCGTCAGGAGGCAGACGATGTCGCCGCGGGGGCACTCGCCGAACGGGTTCACGCGGTCGTCGAACAGTCGCGACTCGACTACCAGGCAACCACGCAGCCCGCCTACTACCGGCGGTTGCTGGAGCACCTCCCCGATCCGGCCGTCTTTCTCCAGGGTGAGGAACTGCTGTTCTGTAACGACGCGTTCGTGTCACTGACCGGGTGGACATGCGAGCAGCTGACGGACGGATCCTTTCTCCGGACTTCGGTGCACCCGGACGACCGGGCAGCACTTGAGGAACTGCTCAGCTCGGAGGCCCCCCGGACGGCCACGATCCGGATTCAGGGCGACCCGTCGATGCGGTACTGGTCGGTGTCCAGCGCACGCGTCGAGACCGACTCGCTCGCCGGGGTGCTCCTCACCGTCCGCGACGTAACCGCTCGCGGGCGTCGGGCCGCCTTGACAGATCTTGAACGCCAACTCTACGGAGCCTTCGCCGATCACTACCGTGCGCCTGCGTCGCGTGAGGCGATTGAGGGGGCTGTACTTGACCGGCTCACCGATGAGGCGTACGCCACCGCTTGTACCTGTGACATCCCGACGTCTGACGATCCCGCCGTACACCGACGGGTCGTCCGCGGCGATCCGACATACTTCGAGACGGTCGAACCGCTGTCCGACGACGCGTCGGAGACTGAACCCCGACGCTGGGCGGCGCGGACGAACTCGCCACAGTACGTTCGGAACATCGGTGAATTGCTCTCGGAGCCGTGGCGCGACCAGGCGCTTGAGGCCGGATACCGGAGCGGTGCCGCCGTGCCACTCACCTACGGTAACATCTCCTATGGGCTGCTGGCGGTCTACGCGAAAGAGCCCCACCGGTTCGGTCCCGAGGAGCGAACCCTTCTTGAGCGGTCGGCCGACGCGCTCGCGTTCAGCATCCACTGTGACACCTTGCGCACCTCGATGGCCACGGAGACGGTCTACGATCTGACTGTCGAGGTTGCCAGCGAGGACTACTATCTGGTTGATCTGGCCCGGGCGGGAGAGTTTCTGCCGTACGACGCCGTGACCGTCGAGAGTACGCTGTCGGCCGACGACCAGCGCGCGATCCAGCACCTGACGGTGACGGGTGCTTCTGCCGATGTTGAGTCGATCCTTAGTACCCACCCAGCCGTCAAGCAGACCAGCGTCCTTGCCGTGGACGATGAGGCGGTCAGGCTGTCGGTCGCGACGGCACCGCCCTTACCGGAGACGGTCGTCAGCGGATACGGGATCCGCATCACCCACACGACAGTGAATGCCCACGCGGCGACCCTCCACCTGCGGGTGCTCCCGGCGGTCGACATTGACGCCGTCCTTACCGATCTCGAAACGGCGTTCGGTCAGGTGCGTGCCCACGCGATCACTCAGTCCGGCGAACTGGTGAACACGCTGGCCTCGGATCCACTTGAGCTTCCGACGGACCTGACCGACAAGCAGTTCATGGCACTCCAGGCGGCCTACCGACACGGCTACTTCAAGCAGCCGCGCGAACACACGGCGACGGACATCGCGGCAGCACTTGATCTGTCGCACTCGACGTTTCTCCAGCACCTCCACCGTGCGGAACAGAAGGTATTCGCCGCGTTGCTTGACTGATCCTTCGTTGACGGCGCCTCACCACATAGCCACTCCTCAGTCGGTCAGCGGCTGTTCCCCCGATCACGCAATACGGATATCCGACCGTGAGATCGAGACACACTGAGCGTCCTCAGGCTGGGGGTCACAACGGGTGCGGCCGTCTATCGGGTCGTCTTGCGTTGGATGCGCTTTGACTGCCCAACGCTGCGTGCTGGTTCTGGAACACCACTTTGTGTTTGCCGCCTGTATGGGGCGTATGCAGTGGCAACGACGACGCGATCTTGAGGGCGGCAAGGAACTGGGCATCTGGTTGTTGCTTGCGGATGGAGACGTCCGGGAGGAACTGTACGTCGAGTCCCACGAATACCGTGGCGGTGACTTTGACGTATACACCGCCACGCCTGACGGCGAGTGGGACCACCGGGGCACGTATCCGACAGCCACGGCTGCGTTCGCAGCAGCCAACGACTACATCGACGCGAGTGAAGCGTCCATCGCGGAGCCGAGCTAGATCAAACAACACGCCCATCAGACCTGGCTGACAAGCGTTGACCGTGTCGTTTGACTCTCGGATCGCTACGATCTTGACCGCCGCGTTCATCGGCTTCGGCACCGGCCTGCTCGTTGCCCCCGACCCAACCGGTGTTCTTCCGCTTTTGATCGGCGCGATTCTGACGACCGTTCTGACGCTACTTCTCGGTCGCCGGCTCGGCTCCTGAGTTCGCAAGTCGTGTCGCTGTGGATCCGATCCCGGAGCAGACGAGACTCTCAGGAGCCGGCCATGATTACGGTAGCGCGTTCGTGACGATATTGGTCACGATCCCGATGCCCGTCTCCCAGACTGACACGCCGATGACAACCGACAGGAGCGTGTCGATCCCGAAAAAGGCAAACAGCAGCGCACCGGCGTAGTGCGCTTTTCGCATGTCGAAGCGGTGGGCGAAGCGGTGGAAGAAGTAGGCGTTCGCGAGGCTCACCGGAATGATCGCGAGCATCTCGCCGACCCAGATTGCCGGCGTTGCGCCGTACTGGACGGCCAGCCCAATGGTGACCAGTTGGGTCTTGTCGCCAAACTCGCCGGCGGCCATCAGACTGAAGATCGAGAGGAACTGTCCGATGCCTCCGCCGATCGAGTACCCAAACATCCGGAAATCGGCATCAATATCGATCCCGGCGGCATCAAGAAGCCCTCCGTCGGTGGCACTTACTGGCGCGTTCGGTCCGCCAGGGGCCGACCGAATCAGCAACACTGCGAATAACAAAAAGAGCGTTGCTGTAAAGAGATCCAACACGATCCCCGGGAAGAGTTCCTGGAGGGCCCGGCCAAAGAGGATCTCAAGGGCGGTCCACCCCGCGAAGGCTGCTCCGGCCGCTCCGACGACGATCAGCGGCCGGTACCGAGTCGAGAGAGCAGCAATGATGAACTGCACCTTCTCACCGGGGAGGACCGACAGCTGCGTAATAAACGCGATAACCGCAATCTCAAGAAACGTTGCCATCTGTTATCCCTCCTGAGCGGCGGTCGCTGTCCCGCTGGCGTCGCCGTGTCGCACGTAGATGGCCTCGGCGATTTCCTGGGGAATTGACTGTCGCTGATCGTCGACGATCAGCGTTACCATGCCGAACGGTGCGCGTTCGATGATCCGGCCAGTGGTTCCCGGATTAATGCCGCGCTCGGCGAGATATGCGAGGTCGGCCTTCTCCTGTCTGGTGACCCGGGTGATCGTGATGGTTTCCCCGGGTTCACACTCAGCAAGCGTTCCCGAGTGGTCGGTCCGGGGGACCTCAAGATCGGCGTCTGGAATCGGATCGCCGTGGGGATCGACCACCGGATTACCGAGCGTGTCGGCAATGCGGGCCTCGAACTCCTCGCTGATGTGGTGCTCAAGTGCCTCCGCCTCGGCGTGGACGGCCTCCCAGGGATAGTCCAACTGCTCCATGAGGAACGTCTCAAGGAGCCGGTGGTGTCGGAGTATCTCAATGGCGACGAGTTCGCCGCTTGGGGTGAGTTCAGCCCCCTCGTAGGGCTCGCGCTCAACCAGTCCCTCGGTTTCTAGCGTGTCGAGAGTATTCGTTACCGTCGGTGCAGCCTTTCCGAGTGACTCGGCGAGCGCGCTCGTCGTAACCGGTGTGTCGGCGTGTTCCTCAAGATGAAATAGTGCCTTTAGTGCGTCCTCCTGTGCGCTGGTGAGCCCCATCGAAGCGTAAATTTAGCACCCACTAAATTAATTATTTCGACTCTAAAATTAATGTCCCCCGACAGTGACGACGGGGACGTCGGCGGTGCGCACCACGCGCTCGGTGACCGATCCGAGGAGGTACCGGCCGACGCCCTGCCGGCCGTGGGTTCCCATGACGATGACGTCGATATCGTGTTCGTCGGTGTACTCAACGATCTCTTCGTGGGCGACACCTGGTTCGACGGCCGTCTCGACCGGTACGTCGAACTGTGCGCCAAAGTCCTCAACCTTCCTAAGGGCGTCGTGTCCCGTCTCCTCAAGGTCGTGCATCGAGGCCGGATACTTTCCGGCGACCTTCTCGACGCTCCCGCTGTCGGTCACGAACAGCCCATGGACCACCGAGTCACACCGATCGGCGAGTGCAGCGGCGTGTTTGACCGCGCGTCGCGAGACATCGCTGCCGTCCGTGGGTGCCAGTATTTTGTCGTACATGCATTACTGTACCAGCCCTGGGGGCAAAAAGATACCTCAGCCGAACAGTCTGGGTCGGTCGACACGAACGTTTATGCACTAGTGGTATCACGCAATGATATGGCCGAGATTACCGCCGCCGACGAGTACGACGCGTGGTTCGCGGCGAACGAACCGCTGTTTGAATCGGAGGTTCGGGCCATCGAACGACAACTGCCGGCCTCCTGGGACCGCGCTGTCGAGATTGGTTGTGGAACCGGCGCCTTCGCCGATCGCCTCGGGATCGAATACGGCGTTGAGCCATCGACACCGATGGCCGAGCGCGCCCGTGAACGGGGACTATCCGTCGAGTCGGGGTCAGCCGAGGATCTCCCACTTGAGGATGATGCCGTTGACCTCGCGTTGCTCCTGGGAGTTATTAGCTACGTGGACGACTTTGCGGCGACGCTTGCCGAACTCGCCCGCGTGGTCGAACCGGGCGGGACGGCACTTGTCGCGTTCCTACAGGCCGATCAGGGGTTTGCTGCCCTCTACGATCGGGCCGTCGAACGCGGAGGGTATCCATCCGATCTTGACTGGGCAGAGCCTTACCCACTGGCGATGGCGACGCAGGCGACCTGGCGGACCCCCGCCGAGGTGCGCGAGGGACTTGCTGCTGTTGGGTTCGAGGCGTTCGATGCCGTCCAGACACTGACCACCCCGATTGAGACCGCCGTCGAAACTGTTGAGGACTCGACGCGTGGGCACGACGAGGGATCCTGGGTGGTCCTGCGCGCCCGACGGTCATGACCACACGCCTGTGGGCCACCAGTACATTTTTGCGCCTCGCCGATCGATATCCGTCGCGACCGATCCATGGACGCTGCTGATCTCCAATCTCAACTCGAAGCGAACGGAGAACTGATGGTCAAGGTCGAAGAGATCGAAGAACCCCTCGAACTGCACCTCCACGACACCGAAATCGGTGAGGAGCTCGTCACCGTTGAGCTATCCGACGGTCGATTGCAGTTCGAGACCGACCGGGTCGCCGCCTCGTGGTATCACTACCACTCGATCGAGGAGTACGACCTCGACGACTGACCACGCTGGTATGGACCCCGACCGCCTCCGACTGCTCCTTGAGGAGTACGGCACCGTCAGAATCCGCGCGATCCCGGCCGACGAGCCGATCGTGCTCCGACGTCATGACACCGAGATCGTCGACGAGACGGTTGTCGTGCGCTTTGCGGACGGTGAACTCCAGATTCCGGTGCGGTCGATCGGGTCCGTGTCTCCGGGCGGACGGCAGGGATCGCTCCCGGACGCGTAGTGATCAGCCTGGAACGACCGACCGGAGCACTTCCGTGACGCTCCGCCCTTCGTCGACAATGTCCCGCCGATAGTGCATGTAGACCGCCCCTAGCGGAGGCTGAAGCACATACGAGAGCGCGATCGGTAGGATGGCCGCCTGTGGCAGGACCTGTGAGGCGGCGACGACGGCGAGTGCAATCGAGAGGTTACGCATGCTCGTTGAGTATACGAGCGCAATAGACTGTTCGGTGCTCAAGAGGAATCGTCCAACGAACGCTCCAGCGGTGAGCATGAGTGCATAGAACGCGACCAGCGGCACGATCGTCAGCGCGGCGGTGACCGGTTCGGCGAGAATGCTCTCCGAGCGCATCGCCATCGCGATGAAGACGATGAGCATCACGCCGATTGAGCTGATCCCGCCAAACCGTGGCTTCAGCCGCTTGAACCCCGCCTCATCGTATCGGCGCTGTAGCCAGCGTCGCGTCAGATTGCCGGCGATCATCGGAATTGCGACGACGACCGCGAGCTGACGGTACAACGCGGCAGGGTCGAATTCGACGGCTCCACCGACAAGGATCGACAGATACGGCGGCAGGATGAAGACGGCAGCGATCAGATTGACCGCGATCGCCACGAGGGCGTTTTCGAGGTCGCCACCAGCAAGCCCGGTCCACGCGGCAGTCATCCCCGAGGTGGGAATCAAGGCAATGAGGTACAGTCCAACCGCGTAGGCCGGGCTGTTGCCGAAGAATAGCCACGCAAGTCCGACGGCGAAGGCCGGCGCGAGCAGGAAGTTGACCACCAGGCTGAGGGCGACCCCGGTGAAGTGCTGTCTGATCAACAGCACCTCCTGTAGGTCGAGGTTGATCATCATCGGATAGATCATCAAGAACAGTGCTGGCAGAACGGCTGTCTGTAGGATATCCCGGGTGCTGGGGCCGATCAGCTGTCCGGCAATCAGCCCGGTCACGAGGGAGGCGACGACAACAAAAATGAGGTGATCTTTGACCGACTTGAGAAGGGTTCCAATCATTGGTCCGCTCGTGGTGGGTCATAGCCAGTTGCAGACACTGCCAGCAGCTGCTGTGGTGTATCGACCAGTCTCATACAGGTGTTCCATATTGGGTCGCTATTACAAAACCATTTCTACTTGCCAACCCCGAACTCAGGCGGTGCGGCCACTTTCCGTCGGGAGGATCCTCCGACAGCAGTGCCCGTGTGGTCGTTGTGTCCCGCCGAAACGACTAAGCGGCGATGTGAGTATTGCAATCCGTGGTCAAGATATCGATCCTCGCGGACAATCGTGTCGCAGCGCTCGCACCGAAAGGCCTGCGCGGCGAGTGGGGGTTTGCGGCCGCCGTCGATGATGTCCTGTTCGACACCGGCCAGACCGGGATCGTTCCCGAGAACGCCGCTCGAATGGGCATCAACTTCGACTTCGAGACGGTCGTGTTGAGCCACTCGCATTACGATCATACCGGTGGGCTTCCGGACGCCCTCGGACAACTCGATGATCCGACGCTGTACTGTCACCCATCGGTGTGGACGCGCCGGCGTCTCGATCACGACGGTCGGCGTCGCGAGATCGGGCTGCCGTACACCCGAGAGACGATCGCCGATCAGGCGACCATCGTCGAGCACACCGAGCCGGTTGAAGTCGCCGAGAATATCTATGCCCTCGGCGAGATTCCTCGCCCCCACCCTGACGCCGCGATTGGGATGATCGAAGCGGACGGGACGCTTGAGGACGATCCCGTTCGTGATGACCAGGCACTCGTCGTCGACCGCGATGACGGTCTCGCACTGGTGTTGGGGTGTGGCCATGCCGGCCTGCAGAACACCATCGAATACGCCGAGTCGGAGTTTGAAAAGGAGGTCCGGGCGGTCATCGGTGGCACTCACCTCATTGCCTTCGACGATGAGACGGTCCACCAGATCGCTGACGATCTTGAGGGCCAACTCGAACTCTTCGCCGGGACCCACTGCACGGGTGCCGACGCCGAACGAATCTTTGCTCAGCGCTTCCCTGACGCGTTTGAGTCCGTCGGTGTGGGCTCAACGCTTGTGGTGTAACCGACCCCTCCTTCGCTCATCCTGACGGATTCGATCGTCGAGGAGAGGGTGGTGTGGGTCCCGCCGTTAGGCCGTCGCCGAGGTGGAGCCCCTCTTTCCCTGTACCGGGCGACCGTCGCGCTGGCGTCTGATTCTGCCGATGTGCAACTGCCGGTCTCTCCGACTGAGGGTGTGCCGGTTGTCCGTTACGCAAGTAGAGTTTGGCTACTTCAACCGCAATTGTATTGACCCCGCCCGGTTGATCCCCGTCCACCGATGCGATCAAGGCGCAGATCACGGTCTCGTCGCCGCGTGCTCAAAGCGGCGGGCGCCACCGGGATTGCGGCCCTGACGATGAGCGCTGCCGGGTGTGCGACGCCTCTAGGTCGGGGCAGCGCGGACGAGCGCACGATCGAGGACATGGCCGGCCGTCGGGTCGCCCTTCCTGCCGCGGTGTCGTCGGTCGTGGGCCTCGGTGGCGGCACGCTCCGGTATCTCAGCTACATGGGTCTCACCGACCGGCTCGCGGGTGTCGAAGAGATTGCCACGGACGCGTCGATGGTCCGGCCCTACACGATCGCTCACGGGACGACCTTCGCGTCGCTTCCCTCGGTCGGCCCCAGCTGGGGCGGTGATCCCGAGTTGATCGCGCAGGCCGATCCAGACGTGATCTTCTTTGCCGGCGACCCTTCACAGGCCGCAACGATCCAGCAGAAGACGGCAACCCCGACGGTCGTCATCGCGTACGGCGATATGTACACCAACCGTCAGCAGACCTACACTGCGTGGCAAATCATCGGTACGGTCACCGGGCGGACCGACCGCGCCACGACACTGGTCGACGCGCACAGGAGCTATATCGACGATCTTGAGGAGCGCACGGCCGATGTATCCTCGGATGTCCCAACGGTCTACTACGGCGGCAAGTCCTACCATGGTGCCCGTGGAATCACCGGCACGAAGTATCCGTTCCCGCCGTTCCGGTTTGTCAACGCCGCGAACGCCGCCAGGCTGGACTACGAAACGGTGACAAATCTGACCGTCAGCCGTGAGGACCTCCTCCGGTGGGATCCCGAGATGCTCTTCGTTGACCGGGCGAACCTACCGCTCGTGCGCGAGGATGTCGCTACCCATCCCGAGTACCGCCACCTCTCGGCCATCCAGTCCGGCGCGGTCTTCGGGCTTCATCCGATGTCAGCCTATCAGCGCAACGACGCCACGATGCTCGGGGCGGCCTATTACATCGGCACGAAGGTCTCCCCCGAGCGGTTCGCGGACGTTTCCTTTCGCGAGAAGATTGATGAGATTTACGAGGTGTTTCTCGGCGAGTCGGTCCACCAGTCAATGGTTGAGGCATACGGCCCATTCGGACCCGTGGAGGTGATCCCGGACGATGGCGACCGACAGTAACCTCCTCACCAAGTACCGTGAGTCGACACGGTACAAGCGTAATGTTGGGATTGCCTCGGTGCTTGCGCTTATTCTCGCGGCAATCGGATCGATCGCGTACGGTCCGGTGTACATTCCGCCCGACCAGGTCCTCCGAGGCGTATTTGCCTATGATACGGCCCGACCACAGATTGTTCCGATTATCTGGAATATCCGGCTTCCACAGGTTCTCGCGGCTATCCTCGCCGGCGGCGGGCTAGCTGTGGCCGGGGCTGTGATGCAGACCGTCCTTCGCAACGAGCTGGGCTCGCCGTATACACTTGGCATCTCACATGCCGCTGTCTTCGGCGCCGCCTTCTCGATTGTCGTGCTTGGGGCGGGCTCGACGACCGCCTCACAGTCCACCGCGGTGGTGCTCGACAATCCGTATCTCACCACCGTTTCGGCCTTCGGTTGCTCACTCGTCTCGACGGGCATCATCGTCGCGCTGGCGCGATACAAGGATGCCTCGCCGGCGACCATGATCCTCACCGGCGTGGCCCTCGGCTCGCTGTTCACCGCGGGTGTCACGGCATTGCAGTACCTCGCCGACTCGACGGAACTCTCGGCGATGGTCTACTGGACCTTCGGCGATCTGAGCCGTGCGACCTGGGGTGATCTCGGGCTCATGGCCGCGGTTACGGTCCCGGCAACGGGATACTTTGTCTACAACGGGTGGAACTACAACGCGCTTGACTCCGGTGACGCCACCGCCAAGAGCCTCGGCGTCGACGTCGAGGCTCTCCGGCTCTGGGGGATGGTCGTCGCGTCGTTTGTCACCGCGTTGATCGTCTCACACGTCGGCATCATCGGGTTTGTCGGGCTGGTTGTTCCGCATATTGTCCGGAAGCTCATCGGGGGTGACGAGCGCTATCTCCTTCCCATCTCGGCGGTGGTGGGGGGTGTGTTGTTGCTCGTCTCGGATACGGTTGCCCGGACGGCCTTCGCCCCGCTCGTCCTGCCGGTCGGCATCCTGACGTCGTTTCTGGGCGCCCCGCTGTTCATCTACCTCGTGATCAACGGGAGGGAGTACTGGTGAAGCTCAACGTCAGCGGTGTCACCTTCGAGTATGACAGCCGCCCTGTCCTTGAGGATGTCAGCCTCGCGGTCGACACCGATGAGATTCTCGGCGTTGTCGGCCCCAATGGGGCCGGCAAGAGCACGCTCTTGCAGACGTTGAACCGGATTCTCACCCCGGATGCATCCTCGATTGCCGTCGATGGCGCCCCGCTTGAGTCCCTCTCGCGCGACGCACTGGCAAAGACGATGGGGTATGTTCCACAGCACGACCAAGACGGCTTTCCTGCGACGGTCTTCGACACGGTGCTGATGGGGCGCAAACCCTATATCGACTGGTCGCCGCGCTCGGAGGACATCGATCGGGTCCGGTCGATCATCGACCGACTGGGACTCGCGGAGTTGGCGATGCGGGACGTACAGTCGCTCAGCGGCGGCCAGCGACAGAAGGTCCTCATCGGACGGGCGCTTGCACAGGATCCAGAGGTGTTACTGCTGGATGAACCGACGAGTGATCTCGATCTCTACCACCAACTCGATGTCTTGGATGTGATCCGCGAACACGTTGCCGATGGGATCGCCGCCGTCATGGCTATTCACGACCTCAACATGGCCGCCCGCTACAGCGACAAACTGGTCATGCTCAAAGATGGACAGGTCTACGCCTCCGGCGGCCCGGAGATTCTCACGGAAGCAAACCTTGAGGCGGTCTATGAGGTTGAGGCGACCGTCCGGACCGATGGCGAGCACCGGGTGATCCTCCCCGAGGCGCCACTCCGGTGACTACTCACGCTCGTCGAGGGTGTAGCTTGTGCGTGTCTGCGGCGGTTCCTGTACCCGAAGGTACGGCGGCTCGGTCGTGTACTCGACAAGGGAGGTTGAGCCGACGAACCCGCAGGGTGATTTTCTAAGCGTGAGATACTGCAGGCCCTCCGCGTTCGTCGATGCCCGGAGGATCTGTTCGGCGGTGTCCTCGAAGAATGCCGAGCTCTGTTCGTCAACGACGTTCGGATTGAGCACGTGCACGAGAAGGTCCGATTCCCCAAGGAGGCTGGCCTCGGTTGCGTACCGGACCCGCCGGGCGCCTTCTGGACCGAAGGTGTGGACGAGCGCGTTGGCGTTGACCAGCCCGAACCACGCGTCGTCGTCACGATCAGCGAGCACCTCCTCAAGGAGCGCCGTATACGCCTCGACATCGTCCGGTGCGGTGTAGACGTTCGGCCGCGTGGCGTCCCAGGTTCCGATCAGATCGACAACCACCAGTTGTCCGGCTTCGAGTAACTCCCCAAGATCCTTTGGGGCGTCGCGCATGACCCGTTCGATCTGCGTCTCTCGTAACTCGATGGTCGGCACGAGCACGATTGTCCGATCGGTCTCGACGCCGAAGCTGAGCAACCGTCCCAGCAGCGCGTTGAGATTCGTCCGGCCATCGTGTTGAAGGAGGACGCCCGATCCGGCGACGAGTCCGCCACCGGTCAGACTGTCGAGCCCCTCGATGCCGATCGGCTGGTGCGCGTGGGTCTTCAGCGCCGGCGGCTGTGATCGTCGACGTGGTCCCAGGCGGAGCCCCTCGTCGGTGAACTGCACCTCGACCCGCCGGTGGTCGTGGTCGTGCCCTCGCATCTTCTTGATTTCTAGAGAGCGATGCCTGTCGCTCTCGATCTGTGTATACGAGAGCCGAATCACTCCGTGAGTGGTGAACTGAAGCACGTCGTCGCCGCTCTCGTCGGCGTGTTCTTCGGCGGTGAAGAGGGTCGTCGCGTCAAGCTCGTCGGTGAAAAACCGGATCAACTCAAGGACGTTCCGTCGATACCGCGGTTCGTCCTCGGCAATCGCCCGGAGCCCGGAGGCGCTGTCGAAGACGACTCGGTCGACCGGAGCAAACTCCCGTAGATGGTCTTGAACGTACTCGATAGTAAACGGGACATCGAAGGTTCCGAGCGGGTCATCGTCCTCGAAGGTCTCGAGTGTTAGTGTGTCCTCCTCCTCGATGGTCTGTCCGGGCGTCGCGTGTAGCGAGGTCATCGTGAGGTCGTCGGCATCGAGATCGAAGGCGAACCCGGCGAAGGACTGTCTGATCTCCTCGATGGTCTGTTCGGTCGAGATGTAGAGACCGGTCTCGTCGTTCTCAAGGCCTGTCTGTAGAAACTGCATTCCAAGAGTCGATTTCCCCGTTCCCGGGCCACCCGTGACGAGCGTGGCCCGGCGGGCAGGCAGGCCGCCGCCGAGCATCTGATCGAGTACTGCACTCCCCGTGGCGACGACATCATCTCGACGAGCCATTTCCACGAGTTAGTGCCTCATGGACTTATAAAGCGTACGGACGACCTGACGAAAGCGAGAGAGGCTAAATTAAGTGCCCCCGGGGCTAAGTCCTATGACATGGTCGATGATTCCGCGGCGCGTTCGCTCTCGAGCGCACTTCACGCCGTTGACGAGCTCGTGTGCCTGTGTCGCCCCGATGGCACGCTCCTTGACTGGAACGACCGCGTCTCGACCGTAACCGACCGATCGGACGAGGAGCTCTCGGAGAGTCAACTCTCGGACCTCTTCGTCGAGCCCGACCAACAGTCCGTCTCCGACGCGATCACGAAGGCAGCGACCCAGCAGACATCCGTCCGCGTCCGCGCTGCCCTTCCGGGTCCCGGCGGCGAGGAGCAGCCCTACGAGGTTTCCCTCTCGGGAACTGACGACGGTGATCAGGTCGTCGGTATCGGTCGTCGGATAACCGATACACCGGGGCGTCAGACCGATCACTTCTCGATGCCGGTCGTCGAAATCTGGGACGGCATCGTGCTCTCGCCGATCGTCGGCAAGCTCGGGTCGCGACAGGCCGAGCGGTTCACCGAGACGCTGCTTGAGGAGATTGTCGACCACGAGGCGACCATCGCGCTCATCGACATCACGGGCGTCCAGTCGGTCGACACCCAGACTGCCCAGCACCTCATCGACACCATTCAGGCGGTTGACCTCCTGGGGGCCGAGGTGATCATCACCGGCATCAATCCCGACCTCGCGCGTACGCTGGTCAAACTCGGCATCGGCTTTGACGTTGAGACCCGCTCGTCGCTGATCGACGGCCTCCAGACGGCTCTCGAAATGCGTGGGGTGTCGATCCAGTGATGTCCCCCTCCGAGCAGTCGGTCGTCTGGGTGCGCGACATCCTCCTGGCGACGTTTCCCGACAACCCGACGGACAAGACGATCGAACGGCTGCAGGAGGCTGTCCTTGATGCGATGACCGGCCGGCAACCGACCGGCGTGATCCTCGATCTCTCGGGGGTCGAGACCGTCGACTCGTTTTTCGCCCGGATGATCGCTGAGACCGCACAGATGATCGATCTTATGGGTGCCGAGACGATTGTGGTCGGGATCCGTCCGCCCGTCGCGATGACGGCTGCGGAACTGGGCTATGACCTGGGGGATGTCCGCAAGGCCCGTAACACCGATCACGCGCTTGACCTCCTCGGCGTTTCGAATGTCGAACGAGACGTATGACGACTGAGACCGGCACACTCGCGATCGACTCCGAGGACGACATTCTCGTTGCGCGCCAGCGTGCCCGCGAGATCGCCGAGGAACTGGGCTTTCGTCGAACCGACGTGACCCGCATCGTCACAGCCGTCTCTGAACTCTCGCGGAACATCTACCTGTACGCCGGGGAGGGAGAAATGCGCTGGCGGGCGCTTGAGCGCCACGGACAGCCCGGCCTTGAACTCCAGTTCGTCGACGAGGGGCCGGGCATCGAGAACGTCGAGGCCGTTCTCGCGGGCGAGCACTCGACCTCGGAGGGCATGGGTCGCGGGGTAACCGGCACCAAACAGCTGGTTGATGAGATCGAGATCGACACCGAGCTCGGTGAGGGAACGACCGTCACCATCATCAAGTGGGCGACCTAATGACGTGTGATACCTCGATGGATGATATCGGCGTGCACGTTCGCGAGCACAAGCAGGTCCGCCGACAGCACGCCCGCGATGTTGCCATCGAGATGGCGGCCACCCTCGGGCTTGACGATGAGCGACGCCAGCGGATTGGTACCGGCATCGACCGGCTGGCAACGATCGCGCCGGTTGCGCGTGTGCTCTCGGTTGAGGATCCAGCCACCGGCGACGTCGGCCTCCGACTGATCGCCACCGGCGCTACCACCGATCAGTCGGTTACCCTTGATGATCCCTCGGCCCCGCTTGGCCGAGTGGCCACCACGCTGACAGCGACCATGGCGAACGGCCGGCCATATTATGTTGCTGATAGCTGGCGCGATCGACCGGGGTCCGACGGCCGCTGTCCGTACGCCATCGGTGCCACAACACGGTCAGTCGCCGCCGACGAACCCAACGGCGACACCGTTTTACTGAGCCGCGAGGGGACAACCGCGACGGTCTGTGTCATTGATGGACTCGGACACGGTGAGGGGGCCAACCGGGCGAGCCGGACTGCTCGCGATGCCATTGCCGCTGACCCGGCCCGATCGATCGAGACCCTGTTCGAAGCGACCGAAACAGCGTGTCAACGAACCCGCGGTGTCGTGATGGCCATCGCCCAGTTCGACTGGGCCGACGAGCACGTCGCCTTCGGGAGCGTGGGCAACATCGCGACACACGTCGCCGGTGGCCCATCGGCGAGCTTTGTTGCACGACGAGGGGTCGTTGGCGCTAGTGCGCCGGCCCCGCTCGTCGCTAGCGGCGACTGGACGCCGACCGACCGGCTCGTTGCTCACTCTGACGGCGTGACCAACCGGTGGGACTGGCCCGATGTCGCCGACACCACGGGTGTTGATCTCGCCCGGACCCTCATACGGCGGTTCGGGGATCCCGAGGATGATGCGAGTGCGCTGGCCGTGACCGATCGCCAATCGACCACCGATGAGTAACGACTCCGAGTCTATCGCCGAGACGCTCGAATCGCTCGCCGAAACAGGCGACATTCCAGCGACCGTCCGCGAGCAACTCGAATCGATCGCCGACAGTGCGCGGGATGTCGAGACACACATCAAGGAACTCGAAACCAAGAACGAGGCGCTCAACGCCGAGCTTCAAGAGACCAACCAGGGGCTCATCGAACTGACGATCGAGCTTCAGGAGGCCGAACGGCGATACCGGAGCCTCTTCGAGACCGCCGTCGAGGGGATCTACAAGACCGATCCGTCGCTTCGCACCTACGAACTCGCCAACCCGGCAATGGCATCGATTCTCGAATACGACGACCCAGCAGCGCTCAGAGACGCCGTCGCCTCGCTCAAGCAGGACGTCTTTGTCGACCCTGACCGGTATGAGGAGTACCGCAAGCGGCTGCTCACCGACGGCGAGCTTGAGGAGTTCGAGTACCGCGTCGAGACGGCCACGGGCGAGACGCGGTGGGTGTCGGACAACGTTATCGCGATCACCGCGGAAAACGATGACGAGGTTGAGGGCTTTCGCGGCGGTGTGCTTGATATCACCGAGCGTCGCCACCGACAACGCGAACTCCGACGGTTCAAGCGGGCGACCGAGGCGGCCGGACAGGCGATTTTCCTCACTGACCGCTCGGGGGAGATCAGCTACGTCAATCCCGCCTTCGAGACGATCACCGGCTATTCCGCCGAGGAAGCGATCGGATCGACACCCGGCGAGCTGCTTGGCTCCGGTGAGATGACCCCGGAGTACTACCGGCAGATGTGGGAGACGATCGGCACCGGTGAGCGCTGGGAGCGGCGCGTGGTTGACCAGCGCAAGTCCGGTGAGTACTACCACGCCCACCAGACGATTGCGCCGATCACCGACGACGAGGGTACTGTCCAGGAGTTTATCGCAATCCAGGCGGACATCACCGAGCAGGTCGAACGCGAGCGGCAGGTCAACGCCCTTGACCGCGTGCTCCGGCACAACCTCCGGAACGAACTCAACATCATCCGCGGTAATGCCGAGCGGATCCTCTCGATGGCCGATGCCGATACGGCGACCGATGAGGCCGAAAGTATCCTCCAGAGCGTCGAGACACTGATGAAAACCGCCGACGAGGGGCGAGAAATCACCAAGTTCCTGTCGTCACGGACCCACCGGTGCTCGGTCGAACTGGTGGAGGTAGTCGAACGGGTGGCCGAGCAGGTCGGGGCGCAGTATCCGGAGGCGGTGATTGACCTCGACGCGCCTACAAACGCGCGTGTTCTTGCCGCCGAGCAGATCGATCGCGCCATTGAGGAACTCGTCACCAATGCGATCGAACACAACGACCAATCTACGCCGACCGTAACCATCTCAATCGAGTTCGAGCCGCTCAATCAGGTCGAACAAAGGACGACCGCCGGCCAGATGACATCTTCTTCACCCTGGCGAGGGGACCGCGAGATCGTCCTTGTCGTTGAAGACGATGGCCCGGGAATCCCCGAACTCGAACGCCAGTTACTCGAGGATCCTGGGGGGGCCGACGAGCTGAGTCACAGCAGCGGGCTTGGACTCTGGCTGGTCTACTGGATCGTCCGCCGGTCGGGCGGTGAGATTACCTACGAGGATCGGTCGCCACGGGGAAGTCGTATCGTGATCCACCTTCCAACCCCGGATTGAGTCGCGCGACGAACGGTTCATGTGTCCCCTCAAATAAGCTCCATGTGTGAGCAGTGACTCAGACGACTCGCGTCCGGGCTGGGCCGACGGCGAGGTGCTCCGCGTCTGCCGGCCAGAACTGATTGCCGTCTGTGACTGGCCAGCGTGTGACCGCTCTGCTGTCTGTGAGATCGAGGTGTCTGTCGACGGTTCCTGGGAGGCACACCGCATCTGTGAGCATCACCGGACGGTGCTCGGCGTGACCGTGGGATCGCCGTAGTTCCTATCGCGTTGCCACCCGCCACTCCCGGAGCGTGACGATCTCGCCGTCGAGGTCCTCCGCCGGACAGTCCGTGCTCGCCCAGACGAACAGCTCGCCGACGGATTCGGGATCGCGTCCTTTGCCACCGGTGAGGCCCGTTGCGACAAGCCCCGGATCGACGACGCCGACGACCCGGTCGGTATCGGCCGAGAAGCCCCGGGCGAGTCCCTCGACGGCCGCCTTCGAGACGCCGTAGGCACCGATTCCCGGGGTTGGCTCGCGAGCGACGGATCCGGAGGGAACAAGCACCCGTCCGTCGGCAGCCATCGTCGGGAGTGCTGCCCGTATTGTCGTGAACACACCGGTGACGTTCGTCTGCATGACCGACTCGAAGGCCTCCTCATCAAGATCCGGAAGCGGCGTCTTGCCGGTCGGACCGGCCGTGATCGCCGCACACGGCAGTAGGATGTCGATTGTGTCGTCGATGGCGGCGACACCTTCCTTGACCGCCTCGGGATCACGGACATCGACCGCGCGAACCGACGCGGTCCCGCCAGCCGCCTCGACCGCCTCTGCGGTCTGTTCGAGGCCACCCTCATCGCGCCCCCAGAGATGGACCGTGTCGCCACGGGCGCCGAAGGCCGCCGCAGCCGCGCTTCCAAGTCCGCCACTCCCGCCGGTGATGAGTACACGCATACGCCATTACAGGGGGTCGGCGCGCGAAAAGGTTGGGGAAGCGGGCCGAGAGGGATTTGAACCCCCGACCGTCTGGTTAAAAGCCAGACGCTCTGCCGGACTGAGCTATCGGCCCTGTACCGAATGAACGGCCCTTTGGCCCTAAACGCTTTCCAATCCGGGTCCCGGCCCGTTCGAGGATATCGACGACCGACGAACTGCCTATCGACAGAATCTTATGTGATATGCCCGTGGCGTAGGTTATGCGCACCGTTGGGATCGACGCCGTCGAGTTCTGGACGGGCAATCTGACGCTCGATCTCCCGGGCACGTTCGCCTCGGTCAAGGACGAAGACCCGGAGAAATACACCAAGGGCCTCGGTCTGTACGCCAGCTCCTTCCCCGATGCCTACGAGGATATCGTGACCATGGGCGCAAACGCCGCCTACCGGCTCATGGACCGCAAGGACCTCGCGCCCGAGGACATTGGTCGGATCGATGTGGCCACCGAGTCGGCCTTCGACAACTCGAAGCCGGTTTCGACGTACATCGCCGGCTGTCTTGAGGAGGTCCTCGGCGGCGCATTCAAGCACGCCGACAAGGGCGAGCGGAAGTTTGCGTGTCTGGCCGGAACCCAGTGTCTCAATGACGCGTTTAACTGGATTGCGGCGGGCCGTAACCGCGAACGACCGGCACTGGTCATCACCACCGACACCGCGCTGTACGAGCGTGGTGATGCCGGCGAGGCTACTCAGGGAGCCGGTGCGGTTGCCATGCTGGTCGATGAGGACCCCGACCTGGTTGCCCTCTCGCCCAGTCAGGGGGTTGGCAGCGCCGACGAGACGGACTTTCTCAAGCCAAACCAGCAGTTCCCCAGTGTTGACGGCCAGCGGTCCATCCAGGTGTACCTTGCACGCATGCGCGAGGCCCTTGAGGACTACAAGTCGGTCGCGGGGGACGTACACCCCGACGACCTGGCGTATGGGCCCTTCCACACCCCCTATCCCGGGATGGTCCGCAAGGCGGCCGTTCTGGCCTACCGGAACACCATCCGCGGCACCGATCTTGAGGCCGAGATTGCCGACGAGATCGGCACCCAGCCGCTGCCCGAGGACTTCGAGACCGAGGAGGAGTACAACGAGGCCATCCGATCATACACCGACCGGCTCGCAGAGACCGAGCAGTACCGCGAGTGGTACGACACCCGTATCGACCCCACACTGCGGATCTCGAGCCGCGTCGGCAACTGGTATACCGGGTCGGTCCATCTCGCCCGACTCAGTGCGTTGCTTGACGCTCTTGAGAAGGACCGCGAGATGATCGGCGAGGAACTGCTCGTCGGGTCCTACGGCAGTGGGGCCCAGGCCGAGATTCACGCCGAGACGGTCCAGGCGGGCTGGCGTGCGGAGGTCGAGGCGCTGAACGTCGAGTCACAACTTGACGATCGCTACGAGCTGTCCTTCGAGGAGTACGAGCGGATCCACGACGCGCATAATCACGACATCGACGCCGACATCGAGCCGCTAACGACGCCCAGCGGCGAGTTCGCCTTCGACGGCTGGGGGCCAATGGGCGAGCGTCAGTACCGGTTCGTCGAGTAACCGCCGAGCCCTCAGAGTCGGCTCTGTTCCTTCCCGCTGTCTCGACCAACCGGCAGACGAACCGCAGGAGGACTCATCTTGGCGCTTCCATCGCTTCGAAGGTCTTAAACGCGCACTCGGCATGACTAACGCGTAGTAACCATGTCTGAGAAGCCCGCGTCGATGTACCGGAACATCAGCCGGCCGCCGTACACCCGGCGGGAGTACATCAGCGGGATCCCGGCCTCGAAGGTCGCTCAGCACCAGATGGGCGACAAGCAGGCCGATCCCGAGGAGTACCCGGTCCAGATCAGCCTCCGTACCGAAGAAGAGGTCCAGATCCGCCACGGCTCCCTTGAAGCCTCGCGGCTGTCGGCCAACCGGTATCTCATCCAGGAGCTCGGCGAAGGAAACTACAAGATGACGCTCCGGAAGTTCCCCCATCACGTCATTCGGGAGAACAAGCAGGCGACCGGAGCTGGCGCCGACCGTGTCTCAGAGGGAATGCGTCAGGCCTTCGGGAAGGTTGTTGGTACAGCCGCCCGCATCGAAGCCAACGAGCGCATCTTTACCGCCTACTGCGAGGTTGAGGACGCACCTGCGGTCAAGGAGGCCTTCCGTCGGGCGTACAACAAGATCTCCCCGCCCTGTCGGATCGATGTCGAGCGCGGCGAGCGCCTGCTCGTCGCCTGATGGATGCTCCGGCTAGCGGTTACCACCGACGCGGAAACCCGCGATCGGATGGCCGACCCGCTGGCCGACCGCGATATCGCAGTCGAGTATCTCTCGTGTTCTGCCCGACAATTCAGACTCACCGGGGCCGACCGCCCGGCTGCGGACCGTTTTGACGCTGGCTTCGTCTTTCCGGGCCGGCTGATGGAAGGCGGCGTCGTTGATGCGCTCTATGGAATCCCCTGGCTCAACGACCGCCAGACGGTTCTACGTTCGCGGAACAAGGCGGCCGTTATCGCTCGACTCGATGCCGCCGGGTTGCCCGTTCCCGAGACCGTCCTCGTCTCGAATCCCGCCGACGAGACGACGCTCGAAGCGGCCTTCGAGGCGGTCGGTACGCCGGCGATCCTCAAGCCCAACTCGACGACCCGTGGGACGGGCGTGCTCCGGATCGACGATTACGACTCCTTTCGTAGTGCTGTTGACTACCTCAAACTCGTTCACGACTTCAACGCGACCGGCGACAAGTCGTTTCTCCTCCAGGAATTCCTCCCGGCGGCCCGGGACGTCCGGGTGATGGTCATTGAGGGGACCTACGTCGGAGCCGTCGAACGCCGCCTTTCGACGGCAGCGCGCGAAGCCGGCCGGTACGTCACGAACGTTCACCGCGGGGCAACCGCCGAGGCGATCACGCCAGCCCCGCGGATCCGGGCGCTCGCCGAACGGGCGGCAAGCGAACTCGACTTCGCCTTTGCTGGGATCGACCTCCTGGTTACAGAGGACCGGGCCGTGGTCTCGGAGACGAACGTCCGGCCGACGATCGACGCCGCCGACAAATACGTCGATGACTTTTACGATCGGCTCGCGACCGCAATTCGCGGCTGTGTCGAGTCGTAGTTAGGGCGGCGTTCGCCGCAGAATCGTCACTCGAGATTGATGCTCGCGGAGTCCTCGCGGCGCTCGAAGCTGACCTCAAGGATACCGTTGTTGAACGTCGCCTCCGCCGTGTGCTCGTCGACCCGGGTGGGCAGGTCGATCCGCTCGTTGAAGCGCTGTCGGTCCGTGTCGGCGGCGATAGTGAGGACCGTTCCATCACACCGCAGGTCGAGAGCCTCCCGATCAACACTCGGGATGTCAGCAATGACGCGCACCTCCGCGTCGGTCTCCTGGACGCTCACGTGCACATCGCGTCCGGCGTTCGGATCGGCCGCCGCATTGCTCGTGTTGGCGCGTGAGACATCCATCTCGCCGGCGCCCATCATCTCATCCATTAGCCGCTCAAGTTCGTCGAAGAGGTCGTCAAACGGGTCATCCCGACCGTCGCGTGGCATGTATTTTGATACGTCCGGAACGACAAAAAGGGTGTTGGCAGGTGGGGTCCATTTGGGCGGCCACAGGCCCGAACGTCTATTTGCGTGTCGCCACAAGGCAGCGTATGGCCGACTCGCAAGCACAGGCCGGCACCGTCGCCGGACAGGGACCAGTCGAGATCGATCCCGAGCTGGCCCGCCATATCGAGAACAAACGTGACGAACTCCTCGAGAAGTTCGAGATCCCCGACGGCTTCCCCTCAGAGGTCATGGAGGAGGCCGAGCGTCGCACCGAGGATGTCGAGGCCGAGATCGCCCAGGAGGTCGACGAGCGACGAGACCTCCGGTCGATGACGACCTGGACGACCGATCCGATCGACGCACAGGACTTCGATGACGCGCTCTCGATTGAGGAGCACGACGACGAGTATGTCCTCTGGGTCCACATCGCCGATGTCAGCCACTATGTGACCCCCGACACGGCGATGTGGGATGTGGCCGTTGAGCGCTCGAATACGGTCTATCTGCCGGGATACACCATCCATATGCTGCCGCCGATTCTCGCGGAGACGGTCTGCTCGCTGGTGCCCAACGAGGACCGACTCGCACACACCGTCGAGATGCACCTCGACAAGGATGATCTCTCGTACGAAACGATCGAGATCTACAAGTCCGTCGTCCGGAGCGACGCCCGACTGACCTATACCCAGTGTGAGGACATCCTCGATGAGCCCGACGCGATCGACCGCCACTTCGATGACGTGCCCGAGGACCTTCCAGCGAAGATCCAGACGGTCTGGGGGCTGGCCGACCGGATGCACGAACAGCGCAAGGCCGACGGGTCGCTCGTGTTGAATCCTCGGCGCGATCGCGCACACACCATCATCGAGGAGTCGATGCTCAAAGCCAACAAGGCCGTCACTCACGAGCTGATGTGGGACCGAGGGGTCGAGGCGATGTACCGCGTTCACCCCCAGCCCTCCCCCGACGAGTGGTCCGATGCGCTCCGGGAGATCCAGGAACTCGATGGCGTTTCGGTCCCGGCGGACAAGTGGGACGAGCCGCGCAAGGCCGTCAACGCTACCCTTGAGGAGGCCCCCGAGCGCCAGCTTGGGAAGATCCAGTGGGCGGTGATGAAGGTCATGCCCCGGGCGAAGTACATGAACGATCCCTTCTCGGGACATCACGCGCTGAACTTCGAGATTTACGGGCACTTCACGAGTCCCATCCGACGGCTCTCCGATCTGATCAACCACTGGATCGTCGCCACCAACGACGTGCCCGAGGATCTTGTCGCGCTGTGTGATCGGGCCTCCGAGAAACAGCAGGCCGCCGAACAGTGCGAACGCGAGTATCGCGATTTCCTTGAGGAGGTTGGCCTCGACCCCAACGCCGTCGAGAACCGCGGGCTTGAGATCGTTGAGGACTGATCCGGCGGGCGATTTATTTCCGCGGGCGTCACAGCGATCGGCATGACAGACAACGATCTTCCGGCCGACGCGCGCGAACGCTACGCCCGCCACCTCGCCCTTGATGAGGTGGGTGTCGCGGGCCAGCGCACCCTGCTTGAGGCGTCGGTCCTTGTCGTTGGGGCTGGCGGACTGGGCTCGCCGGTGATCCAGTACCTAACGGCGATGGGGGTCGGCCGGATCGGAATCGTCGATGACGATGTCGTCGAGCGGTCGAACCTCAACCGGCAGGTCATCCACGGCGAGACCGACCTCGGCCGGCCGAAAGTCGCGAGTGCAGCCGAGTTCGTCACCGATTATAATCCCGATGTGACCGTGGAGCCTCGGCAGCTCCGCTTTGCGCCGGATATCGCCACCGACCTCCTTGACGCGTACGATCTGGTGGTTGACGCCAGCGATAACCTCCCGACCCGGTATCTCATCAACGACGCGTGTACGCTCGCCGGTGTTCCCTTCGTTCACGCCGCTGTCTATCGCTTCGAGGGGCATGTCACAACATTCACCGGCGATGGCCCTTGCTACCGGTGTCTGTTTCCAACGGCTCCCCCGCCGGCTGACCGCCCAGACTGTGCGGCCGACGGTCTCCTCGGTGTCCTCCCAGGAACGCTCGGGTCGCTTGAGGCGACCGAGGCGATCAAACTCCTCGTCGGTGCTGGCGAGGTGCTTGATGGCCGATTGCTCCATTATGACGCCCTCGCAATGGAAACGGAGGCCGTACCGTTCAACGCGGACCCGGAGTGCCCGATCTGCGGCCCCGATCCGGTGATTGAGGATGTTACCGCGGTTCGTTACGAGGGCGACTGTCGACTCCCGGATGCGTGAGTCCGACGATGCACAAGCGTTTTTGGTTGCCTCCGCGGAGCATCGGGCGATGACGACCTACACGGCCACGGTCACCGTGCGACTCAAATCCGGAGTTCTTGATCCCGAGGCCGAGACCACCCGTCGGGCGCTCGAACGGCTCGGATTCGATGTCGAGGGGCTGCGCTCGGCCGATCAGTACGAACTCGATGTGCCGGCCGACTCGGCGGAGGCGGCCCGCGAGCGGGTCGAAGAGATGGCCGAGCGGCTGCTCGCCAACCCGACGATCCACGACTACGACGTCGTCCTCCAGGAGGATTGAGTCGGATGACCGTCGCAATCGTCCGGTTCGGCGGCTCGAACTGCGATCGGGATGTCCACCAGGCGCTCGCCTCGCTCGATATTGACGCCGAGATTGTCTGGCACCGCGATGGCCTGCCGACCGAGCTTGATGGCATTATCCTCCCCGGTGGTTTTTCCTACGGCGATTACCTCCGGGCCGGCGCGATGGCGGCTAACGCGCCCGTGATGGATGCGGTCACCGAGGCGGCGGCCGACGGCGTGCCGCTGTTGGGCATCTGCAACGGTGCCCAGATCGGCGCTGAGGCCGGTCTTGTCGCCGGAGCCTTTACCGTTAACGACACGACGCGGTTCCGGTGTGATCATGTCCACGTCCGTGTCGAAAACGCCGACACGCCGTTTACGCGGGCCTACGAGGAGGGTGAGGTCCTTGAGTTACCGATCGCCCACGGCGAGGGGCGTTTTGAGGCTGCCGACGAGACGCTCGCCGAGTTGCAGGCGGAGAATCGCATCCTGTTTCGATACTGCGAGCCTGACGGGACCGTTTCGGCGGCGGCCAACCCCAACGGCTCGAAGGACAACGTTGCCGGACTGCTCGGCGCCCGTGACACCACCGCGGTTGTGATGCCTCACCCCGAGCGTGCCAGTCTGCCCGATTTGGGGCTGACTGACGGCCGAGGGGTTCTTGCTGGTTTCCACCCCTGAGTCACTCGGCGAGCGGCTGGCTGTACCCGTGTTCGCGCTCGCAGACGGCCTCCCAGGTCTGCTGGCACGTACAGTCAACCTGCTCGAAGACCGACGGATCCCCGCGCAGTGAGAAGTCCTCGATGGCTCGCTCGACACGCTCGTCGCAGTCGCCACAGTTGTGTGGTCCACGATCCGATCCGGCACCGACCGGATCCGAGGTGACGATGGCGTCAACGTCGGTTGTTGCTTTGAGAACCGCGACGACCGACCACAGCCACGGTGGCCGGTAGCCGCCGTGGAAGTACTGTTCATCGACCATCGTGTACCGCTGGACGTTCGTTGGATTCATCGACACCGTATGACAGGCGTCGATGGTGCCACAGGCCCGGACCGAGTCGATCATGTCGTCGATGGCCTCCTGTTCGGTGAGAAACGGCGGCTTCAACAGCAGGTAAGCCTTGACACCAGCGCCGACCGCTGTGGCTGTTTCGCACGCACGCTCGAAGTCTGCAAAGCTGAAGAGCTTGTTCACGCAGTCCCGGCGGATGCGGTCGTCGGCCGTCTCAAGACCGATCGCGACATCAACGTCAATCGCCCGGGAGACAAATGGTTCGAGCCGGTCCGCGTCGACGAACTGTGGGAGTGATTCGAGGACAAGCCGCTCGCGGTCGCTCAGCCGCTGGGCGAGGTGCTCGCGGAAGGCCGGCGTGAGTTCGCGGTCGTCAAGTGCGGAGCCGGAGGTGTAGATCTTCACCATCGGCGCACGCTGATGGGCCTCATCGGCTTCGTAGGCTAGTGCCTGCTCGAGTTGAGTCTCAAGATCGGCCTCGGTGACCGTCTCGGTCGCCTCTGCGACGTAGCCACACATCGTACATCCGCCCTCGTCGGCCCACCGGCAGCCACCGGTGTTGAGAATGATCGTGAGGCTCCGCATGACGCCCTCGGGCGTGCGGTCGCGGTCCAGCCAGACCCGTGTGGGCTCATCCGGTGGCCCGGCGGTGTCGGCCTCGGCGCGCAGGCGGGACATTGCCCGGTTGTGGGCGGCCGTTCCCTGGCCCAGCGCGTAGGTCTCCGGTTCGCTCATGTTCACCCGGTGGGAGGCCGAGGCGTATAGCCGTTGGTACTCATCGCCGGGCACGCTGACTTTGTGCGTTGACGCCCGAGTTCCTGCATGGACAATGCGGCGCTCGCCCGCCGGTGTCTCATGGCGGGAATCGATGCGGCTCGTCCCGGGACCGTACTGGGGGACCGCGTACAGGTCGACGACGCCATCCTCCGGATCACCCCGGTTGACGGCGACGCCCACACGGTGGATCTGACCGCTCACGATCGGGTGATCGTTGTCGGTGGGGGCAACGCAGCCGGACGGGTGGCCGCCAATCTGGAGGTCCTGCTGGGTGATTATCTTGATGGCGGCGTTGTCGTGACCGACACGCCGGCCGGGACCGACCGGATTCGTGAGGTCCGCGGTGCCCATCCGATCCCCTCGGAGACGGGACAACGCGGCGCCCGGGCGGTCCGTGAGCGCGCAATGACAGCGGGACCGGACGATCTCGTGATCGGCGTGCTCACCGGTGGCGGGAGCGCCCTCCTGCCGGCGCCCGCGGGCGACCTCTCGCTGGCGGACCTCCAGACAGTCACCGAGCGGCTGGTGACTGCGGGCGTTCCAATCGAGGCGCTCAACGCCGTTCGTAAGCACTGCTCGGCGATCAAGGGGGGACGCCTCGCACAGGATGCGGCCCCGGCGACAACCGTTGGAATCGTCTTCAGTGACGTGATTGGCGATCCCCCAGCGATTATCGCAAGCGGGCCGTTGAGCCCCGATCCTACCACCTACGAGGAGGCTCTTGCCGTGCTTGAACGCCACGGGGTTGACGCGCCGGCCGTCCGGGACCATCTTGAGGCCGGCATTGCGGGCGCCCATCCAGAGACGCCGACGACAGTCGACACCACGGTGTCGATTGTGGCCACCAACGACACCGCCGTCTCGGCGGCGGCCGAGGCGGTCCGCGAGCAGGGTGCCACCCCGACGGTCCTCTCGACCGAGATCGCCGGGCCGGCAGCGACGGTAGGCCGGACCCACGCCGCCATCGCGGCCGAGTGTGCGCGTACAGGCCGACCGACAGCGCCGCCGACGGTGCTGCTTTCGGGCGGGGAGACAACCGTCGCGGCCACAACCGGCGGTACCGGTGGGCCGAATCAGGAGTTCGTCGTGGCGGCGGCCGAGGCCCTAGCGGCCCGTGACCTCGATGCGTCGGTGGTCGTCGCGGCAGCCGATACCGATGGGATCGACGGCCCGACGGAGGCGGCTGGCGGGATCCTCCTCCCCGATACGCTTGACCCGTCGGCGGCCAAGGCGGCCCTTGACGCACACGACGTGACGCCGCTGTTGGCCGATCACGACGCACTGTTCGCGCCCGGGCCGACCGGAACGAACGTCAACGACCTCCGGGCGATTGTGATTGGCGATTAGCAGTCGTTGAAAACACAGAAGTTCCATTCAGCAAGGGGACGTGAGACGGCATTCTCACGCCGTCCGTACTGGCGCGAGCAATCGTGTAACAACTATCAACGCTCCTCGACGTGACGGACCTCGACGGCCACCCCACGCGTGCTCTCAGCCATCTCCGGGCCGGCCATCGCGGCCCGTCCGACGCCGAAGGCGCGCGGGCCCTCGATGACGACCTCGTCACCCGGACGGATGGGCTCGTCCGCGTCTATCACGCCCGGTGCGAGGACGCTTCCGTGGGGGACGAACGCGTCGATTTCGACCCGCGCGGTGGGCACGTCGCTGTCGACCCAGCGGCGGGCGCCGGCGAGCGTGAACGCGAGTGTACCATAGGCCTCGACGATGGCGGCGAGTTGCTCGCCAGAGCCGTCGGTCACCCGGAGGCTGGGGTATCGCCCCTCGACGGCGATGTCCTCGAAGATCGCGTCGCCTGCCCCCGGCCCGATCATGTAGTCGGCGATTGCCCGGACAATGGCCCTCCGGCGGACGCTCCGGGGATACTGGAGTTCGCCATCAAGGGCCGCCTCAAGCGCGGCCAGCGAGTCCTCGTCGGTCGGGTGATCGACGACGGTGTAGGTGACCTCGCGGTCGGTCGCCCGCTCGACTAGCGGCCGGTACTCCGGGGGAACGTGAGCGATGATCCGCGGATAGTCGGCGTTCGCGAGATAGGTCTCAAGCATGTCGGCGACAACGGCGAGCTCGGTTTCACTCCACTCGCCGGTGACGACGGCGTCGTAGTGCTGGGCGGGGTAGGTCAACTCGAGTTCGTCGGGGACGACCCCGAGTGGGCTGGTCAGCGAGACAATGTGGCCGCGGTAGTCGATGGCGTCGCGAAAGTGGCCGTGGCTGCGGGAGTCGCTGTAGGGCTTGTGCGCCGAACACGGGAGAAGCACGAGCGGGTAGCTGTCGAGACGCGCGCGGTAGCGCTCCTGGACGCGGGTTGCGAACCGACGGACCGCGACACGATCCAACGTCTCGGCGCTGGCGGCGGTCAACTCCGCCCGGCGGATCAGCGGCGTCCGGGCCTCAAGATAGTCGTACTCCTGGTCGAGCCGACGCATGACGGCGGTGTGCCACTGCTCGTGACGGACCTGTCCCTCGATGTAGTCGCGCAGGCGGCCTTGACGGATGCGCGATCGGACGTCCGCGACGGTCGCCGCAAGGACGGCGCGGTTGTGTTCGACACAGGCCTCGCGATCGAACTCGGAAAGCGGGCGCTGACAGGCCGGACACGGACAGGGCAACGCGTCGAGGGCGTCGATCGGCGTGGCCCCCTCGCGGGTGAGATACCGGCCCTGGGTGCCGGCGACGACGGCGGCGTCGGTATCAAACAGGTCGACGCCGGCGTACGCAAGAATCGGCACGTTCCCGGGCGTGGCGACACCCGGCAGGTACAACGCGGTGTCGGCCGGGATGGCCCGCCGGACGGTCGTGATGGCCTCAACGAATGCGCGAGCGTGGCCGACGATCCCGTTTGCGGTCGAGAGCACGTACGCGTCGGTGCCCTTGTCCGCTGCGGTCTCGGGGGTGATGACCGCCGCTGTTGGAGCGTCGAGAGCAGGGGTCGCGGGGTCGAAGGCATCCTGGACCTCCGCGGGAGTGCCGCTGGGGAATGCCCGATGGGGCAGGACGGTCAGCCGGTCAGGATCGCCCTCGGGCACCGTCCGCTCCTCGCTCCAGAGACTGCCGGCGTCCGCGATCACGTCGTCGACGAGCGCCGGCGTCGACAGCGGCGACTCAAGCCGCAGCTGGCCACACCGGGCGGCCCCGTCGTGTTCGGTGACCTCGAAGAACTCGGTCATCGTTCGTGGTCGAACGCGCCGTCGCCGAGGAATGAGGCTATCGATCGGCCTGCAGATCGTGGGTATCGACGTCCGCCGGAAGCCTATCAAGAACGGACGCAGCCCAGCCGTCGTGGGCGACGGTGATGGCCGCCTCGGGGTTGGCATCGGCGAGGTGACAGACGCCCTCGATGGCCTGCTCGCGAGCCCGGCGATCGATCCGGTCGGGCAACTCGGCGTTGAGTGGATAGGTCTCCGCAAGCTCCGGTGGCACCGGCCCGAACGGCGGGCGTAGCGACCAGCAGGTCTCATAGCCCTCGTGGGGATCGCCTTGGGTGAGTAACACGGTATCGCCGACGTTGAGCCGTTTAAGCCGCTGGTGGTGTCGGTAGACCTCCGGGCGGTCGGCGCTCTCGGTGGAGGTGTAAAACAGCGGGGCCTTCGAGACGGGGTCGTGAGCCTCAAGAAACTCGACGTGCGAAAGGAGCGTCCGGTACCCCGAGAGCATCGCTGGGTGGGCTCGGGCGCGCGATTCGACCAGTTCGAGCAGCCGACCGGTCCGGATGGCCTGTTTCACGCGTCGAAGCTCAGCGTAACTCACATGCAGGTTGTGCCGGGCGAGGGCCTCCTCTCTGGCATCGGCGTCGAGTTCCCGGAGAGTCGTCGGCGTATGACGCGTGCAGACCGGACAGGCACAGGGGAGATACTCGAGATCCTCAAGCTGCCGGGTGCCCTCGACGGTGAGATAGCGGTCTTCGCGGGCGTACAGCGCGTAGGCAGCGGAGTCAAAGAGGTCACACCCCATGGCGGCAGCAAGGGCAAACATCATGGGGTGGCCGGCGCCGAAGAGGTGCACCGGACCGGCGGGTCCGAGCCCCCGTTTGGCAGCGACGACGAGGTCGACAATGTCGGCGAAGCGGTAGTCTCGTAACAGCGGGACCATCGCACCGATCGGAAAGACATCAAGACCGGTGTCGGCGGCGTGGGCGCCGGCGCGTTCGCGTAGCGCTGGAACCGTCGAGCCTTGGATCGGGGCGGTCACGAGCATGTCGCCGGTGTCGAGGCGGCTCGCGGTTGCCAGCCGCTCGCGGGTGGTCGCGAGGTCGGCCTCGGCCTGTTCGCGCTCGACATCGGGTGGGGTCGGAATGTCGACGGGTGTACCGATGTCGGCACCGATGGCGTCCTGGAAGGCGAGAATCTCCTCAGTATCAACATCGATATCGCCGTACTCCGCGAGCTGGAAGGCCCCTGAGTCGGTCATAATCGGGCCCGGAAATCCAAGCAGATCGTGCAGGCCCTCCTCGCGGGCCTGCTGGCGAAGGGTGTCGTCTTCGTGGATGATGTAGGCGTTAGTGATGATGATCTGCGCGTCGAACGCCGAGGCCAGCGTGGCCGGCGCGAGCGTGTCGAAGTTTGGATTGACGACCGGAAGCAACGCGGGTGTTTCGACGGTCGTCTCGTTGCGGGGAACGGTGAGTTCGCCGATCCGTCCGGCGGCGTCACTCGCATGCACCTCGAAACAGGCGTCCATTGTCTCGTATCAACCCGGAGGAGGCGCCTAAGGGCTTCGTTCGGCCAGCAGGTAGTAGCTTATCCCGAGGACGGCCCGCCCATCGCGGATGTCGCCGTCGCGGACGGCCTCGATGAACGCCTCGACGTCAGTCTCGGTGGCGCGGATGGTTTCGTCGTGATCGAGATCCTGATCGGCACTCGGGGTGCATCCATGAGCGACGTAGACGTGATGCTCCGAATCGGCGACGCCGTTGGCCGGTTCGACGGTCACGAGCGACTCGACGGTGTCGGCCTCATAGCCGGTTTCCTCGCGCAACTCACGACGGGCGGCGTCTGCAAATGGCTCGTCGGGTTCGACGGTGCCTGCGGGTAGCCCACGGTTGACCCGCTCGACGGGTTCGCGCCACTCCTCGATGAGCACGACCGTCTCCTCGTCGACAAACGGCAGAATGACGACCGCGGGCGGCTCGGAGAGGTAATCGAAGTCGGTCTCGGTGCCGTCGGGAAGGCGGACCTGTTCGGTGATGATCTCGAATCCCGGACAGGTGTAGGAGGTCTCGCTCGTAATAGGCTCCCACGCCAGGTCTGAATCGTCCATACCGATTTGTCGCCCGCCGGCGGTATAGGCGTCGCGACTGCTCACTCCGTGAGCGGCTCGACGAGGCGGTCGTGGCCCTCGAAGAGCTCCTCGATGTCGGCTCGAAGCTCGTCGGCGGTCGCACAGAGCTCCTCGAAACGCTCGTCACCCTCAAGAACCCACTCGGGCTCCTCCTCGCGGAGCACCTCGATCTGTGCTCGGACCTGCTGGTAGCGTCGCACCTGCTGCTCGTAGGTCCGTTCGTCAGCCTGTTCAGCGATGGTCTCGAGGAGTTCCTCGGTCCCGACGGGTTTGGTGAGATACGACTCGAAGGGTAGCCCGGCGATATCGAGGTCGGGATCGACGGCAGTGACCATCACGACCCGCGAGTCGATGCCCTGCTCGCGAATCTCTTCGAGCACTTCGTCCCCGTGGAGTTTCGGAAGCCGCCGGTCGAGAATGACGACATCGGTCGTCTCATCGATGACCGAGAGCGCCTCCTCGCCGTCGGTTGCGGTCTCGACAGTGTACTGATCGCGGAGTGCCTCCGCGTAGAGTTCGGCGAGTTCGCGTTCATCCTCAACGACGACAACCGCCTGCTCCCCCCCAGTTGTTTCATCGTTCATATTACATAACTCGAAGGTCGGGCATCTTAGTTCTCCCGGCGCTCCGTCGACAGGCTGGCGTTGATCCACTCCTGTACGTCGTCGGCGCCAATGAACCCCTCCGCGCGGCGGTCAACGGGCTCGCCATCGGCAAAAAGCACGAGCAGCGGAACGCTCCGGACGTCGAAACGATCGATCAGCGGTGGATCGTCCCGCGGGTTGACCGTCCCGACGGGGATGGTCTCGCTGCGGGCGAGGACGCCGAGGACGGGCTCCATGCTCTGGCAGATGCTACAGCCCTCGGTGTAGAACTCGACGAGGGCGTGGTCGTGTGTCTCGACAAACTCGTCGAGCGCTTCAGCGTCTGCCAGTGCGGTCACGCGATCGGACACACCCATCTTGAGGGTGTCCGCACCATTGAACGTTCCGTCTACCCGCGCATCCGGCGGTGACAGCGGGCTCGCATCACCACCAGTCCAACGGCGAGCATGCCCACACCGACGGCCCTGACGCGATCCTTGGCAGCTGCCCGTGGCGTAAACTCGACGGCAAGAACACGGTCATAGCCCCACCGCGCCAGCGCCAATAGCCGCCCCGGGACTGCCAGGTGGAGGGCTCCGGCAATGATGAGTCCGAGACCGATCAGCCAGTCCGGCAGTCGGAGTGTGTCCATATGTACGAAAGTCGATCCCGGGCAGAAAGCGGTTCCGGGCGGGGCAAACGTTAATCCTGTTGGACCACATAGGAAATAATACCATGATGGCCCCGACACACGCGGTCGCCGGTGCCGCGCTTGCCCTCCCGTTGCTCGCTATCTCGCCGGAGTTGGCACTTGTCGGTGGGCTTGCCGGCCTGCTCGGCGGGATTGTGCCGGATCTCGATCTGTACGCCGGCCACCGGCGCACACTGCACTTCCCGGTCTATGGATCGGCCCTTGCGCTGGTGGCGCTTGCCATTGCCGTTGTTGTCCCGAGTGTACTCACCGTCGCGGTGGCGTGGTTCCTCTTGGCGGGGGCGGTTCACTCCGCCAGCGACGTGATCGGCGGTGGTCTTGAGTTGCGCCCCTGGGAGGGGACCTCCTCACGGGCGGTGTACGATCACTACCGCGAGCGGTGGCTCCCGCCCAAGCGGCTGATCCGGTACGACGGCGCTCCCGAGGACTTCGCGGTGGCGTCGCTCATCGGCGCGGGTGTCATCGCCGGATTCGGCCCGGGATCGCTTCTGGGGTGGTTGACCGGCGGGCTGCTCGCTGCCGGACTGCTCTACACGCTCGTTCGCAAGCGGCTGCCGGAAATGGCCGACTGGATTGCCCCGCGGCTGCCGCCGGTGCTCCGGTCGTATCTGCCCGAGCGGTATCACTGATTCTCGGTCACCCAGGCGTCCGTGGTCGCTGGGCCATGCGTTAGGTGGCTTCGCGTTCGCTCGGACACGACGGCGGACGCCTACGGTTGATCGAGAAACTGCTTTCGGAGACGGTCAGCGAACGCGCTGAGATAGACCTGCCCTCCGAGGCCAACGACGAGTGCACCGACGATATTGAACGTGAGGTCGGTGATAGTGTCCTCAAGGCCATACTGTGCCAGCGGCATCGTCACCTGCGTCCGGCGGGCGATCTCGTCGAGTGCGAACTCGAAGAGCTCCCAGAGGACGCCGAGTGCGAGGACGAAGATCACGAGATAGATTGTCAGCACCCGCTGTGGGAGATCGATGCGCTCGGAGTGCAGATCGAGTACCCGCACGACGACGTAGCCGGTGGCGGCGACGAGAGAGGCCGAGAGGACGTGTGTAAGGCTGTCCCACCAGCCGACCTGTCGGTACAACCCGGAGGTGCCAAGGGCGTGCAAGCAGACGGCGGTGGTGATCCACAGCGTGAGTCCCGGCGCGAGAACCACCCGCCAGTTCGCCCGGAGCAGGGCCGGTAACAGAGTCACGAGAAACCCGATGGTCGCGTTCGTGATGGTCCGGGGAGCCCCAACGAGAAGGCCGTAGCCGGCGAGGGCGAGCAGGAGGGCCTGCATCGTTCGGGTGAGCCCACGGGCGTGTCGCCCGACAATCCGGACGACCAGGCGAAGACGACTCACGATGGTCCCTCCCAGTCTCGCCTCCGGAGGTGCCGGACCCGGTCGTGGAAGTACGCCGCGAAGAGCCCGCCCGCCAGCACGCCGGCGACGGCCGCCCACGCGAATTCGATCATGAGTGCGGTGTTGTCGACAAGGGTGGCTGTCCCGAGCCACCGGTCGAGATGAAACCGCAGCACCGCCCAGAGACCGGCGACGGCAAGGGTGGTCATCGCGACGGAGACGACCGCGAACCAGTGGGTAATGGTGATTGGTCCGAAGACGTGCAACTCGGCACTGATGAGCAACGCGAGGGCGGCGATCGAGAGGTAGGTCACGACCGGGGCGGTGGTCGTTACCCCGATGGTGCGCAGGCTGATCGGAATTGACGCTATGGCGAGCAACTCCCAGGGGACCATTACCCATGGCGACCCTCGCAGGATCGGCGGCACAATCACTACGACCAGCGTTGTTAGGACAACGACGAGCCACGACCAGTCACCCTCGGTGAGGCTCTCAAAGATTGCGCCGACGAAGAGGATGACAATGAGCCACCCGACCAGCGCGTTGCGGCGGCTGTCAGTAAACAACGCCTCAAGCCGGTCGTCGGGCATCGTCCGGTTGGTCGTTGTTTCGACATAAATGAGCTGTGTCGAGTCACAAGGTTCAACCACCTTCCATCATCGATAGTCGCCCATGCATCGGGATGCGACGCTAGCATTTTTGGCGAGCGGACACCTCCTTGGCTTCGCGATCTTCTTCGAGCTTGCGGCCGCCGAGGGAGCAATCGGCACGGTCTGTGCGTTCGGGGCGGCGATTGCCTTCCTCGTGGGGGTCGGCATTGAGCGCTCGCTACTCTCGCTTCGGTGAACCCCCGGATCGGCTCTGTGCGGTGTCGGGATGGTCGATTTCCGTGCGAATACACCATCGAACTGTCCGGACGGTCGCTCGTACGGCGCATTCGACCGAGAATCAACATTTGTTTACCATAGTCGCCGATAGCAGGATATATTCCAAGGGTTTATCCGTATACTCGGCCTTTGTTTAGTCACAATGTCAAACGGAGAGGTTGATTTCTTCAACGACACTGGCGGCTACGGATTCATCTCGACGGCGGACTCCGAGGAGGACGTGTTCTTCCACATGGAGGATGTTGGCGGTGAGGAT